>LSQX01123415.1_pt1 | contig 28230 bp, 26 predicted proteins | sample 654561 | NCBI WGS metagenome assembly LSQX01 (sample SAMN04489861, study PRJNA283612) | anaerobic digester metagenome | isolation source: 4 biogas reactors fed with cattle manure at either 37C or 55C with and... | place: Denmark: Kongens Lyngby | collected 2014
TTTCATTTAAGTTTACAGTACGATAAGGAAACCAAGGAGGAACGCAAATGAAGAAAAAAATCAGCAATCTGCCCTTTGCCGGAACCCAAGAGCAAGAAGACAAACTCAAGGCCATCATAGCCCAACACGCAGACCAAGCCGACATGGTTATTCATGTGCTGCAAGAAGCTCAGAATATCTATGGCTACCTGCCTTTTGAAGTTCAAGTTATGATAGCCGACGGGATGGACATACCGCTCGAAAAGGTTTACGGCATTTCTACTTTTTACAGTCAATTTTCTTTAACACCCAAGGGCAAATACAGCGTTGCTGTTTGCATGGGCACCGCTTGTTATGTAAAAGGTGCACAGGGTATTTTGGATGAAGTTTGTGAAAAGCTGGGTATAGGCCCGGATGAATGCACGGCCGACGGTTTGTTTTCCATTGATGCAACACGCTGCATCGGTGCTTGCGGCCTGGCCCCGGTTATGACTGTAAACGATGATGTTTACGGCAAAATCACCGCTGACCAGGTTGAGGGTATTCTCAATAAGTACAGGAAATAATCCATGTTGGAACTGTCATTAAACATACTTGACATTGCGCAAAATTCAATTGCCGCCGGCGCAAATCTTATTAAAATTTCAATCGAGGAAGACAAACTGCGGCAAAGCATGCAAGTAAAGGTTGAAGACAACGGGCGGGGGATGCCCCGTCAAACTGCCGAAAACGCCACAGACCCTTTTTTCACATCCAGAACAACACGCAAGGTCGGGCTGGGTATACCGCTTTTTAAGATGGCGGCCGAAATGACGGGTGGCAGTTTTAAGCTTGAATCACAAGAAGGCAAGGGCACAAAAATCACCGCCCTTTTCAAGACCGACAGCCTGGATTTTGTCCCCCTGGGGGATATGGGCTCAAGCTTGTCCCTGTTGATTTCAATGAATCCAAATATTAACTTTGAATACTGCCACAAGGTGGGCAAAAAAACTTTTGAACTCAAGAGCAAAGATATTTCCAATATTTTAGGCGACCTTCCTCTGAATTTACCGGAAGTTACAGACTGGATAAGTCAATATGTCGCCCAAGAAATAGCAATTATTCACGGAGGTGTAGAATATGAAGACAATTGAAGAGCTCAATGCCATAAGGGAAAAGGCCAAGGCTCAAATGACCGTGCGTGAAGACAATACCGACCTTATTCGTGTTGTTGTGGGCATGGCAACCTGCGGCATTGCCGCCGGTGCTCGCTCGGTTATAAATGCTTTTACAAGAGAGGTAGGGCGTCGCAAGCTTCAAAATATCTCAATCTCTCAAACGGGTTGTATCGGCATATGCCAGTATGAACCGATTGTTGAAGTTATCGAAAAAGGTAAAGAAAAGGTTACCTATGCCAAAGTAACCGAAGACATGGTCCCAAGAATTGTCAGTGAACACTTGGTCAACGGCAATGTGGTCCTTGAATTCACTGTTGGCGCAATAGCTAAATAGAAGGAGGAAAATGAATGTTTCGTTCACATGTGCTTGTGTGTGGCGGTACGGGTTGTACTTCCTCGGACAGCGAAGGGATAATAACAGCTCTTGAAGAGGAGCTTAAAGAAAAAGGCTTACAAGACGAAGTCAAGGTAATCCGTACCGGTTGCTTTGGTCTTTGTGCGGTCGGCCCTATAATGATAGTTTACCCGGAAGGCAGCTTTTACAGTGAAGTAAAGGTTGACGATGTGCCGGAAATAGTTGAAGAGCACCTGCTTAAAGGTCGCTTGGTTGAGCGCCTTTTGTATGAAGAAACTCTTGCGGAAGACACCATAAAGTCCCTCAATGAAACGGATTTTTATAAAAAACAAAAGCGTATCGCTCTTAAAAACTGCGGTGTCATTAACCCCGAAAGCATTGAAGAGTACATAGCCCTTGATGGCTATCAGGCCCTTGCCAAATGCCTTTGTGAGTTAAAGCCTCAAGATGTTATTCAAATTGTTAAAGATTCCGGCTTGCGCGGCAGGGGCGGCGGCGGCTTCTCCACCGGTTTAAAGTGGGAATTTACGGCCAAAACTCCGAGCGAGCAAAAATATGTGGTGTGTAACGCAGACGAAGGTGACCCCGGCGCTTTTATGGACCGTTCCGTCCTTGAAGGCGACCCTCACTGCATCATCGAATCCATGGCAATCTGCGGCTATGCCGTGGGCGCCGATGAAGGTTATGTTTATGTCCGCGCCGAATACCCCATTGCGGTTAATCGTTTGGAGCATGCCATCAAGCAAGCGCGTGAATTAGGCTTGCTGGGTAAAAATATTTTTGATTCCGGTTTTGATTTTGATCTGCACATCCGCCTGGGTGCGGGTGCCTTTGTCTGCGGTGAGGAAACCGCTCTTATGACATCAATCGAAGGCAACCGCGGTGAACCTCGTCCCCGCCCGCCCTACCCGGCCATAAAGGGTCTTTTCGGCAAACCAACGGCAGAAAACAATGTCGAAACATTTGCCAATATCCCCTATATTATCCGCAACGGTGCCGAGAGCTTTGCTTCCATGGGCACCGAAAAGTCCAAGGGCACAAAAGTTTTTGCCCTGGGCGGCAATATTAAAAACACGGGCCTAGTCGAAATCCCCATGGGTACCACCCTGCGTGAAATCATTGAGGAAATCGGCGGCGGTATCCCCGGCGGCCGTAAATTTAAGGCCGCACAAACCGGCGGACCTTCCGGCGGTTGTATACCCGCCAAGCTCATAGACACCCCAATTGACTATGACAACCTTTCGGCTATCGGCTGTATGATGGGTTCGGGCGGCATGATTGTAATGGACGAATCCAACTGCATGGTTGACATCGCCCGCTTCTTCCTGGATTTCACCGTTGACGAATCCTGCGGCAAGTGCACGCCCTGCCNNATGGATGAGGACAACTGCATGGTTGACATAGCAAAGTTCTTCCTTGAGTTTACAGTTGATGAGTCATGCGGAAAATGCACCCCTTGCCGTATAGGTACCAAGCGACTATATGAGATGTTAGAAAAGATTACAAGCGGAAATGGCACCCTTGAAGATGTTGAAAAGCTAGAAGATCTATGCTTATATATTAAGGAAAATTCACTTTGTGGACTTGGTCAAAGTGCGCCAAATCCCGTGTTATCTACTCTCAAATTCTTTAAAGATGAATATATTGCCCATGTAAAAGACAAGACTTGCCCCGCCGGCGTTTGTAAAGATCTTTTAACCTACTACATCGACCCGGATATTTGTATCGGCTGCACCTTGTGCGCACGCGCTTGCCCGGTTGATGCAATTGCGGGGGCCCCAAAGCAAACCCATGTTATTGATACGGACGCCTGTATTAAGTGCGGTGCCTGTATGGACGCCTGTAAGAAAACAAAAGCAGTTTTTTTAATATAAGGAAGGAGGCGCTATAAGATAATGGCCAATGTTAATGTAAAGGTTAATAACCACGAAGTCAGTGTACCGGCCGGTATTACGGTGCTTGAAGCCGCACGCTATGCCGGCATTGAGATCCCTACTTTGTGTTATTTGAAAGAAATAAATGAAATCGGTGCCTGCCGTATTTGTGTGGTGGAAGTTAAGGGCGCCCGCGGCCTTGTTACAGCCTGTGTTTACCCCGTAAGCGAGGGGATGGAAATATTCACCAACACAGAAAAGGTTCGCAAAAGCCGTAAGCTGACACTTGAATTAATTTTATCAACCCACGACAAGCGTTGCCTTTCCTGCATACGCAGCGGCAACTGTGAACTCCAACATCTGTGCAAAGAGTTCGGTGTTGATGATGAAGATTATTTTGAGGGCGAAAACCCCCAATATGATTTTGACGACTCCACAGCCCACATGGTGCGTGACAACAACAAGTGCATCCTCTGCCGCCGTTGTGTGGCTGCATGCGAAGCGCAGATGGTTTCGGTTATCGGCCCCAATGCCCGCGGTTTTGATACGCACATCAGTTCGGCTTTCGACAAGGACCTGGCCCATGTTTCCTGTATTTCTTGCGGCCAGTGCATAGTAAACTGCCCCACAGGCGCAATTGTTGAAAAAGACGACACTCATGCGGTATTCGCCGCTATTAACGACCCCGAAAAGTTTGTAATAGTTCAAACCGCCCCCTCCATTCGCGCCACTTTGGGCGAAAGTTTCGGCATGCACATCGGCACCAATGTTGAAGGCAAGATGGTAGCCGCCCTTCGTCGTTTGGGCTTTGACCGTGTTTTTGATACGGACATCGGCGCCGATATGACAATCGTGGAAGAGGCAACGGAATTTATAGACCGCGTTAAAAACAACGGTGTCTTGCCCCTGATTACCTCCTGTTCACCCGGTTGGGTCAAATATTGCGAACATTATTATCCTGACCAAATACCCCATCTTTCTTCTTGTAAATCACCCCAGCAAATGTTCGGTGCCATCAGTAAAACCTGGTTTGCCAAAAAATACGGCATAGATCCGGCAAACATAGTCGTTGTCGGCATTATGCCTTGCACTGCTAAAAAGTTTGAAAGCCAACGCGACGACCAAAATGCATCCGGTTACCCGGATGTTGATATAGCTCTCACCACACGCGAACTTGCGCGGATGATTGATACAGCCGGCATTTTCTTCCCCAAACTCCCCGATGAAGAATTTGACAATCCCCTGGGTGAGTCCACGGGCGCGGCCGTTATCTTCGGTGCCACCGGCGGTGTTATGGAAGCGGCTCTTCGAACAGCTGCGGACCTGTTGACCGGTGAAGATTTGGAAGATGTTGATTACAAGGAAGTAAGGGGAACACAAGGCATTAAAGAAGCCACCTATAACATAGGCGGCATGGATGTCAATGTTTGCGTAGCCAGTGGCCTTTCCAACGCCCATGAGGTTATGGAAAGAGTTAAAAACGGAACAGCCGACTATCACTTTATTGAAATTATGGGCTGCCCGGGCGGTTGTGTAAACGGCGGCGGTCAACCCATTCAACATGCCGTGGTTCATAACTTTATTGACCTGACCAGCCGTAGGGCCGCAGCCCTCTACTCGGCCGATAAGGACCTGCCCAAGCGCAAGTCACACGAAAGCGAAGTTGTCAAAAACCTTTACCAAGACTTCTTCGGTTCCTATGGCAGCGAGAAAGCTCACAAAATTCTTCATACATCCTATGTAAAGCGTCCTAAATACAAATAAGACCAAAGGGCCCTCGGCCAAAGCCGGGGGCTGTTTTCTACTCATTTTTGATTTATAAAACAATTAGACTTAAAGGAGGAAGTGCAATGTTAAATCAAGCAGAAGGAAGATTTTCCAAGGAAGGCCTGACCTTTGATGATGTTTTATTGGTCCCCGGCCAATCTAATATCTTGCCCAAGGATGTTTGCTTGGCAACCCGTTTGAGCAAACACCTAAATCTCAACACACCCTTGATGAGTGCAGCTATGGACACGGTTACCGAAGCCCGCATGGCTATTGCCATGGCCAGGGAAGGCGGCATAGGTGTAATCCACAAAAACATGTCAATCGAAGACCAGGCCCTGGAAGTTGACAGGGTCAAGCGAAGCGAAAACGGCGTAATAATAAACCCCTTCTTTTTAGCCCCCGATAATCTTGCGGAAGATGCCCTGGAACTTATGAAGCGTTACAGAATTTCCGGCGTACCCATCTGTACGGATGGCAAATTAGTCGGGATTATAACCAACCGTGACCTTCGCTTCATGACCGATTTTTCCGTGCCCATCCACGAGGTCATGACCAAGGACAACCTTGTCACCTCCCATATGGGGACTACCTTAAAGCAAGCTAAGGCAATTTTGATGAAGCATAAGATTGAAAAATTGCCCTTGGTTGATGATCAAGGTTACCTCAAGGGCTTAATCACCATAAAAGATATTGAAAAGGCAGTCCAGTACCCCAACTCCGCCAAGGACGAAAGGGGTCGGCTCTTGTGTGCCGCCGCCATCGGGGCCACATCCGATGTTTTAGACAGGGCCGCAGCCCTGGTTGAAGCCCATGTTGACGCCCTGGTTTTAGATTCGGCCCACGGCCACAGCCAAAATATAATGGAGGCTGTCAGCAAGGTTAAGGCTGCATATCCGGACATTACCTTAATAGCCGGAAATATCGCCACATCCGAAGGGGCCAAGGCCCTTATTGATGCCGGAGCGGACACGGTCAAGGTCGGAATCGGCCCCGGTTCCATCTGCACCACCAGAGTGGTCGCCGGTATAGGGGTGCCACAAATTACAGCCATTCATGATGCCGCCAATGCAGCAGATAAACTGGGTATCCCCGTCATAGCAGACGGCGGAATCAAATATTCGGGTGACATTGTCAAGGCCTTGGCCGCCGGTGCCGATATTGTCATGATAGGTTCCCTCATAGCCGGTTGTGAAGAATCACCCGGTGAAACCGAAATTTACCAAGGCCGTCAATTTAAGGTCTACCGCGGTATGGGCAGCATAGGTGCCATGAATAAGGGCAGCACCGACCGCTACTTCCAAGAAGACAACCGCAAGCTGGTCCCCGAAGGTGTTGAAGGTCGAGTTCCCTACAAGGGACCGCTTTCGGACACCGTCTTCCAAATGCTGGGCGGGCTTCGCTCGGGCATGGGTTACTGCGGTTGTGAAAATATTGCAGATTTACATAAGGCTCAATTTGTTCGCATTACCGGCGCGGGTTTAATTGAAAGCCATCCCCATGATGTTTATATTACTAAAGAAGCACCCAACTATTCGGGTAATGTGTAAGACTGAAAACGCTTTAAAGGGCTGTCTCAAAACGAAAGGTTTTGAGGCAGCCTTTTTTCTTGACACATGCCTGTTGTATGTCGTAGAGATGATTTGCAATCGCCCGTCGCAAGGGTTATCATAGGCATAAGGATTTGGTTGCTAAATGGTTGTTTAAAGAACGAATAGCGGTTTGGGTCATGATTTTATTGTGACCCAAACTTGCTCAAAACTGAGGTATTATTTTGAAAAAAATAAAATTTACTGTTTGCTTGCTAATTGCCTTAATTATAGTTGTCTACAATGGAGAACTATTCCAAGATTATTTGAATCATTTTGAAGCGCCATTTGACTATACAACATTTAATAAGCCCCAAAGCGTAAAACAAAGTCAGATGACAGAAGATTTAAAATATATTGCAAAGCAAAACTGCATAAGTTTTTTTACGGTTCTTACAAAAGACGAAAATGCTCTTTCTGTTGAAAAGCAGATATATATTTCAGATAATAGTGTTATTGATGTAATAAGAGAGCAATGCAGAATTCAACCCAAGAAATATAAAAGTCTTTTCTTGGGAGAGACTACAATCCAGTTTTATGACATTAGCGAAATACCGGACATTAATCTTGCGGGGAATTATTATCTAATCGGTGATATAAACAACCAGGATATGTTTAAACAGCAGGCAATCGGCCTTTACGGCGGGGGCTTGGTTAAGGACGGGGTAAAAGATAATAGCGAAATTAAAACTATTATATCCTTGTGGCTTATTGTCATTGCGGTATCTCTGTTGCTGACTGAATATGAAATATTACTAAATAAAAAAGAAACTCATATCAAACTGATGCTTGGTGAAAAGGCTATAGTTGTTTTTCTTAAAAACATTTTACAGGAATTTAGCTTCTTTCTTCTTGCTTCAGTTTTGTTGTTTGCTATAACGAGTCTTTTTACTACCTCTTTGTTTTTAATTGAATATTCTGCACTTATGCTTATTTGCATGTTAATCGCAAATGCAATGCTGTATTTAGGTGTATTCCGGCATAATTACAAAGAAGCTTTTTCAAAATACGGTTCGTCTGTTGCATTGCTGAGCGCAAGCTATGCTATAAAAATTGCCGCGTCGATTTTGACGGTCTTAATTGTTTCTGCAAATTTTGTTGTTATTTTGGAAGCAATATCTTTTCGCACTCAAAAAGACTTTTTTAAAGCACATTCCGATTATGTGTATATTGATTTAATGTTTTCAAAAAGGTCAAATAAAACAGGAGATGATGCAGCAAAGGAAGGACTTGAACTTATTAGAAAGTCGGACAAACTTTTACTTGAAATATATAAATACTGTTTTCGAGAACACGGTGTCTCTATATATTCCGATATTGGCAAATCAATCGGCAGCAATGAACAAATAGCCTTATTCAACCAAAGCGCAAAGGAGTATTTAGTCAATAATATAAATGACCTTGATGAAAATAAAATAGATGAGAACAAGGTATACATACTTTTCCCCGAAGAACAATATTTTTCGGGATTTAGCGGAGAATTATTGGACTTTGTATTAACGGCAACAAGTAGAGTTTTGGAAGAAGATATAGATAAAACACCCTATGATACACTTGGCTACAGTAAAAATACAAAGCTTATTGGTCTCACAGATGAAAATTTGACTTTATCTGATTATATGGAAAACCCAATTGTTATTTTTTTGAATTTCGATGATAGCTTACTTATCAACGAGAATACTGAGCGTCACATGTGGGCTGTTTTCAATAAAGATATAATGTATAAAATCACAAAAGATGAACTGGTCGATTTTACAAGTCAATTCGGATTTGACAGCAAAACAGATATATTCAGAATCACAAATGTATATGAAAACTATTTAAGGTCATGGAATACTATCAGGCGGACAATGTACATTAATATTGTGTTGAGCATTCTTATTATCATACTAGAGGTGATAATAACGGCAACAATCATCAAGTTGGAATATAAGGTTAACGCAATGGAATTATCCATCAAAAAGACACTGGGCTATTCGATGCTTAGCAAGAATAAAAAGATATTATCAATACCCTTCGTTTCTTCCGTGTTCAGTATTGCCGGCATCCTCGTTTTCAATTATTACTTTAATTTTTCACAATATAAATATTTAATTTTCGGCGCAGTGCTTTTCTTTGTAATAGAACTGTGCATTATACTTTATTATACTGCTAAAATGGAAAGAGCCAATGTTCCAAGGATATTAAAGGGGGAAAGCTTATGATTAAACTTAACAACATAAACAAGTCTTTTGGTGATAAAAAGCTGTTTCAAGATTTTTCTCTCACAATAGAGGATGGCGAATTTATTATCCTAACCGGGGTAAGCGGTTGCGGGAAGACGACACTTTTAAATATGATTGGCGCATTAGAGCCTTTTGACAGCGGTGAGATTCTTGTAGACGGAAAAAATATTGCAAAGAGAAAATATCAAACCCAATATTTTAAAACAAAAGTTGGCTTTCTGTTCCAAAATTTTGCATTAGTTGATAACAAGACCGTTAAGGAAAACCTGAAATTAGTTAAAAATGATTGTAGGACAGATACCTCTATAGAGGAAGCTCTGGATTTTATAGGTCTTCCAAATGTGATTAACCAAAAGGTATATACCTTATCAGGCGGAGAACAGCAAAGAGTAGCTCTTGCAAGGCTTATGATTAAAAAATGTGATTTGATTCTTGCAGACGAGCCGACCGGCTCCCTTGATAGGGGAAACGCCGAGATAGTATTCGGTTTGCTTGAAGAGCTCAACAAAAAGGGCAAAACAGTTGTTGTTGTAACTCATGATGAAAAATTGCAAGAAAAAGGAAAGAGAGTGGTAGTGTTATGAAAGAAAAGAAAAAAGTAAAAATTGTTGTAGCCTTGATTTTCACTTTGTTTGCTACTTGGAACATTGTTTGGTTTGCAAGCTACTCAATAGGGTATAATAAATATACAGAGCCTCTTGATGAAATGTTCGGAGAAAAAATGCTAATAAAGGACGGTTATACTTATGCTGTGAAGAAGCCCGGTTATCTATCTTTTGAGGGAAATATCGCAATGACAGCCTCAAACCAGGAAGGTTTAATCATGTGGCCTAATTTGTTTGGTGAAGACGAGTATGGTATAACAATTTTAGTTAACGATGAGCGTTATGATCTCTTGTTAGATAAAAATATGAATCTTATTGGAAATACTAACAATAGGGATGCCGAAAATGTACTAAATAAAAACAAAGAAAAGATAGAAAGCCTTTATGAGCAAGCGCGATTGGTTTGGGATATTTAGATATGAATCATACATAGTATAGAATCCCCACGAGGTATTGAAAAGTCGTAAGCGAAGCCCATGCTTGAAAAAGTCTGCGCTTGATCAACCTTGAAGACCGCAGTTAAATCAAGCTTGTCACCTTGTCTGTCGGGATGATACGACGCCTTGGCATAGCACAAGCTATTCTCAACGATCCCGATATAATTATTTTTGATGAACCGACAACAGGCCTTGACCCTGAAGAGCGCCTGCGCTTTAAAAATCTGATTGGTGAGATAAAGGGCGACCGAACTGTCATTATTTCCACACATATTGTCGAAGATGTTGACGCAGTATGTGATTACATTGCGGTAATAGGGGGAAAGACTATTGCCGCTTGCGGAAGGCCGCATGAAATTCAATCCTATGCGGACGGAAAAGTATTTCTGCTTCCCGAAAACCATCCCGAGGCCCTAAATAAATCCAATTATATTGTAAAACGCAGCGAAATAAACGGGGAAGTATTTCTTCGGCTTTTGTCCAATCTACCAATACAGGCAGAGCCCCAACACCCTACCGTGAAGGATGGCTATTTATGCGTATCAAAGGGGATCTGAAACTTCGCGCCCAACGAATTCTTTTGATATTTAAAAGTATGGGGCTAACTGCCTTCGTACCGCCTTTGGTTATTCTGCTTGTGATGCCGTCTCTGAACTATTTAAGCTATCGCAGTGAAGGCGTTTCCGAGAGTTTCTACTACAGTATAACGCAAATAGCCCAGGTCTTAATACCCATGTTTTGTCATGGTGGACAATCTTTATGATGCGAAACTTTGTTGAAGTTCAGGGCAAGGAAGTTCTTTATGTAAACCGTTACAAAAACTCTGTATGGGATGCCACTCTTATATTTGGCCTATATTGCCTTATGATTTCCCTACCATATGCTGTTTATATGCTCTTATTCCCGGGTATGAAACTGGAGTTTATAAAAATGCTAATGATTTGCTTCTTTTTCTTCGGGCTCACCTTTTTTCTTGCCGGCTTAACCGGGTCTATGCCTGCAATGATTTTAGTGAATCTTTTTCTTGTCTTGATTAATTTTCTTGTTGGCAGCTATAATTCAAAATTTCCGATCTATTACAGCCTTGAAGTAGTTACGACTTCGGCCTTGCTAACACATTATTTACCACTGGCGGCCTTGGGCGGAGTGTTCTTGTTATTAGGGAAGTTATTGATAAAAAGACAGGCACTTAAACGACTGTAAAATTAACAACCGTATGGGTACACTCCTGCTTTTTATATTATTTCACACAAAAAAGAGCTGTCGCAAAGCGAAAAGTTTTGCGACAGCCCCTATTTGATATCGAATAGTATATAATATACTGTGACTATCCCCAATAACCATCTGCTGAAGCGAGATTTGAAAAGACAAGTCGCCAGCAGTTTTTATGAAAGATATGTGTAGTCACAGCTATCCGGAAGCACTTGACTGTAAGGTTAAGAAATCATATATCGAACCGTCACAGCCGTCCTCATATGATGTGTAGAAAGAGGTCTTATATGAGCAATCTAAATAACAATATTCAGTTGTACGAAGATCAGCCTATCCGCGCCGCTTGGGATTCTAAAAAAGAAGAATGGTGTTTTTCCATCGTTGATGTTGTAGGCATACTTACGGAACAGCCGAATCAGCGCGGTGCCAGCAATTATTGGGCAAAACTGAAGCAGCGTTTGAAAGAAGAAGGCGCAGATCAGTTGCTGACAGATTGTCAGCAACTGAAATTGAAATCTCCAAAGGACGGTAAGCGATACCTGACCGATACAGCAAGCACCGAAGGACTTTTACGCATTATTCAGTCCATCCCATCTCCGAAAGCAGAGCCGTTCAAGTTGTGGCTTGCCCGTGTCGGGACAGAAAGAATCGAAGAAACTATTGACCCGGAACAGGCTATAGACAGAGCTTTGCAAACCTATCAGAAAAAAGGATATAGCGATGAGTGGATTCATCAACGGCTTCTTTCCATTCGTGTCCGTAACGCTCTCACAGATGAATGGCAAAAGAGTGGCGTTCAGCGTGGGCGTGAATACGCGATCCTTACAGACGAAATCACAAAAGCGTGGTCGGGTATGAATACAAGGCAGTACAAACATTTGAAAAATCTTAAGAAAGAAAATCTTCGTGATAATATGTCCGATATGGAATTAATTTTGAATATGCTTGCAGAGTCTACATCTACGGAAATATCAAAACAGCAAAAGCCGTCTTCATTTGAGGAAAATATGGACATCGCAAGAAGCGGAGGTGAAGCTGCCGGAGAAGCAAGAAAAGCGGTTGAAGCAAGGATCGGCGAGCCCGTTATAACATCGCAAGACGCTGCTCAACTTAACTCGGTATTGATAAATATGGTAGAGGGCGTGGCAGATATGAATAAGGACAGTTCTACTGCTGAATCTGATACCGATGAAGATTAATATGAGAAAAATCCGTTATTTATTTTGTTTGGCATCAAAAAGTGCTGTCACAAAACTTTTCGTTTCGTGACAGCACTTTAGTTTTTATAGGAATTTTTGCGAAGCTATACTCCCCTATATCTTAACACGCGAATGGAGTTTAATATGGCTAAGATAGACACGCCCACATCGGCAAAAACAGCCTCCCACATACCGGCTATACCAAGTGCCCCCAAGAGAAGGAATATGAGCTTGACGCCCAGGGCAAATATAATATTTTGCCAGACAATTTTTCTGGTATAGGCGGCTATATCCAGGGCATCATTTAGTTTTGAAGGCTCATCGGTCATAAGGACTATGTCTGCCGCTTCAATAGCTGCATCCGAACCCAGGCCACCCATAGCTATGCCGATATCGGCCATAGCTAAAACAGGGGCATCGTTTATGCCGTCACCCACAAAGGCCAACTTGCCCTTGGCGGAAGTTTTTTCTCTTAGCCTTTCAAGCTCATCTGACTTATCGCCCGGTAAAAGGTCGGCATAATAGGCATCCAGCCCCAAGCTTTGGGCTACCGGTTTAGCTGCTTGAGCATTGTCGCCCGTCAGCATGACGGTTTGCTTGACTCCCCTCTTCTTTAGGGAGAGCAAGGCTTCTTTGGCATCATCCTTGATTTTGTCACCTACCAGGATGCTGCCCATAAAGCTTCCGTCACGGGCCAGGTAGAGCTTGCTGCCTGCAAGAGTGTTTTCTTGAAAATCTATAGCTTCTTCTTCCATCAGCCTTGCATTGCCCGCCAAGATTTTTTCGCCTTGAGCCATGACTGAAATTCCCCGGCCGGGGATTTCCCTATAGTTGGAAAGCTCGGACTTATCAGGCTCCTTACCATAAGCTTTTAAAATTGACAGAGCTATGGGATGGTTGGAAAAGCTTTCGGCCTCGGCGGCAATTTTTAAAAGTTCTTCCTCGCTGACCCCTTCTGTGGGGTGGAGGCTGATAAGTTCAAAAACACCTTGAGTCAAGGTTCCGGTCTTGTCAAAGACCAGGGTCTCAAGTGAATTGAGGGCCTCCAAATAGTTGCTGCCCTTTATTAAGATTCCCTTTTTAGAGGCAGCACCAATGCCACCGAAAAAACCCAAGGGAATGGATATGACCAAGGCACAGGGGCAGGACACCACCAAGAAAATAAGTGCTCTTTGAATCCAATCCGTCCAAGCCCCACCCATAAGCAAGGGGGGCAAGATAGCTAACAAAAGAGCCAGACCCACAACAGCCGGTATATAGTAGCGGGAAAATTTTGTAATAAAGTTTTCTGTAGGGGCTTTTTTATCGGCTGCATTTTCTACCAAATCCAAAATCTGTGCCGCCGTGGAATTTTCATAGTTTTTAAGAACCTCAGCCGTCAAAAGCCCGTTTAGATTGACCATACCGGATAAGATTTGATCACCGGCTTCAACATCTCTCGGTTGGTTTTCGCCGGTCAGGGCGGAAGTATCCAGGGCAGAACGGCCATCTAAAACCTTGGCATCAAGCGGTACTTTTTCACCGGGTTTTATGAGTATAATATCACTCACTTGTACCTTGGCCGGGTGAATCTTTTCAAAGTCATTGCCCTTCTTCAAGTTGGCGTAATCGGGCCTTATGTCTATAAGTTCGCTTATAGATTTTTTTGACCTCTTGACGGCCAGATCTTGAAAATATTCACCCACACGGTAAAAGAGCATGACCGCCACTGCTTCGGCATAATTCCGAGTAGCAAGGGCGCCTAAGGTAGCCACACCCATGAGGAAGTTTTCATCAAAAATACGACCCCGCCTAATATTCTTAAAGGCGGCATACAAAACTTCCCCGCCCAAGATTATATAGGCAAGCATAAAAAACGGAAGAATAATATAGGGTTTTGCTTTAAGAAGATACTGTAAACTTAAGGCAAGAACAAAAAACAGGCTGCCGGAAAGTATAAGGCTCAACTCTTTTTTTGAGTTCACCGCGTCATGCGAATGGCTGTGTGATTGACCCTCTTCAAGCCTTTCGCCCTTCTCCGAAACCTTAACATCGGGCTCCAGCTTGTTGACGATTTGCTTAACCAAATCCAGAGCCCCCCGCTCGGCTTCTTTATCCTTAAATTCTGCCTTAAGGGTACCTGTTAAGGCATTCACATTAGCACTCTTAACCCCGGCTTGGGACTGAATTTTATTTTCAATTTTAACAGCGCAAGAGGCACAAGATAAACCCTGCAAGTCAAACTCTTTTACCATTGTATTCACTTCCTTTTCAAACAGTTGTTCAAGTGTTCAACTGTTACCCTTTAAAGTGGAGCATCATTAGTCTGATGCTCTCTATTCTTTTATGTGTTCCAATGCATTTTCAAAAATTTCTTTCACATGGCAGTCTACCAAGGAATAATATGCCACCTTGCCTTGCTTATCAAACTTAACAAGGTTGGCCATGCGCAGAGATTTAAGCTGGTGGGATATAGCGGATTTTGTCATACCTAAAAGCACGGCCAAATCACAGACACACATTTCATGGCAGTAAAGGGCCCATAAGATTTTGAGACGGGTTGGGTCGGAGTACATTTTATAAAGATTGGCCATGGCTTGAAAATCTTCCTTGGGCAACATTTGCCCTTCCACTTCTTTCACCACTTGAGCGTGTATAACATCGCAGTCGCAAGCGCTTGTATCTTTCTTCCTCATCTTATCACCCTTTCGGTTGAACAATCGTTCAACCATCATCTTTATTTTAAAGCATGGCGCGGCGCTTGTCAAGGTTTTTATAAAAAAAGCCCTCACCAAATAAGGCGAGAGCTTTTTAAGGTTAAAGTTAAATCAGGCGGCCAGGGCTGCCAGAGCTTCGGGAGAAATCACCGACGGCCTGAAGAGCCACCAGACCAAGAGATAACCGGTAATGACCGCCACAATTGTGAAGGGTACGCTTATGCGCATAAAGGTTTTGGCTGTTACCGTATGACCGTCTTTGCGCAAAATGCCTATGCTTGCAATGTTGGCCGAAGCACCGACAGGTGTTATGTTCCCGCCCAATGTTGCACCGACGATAAGGCCGAAGTAAAGAACATATTTTGAACCTTGGGGCATGCCCGGGTCGGCGGCCAGGGCCGTAACCACAGGCAACATGGTCATAACATAAGGTATGTTGTCAATTACGGCAGAAAGCATAACCGAGGCCCAAGTAAAGATTGTAAACATAACAAAAACATTGCCGCGGCTAACCTTTTGCAAGATTTCGCTGACTTTTTGGATAACACCGACTTCTTCTATACCGCCGATTATAACAAACAGTCCCACAAGAAGAAGAAGGGTGAAAAAGTCTAATTCTTCAATAATGTGTTTTACCTTTTCGCCTTTAGCCAGTTTTCTGATAAAACCTATAAGGAAGAGCCCGACGCAAATCAGGCCGTTTAGGGGGATTGCATCCCTGAAGGCCACAGCCTGTGCACCGACTTTAATGTCAGGCAAGGTTAAGAAAGAAGCGATTATAAGTAAAACAACCGTGGCCACCATTAAAATTGAGGGCACATAATCGGTTACCTGTGTTTTTTCTTCTATCCTAATTGGGTGCTTGTCCTTCCTAAATAAGAAAACAAGGACCAAGGCTGTTGTGATGGCTGCCAGTTGGTTTACCCAAAATAAGCTGGGCTTGCCCAAGAAAAAGAAGAAATCATTAAAGTCCATGCCTGCTTCGGCACCAAGCAAGATTGAAGTTGTGTCACCCACCAAGGTGGCGGCACCTTGTAGATTGGAGGAAACCGAAATGGCTATTATCATGTTAACGGGTGAGACTTTTTGTTTTTTTGCTATTGTCACGGCAACGGGTGCCATCATTAAAACCGTTGCCACATTGTCTACAAAGGCCGATATAAAGCCCGCAAAAAGGGCCAAGGCCACCGTGGCCCATTGAACTGTTTTGGTCTTGTCAATAATTATGTCCGCCAGAAGTGCCGGCATTTTCGATTCAATGAAAAGGGCCACAACCCCCATGGTGCCCAAAATCATCATTAAAACATTCCAATTGGGTATCCAGTCGAGTGTAAGCACTTTTTCAATCGAAGACATTCTTGTAAGTGCGAATATTGCAGCTGTTGCGAGAGCTATGTAGGCATTGTATTTTGGCACCAGCAACATCAAAGCATAGGTTAGCAAAAACAAACCCAAGGCTATTATCATTTGGTAAGATTGCCAGTAATCAGCGAGACCGACAAACAAATAAAACCCCTCACTTTCTTTTATAAAGAGCTGTTAAATCTTAATTTTTCATAGATGCTGTGAAATGAAAACTATTCTGACTTGAGCGATAGTGCTTTAATCGTTTTACTTGCTTGGTCGGTTTTTTCAAATGTTATTTCAACCGTGTCACCGGGGTTTAAAACAACCACTTCGGGTGCCTTTGAAGCCGCGATGGTATAGTAGGTGCTTTCACCTTCAAGTTTTATATAATAGTGGCTTTCACCCGAGAGAACGGCTGACCTGATATCGGCTATGCTGCCCTTGACCGCTTGGCGATTTTCTTCAGAATCTTTACCGTTTTCTTTACCGGCACCGGTTTCATCAATGTCTTCGACATTTATGTCTGTTGAAACACCTTCGGCTACCAAAAGATTGTTGTACTGGCTCAAACAATCGGTCAGGTTTTCACCAACCACAAAAATCTTGTTAAAGTTTTTAACATTAACCAGTGCAAACTGTTGGTTTACATTGTCGTTATCTTTAAGGGCCATAAAGTAAGTAGGTTCGCCGCTTACATTTATGAGCAAGGGGAAGGAGGCTATGTAGGCCTTGTCTTTAACCTTACCTTCGGCAACCGCCATGGCCGAATATTCTTTCGCTCCGCTGACCCTGTAGAACTTTGAATCCTTGGTTCTCTGGTTTATAAGCACAAAGCCCGTAATGGATTGGTCACTGGTGACGGAAGTTACGCCCGTGTACATGAAAACATCATCGTCTTTGGCAATATAGCTGTAACCTTCGGTCGTTGCGAAAACATCCTTTTGGCCTAAAAACGAGTTCCAAAAACCATTTTGATATTTGCCGTAGTAGTTATATTGTTCAATCAAAAGATCAGCCGGGAAGATACGGTCTGCCCATTTTAAGTCGGGGTTGTTTTTAAGCTCATCAAATGAATAATAAGTGCTGGAACCGGCGGGGTCATTTGCCTTAACAAAAACGGCTCCGATAGAATCCGTTCCGCCGAAGAGGCCTATGGTTTTATCCAAACGCGCACAAATCCAATAGGGTGTTCCGTCGTCGTCAATTTCAAATGTCGGGTCGGAGAAAATATAGGTGGGGTATTTAAAGCGCAAGTGGCGCTTTAAGAGGCGGCCAAAGTGCTCGGCCGGGGAATACATAATGTTTTCTTGCCCTATATCCTTAAGTTCCACAAACTTGGTGGTTTGGTCTGCCATGTCAATTACCGTGTAGCCGGGGAAGCCGTCTTTGCGGTTGGTAAACCACTTAATAATGTCGGCATACTGTAGGGTTGAAACACGCACCGGTTTGCCTTGATAGTTAATTTGAGTGTAAAGCGGGTAAACGGTAAACTGGGAAACCTTTCCGATTTTTTCCAAATCACTCAAGGCTCTGGAAGCGACATTGGCCGCAGCCGATTCATCAAGGCGGGGGATATTGCTGTATGATTCGGCGTTTTGGCGCTCAATTGCTTCCGTAAAATTGCCGGTGATATCAACATCAATAATTTGGCTGTAGCTCTTGGCCCTAAAGAAAGGTGAAGAGATAACAAAACCAAGGCCCACAACCAAGGCCAGGGCCCCCAACAAAACACCCGGGATTATGGATTGCCTTTTAACATAGGGAACATATTCCGGCTTGGCAAAGGCTTGGGTGGTTAAAAAGGTAAGCCCTATATAAGTACCGATAACCGCCGCCAAGTAAGTATAAAGCTCATAGGCTTTAAAATTCAAGGGCGGTAGCATCAGGTAATAGTAAAGCCCGCCCAAAAGCAGGGTACCCACCAAACTGATAATAATTTTTAAGGCCGCCTTTTCCGGCGGGATAACAATTTCTTTTTTCCTGTTGCCGCCTCTGCCGGCAAAATCCACTTTAATAGGATCCATCCAAACAACTCCTTAAGCTCATAAATTGACTGATTTCCATAAGAAAGATTATATATTAAAACGGCCTTTATTACAACACCCCCAAAGGGGCCTTGTTTGACTGCCTTTTTATTTTTGTGCTATAGTAAGTGCACAAGATGAAAAGGAGGATTTTTATGCTGATTTTTTCCCCCTGTATTGAAATGATGTTTAAAGACTTGGACTTTGAGGACCGCTTTGCCGCCGTTAAAGAGGTCGGCTTGGCTCATGCAGAATTTTGGGGCTGGAGCCACCGCGACTTGGGTCGCTTGGCCCGGGCATCAAAAGAAAGCGGTGTGGCAATTTCATCCATGTGCGTCGGAACGAAAGATGAGGCTTTGGAAGCGGAATACAAGGCCAAGGCTCTTTTACACCCCGACAGCCCCCTGCTTTTAAAAAAAGTTTCTGAAGAATCGGTAAAAGTTGCCCGCGATTTGGGCGTCCCCGCCCTTATTATAACCACAGGGCAAGAAAGGCTCGATATATCACGCCGTGAACAGCGCGACTATCTTGTTTCTTCCCTAAAGGCGGCAGCCCCCGTTTTTGAAGCGGCCGGCATCACGGCTGTTTTGGAACCGCTCAATATTTTGCAAGACCATAAGGGTTACTTCCTGTCATCGGGCTACGAAGCCTTTGACATAATAAGGGAAGTCGGCAGCCCCCGTGTCAAACTGCTTTATGATATTTACCACCAGCAGATAACCGAAGGCAATCTTATCCCCAATATTCGCAAAAACATTGATTTAATCGGCCACTTCCATGTTGCCGACAACCCCGGCCGCCATGAACCCGGAACCGGCGAAATAAACTACAAGAATGTTTTTGCCGCCATTGATGCCTTGGGCTATGAGGGTATTATAGGCCTGGAATACAGCCCAACAATTGATTCGGCAAGCGCTCTTAAAAGCACCATGGCTTTAGCCCCTTAAACATATCAAGCGTTTTTAAAAGTAAGGCGGGGTAGGTTTTGTGCCTACCCCGCCTTGTTTTATATAATATTTTTTCTAACTTTCCCTGATACCCAAAATTTCCCTGGCCACCAGGACCCCCGTAACAGAAGCCTGCATGAGGCCGCGGGTAATCCCCGCCCCGTCACCTATGGCATAAAAGTTTTTAAGTTTGGTTTCAAATTTGTCATCAACATCTAATTTTGAAGAATAAAATTTAACTTCCACACCGTAAAGCAGGGTGTTTTTTGAATAGAGCCCCGGCAAAACCTTATCGAAGGCGCGCAAGGATTCAATAATACTGGTAAGATGCCTGTGAGGTAAAACAAAGGAAAGGTCACCGGGTACCGCAGTTGTCAGCGTGGGCCTGGTTGTGGATTTTTTGAGCCTGGACATATCCGTACGACGGCCCATGAGTAAGTCACCCAGGCGTTGGACCATGACACCGCCGCCGGTCAGCATGTTGCCCAGTTGGGCTATATATCGGCCATATTCTATGGGCTGGTCAAAAGGTTGAGTGAAGCGGGTGGAAACCAGAAGAGCAAAGTTGGTGTTTTCCGTCCTTGAATTGTGGTCGGCATAGCTGTGACCGTTAACCACCGCCAAGTCCCTGTCAAAGGTCTCGTTAAAACCGGGGTTATAATGCTCTTCGCTTACCATACCGCCCGGATTCATGCAAAAAGTGCGAACCTTGTTTTCAAAAGTGTCAGAATAATAGACCATTTTGGCTTCATAAAGGTGTTTTGTGACCTTGTCCATTATAGAGTTTGGCACCTCAACGCGCACGCCGATATCCACTTCGTTGTTCTGCACATCAATGCCGTTTTCAAGGGCAATTCTGTTGAGCCATTTTGCTCCGCCGCGGCCGGGTGCCGCCACAACAAAATCCGCCGCAACTTCCCATTCCTTGCCGTCTTTTGACAGAAGTTTTGCGCCGACAGCCTTACCGTCTTTTATGACCGGGTCGGCATGGGTGCTTTCCAGAAAGGTAAAACCTTTTATGGGCTCTAAATGGTCATACATGGCCTTTAAAACATCGTATGCATTTTCTGTCCCCAAATGGCGGACGGGGCAACGGATAAGATTGATGCTGTGTTTTGAACACTCATAGGCAATTTCTTCCGCTTTTTTATCATCCAAACCGTGGACAAGATCGGGCGCCCCGTGTTCCAAATATATTTCGTCTGTATATTTTATTAATTTGCGCAGCTTATCAAGCGGCAAATAGTCGGTCAAATTACCGCCCACTTCTTCACAAAGCGAAAGCTTGCCGTCCGAAAAAGCACCGGCACCGGCCCATCCGCTCATAATATTACAGGGCTTGCAGTTAACGCAAACGCCTTTGCTCCTTGCGGGGCAACGCCGCCGGGCAATTGAAATGCCTTCGTCAACAACCAAAATTTTATAGTCGGGGGAAGCGTGCTTATAAATTTCCAAAGCCGTAAAAATGCCCGCAGGGCCCGCACCGATTACGACCACATCATATTTTTCCAAGTCAATGCTCCTTTTCAGCCAAATAAAGCCATTACGGCAAGGTTTATTCATTTTAAACCCGTGTCATTATATCACTTAATATGCAAGGCGGCAAGTTCCATCTTTCATTTTTTAGCCTTGCTTGTCTTTGTCCATTGACTTTATGAGCCGGTGAGGGCATAATTATTGTAAAGAATTTGTAGGAGGTAAACAAGATGAAATATGCAGTTTTTACAGGGGCAGCCGGTGGGCTTGGCAGTGCTTGCGCACTTGAGATGGCTAAGCAAGGATGGAGCGTCTTTGCGCTTGATATCAATGAACAAGCGCTTGCCAAAATCGGCGAAAACGAAAATATTATCCCCATAAAGGTCGACATAACCGACCGTGACAGCATCGCCGCTGCCAAGGCCGAAATTGAAAAGACCACCGATAAGCTTGATGCCATCATAAATTTTGCCGGCATCCATACCATAGCTTCCATGGTTGAGGGCAATGCCGATAAAATTATCGAACGCATGCTCAAAATTAATGTTCAGGGCATGGTTAACATCAACAAGGCCTTCTTTCCCCTGGTCAAAAAGGCAGGCGGGCGGGTAATCAACTGCAGTTCGGAATGCGGATGGATGAAACCCCAACCCTTCAACGGCCCTTATTCGATGACAAAATACGCTGTTGACGCCTATACGGAATCCTTGCGCCGTGAACTTATGTTTCTTGGTATCAAGGTTGTAAAAATCCAGCCCGGCTCTTTTAAAACCGAAATGCATAATGCCGCTACGGAAGGCTTCAACAGGCTTTATGAGAACACCGAGTATTTCAAGGATGTCTTGGCCAGGATGAAACCCTTGATGGATTTTGAACTTAAATTGGCCAATGACCCCAAGCACATGGTTAAGGCAATCTTGGCTGCCGTGAATTCCGAAAAGCCAAAAATAAATTACAGGGTCAAAAACAGCAAGCTTTTGGGGAGCTTGGAATATATCCCGGACCCGCTTTTAGACAAGCTCTATAAATTGATTTTATCTTATTAATCGAGGCTTTTGACAATGACTAAAAAACAAAGGGCCTTGGCTGCGGTGGAGGCCCTTAAAAAAGAATACCCCCAATCTTTGTGCACACTGGACGCCGGCAACCCCTTCGAGCTTTTGGTGGCCACTATACTTTCGGCCCAGTGCACGGACGCCCGCGTCAACCTTATAACACCCGATCTTTTTGCCGCTTATCCTTCCATGGAAGCCTTGGCCCGGGCGGATATCAAAGAAGTTGAGCGGCTTATACATTCTTGCGGCTTTTATCGCAGTAAGGCCCAATACATAACCGGCACCGCCCAAGCCCTGCTTGAAAAGCATGGCGGCCGCTTGCCCGATTCAATTGAAGAGCTGACCCGACTGCCCGGCGTGGGCAGAAAAACGGCCAACATTATCATGGGCGATGTTTACGGCAAGCCCGCCGTCGTGGCGGACACCCACCTGATCCGTATCACCAACCTGCTGGGCCTGGTCCAAACCAAAGACCCCTATAAGGTTGAAGTGCAGCTTATAAAGCTTTTGCCGCCCGAAGAAAGCAATGATTTTTGCCACCGCTGTGTCCTACACGGCCGCGCTGTCTGTATAGCCCGTCGGCCCCAATGCTCGGCCTGTGTTATGAAGGATTTTTGCCCTTCCGCCAAGCTTGAATAGTTAAAGATCAGCACTTTTTCTTTAGTATACAAATTGTATAGGGTGTTTTCCACAGAGGCTGTGGAAAACTTTGTGGAAAATGTTGAAAACCCGCTCAAAAAGCCTGATTTCATGCCAATTCATACCCTTACCCTATAGTTTTCCACAGTTTCGAACTATATACGAATAGTTATAATCTCTTTACAGGTATAGTTTTTTTGCCCCCAAGTAATTAATTTTGCCCCAAAAAGGACCCTAAAAAACGAAAGGAAAGCCGCGGTTTTGAAGTTTGAACACATTGACTCAAATATTATAGTAAGCGACCTTACTTGCTTCGATTTAGGCCTGACGCTTGACTGCGGCCAGGCCTTTCGTTGGCAGCAAAAGGGTGCGTCTTGTTGGCACGGCGTCGCCCATGGGCGCGCGCTTGATATTTGCCAAGAAGAAGGTCTGCTAATTTTTAAAAACACATCCCCTGAAGACTTTGAAAATGTTTGGAAAGTCTATTTTGACCTGGAACGCGACTATGAAGCCCTCTGCCGGGCCTTCGTTTTGCAAGATGCAGGCCTCAGGGCTGCCGTTGAAGCCTACCCCGGTATACGTCTTCTGCGCCAAGAACCTTGGGAAGCTCTCTGTTCTTTCATTATTTCACAAAACAATAATATTCCTCGCATAAAAGGCATAATCGAACGCCTGTGCCAAAACTTCGGCGACCACTTGGGCGGTCATGATTATGCCTTCCCCTCGGCCCAAAGTCTGGCCGGGCTCACGGTCCAAGATTTAGCCCCCCTGCGGGCGGGTTTTAGAGCAAAATATATTATTGACGCTGCGCAAAAAGTTGCCGGCGGCCAAGTTTTGTTAGAGAATTTAAAAAACACAGAAAGCAGCCTTGCCCGCACTGAGCTGCAAAAAATTAAGGGGGTCGGCCCCAAGGTAGCCGACTGTGCCCTGCTTTACGGCCTGGGCCACACCGCCATAGTGCCGGAAGATGTTTGGGTCAAACGCATTTTAGCCGAAGATTACCCCGAAGGTTTCCCTCAAGTGGAAGAAGATGCTCGGGGCATAGCCCAGCAATATTTGTTTCATTGGAAAAGAATGGGGCGGACGGAGTCCGCCAAATTGAAAATGGCAAAGGGCAAAGGGCAAATTACATAGCGAGCGCATTTAAAGCGGTAGGGGCGAACTGTGTTCGTCTTCACGGTTTTTGCACAGCAAGAATCCCACCACTGCAAGCGGCCCCCTCCCCTTAATAAGAGAGGTCTGCCTATGGCAATCCTTATTTCGGGCAACCACAGGGGGGTTGCCCCTACCACAATTTGTAATTTGCCATTTAATATTTGCAATTTACCCCTGTATAAGACCCAAAAAAACGCCCCAACTTTCGTTGGAGCGTTCTTTTTTAATTTCTATGCGTATTAGGCCTTTCCCGCACAACCCAGCACGGTTTCAATCTTGTGTGCAACCATGCCTTCAATTGCGTCGCGCGCAGGCGCCAAGTATTGCCTTGGGTCGAAGTGACCCGGATTTTCGGCCATATGCTTGCGGACTGCCGCAGTCATAGCCAAGCGCAAATCGGAGTCAATGTTAATTTTGCAAACCGCCATGCCGGCAGCCTTGCGCAGCATTTCTTCGGGTATGCCGATGGCATCGGGCAAGTCGCCGCCGAACTTATTGATTTGTTCAACAAATTCCGGCACAACGGAACTGGCACCGTGGAGGACAATGGGGAATCCGGGAAGGATTCGCTCAATTTCTTCCAAAATATCAAAGCGCAGTTCCGGTTTTTGGCCGGGCTTAAACTTATAGGCCCCGTGGCTGGTCCCGATGGCAATGGCCAAGGAATCCACACCCGTACGGCTGACAAATTCTTCAACCTCTTCCGGCTTGGTGAAGCTGGCATCTTCTTCGCTGACATTAACATCATCTTCAATGCCGGCCAACTGGCCCAACTCCCCTTCAACCGTAACACCCTTGGAATGGGCATAGTCCACAACCTCTTTGGTCAGGGCCACATTTTCCTCAAAAGGCAGGTGTGAACCGTCAATCATAACAGATGTAAACCCGCCGTCAATGCAACTTTTGCAAGTTTCAAAGTCAGGCCCATGGTCAAGGTGCAGGGCAATGGGCAGGCCCGCTTCCGCTACAGCCGCCTCAACCAATTTGGTCAGATAGGTGTGGTTGGCATATTTGCGTGCCCCGGCCGATACCTGCAAAATCAAAGGTGCATTAAGTTTGGTTGCAGCCTGAACAATGCCCTGGATAATTTCCATATTATTGACATTAAAGGCACCTATGGCATAACCGCCTTGGTAGGCTGCCTCAAACATCTTTTTGGTGGTTACAAGTGGCACTTGAGTTCCTCCTTTAAGGCCCCTTATCAGTCACTTGAAAAGGGTATAAGCGCAACTTGCCTTGCGCGTTTAATAGCTGTGGTAAGCGCACGCTGGTGTTTGGCACAGGTGCCCGTCATGCGGCGCGGTAAGATTTTTGATCTGTCGGAAACATATTTATTGAGCTTATTAAGGTCTTTATAATCAATGCTTTCGACTTTTTCAACACAAAAGGTGCACACTCTTCTGCGGCCTCTTCTGCCGCCGCCGCCGTGCCTTCTGTCATAAGCCATGGTAGTCTACCTCCTTGTTTGGTATAAGATGAAACCTGCCTGCATCAGAAGGGCAGGTCTTCATCCGAAACGGTTTCTTGAAAATCATCGGCTGTTGCGTTGGTGAAAGAAGGTGCATCTTCTTTGGGGAAGACATCTTCTTCACGCTTTGCTGCAGCGTTGTCTGACTTGGGGCCGCCAAAGCTGACCCTGTCCGCCACAACTTCATAAGCCGTGCGTTTATTGCCGTTTTTGTCTTCATACTGGCGTGATTGCAAGGAACCTTGAACAATAATCAAAGAACCTTTTTGGAAATAACGGCAAACAAATTCAGCCGACTGGCGCCAAGCGACGATATCAATAAAGTCCGCCTGTCTTTCTTCGCCGGCTCTGGTGTATGACCTGTTAACGGCAATTCTAAAAGTTGTAACGCTGATGCCGTTTTGCGTGGTACGCAATTCCGGGTCGGCAACCAACCTACCCATAAGTATTACAGAGTTAAGCATCTTTGACTTCACCTTCATCCTTTTTAATTGTGAGGGAGCGAAGCACGCCGTCCGTAATGTTAACAACACGGTCGAGTTCCGCCGGGAATTCATGGTTACTGCTGAAATTGATGAGAACATAGTAGCCGTCTGTCTCGTCATTGATGAGGTAGGCTAACTTGCGCTTGCCCCATTCATCAATGCTTTCAAGAGTGCCGTTTTCTTCAATCAAGCTTTTGAACCTTTCAAGAAGCTCTGCTGCGTATTCTTCACCCTTGGTCATGGTGAAGACCATCATGGTTTCGTAGTTGTTTGTTAATGCTGACATTCTAAAAGCACCTCCTTCCGGTCTTTGGCCGCGTCAAGCGCGGCAAGGATTACCCGCCTGGAATATAAGATAGCGGGCTGCCGCTTAAATTATTGCGGCAGTTTATGATTATAACAGGGCGTCCCTGCAAAGTCAAGCAAAAAGGGGGCCTTGCTTTTAAGCAAAACCCCCGAGTAAATTACCGACTGCTAAGATTAGTCATCGCCCTTTTTGTCATCGTCGGCCTTGCCGTTGCCGAAGTAGCCGAATATGCCGCGCTTGGCCGCGCGCTCCGGGTCTTCTTCACCGTAGCCGTAACCGTAACGGTAGCTGTAGCGGCCGCCGTAACCGTAACCGTAGCGCCTGTAACCGTATTTATAACCGTAACGGCCACCGTAACCATAGCGCCTGTAATAACCGCGGGTACCGTAACCATCGGCCTTAACACGGTTGAAGACGCAACCTATAATGTTGGCACTGACGCTGTCCAGCGTTTCTTTTGCGAAAATCGCGCTTTCTTTTATGGTTCTGCCATAACTTACAACCCAGATAACACCGTCCAAGAATTTGGAAAGTTCGGCCGTATCGGCCACCAGGCCTATGGGCGGCGTGTCAAAGATTATGTAATCGTACTCACTGTCGATTTCATCCAAGAACTTGCCCATTTGTTCCGAACCCAAAAGTTCTGCCGGGTTGGGCGGGATAACGCCGCAAGGGATAATATCAAGTGTGTCAAAATCTTCTAAGTTCCTGATTGCTAATTCAAGTTCGGAATCTTGTGTCAAAACATTTGAAAGGCCGGGCTCTTGTCCTATATCAAGCGTTTTTGAAACCTTGGGTTTGCGCAAGTCGCAGTCAACCAGCAAAACGCTCTTGCCCGTTTCGGCTAAGGTTAAGGCCGTGTTTATGGAAACGGTGGTCTTGCCTTCGAAGGGACCGGAACTTGTGATGGCAATCTTTTTCATCTGACCGTCAATGCCGGAAAACTGAATTTTAGTCCGTAAAACCTTGAAGGCTTCTTTGAAATCAAAGGGTGTTTCACCCGTCAAAACGGTGTTGCCGTCTTTCATAATTTCAGGCAGGGATGTAATAACCGGCAGGTCCAAAACTTCCCTAATGTCATCTTCCGTCTTAAAGGTGTTGTCAAAGTAATCGCGCAAGAAGATCATGGCCAACGCCAGCATAAGCCCTATCAGAGCACCCAGGGCACCGTATTGCCAAACAACCGGCTTGACCGGACTTTGGGGCACAAGGGCATAGTCAATAACTTCTGCGCTACCGGCCTTGATAACCCTGATAATAGTCGCCGGGGACACCTTGACCAAGGCATTTGCAATGTTTTGCGCCAGGACCGGGTCGGCGTGTTCAACACTAATCTGCAAAACTTCCGTTTCGCCCACGCTGGAAACCTTGACCGACCGCCTGATGGCACCGATTGACATCTCGGTGTCCAACTCTTTTTTGACCAGGTCCAAGTTGGTGTCACTGGTCATGATAATGGTATAGGACTTGACCAGTTTTTGGGTCATCAAAATGTCATTGTAGCTCATCTGATTTTGTTCTGACGCTTGGTATTGAGACTTGTTTACTATCATTGTGGCCTTGGCCGAATAAATCGGCGTAACATAAACGCTGCTGAAGACATACATGGCGACAGCGCCAATGAAGGCCGTTATGACAATAACGGGCCATTTTCTCAAAACCATTGCTATAATTTTGCGGATATCCATATATAACCTCTATTGTTTTATTATTAGATTTTGCGCACACTTCTTAGCTCTATCATTTTACACTATGGGGGTGTTCTTGGCAAGCTCTCATTTCCGCCAAACCATCTTGTTGACTACCCCCGTATAGCTTTGGATGATTTTGACCACTTTCACGCTTACATTTTCGTCCACATAATCGGGCACGGCCACGCCTAAATCCCCGTTTTGGGCCATGGTCACCGCCATATCAACCGACTGCAAAACCTGCTCCGTCGTAATACCGCCCATGATAAAATTGCCCTTGTCCAAAGATTCCGGCCTTTCGGTACTGGTCCTGATTGATACCGCCGGGAATTGGAAATAAGCCGCCTCTTCCGGGATGGTCCCGCTGTCGGACACGACACAAAAGGCATTGAGTTGCAAGTTATTGTAATCCGAAAACCCAAAAGGCTTGAGGGAACGAACATGGGGGTGGAATTCAAAACCCCGGCTTTCAATAAACTTGGCACTGCGCGGATGGGTGGAATAAATAACCGGCATATCATATTTTTCCGCCATGGCATTG
>LSQX01154318.1_pt2 | contig 28229 bp, 29 predicted proteins | sample 654561 | NCBI WGS metagenome assembly LSQX01 (sample SAMN04489861, study PRJNA283612) | anaerobic digester metagenome | isolation source: 4 biogas reactors fed with cattle manure at either 37C or 55C with and... | place: Denmark: Kongens Lyngby | collected 2014
GTACCGCCCCGGACGATTGCCACCTCTGCACCCCGCTTCAACGTGCCGTTATGCAGGCGGCCGATGGCGATGCGGCCGATATACGAATCGTAATCCAAGGTGCTGACCAAGAGCTGCAGCGGAGCTTCGCCGCTTCCTGCCGGCGGCGGTATATGGCGGACTATGGCATCCAGAAGCGGCCTTACTGAGCCTTGCCCTTTCCTCACTGCCTCAAGCGCATCTTCCAGCTTCTCCTCTACAACACCCGAACGGGCGGAACCAAACAGCACAGGGAAATCGAGCAGCGCCTCATCGGCCCCCAAGTCAATGAAAAGATCCAGGACTTCATCTACTACCTCGAGAGGGCGGCAATCAGGCCGATCGATCTTGTTAATCAGGACGATGGGCTGCACCCGCCGGGCCAGGGCTTTTTGCAGCACAAACCTGGTTTGCGGCATCGGGCCTTCAAAGGCATCCACCACCAAGAGGGCACCGTCCACCATATCCATGATCCGTTCCACTTCTCCGCCGAAATCAGTGTGGCCCGGTGTATCCACAATATTGATTTTATAGCCTAGGTAGCTGACCGCCGTGTTCTTAGCCAAGATGGTGATTCCCCGTTCCCGCTCCAACGCGTCGGAATCCAGCACCCGTTCCTGGATATCTGCATTTGCCCGAAAAACTCCGGTTTGCTTGAGGATCCCATCTACCAATGTGGTCTTGCCGTGATCTACGTGGGCAATGATAGCTACATTGCGCAGTTCCATAATTCTTCTGCCTCCTGCTGGGAAAAAGCACAGGTCTAAGACTACCCGTCTTCCATATTGTTGTCAAGCAGGGCATAGGAGAACAAAGCAGCCGGCGGCTGCCCGAGGATAGAGCTCAGACCGAGATTTCAGATCTAGATTAAAGAAGAAGCCTGTTGAGTGTCAGAAAAAGCCGGGAACCAGCAGCCGGGAGATATAGGCAAACAAAGTGCCTACAAGGCTGCCGGCCAGCACATCACTGGGATAATGAACCCCTACGTAGATGCGGGACCATCCCACCAGCCCCGCCCACAGCAGCCAGGGCAGCGAGTACGCGGGAAAAGCCAAGGCGTAGCTGACGCCAACCGCGAAACTGGCGGTAGTATGTCCCGAGGGGAAAGAATAAGCGCAGATAGGCACATTGAAGGTGCGGATGTGTTCCAGGCGGAAAATGGGCCGGGGACGATTGACCAGCCGCTTGACTATCAGGCTCACCAACGAGCTGCCGGCCAAAGCCGCAAAGGCCCTGCTGCCGGCAACTAGGCAGGAGCGCCGCTCATACAGCCCGGCCAGGATAGCCGCGATGGTAATGCCGATGGTAAAACCAGCACTGCCTGTATGGGTAACCCATACCGAGAGTCTATCCAGCAGCCTGCACTTTATGCGGGTATTAAGTAAGCGGAATAGCCACTCATCACCTGCACGGATCGTTGCCATTCAACGGCCCCCCCACCATTGGATGATCCTAGTTTACCACATCTGTGATCGAGGCGCAGTAGAAAATTCTCAAGCAGCCAGCCATTAATGGACAGCCTTCCCTCCAGACTCAACTATTGACTGATCTAATCACAGAACAAGTGGTGCAGACTAAGGCTAGAATGGGAAGCGGAAACAGGAGGAGCTAATTATGATCTTCGATAAATACCAGCCCAGAGTGGCATATTTCTGTATGGAATACGGCCTTGATGAAGAGCTGCCCATCTATGCCGGCGGCCTTGGCATTCTGGCAGGGGATATCCTCAAGAGTGCCCATGATCTCCATGTCCCTTTGGTAGGCATCGGCATCTTATGGAAAGAGGGTTATACTGCACAGTTCATCAATGAGCACGGCTGGCCCTATGACCGGCCGGCAAGCTATCCGCCGGAACTGCTCCAGGATACCGGCGTCACAGTCTACGTGACTATCAGGGGTGAGCAGGTGCCTGTGCAGGTGTGGAAGGTAGATGCCTTTCAAAACGCCCCGCTGTACCTTTTAGACACCGCTGTGCCGGGCAGCAGCTACGATTGGGTTACCCGGAGGTTATATGGAGGGACCTCCCATGACCGCATCGCCCAAGAAATAGTCTTGGGCATCGGCGGCATCCGGGCCCTAGAAGCCCTTGGCCACACTGCTGATGTCTATCACTTCAATGAGGGGCATGCGGCCTTGGCGGGGATAGAACTGATTCGCCGCAAGAAAGCCATGGGGATGACCTTCGACGAAGCCCTGGAGGCTACCCGGCGGGAGGTTGTCTTCACTACCCATACCCCAGTCATGGCCGGAAATGAAGAGCATGACCTAGGGCTGCTGGAGTATATGGGTGCATTCAACGGCCTATCCTGGGAGGAGATGGAGCAGATCGGCGGCGATCCCTTCAACATGACAGTGGCAGGACTGCGCCTTGCCCATATGGCCAANNGGCGTATCCAAGCTCCACGGCATGACTGCCAGGGCCATGTGGTCAGACAAACAGGATCGGGCTCCCATAGTCTCCATTACCAACGGAGTCCACATCAACACCTGGATGCATCCGGAAATCCGCAGGGCTTATGAATCCCATCGCAGCCTGTGGGAACCCCACATGCAGGCAAAACAGGAGCTCTTAAGTGCCGTTGCCAAGAAGACTGGGGTACGGCTTAATCCCAATGCCCTGCTGATCGGCTTTGCCCGCCGTGCTGCTATGTACAAGCGTCCTGGGCTCATTTTTCAGCGCATGGATATCATCGGCCCGCTGCTGGAAAGCGGGCGCATTCAGCTGCTCTTCTCCGGCAAAGCTCACCCCCAGGATGATGCAGCCAAACGTCAGGTGAGCAAGCTCGCCGAGATCACCAAGCTGTTTCCCCAGAGCGTCGTCTTCTTGGAGAATTACGACATGGCATTAGGGCGCCTCCTCACCGCCGGGTGCGATGTGTGGCTCAACAATCCCCAAAGGCCCCTGGAAGCCTCCGGCACTTCGGGCATCAAGGCTGCCATCAACGGCTGCCTGAATCTCAGTGTCCTTGACGGCTGGTGGGTTGAGGCCTGCCAGCACGGCATCAACGGCTGGCAGTTCGGAGGAGGATATGAAGGGCCCAACCAGAGCAAGTACGACTTGGCCGGCTTGTATGAAGTCCTGCTGGACGATGTGCTCCCCACCTACTACGAACATCCAGAACAGTGGCGGCAGATGATGGCAGCCAGCATCAGATCAACCTATTATCGCTTCTCTGCCCAGCGGATGCTGATCGAATACTACAACATCATGTATCAGCCCTCTAGAACGGCAAAACTCTTAGCAGAGGAAATCGACCATGTAATCGCCAGCAGCCTTCACTAGGCCTTTTTGAGAAAGCCATCTCACCATGTTCAATTGGACTGCCAGCACTCTAGGAAGATCTAGATAGGCCGAGGTGAGCCTTCAAATGCTCAACCCCGGCCCATACTGTGGCCTTAACTCAATCGTGCCGCCGGCATCCCCAACCTAGTTTATCCCTCCGCCAGTGGCAGATAACTGGTGCGGTAGTCTCCTAGGCCGGCAACCATCTTGGTTATGTCTGAATAGCTGTAGCCGTGGGACATGAGAGGTTCAATGATATTTTGCCTTATATCGGGAACATAGCATTTCATCACTTCACCGGCTCCCGTCAGACTGTATGTTTCACAACACGCTGGGACCAGCACCGAATCCCCCGGTTGCAGAACTACATGAGTGCCATGCCCATCAGCTTCCAGGATAAAGCTGCCCTCAAGGCAGGTTAACAGATGAAATCTTTCTCCCTCGGTTGCTTCCGTGACAGTGCCCTGAACCAGCAGGATCTCTAAGGCAAAATAGCGGTTAGCCACCATAATGGCCTTCTGCCCTGCTGCGTGGGCAACGGTCACACCTGTCACAGGCTCGGTCCGCTGTCCGGCAAACTGGATCACATCCAGTGCCTTCTTGATGTGCAGCGGCCGGCTGTTGCCTGCAGCATCAACCCGATCCCAATCGTAAAGGCGGTAGACGGTATCCGAGTTCTGCTGAATCTCTGCCACCATCACTCCACTGCCCAGGGCATGCACCATCCCCGCCGGCACATCAAAAACATCGCCCGGCTTCACAGGGACCCGGTTCAAATAACCGGCCAGTGTCCCATTGGCGATTGCCTCCCTGAGGGATTCCCGGGTCGCTCCGGGTTTCAAGCCGTAGATGATCTCAGCTCCCGGCTGGGCGGCAATTACATACCAGGCTTCCCATTTGCCGGGATCTCCCGACTCGTGGTCAGCCGCATACTCATCATCGGGGTGCACCTGAACTGAGAGATAGTCATTGGCATCGAGTATCTTCAAAAGCAGCGGGAACTTAACTAAAGCCGAGTCGGGCAGTGCTGTGCCGATTAGAGCCCTGCCATAAAGGCTCATCAGTTCCGGCAGGCTCGTCCCCGCTAAAGGCCCGTTAGCGACAACACTGACCCCCTGGTTATGGGCAGCAATCTCCCAGCTCTCCCCAATATTGCTGCCGGGAAGTGCCCTGCCAAACTGCGTACTCAGGGCTGTTCCGCCCCAGACTTTGTCTTTATAGATTGGAACAAATGTAAAGGGATACGGCTTGATCAACTGAAGTCCTCCCCGCACAGCTCAGCTGCTGCCCTGAGACAGCCGCTTCTCCAAAGCCTCTCGCTCCTTTTCAAAACCAGGCTTGCCCAAAAGAGCAAACATATTGCGCTTATATGCTTCAACACCGGGCTGATCAAAGGGATTTACTCCCAAAAGATACCCGCTGATGGCACAAGCCTTTTCAAAGAAGTACACCAACTGGCCGAAGTTGTATTCACTGAGCCGCGGCACCCGCACCACAAGGCTGGGGACGCCGCCGTCAGCATGGGCCAGCAAAGTCCCTTCCAAAGCCTTCTGATTCACAAAATCTACGGTCTTGCCCGCTAGATAATTAAGGCCGTCTAGGTCCTGTTCCTCACTGGTGATCGCCAGTTCCGACTGGGGATTCTCTACCTGAATCACTGTCTCCATCATCACCCGCAGGCCATCCTGAATGTACTGGCCAAGGGAGTGAAGATCAGTAGTAAAATCCACTGACGCCGGGAACAGGCCCTTGCGGTCCTTGCCCTCACTTTCACCAAAGAGCTGCTTCCACCATTCCGCCAGGTAGTGAAGCGCCGGTTCATAGGTTACAAGAATCTCAATCAGCTTGCCCTTGCGGTACAGGCAGTTCCGCACTGCGGCATACTGGTAGCTGGCGTTGGCCTCTAGCTTTGCAGAAGCATACTCATGCATAGCCGCTTCTGCCCCCGCCATGACGGCATCAATATCCAAACCTGCCGCCGCCATGGGCAACAGGCCTACTGAAGTCAGCACCGAATACCTGCCGCCAACATCTTCGGGAATCACAAAGGTCCGATAGCCTTCGGCATCGGCCAGCTGTTTCAAAGCTCCCCGGGCTCGGTCGGTTGTAGCGAGAATCCTCTTCTTGCTGGCTTCCTTACCGTACTTCTGCTCCATGAAGGAGCGCAGGATGCGAAAGGCCACAGCCGGCTCTGTAGTCGTACCCGATTTGGAAATCACATTTACATAGACTTCCTTGTCTTCCAGCAAGGACAGCAGATCAGCCATGTATGAGCTGCTCAGGTTGTGACCGACAAAGAAAACAGGCACATTGACGCCGCTGAAAGGTGGTGTCAGCATCTCGATAGCTGCCCGGGCCCCTAGATATGACCCGCCAATGCCGATCACAACAAAGGCATCGGCACTAGACCGCACCTCCGCGGCGGTGTCCTTAATCCTGGCAAACTCATCTCGATCGTAATTTGCGGGCAGGTCCAGCCAGCCTAAGTAATCACTGCCTGGGCCCTTGCGGCTATGCAGCAGCCTATGGGCTTCCTGCACTTGTTCTTCCATATATGCAAGTTCATGCTTTCCAATAAAGGATAATGCCGGTGTGTAATCAAAAAGCAGTTTATCTGCAACTAAGGTCTTAGCCATTTTGTTTAGCGATGGAGCCGCGGCTCGATGCTGCGGACTAGATCGCCCCCACCCTCCTTCTCAGCCCCGCGGTCGCCCGGAGGCTTTATGGTCCTGCCCAATAACACCAACAGACTTCTCCTCTTATACTATTATCCCTACCGGCTTCTGGCAACAAGCCTGGATTCCCAGCTTAGTTCATCCGTGTACCCAGGTAATATTCACCGATATTGGCAGCGTGGTCGCCAATTCTCTCCAGGTTGGAGATGATATCCAGATATACTACACCGGAAATCGGTGAACAGAGGTTCTGATTAAGCCGATCAATATGCCTGCGGCGCAGATCCTCTTCCTGCTCATCTATGTGGGCCTCCCTGTCCTTGATCGCCAGGGCATGTTCGGGCTTCCCTTCCTGCCATGCCATCAGCGCTAGGTGGAATGTCTCCAGGGTGTAATCCAAGAATTCCAAAAGCTCTCTAGTAGCTGCTTCGCTGAACATGATCTGGTTCACGGCCTTGTGTTCTAAGAGCTCGCCCACATTATTCCCGTGATCGCCTACCCGCTCAATATCATTGATGAGATTATACAGCTGGCGGTGGCGCTCTGCCTGGCTGTCGGATAGAGACATCTTGGAAAGCTCAACCAAAAAGTGAGTGATGCCCTCCTCATATTGATCGATGGCATCCTCCAAGATCGCGACGCGGCCCAAGGCCTCCTCATCTGGGTTGCTGACATTGTCCCTGGCGATGGCAAGCATCTCCAGTGCCATCTCACCCATGTGCATCACTTCATTGAAGGCCTGCTGCAGGGCAGCCTCGGGAGTAGCCAAGAGACGGCTGTCTAGATGAAGGGACAGCTTTTTCTCCTTGGGATCGTCGGGTATAAGCCTGGTCACTGCATAGGCCAAGACACCGGCCAGCGGCAGCAAGATAAGGGTATTGGTCACATTGAAGACAGTATGGGCATTGGCGATCTGCCTTGTGATCGATGAAGCCGTGAGCCTGACCACTCTTGTGAACAGAGGCAGCAGAGGCAGGAAAATCAATGCACCGATGACGTTAAAGAGCAGGTGGGACATTGCCGCCCGCCGAGCATTGACCGATGTACCTATACTGGACAGCATTGCGGTGATTGTAGTGCCGATGTTATTGCCAAACAGCACCGGTAAGGCCAACTCCAAGGGAACTAGACCGTCTCTCGCCAGCCCCTGGATGATACCGGTGGTGGCAGAGCTGCTCTGCACGACAGCGGTCACTCCTGCACCAACCAATAAGCCTAAATACCACTTGCTCGACAATGTCAACATCAGCTCAGAAAAAACTGGGCTCGCCCGCAAGGGCTTCATGGCGCCGGTCATTGTCTCAATCCCGATGAACAAAAGGCCAAATCCCAGCAGGATTTCACCCCAATAGCGGTGCATCTTCCTTCTCCCAAACAGGAAAAATAAGGCACCGATGGCTACAAAGATCCAGGCATACTCACCCAGGTCGAAAGCAATCAGTTGGGCAGTTATGGTTGTTCCGATGTTGGCCCCCATGATGATGCCTATGGCTTGGGATAAGTTCATCAGTCCGGCATTGACGAAGCCCACCACCATGACAGTGGTAGCACTGCTGCTTTGAATAATCGAAGTGATCACTGTCCCCAAAAGTACTCCTAGAAGTTTGTTGGCGGTCAGGACTTCTAACCAGCGGCGCATCCTGCTGCCGGCTGCCTTCTGCAGGCCGTCACCCATTTCGTGCATCCCGAAAAGGAATAGACCCAGCCCGCCTAATAAACCGAAGATCATTTGAGCTATCAAAACAGATTCACTCTCCTACATCAGCTCTGCCTGAGCTAATAGAATCGGTTTCTCATCACTTACTTCCTTCCTGGCAACATCGTTTACCGGCTGACAGGCTTAAGATACGGCGGCAGGAAGGCGGCCAATCCCTTACGCGTAATCACTAAAATCCTTACCTACATTTCTTTCCCAGCAAGTGAGAAAACCAATCAGCTGCTGCAGTGAAGGGCTGTGCCCAGTCCGGACATAGTAGCCGGATGTAGCTGCCCCCAAAGTGAGAGCCTGCTGCGGCGAGAGCCCTAGAAGCAGGCCTAGACAGAACCCTCCATTGAAATTGTCCCCTCCGCCGGTGGTCAAAACCGGTTTACTGGTATAGGGGCCTGGGGCTGAGTAGTATTCGCCGTCAATCACAGCCCCCGCTCCATCAACGGGATGGACCACTACACCCCAAAGGCCCATGGCATCAGCGATGGCCTCTGTGAGATCTCTTAGGCTTACCTCGTTCAAAGGCACTGAAAATTTGATTCCATAAGCCTTAGCTGCCTCAGTGGCCTCCTTGCGATTAATGCTCAGTACCGGCCGGTAATGGGAAGAGAAACGGCCGAAGATCTCTATCGCCTCACGCCAGTCCTCACCGGTCCGTTTCTCCGGATCGATTGGGTCCATAAAAAACAGAGGCGGTTCACCATCAAAGGTGACCTCGGGCAGAATCTCACTTTGCAGTCTCTGCCAAATGGAGTTCATTTCGGGAATCATGGTCCAATTAATGGTGCCAACCAGTTGGCTTCGCTGAATGAGGGCCTTTAGCTTATCTTTCCCTACCACAGATAGGATTCTATCCCAGGTGATCTCCTTCAACGGCGAGGTATTACACAGCATGATCTTTCCATCTTGGAATTCCAGAGCCAAGGTCTGTCCCGGATTAGCGATGTTGTAACACTCCACTGTCAAAGCCGCGAAGTCTTCGAACACGGGGTTCACGGCAGGATAGCCGATGCACCCAATATATGTAAAGCTGCAGCCGGCACTGGCCATGGCGGCTCCCGCACTCACTGCACTGCCCCCTGTCTTCACGTAACGGGGCACGTACTCAATGCTGGTACTCAATCCTGCAGCATCCATGATTTTCCGGCCGAAGCCCTGGATATTGTCTACTCTTGTAAAGTGCTGGAAATCATGACGCTTGTCCACAAGATCCGAGATCTGATCAATGAAAGCATCAAACCCAAACAGCACGTGCAGCTGCTTCACTTCTGCTTCCCGGCCTAGGAGCCGTTGGCGGGTACTGGCTATTAGCTGAACCACTTCGTTATCAGTCATCCATCTCAACCTCCAGTTGATAGATTGGCTGTCTAACGTCCATCCATGCTTCCAAGACACCGGCATCGCTTGATTCACTGGGCCGATGCTTATGTATCCAGGATTCTACCGGTGTACCAACTACTTCTTTTCGATTGGCTAGATCAAAATCCTGCCCAACTGGCATGCTGTCAGTATACTGTAACAAACAGTTCGCGTGGGATATCCGCCTCCCACAACTTGGCAGGAGCCCAAAAAAGAGGTTATCGCCCCATGCCGGCGAAAATCCCAACGAGACTGGGAGGGAATCCGGTATGAAACGTATAGCCCTGCTGCTGCTGTTAGCATTTCTAGGCAGTGCAGTTGGATGTGAGCCGCAGCCCAGCCTAATGGCCAGGCTGGACTTGGAATCTCTGGGCCTAATTGTTGAAGCCGAGGCCAGCGATCTGGAACCGATAGTCACAGTATATGTGCAGAACAAGCTGCCAGAGGTGAAGATCATTGGCTCCCAGGCTATCTGGGCTCACCTGGGCAGGCCGGCAGTGCCTAGCTGCCTTTCTGTCCTAGAAAACCCCGAAACCTTGACTGCACTAAGGAAGGAGCTGGGAATCCAATATCTGGCGGTGATATCCATCGAGCCAGGAGAAGCTCCCCGGCACACTGCCTCATTTACCGTGGGGACCGATAAGTCAGAGGTTAGGCTGACCCAGTATGTAACAGTCAACCTGGAGTACATGGTCATCGATACCGGCTCTGGTGAGCAAGTCTATACCGGCCAGGCGGCAGGCAAATCCAGTGATGTTGCCGATTTGAAAGTCGGAACCCAGGGTACGCAGGTCGGTATCCAACTGACCAAGGATAGCTCTCTGCTAAAAGAGGCCGTCAGAAATGCCCTCAAAGAAACCGGCCTGTTCTGAGCAAGAGGGCAATTCCACCGCTGGTAACCATCGCAAAAGCTAAAGACCCGGTTTCCCGGGTCCTTTTTACTCTTACTTGTTTTTGCTCTTCGTCCTGTCCCTTACTTGAACTTTGGCAGCCAGTCGCCGTGGGCTTCAATTAGATCATCACACAGGGCGATAATCTGATCTATGGGCAGCTCGCTGCTTGTATGGGGATCTAGCAGGGCAGCATGGTAAATATGCTCCTTCTTGCCGGTCAATGCCGCTTCAATGGTCAAAAGATGTACGTTGACATTGGTCATGTTGAGTGCCGCCAGCTGGGGAGGCAGCTCTCCTACATAGCAGGGGCTCACACCGCTGGCATCGACTAGGCATGGTACCTCAACACAGGCTTCTTTGGGCAGGTTGGTAATCAATCCGTTGTTGATCACATTGCCGCCGATCTTGTAGGGTTTGTCTGTTTCCATGGCTTCGATGATATACGAAGCATACTCCGCAGTCCGCTCATGGGTGATGTGCTTGTTATTGACCAAGTCGTCCCGCATCTTCTCCCACCCCTTGATCTGGGCGACACAGCGGCGGGGGTATTCATCCAAGGGGATGTTAAATTTCTCGATCAGCTCAGGATACTGACTCTTGATGAAATAGGGCATGTACTCAGCATTGTGCTCGCTGGATTCGGTCACATAGTACCCGAAACGGTGCATAATCTCATGCCGCACCCTGTCCCAATCCGGCGCCCCCTGTTCCCTAGACCGCCGCTTGATCTCGGGGTACAGATCCTCACCGTTACGGGTGATCTCCAAGAGCCAAGCCATGTGATTGATTCCCGCGATTTTCCACTGCACATTGGAGGCGTCCATGCCCACACCCTCCAACAACTGGCGGGCACACACCTGCACACTGTGGCACAGGCCCACAGTCTTGACAGATGTTGCCCTGAGCATGGCACCGGTGAGAATCGACATCGGGTTGGTGTAGTTCAAGAACCAAGCATCGGGGCAGACCTCTTCCATGTCCCGGGCGAAGTCCAAGAGGACCGGGATGGTGCGCAAAGCCCGGAAGATGCCGCCAATGCCAAGGGTATCAGCGATGGTTTGACGCAGCCCGTATTTCTTGGGCACTTCGAAGTCGATGACAGTACAGGGCTCATATCCCCCTACCTGGATGGCGTTGACTACATAATCAGCACCCCGCAGGGCTTCCTTCCTGTCGGTATAGGCTTTGATGACAGCATGACCGCCGTAATTGGCGTTAATGTTATTCAACATGCTTTCCGACTCTTTAAGCCGCTGCAGGTCGATATCATATAGAGCCAGATGAGAACCCTTCAGTGCCGGTGTCAGCATCACATCCCCGAGGACATTCTTGGCAAAGACGGTACTGCCCGCTCCCATAAAGGTAATCTTCGGCATATTCGATTCCTCCCCGTTAGTTATTCCTCCCATCTCTGACGGGAAGTGTTTGTCAGACTATGCTAACGATATTCGACAACCGAAAGGCACTTCCTTTGCCGGCAGAATACTATCATTTCTCCCTTGACTATGACGTAACGTTATAGGCTATAGTACATGGTGAAAGGCTGGTGTTGTCCATGGCAATGAAGATCAAAGAGGTAGCTGATCTGGTTGGAATCAGCGTGCGCACGCTCCACTACTATGATCAAATTGGGCTCTTAGTCCCTGACCAGGTCACAGAGACCGGATACCGTCTTTACTCAGACAAGAATCTGGAAATGCTGCAGCAGATCTTGTTCTTCAGAGAGCTGGGATTCCCGCTGAAACAGATCAAAGAGATCATCGAAAGCCCGACATTTGACCAGCAAGAGGCATTGATCTTGCACCGTAAGATGCTTATGGAAAAACGCCGGCGGATAGATCAGATGTTGGAGACGCTGGATAAAACCATCCGACATCTCAAGGGAGAGATCCAAATGACTAGAGAAGAGAAGTTCGAAGGCTTCGATTTCAGCCATAACCCCTATGAAGAGGGAGCCAGACAGCGCTGGGGAAACAACGCTGTTGACCAAGCCAATGCCAAGCTCGGTGCTCTTTCCAAGGCGGACCAGGAGGCATTGGCAGATAAGATGAACGAAATCTACCGGAAGCTGGCTGAGCTGCGCCACGGTTCGCCGGAGTCAGAGGAAGCACAGGCAGCCATCAAAGCCTGGTATGACTTGCTCAACTCAAGCTTCGGCAGCTATTCCCCGGAGGTATTTAAGAGCCTGGGTCAGATGTATGTCGATGATGAGCGGTTCACTCGCAACATCGACCAGTTCGGCGAAGGGCTGGCTGCATTCATGCGGGATGCCATGGCCTGCTTCGCCGACAACCATGAGTCTGCAAACGCCGATGACAACTGATGCAGAAAGATGCTGACGGGGGAGGGCTCCTTCAGCCCTCCTCCATAGGCGGCCTGTTCCCCAGGGCCAACAGCCCTGCCAGCATTACTATGGGGAAAATGACCGCCAGGAGGATTCCCATCCGTAGATCACCATTGCTGGCATCGGCTGCAAATCCCACCAAGGTCGGCCCTGAAGCACACCCCAGATCCCCGGCCAATGCCAGGAATGCGAACATAGCCGTGCCGCCGGCAGGCAGTGTTCTAGCAGCCACACTGAGGGTACCGGGCCAGAAGATGCCCACGGAGAAGCCGCACAGAGCACATCCGATCAAGCCCAGGACAGGGTTAGCGCTCAATCCAGCCAGCAGGTAGCATACAATACACAGTGCGGTGCTGCCCATCATCATTTGCTTCAGGGGAAGCTGTTCGCTGTATTTCCCGTGCAGCAGCCTTGCTAATCCCATCAAGAGAGCGAACCCGCAGGGGCCTGCCAAATCTCCAATGGTCTTGTCAACCCGCAAACCTGCTTCGGCAAAGGCAGACGACCATTGGCTCATTGCCTGTTCCGCTGCTCCAGCGCTCACCATCAGCAGCATCAACAGCCAAAAGACCTTTTGTCCCAACAAGCCCCTAATGCTTAACCCCTCGTGATCCCCGACAATGGGATAAAGGGGTACCTGTGAGAAATAGATAATGTTGAATGCCGGCACCAACGCCCAGATGCATGCCATTATTCTCCAATTCCCGATCCCTGCCAATGCGAAAAAGGCTGTAGAAAGCAGCACAACAGCGACATGCCCCCAGCAGTAGAAGGAATGGAGCAGGCTCATAGCGGCATCCTTCTTTTCAGTGGGACAAGCCTCCACGATGGGACTGATGATTACTTCAATTACACCCCCGCCAATGGCATAGAGCACAACAGCAGTCATGAGGCCGGCATAGCTGTTGGCCAGCAGATCGGGCAAGAATGCCATGCCCAGCAGCCCCATAGCGGCAAAAAAGTGGGCTGCAACCGCCGAGATCCTATACCCAATACGGTCAATCAGGTGGGCCGAGATCAGGTCCACACACAATTGGACGAGGAAGTTCACTGTGGTAATCAGGGTGATTTGCTCCAGAGATAGCTGGAAGGCCCTTTGAAAGGTTAAGAAGAGAAGGGGAGCGAAATTGTTGATGATGGCTTGGGTGATGTATCCGATATAGCTGGCGTAGATGGTGTGCTCATGCCTGGTCCTGATACTGTCGATCATCTCTACTCTCCTATGTATGCAAAATCTGGAAATGATGCCCGTACCGTATATCATTCCACAGGGGCCCAGCTATACCTCTCAGGGCTGCTGACCCACCTTGCTGGAACAAGCTCGAGAGTTCTCCTCCCCTTACCCAGCTTCCCGCCAAAAGCAAGAGCCCGCTCCCGGTTACAGCGGCAGTTCGCGGTTCCGGCCGCTGAAGCCTCCGAGAAGCGGGCAAACTTGACTGATCTATGCTCTAGCGATGGCTTTGCCGAACTCTACAGCTGCTTTTTCGGCATCAACATCGGGATTCCACTGCTGCTTAAACCCCTCATTGATGAGCTCCAAGCCTGCATCCTGCAGGAGGTCACTGATCATCTTCACCGACTCGCCGCTCCAACCATAGCAGCCAAATGCTGCCCCCTTTTTCTTCTTAAACTTCATCTGCTTCAACATATGCAAAAAACCTGCTGCCGAGTGAAGAATGCCGTTATTGATGGTTGGTGAACCTACCACCACGGTCTTAGACTTAAAGGCTTCAGTGATCACATCATTGGCATCACTCTTGGATAGGTTGAAGGACTTGACAGTCACATCAGGTTCAGCCAAGCCGATGCCCTCCACAATCCTCTCAGCCAGCATTTTCGTGCCGTTCCACATGGTATCATAGACTACTGTGATCTGGTTCTCTTGATAGTCATTGGCCCACTGGGCGTACTTTTCAACAATCTGCATGGGGTTATCTCTCCAGATGACCCCGTGGCTGGTGGCGATCATGTCGATCTGCAGGTTTAAAGCCAGGATTTCATCGAGTTTTCTCCTCAAGATGGGGCTGAAGGGAGTCAGGATATTGGCATAATACTTGATAGCTTCACCGAAGAGATCGCACTGATCTACCAAGTCATTGTACAGTCTTTCTGTTGCATAGTGCTGTCCGAAAGCATCGTTGCTGAACAGGATATTGTCCTTTGTCAGGTAAGCGGCCATGCTGTCGGGCCAATGCAGCATAGCCATTTCAACAAAGACGAGCTCTTTGCCGTTGCCGATGTCCAGCTTGTCCCCGGTCTTTACCACATTAAAGTTCCAGTCCCTATGATACTGCCCCTTCAAGGACTTCACTGCATTGGCCGAGCAGTAAATGGGGGTATCGGGGATGTGCTCCATTAGGGCAGGAAGGGCTCCGCTGTGGTCAACCTCTCCGTGGTTGGCCACAATGTAGTCAATGTCTTTGAGGTCGACTTCGGCGGCTAAGTTCTCTACAAACTCTTCGGCATAAGGAAGCCACACGGTATCAATCAAGACCGTCTTTTCTTCTTGGATCAGGTAGGAGTTGTAGGTTGAGCCTCTATGGGTCGAATACTCGTATCCGTGGAATTCCCGCAGTTCCCAGTCAACCTTGCCTATCCAGTACACGTTATTCTTTATGTGCTTTTTCACCTGTCTTACCCTCCTTGAACCACATCTTCTCCATGGTCATCACAGATAGCTTGTCCAAACGACGGTAAGCGAACCCCCCTTGCCCTTCGCCTGATCTAAGGCGCTATCGGCCCTGCTGAATACCCTTTCTTGATCCTGCCCTACCTGTCTGCCAGACTTCAAGGAGCACAGGATTTGCGGCATCGTGATCCCTCACGTCCAGCGGTCAGTATACTGGTCTCTATCAGAAACAGCAGTAAGAGCAGGGTTCTCCCCTGCTTAGTCTCAGCTTTCTTGTTTGATCAACTGGAGGCCGGCTTCACTATACGGCCATAGCGGTGAGTCGGCTTGGGATACCCCGGACTTAAGCACTTCAAAGCGATAACCTGTGATGCAACACTAGTTCCGCAGGACTCAGCAATTTCCTCCAATACAATCTTCTCGAGCACCTCCGGTTCCATCTGCACCCGGGCGTTTAGGGTCATCTTGGCCTTATCTCCCACTCCGGCACATCTGCGAATGCTGGGCGGTTCATCTGTATCAGTCAAGTTCCCAATCACGAAATTGCTGCCAGCTTCGATGATCAGCTTGACATGCCCAATCGGGGCATTGGCTTCGCTGAATCGGCGGTGCAGTGAGTTCAACAAGCTGTACGCAAATTTGTCCCAATCTATGGAGCTGCCCTTTAGGTCTAGGGTAGCATTGAGCCAGCCCAGGACTGCTTCACCTTCAGCGTAGGTGTCATAGTCTATCTCCAGCAAGTTTGTCCCAGCATCAGTGCGGCTGGTTACTTCACTCAGCCACTTATCCAGGCCGTCCCCCGTTTTGGAGCTGATGGCAAGGACTGTAGTGTTCGGCCACCGTTTTGCCGTGCGCATCTTAAGATCCCCAACTTCCTCCGGGGTTAACAGATCAGTCTTGGTGATTGCGATAATATCCGCCTCTTCAACCTGCTTGCGAATTATATATACTGCACTGGGATGCAGGTCAGTGCTGCCCCCGTCGAGGATGCCCAGCAGCCGTTTTGGGTCAACCAAAACCGTCAGTGGAGCCACAATGAACTCATCTCCGAAGTGCTCCTTAAGAGGCTGTAGTATCGTCGCCGATAGATCTGTACAACTTCCCACCGGTTCAGCGATTATGACATTAGCCCGTTTGTTCTTCATTAAGTCGAGAATTGCCTCTGTAAATCCCTCATAGTTGCAGCAGAGGCAGCTGCCGCTCACTTCCCCAATGACTCCCGCCGTACGCTCAAGAAATGCTGTATCAACTAGTTCAGGGGCCTGGTCATTGGTAATCAATCCAACACGCTGTCCTTTTTCCGTGAATCGACTGGCAGCCTCAAAGAGAAGTGAGGTTTTCCCAGCACCCAAGAATCCACCGACCAGAATAATCCTTGTCTGCATAGTCTCCCTTCCTCCACAGCTAGTCTAGGCGTTTCGATACTCATCGTCAGTAGACTTACCACGAAGCTTCTTCAATCTAGATGAGGCCCCATTGATTTTGTCTATAGCCATAATTCATCATCGGAGTCTATCTCTCTATCTTGGGCATGCGGGTAACACCACAGACAACAGCAGTACTATAGAGAAAACGAACGCCGCACCTCCAAGCCACACAGACAGTACTGGAAAAACCGAAGATATAAATAAGTATTTCTGGCAAGCGCACCAAACTAGATATCCGAGCAGAATAGATGCTGCACTGACTCGAAGCAGTCTGAACCCCATTCGCTTTTGCTGACAAAAGGTCGAGATCAGCCTCAATATCACCAGTAGGCTTGCCGAGACCAGTATGCCAATTACGACGCAAAGCCCATAGTGGCCCCAGATAATCCTTCCCATGCCGACAGAAGGGAACCCTCGCCACTGCGCCCAGTCACTTAAAACATAGGCGATGAACGGCCAGCTTCGTTGGCTGTTTGTGAGAATCACGATGGCGTCGCCTGTCTCCGGCACAGCCTGCAAATGCGTCATGATGCCATTGCCTTGTCCGCCATGGGAAACTGAGAGCGCGCCGTTTGGCAGTCTTTCGATATAGTGGCCAAACCCATACGCCTCAAATATCAAACCGTAAATGCCGATTTTCTGGGTTTCAGGCTGATACATCCGATTAATGCTCTCGACTCTTAGAACAGGGTTTTCCTGCATCCCCGCCGCCGCAAACCGGGCAATATCGTGAGCTGTGGCAAACAAACCGCCCGAAGCTTTTGAGGGATAGAGATAGACTGGAACCGGCTCCCCTCTAAGGTTATACCCCATGGGTGGATAAGGCTGCGCCGTCGTGTCTATGTCAAAGAAGGCGCTTTTCATGCCCAGCGGTAGCAAAACCTCCGTGCGCATATATTCCGAAAAGCCTTGCCCCGTGACGTCCTCGATTAATATTTCCAATAGATTATAGCCTGTGTTAGAGTATGAAAACCCCATTCCCGGTTCGCGCGTCAGCACTGCTTCCCCCGTCATCACATCCCGGCTAGGGGGCATCTCCTCGCCGGGGGAATAGGTGTTGGTGAAATCCCCCAATGGCATCCCCGAGGTGTGACTCAAAAGCTGCCGTGTTGTAATCTTCTCTGTCGGATAGTCAGTCAACGGAAACTGCCAGCTTCTTAGATACTGCGACACCGGAGTGTCCAAGTCGATCAAGCTCTTTTCCACAAGTCGCATGACGCCCCATGCTGTAACGGATTTTGTGATGGATTGAACACTCATGGGGGTATCGGTTGTCAACGCCCTGCCGCTATCCACATCCGCATAACCATAGCCCTCAGTCCATGCGATTTCGCCATCCTTTACAAGTGCGATGTTGCAGCCCGGAATACTATACTGCTTCATCAGAGCGGGAATGCGCTCATCCATATGTGCCTTAAATTCGTCAATCGGTGCTTCTGCCTGCACATTCTTCTTGATTAGCAGACTGCCGGAAAGAAGCGCCACGAGTGTACTAATAAGTAACAATAAAGCGCTTGCGACTATAAGCGGAATCATTGTCCATTGATTCGCGGTTCGCAAACTATTACCCTCCCAGCCTTCCGACTAAATAGCTGCTGGCATGAATCAGTATCCACGGCCACAACAACTCCTGTACGATAATATCGGTAAGGACGATGGCTGTGACAGGCTTTTTTACTATGCCGAGCAAGCATCGCGCACGATCAACATTTGTTGGGCATCTTCAATCGAGATTTCCATCTCTGCATTGTCAGCAGTTGCATCGCTACCGTTAAATACACGGAAGTTTAGGCAACTTGTCTCCTCCACCGCCTTAGGATACTCAGTGATGTCTCGATAGTATTCTCTGTTTCTTTTGCCCAGCATGTCTAAACCATCTCCTGGGAAGAATAGCGTTCTTCTTGTCGTTTGTTCATAGTCCGGTATTTCGGTATCATCGGTACATCAAGATTCTTGGTTTGTAGGTCCACGTGTGTCCCTCGGACGACACTCTTGCCACGTTGTACAACTCTACATCTAAAAGTGGAATAGTCCTGCCCATCTCCACAATATCATCCGGAAGCAACATCTGTTGAACTATCCCGCCGAACATACGCTGTGTCCTTTTTCAATCTACCGTAGTCCTTGGTCAGGTGAACGGATACGGCCTTTAGCTTATTTAGTTTATTGGAGTCTTTGTCTAGGAGCACACGGTAATTCCAATAAAGGCGAGCAGTCTGGCCAGAATGTAGCAGTCTGACCGATTCTCCTATGGAGACATTTGCCGCGATAGAACATGTCGTTACTCCGCTCGCGTGCATGCGGCAGGATGGTTCGACTTGTTGACACCCACAGACAGGAAAGTTACAATGATTTGGGGCATATGATTACTATGACACCATCTGAGGAGTTGACCGAGTGGCAAGACCGCCCAAGATCCGACGGGTAGAGTTCCTTCCTGAAACGACCGTTTTCAAGCCGGCGGGTGTCCCTATTCGCGATCTCCAGGAGCAGGTCTTAGCCGTGGAAGAGCTCGAAGCCCTCCGTTTAAAGGATGTAGAGGGCCTTGAGCAGGAAGAATGTGCAAAACGCATGCACATTTCCCGACCAACCTTCCAACGGATTCTCACGTCAGCTAGGGAAAAGGTCGCCCGCGCCCTTGTCGAGGGCAACATGATCCGCGTCGAGGGCGGGCACTACCGTGTGGCCACGCGACAATTCCAGTGCGAAGCTTGCCTAGGTCAATTCGAAGTCCCCTATGGAGCAGGACGAGGGCGCGACATAAACTGCCCTCAATGCGGAGGGCGAGCTCATCGAGCCGGACGGGGTCATCGGCATGGACAACAATAATCCTCATCCAGGTTCCAAGAACCTGGACTTTTTTTGATCTGGTTGTTGACATATGCTCATAACCCGAGTATACTAGAAATGGGCTTACGACCATAAAGCCCGAACATAACAAAGGCAGGTGACCCACATGCCGCGAGGAGACAGAACCGGCCCGATGGGTTTTGGGCCAATGTCAGGGAGAGGAATGGGATTATGTGCCGGATATCCTGTGCCGGGCTACATGAACCCCTGGGGCCGACCTCGATTCTGGAGGCGCAGATGGTGGGTTCCATACTTCACCGCACCATATTACGCACCACCCCCGGTGCCAACTGCTCCATCAGCTCCGACACAAGCCCAAGAGGCGGCCTTTCTGCGGGGGCAGATCCAGTCCCTTACTGAACAACTAAAGTTCCTGGAATCCCGGCTGCAGGAGATCGAAAGCCAAGAGGAAAGCAAAGAGTAGTTGCCAAACGGCACGGCGGGGCTATCCTGAGATGGATGGCCCCGCCTTCTTTCGCGGAAGGACTCCCGCCCATACTTGCGGAATTTATGCGTATATATAAAATCGTCTTTGTTGTCCCAGCTTATTCTCACGGAGGGAGATGTCCTTATGGAGAAGAGAAAATGGATTACTGTGTTTGAGGCTCCCGAATACCGGAAGATAGGCGGTTTGGTCAAGCGTTTGGTCCACCCGATGACCACGGGTTCCAAGAATCTAGGGGTGTCCATCTGCATTCTCAACCCAGGAGAAGAGATCATCGTGCATCAACACGACTTTGAAGAAGCCTACTTCATCATCGAAGGCGAGGGCGTGATGACGCTGGAAGATGAGGAAATTAAGTTGGAAGAGTTCCTCTCGGTTTATATCCCCGCCAATGCCCGGCATGGGCAGAAGAATACTGGCAATCGGCCATTGCTCATCCTCTGCTCCCTTGCGCCGCCTCCGGATGTATGGTAGAGAGCCCGGGCCGTCCCAAGGGCGGCCCTTCCTTGTGCAGGAATTCCCCCCTCCGTGGCCGAAAAGACCTTGGAAAAGCATTTATGGGGGGAGCGCACGTTGCTCGTTCTTGTGTTGAACTCAGGTGGTTCGTCGATCAAGTATACCCTTTACGATATGCCAGAAGAGACAGTCGTTGCCCGGGGAAGCGTAGACGGCCTTGGACTTGCCCATTGCACTTTCACCCATATCAACCCCCAGGAGAAATTCCAGGAAAAGATGCCCATTGAAACCCACCTTGACGGTCTCAGGGTCATCCTGGCGCGGCTTCAGCAAGAGCTAGAGAGAACAGGCCAGCCCTTGTCGATTGCGGCCCACAAGCTCATTCACGGGGGCCCCCGCTTAGGGCCGGTGGAGTTGTTGACGGAGGAGGCCATTGACGAGGTTGCCGCCATGGCGACTGTAGCCTCAGTCCACAATCCTCCCGCTTTGCAGGGAATCGACGCCCTCAGTCAACTAGCCCCCGATGTCTGCCAGATAGGGGTCTTTGAGACGGGATTTTACACAACAATTCCCGCTTATGCTGCGGTTTACGGGCTGCCCTGGGCTTTGGCCGAAAAATATGGGCTTCGAAAGTATGGGTTCCATGGAGCATCCCACCGGTTCATCTCCCAAAGGGTCGGTGAATTTCTTGGGGAGCCCGTCTCCAAGCTGATTTCATGCCATCTTGGCAGCGGCACTAGCGTGGCTGCCATCAAGAACGGCATGGCCATCGATATCAGCAGCGGCTACACCCCTCAGTCGGGCACCATGATGTCCACCAGGGCGGGAGACTTTGATCCTGAGGTATTGTATTTCCTCCTGGCAAAGGACATCTGCAGCCTGGAGGAGATTAGACGGATGCTGAACAAAGAATCGGGGCTGGCAGGCATTTCCGGCATTAAGGGAGGCGATCTGCGCGACATTGAAAAGGCCGCCGGCGAGGGAGATGAACGCGCCCGGCTGGCCCTTGATGCCTTCTGCTACAGCATCAAGAAATACATTGGCGCTTTCATGGTCCCCCTTGAGGGCCTTGATGTCCTAGTCTTCACGGGCGGAATCGGGGAAAACAGCCCCCTGGTGCGGCAGGCCGTTTGTCAAGGCCTTGACTGGCTGGGAGTTGAGTTGGACCCCGTCAAAAACGATGAATGCAGAGGCGATGCCTTGATCAGCACCCCATCCTCAAAGGTTCGGGTTGCAGTCCTCAAGACCAATGAGGAAATCGTCGTTGTCCGTCAGGCCTGGGAGTACTGGCAGTCCACCGTTGACAGCCGCTGGGGGTAGGTCTATAGTATAGTTAAGCATTTGCTTAATTGTTGTCCATAGGGGGAGTCGTCATGTCTGAGAAGGCCCGCCGGGACCTGTGTGATACCTACTGCCCCCATCAAGATAAGGTGGCCCGATACAAGGACCGAGTGTTGGAGGTTGCAGGCCTATCGGAGCTTTTTAGGGTCCTCGGCGATGAAACCAGGACTAAGATCTTGTATCTCCTCTCCGAGGAGGAATTTTGCGTCTGTGACTTGGCTACCATCCTCGACATGAGTTTGCCGGCCATATCCCACCATCTTCGCCTTCTGCGCACCATGCGGTTAGTCAAACACCGCCGGGAAGGACGAATGGTCTATTATTCCCTGGCCGACTCCCATATTCTCGAGCTGATTCGACAGGCCCAAGAACACTTCGAAGAGGAACGATAGCCAGGCTGCGAGGGTTGAAGCCTCGCAGCCTTATTGCCTCAACCGGTGGTGTGCAAAGCCCAAGGCATGCGTCAAGTGAAGGTTGCAGAGCCGAGGGCAAACCCATGAATTACAAGACATAAGAAGTTGGTCACCCAGGCTAAGGTTGTGAGTTCGGCTGGCAAGAGCATGACGATGCCCCAGGCGCCTTGATCGAAGCCTAACCGGCAAGCTGGCGTCTCCCCGTCTATTTGGCTCGACCCCATCTCCCTGTTCGATGAGTCCCGCTTGAATCCAAATTAAGGCGCACCCGCGAATATCTCAGCGAACAGCCTCCTAGCTTCGGCGTCAACGCGGCGCTGAAACTCCAGGTATCTGTTGAGGAAGCGGTGTCCCTCTTCCGTAAGGCGCGTACCTCCTCCGCTAACCCCGCCTACCTGGGTTTCAATTAAGGGAAACCCCAGCCTCTCCTCCGCCTCCCGGATCTTTCCCCAGGCAGCCCGATAAGACATGTTCAGGGACTCTGCCGCTTTGGAAATCGACTCATATTCCTCAATCCGCATGAGAAGTTTGGCCCGGCCGCTGCCCATCAGGGCCTTGCCATCCTGGGTGAGCCAGACTTTGCAGTGCATCTTCAACTCCTGTCAGTCTCCCTTCCTATAGCCCAGCATATCAACATCCACGCCTTCCAAAGCCAAGAGTCTCCTCTTTAGTTCAAGTCCTCCCCCAAACCCTGTCAAGCTGCCACTCGCCCCCACCACCCGATGGCAGGGAACTATCAGGGGCAGTGGATTTTGCGCCATCACCCGCCCTACAGCCCGGCAAGCACGGGGACTGCCTACCAGCCGTGCCAGCTGCCCGTAGGACCGCACCTCGCCATAGGGTATGTCTCGACAAGCCGCGAGCACCTCGCGGGCAAAGGAAGATAACCCTCTTAAGTCGAGGGGACAGTCCGCGAAGGAGACTGCCTCTCCATCTAAGTAGGAATGAAGCCGTTGGATTAAGTCCTGTGCGAGATCTACAGCAACCCCCTGCCCTTCCGTCGGCTTTTCCTGGAATGTGGGCAAGGTTATCCGGGCCGCCCCCTCGGAAGTGCAGCTAACTGAAAACCACCCCCACATAGGATGAAAACTGACGAGAGTTGACACTCACAATCCCTCCCCGTATTCTGTTCGGCAAGAATAACGGCATACCTTTCAAAATGAGAGGGGCGGAGCATCCTCCGCCCCGCCCCTATGCTGAAAGGGAACTTTTTCGATTTCTAAGGTAGGAGAAGAGAGGATAGCCCCACATGAGCAAAGCCCCCAAACAGAGGACTGCACTCACCGGGCGAGTGAAAAACTCCCAGAGGCTCCAGTTGGTCTTGATGACGCTGACCATGAAATTCTGCTCAACGATGGGCCCCAGGACGATGCCGAGGACTACCGGTGCAACTGGAACGCCATTGGCCTCCAGGAAGAAGCCAAGAATCCCCATGACCAACATGACCCCTACATCGAACAGGCTGTTGTTGATGGCAAAGGAGCCGACGATGCTAAAGAGCAAAATCATCGGCAGCAGGTAGTTTTTCGACACCCGCAGGAGCATGCCGCTAGAGCGGATGGCCAAGTAGCCTAATGGCACGAGGAGGATATTGGCCAGGAGGAAGGTTACATACACAGCATAAAGCAAGACCGGCTGCTGTTCAAAAATCATCGGTCCCGGCCTTAGCCCCTTCATCATGAGAACCCCAATCAGAATGGCAGTGATGGAGTCCCCCGGAATGCCAAAGACCAATGCGGGCACCCAAGCGCCTCCCAAAGCAGCGTTGTTCGCGCTGGTCGAGCCAACCACAGGTTCGATGTGACCTTGCCCGAACTTGTCTCCCTCTGGCGAGGTATTCTTCGTCACCGCGTACGCGATCCAGGCGGCGATGTCCGCCCCGGCGCCAGGCAGAATACCGATGACAACGCCGATAATGCTGGAGCGCAAGATTCCTAGCTTGTAGCGGCGAACGATGGTGGCGATGCCCGCGAAGATGCGCCTTGGAGCCTCGGATGTGGCCACCTGCAGCTCCTCGGAGTGCAGGACGTTGCGAAGAACCTCCGAGACGCCAAAAAGCCCAATCATGGAGGGAATGAAGTTGATGCCCCCGGTGAGCTCCACATTGCCGAAGGTGAACCGTGGATAGCCCAGGGTGATGTCAATCCCCACCGTCGATATCAACAAACCGAGCATCAGGGCAATAGCTCCTTTGACCATGGAGCCTGAGGAGACAACTACCGCTGAGCTAAGGCCGAGGACCGCCAGCCAGAAGTACTCGAAGGAAGTAAAGCTCATGGCAAATTCGGCCAAGAGAGGAGCCGCCACCATCAAGCATATTGCCCCCAAGACTCCTCCAATGGCTGAACAGGTGACCCCTACCCCCAGTACTTGCCCAGCCTTTCCCTGTTTCGTCAGGGCATAGCTGTCATCTGTATAGGCCGCCGATGACGGGGTGCCCGGCATCCTCACTAGGGCTGCGGGAATGTCCCCGGCGAAGATGGCCATGGCCTCCATGGCCACAATCGCCGCCATTGCCGGCAGCGGCTCCATGAAGAAGGTAAATGGCACGAGCAAAGCCGCCGCCATTGTGGCCGTCAGTCCAGGAATGGCGCCGACGAACAAACCGTAGATGCTCGCCACCAGGATTGTCAGCAGGGTGCGGGGCTCTGTCACTAGATAGATCGCTTCCACCAGGGATTCATACATCAATACCCCATCACCCCCAACGGCAGAGGGACTAACAAGACCTGACTAAAAAGCCAGTATACAAACAGAGCGACGGCGACGCTGGCTACGAACCCTTTCAACCGGGCAGCACCCAGCCTCAGCATCAGCGCCCAGCTAATGAACACCGCGGCAATGATAAAGCCAGCGATCTCCGATAACAACACATAGCATAAGATGGCGCCGACAACCCACAGAATGTTTACCCATTCCTCCCGGACCTGGGCCTTTTCCTCTCTCCCGGGCGATAGGCCCCGCTGGGAAACGTTCTGACCGATGAGAGCAATTCCCATGATGGCCAGAATAATGGCGAGGAGCTGGGGGAACAGACCGGGGCCGGGGTGGCCGTCCGGCAGCTGGGGAAAGCCTAGGGTGAGGACGAATACGAAGACTGCCAGTCCGATCGCCACCCCGCCAATGACCAATTCACCTGTGCGCATGATTCACCACCATCATCCCAGAGGGTCTACTGGACAAGACCGACGTCTTTCATCAGCTGGCCAAACATAGCGTCCTGCTCGGCCACAAATTCGGAGAAGGCCTTGCTGTCCCGGTACACCACGCCAAAGCCATTGTTCTGCATGAACTCTACGTATTCATCGCTGGCAACTACTTTGGCCAAGGCTTCCTCCAAAATGGCGACGACATCATCAGGGGTCTTTGCCGGGACCATGATTCCCCGCCAGGCTCCCAAGGACCAATCGAGACCCTTTTCCTTGAGGGTGGGTACATCCGGGAACATGGGATCCCTTTGCTCCGCCATGATGGCCAAAGGCCGAACCCGTCCAGCGTCGATGAGAGTTGCCCCTTCCGGCAGACTTGCGGTTACAATATCGACGCCGCCAGCCACCAGCTCTTGCAGTCCCGTGGCCGCACCGGTGCTGGGAACCCAAACCGTCGCGCTCTCCGGCAACCCCAGGGTCTGCATCCAGCCCGCCCGGGCCAGGTCCCAAATGCCACCCTTGGCGGTTCCGGAAGCCTTCAAAGAGCCAGGATTAGCCCGAATGGCATCATGGAGCTCTTCTAGAGTCTGCCATGGCGAGCTGCTGCTGACCATGACCCCCGCCGGGTCAAAGTTGACCTGGGCCACACACCGAAAGTCTTTGTAGGAAATGGGGGTCAGACCCATCCAGTGCATCATGGCGATCTCAACGGTGCCCATGGTCAGAGTATAGCCATTAGGCGCCGCATTTGCCCCCGCGCTGTGCCCGACTGCGCCTCCGCCTCCCGTCCGGTTGATGACGTTGACCGGCTGCCCGAGTTCTTTCTCCAAGAGCACCGCGATCATGCGGGCCACACGGTCGGTGCCTCCCCCGGCCGCCCATGGACAAATGAGGCTAATCGGCCGACTCGGGTATTTCCGTTGAGCTTGAACCGTACCGAGGAGGCCCAAGACAAGGGCAAACAACAACACCCATGCGATGCCTTTGCAGTTCCTGGGCATACTGCACACCTCCAATGGATGTGTAATTACTGCTAATTTATTAGTTAACCAGTTGCTATCTAATTCCTGCATGAAGTTCAGAATAAAGGGAAGCCATTATTGTTGAGTTAATTAGGGGCGCATGTCTTTATGATTCCTAGCGATTCATCTCGTAAATCAGCCGCAGGCCCTCCAAGGTAAGCTCTAAATCAATCTTATCGATGACTTTCGTCTCGCCGGCAATCAGGCGCGCATAGCTGCCCGTTGCGACGACTATCGGGCTGCCGGCGAGCTCTTCCTGCAACCTAGCCACCAACTCCTCCACCATCCCGACGTAGCCGAAGATGATCCCCGCTTGCAGGCTGCTGACGGTGTTCTTCCCAATGGCTCGGGCAGGACGGACTAAATCGATCCGGGGCAGTTTGGCTGTCTGGAGGAAGAGGGCCTCGGCGGCGATCCAAATCCCCGGGGCGATAGCACCGCCCAAATAAGCGCCATCCCGGGAAATGGCGTCAAAACTGGTAGCCGTGCCGAAATCCACTACAATGGCAGGAACTCCGTGGTGATGGACGGTGGCTACCGCATTGGCGATCCGATCGCTCCCTACCTCCTTCGGGTTTTCATAATGTATCGGTATGCCCGTCTTGATCCCAGGTCCCACAACCAAAGGTCTGGTACCCAAGTAGCGGTGCACCATGGCCTCGAAAGCATGCCTGATGGGCGGCACAACGCAGGAGACGACCACTCCCCGGATTTCATCTCTGTCAATTCCACCGGCGCTGAACAGTGACAGAAGACAGCTCCCCATTTCGTCCTCCGTGCGACGGCTGTCCGTCTGGAGCTTCCAATTGCCAATGAGGTCTTTTCCCCGGAAAAGACCCAGCACTGTATGAGTATTGCCGATATCGACCGCTAAGATCATTTCCTCGCCCCCGTTTCAAGAAATGCCGCGCCTTTACCAGCGGGGCTCAAAGCCGGTGAAAGAGCCTTCGGCGTTCTGCCATTCCACCTGGACTTCTTCAATCCGAGCCCTGAGAGGACCTGTCCGCAAGGCCTTCAAGAAAAAGCGCAGGATTTCCTCAGGGCCCTCAGCCACAACCTCAACACTGCCATCGTAGAGATTGCGTACATATCCCTTCACCCCCAAAGCCCGAGCGTGACGGCAGACGAAGGCCCGATACCCAACTCCTTGGACGATCCCGTAGACTTTGGCTTTAAGCCGCGATCCCACTTTGCCACCCCCCGTAGACAGCCTTGCCGCCATTGTTTCCTTTATGAAGTAGCTTTTCCTCTTACGGCTGAACTCCTGTTGCCATGGAGAAAACGAAGCCCAGGCGACCAGTCAAGGAGGATCTGTGCCGCGGGAAAAGTAACCGAAGGCACAAGCTAGCCCCAATAGAGGCAGGAATTTTCCTCTCAAGAAAGAATCCATCAGTTGGCTGTTGGTCCCTTTTTCCGCGGGCATCCACTTTCGAACAGGAATCTGCGCCGCTACAGTTCCCGGCACACTCATCCAGGAGAATGGTAAAGATAGTGTCATGACACAAGGTCATCGCTTTGCGGCAGATTCCAAATAGGGGAGGGAAGTATCTTGCTCTATGAGAAATATCGAAAGATAGCTAAAGAGATGATCCATGCCGCCGTGAAAGCGGCCGATCCGACCGAGGCAATCAAGCGCAACGTATCCGTTGATGGCGATACTCTCCGCATCTGTGACCTGGAGCTTAAGCTATCCGAGTTTGACCGGGTTCTCCTGTTTGGCATCGGTAAAGCTTCTACCCCCATGGCCAGGGCCTTTGAAGAGATCCTTACGCCCGACGACGGACTGGTGATCACCAAAGCCGGCGATGAGATCAACTTAGTGGAGCTGAAGAGCGTACCGGTTTATCAGGCCTACCATCCAGAGCCCCGGGAGATTAATGTGGAGGTCTCCCGCAAGATCGTAGACATGGTTGAGGATATCAAGCCCGAGGAAAAGGTGCTCGTCATCTTCATGATCTCAGGCGGCGGCTCCGCCCTCTTCACAGTCCCCGCCGAGGGAATTAGCGTCGATGACATGTTCAAGCTAAATCAAATCATGATGAAGTGGGGCGGCAACATTTATCAGATTAACACCATCCGCAAGCACGTCTGCGAGGTGAAGGGCGGACGCTTCGCCCGGCTGTGTTCGGAAAAGGGAGCAACGTTAGTCTCCCTGATCCTCTCGGATGTGGTCGGAGATGACCTGAGCGTCATCGCCTCCGGTCCCACCTACAAGGA
>LSQX01329502.1_pt3 | contig 28222 bp, 25 predicted proteins | sample 654561 | NCBI WGS metagenome assembly LSQX01 (sample SAMN04489861, study PRJNA283612) | anaerobic digester metagenome | isolation source: 4 biogas reactors fed with cattle manure at either 37C or 55C with and... | place: Denmark: Kongens Lyngby | collected 2014
TCCAAAGCATTTGCAATTTTAGCATCTGCATAAATAACTTTATAGCCACATTTTTCAATCAAACTACCAATGGAAGTGATACCCAATGAGTGAGCATCATTGGCAGGACGTAAAAAAGCAAAAATTTCGTTTTGTTCTACCATTACAATATTTTATAAGCTATCCAAGAACTCCTCTTTGGATAAATGATCAATATTTAAGTTTTTAAGAGAGCGTCCAGTTTTTCTAAAATCTATTCCCAAAAGAGCTTGGGATATTTCCAAAATTGAGTTCATCAATGGCAAATTTAAACCACACATTTTGCCCAACTCTACAAAGGGCAGAATACCTGTGGGAATATCCTCCGTTAGAAGTCTGCTGTCAATCTTTTTAGGAGCTTTTATTTTGTAATAAGCCTTGTTGTTTTTCATTTTCTCACACAAAGTTTCGCCCTCTATATTTGTATATGCGTACGAAATCCAATCGCTGACAGAGTGCAATTTAAGCCCAAAAGCTTCTGCCAATAATAACCTTTCATTATCTATTTTTTCTAAAAATGAAGCTACAGAATTTGTCATATCGTTATAGAAAAAGAACGACTCTCCCCTTTCGATGGCTGCTGCATTAAAAAGAACAACTGATGGATGCAAGATAGCTCCAATATTTTCTAAACTTGTGGTTAAAACACTGGGAGCTTCAATAAAACTGGGATAGATTGAGTTTAATTTTTCTAAAACCACATTATTATTTACAGAAGGATAGGCAGCTAAAAGCACTTTATCTTTAATTCCGATAATATTTACCTCAGCTTCGCCCTCTATTCTACAGGCATAAATTAAACTTTGTGCTTCGGCGACAATGGGAGTTTTGACACTCTCTTTTTTAATGGTATTATAAAATTCCAAAGCACCCAAAGTACGACCTGGACTTAGAACAACAATTTGATTATTCTCAATATATTTTGAAATCTGTTTTGCAACATCTTTATGGGCATCTGCAGTTGTGGTTATAATTATCAGTTCTGCATCTTTTATAGTTTCTTGTAGGTTTGTACTGATATTTTCAAATGGCACAAAAGCCTCAATGGCACCTTTCAGTTTGATTCCACCTCTATTTGCAATGGCTTGTAATCTTTCGAAACTTCTGTTGTAAAGTTTTACTCTGTAACCAAGATATGTGAAATGTGCTGCCATGGTTTGACCACCATTACCGGCACCTATAATTGCAATATTCATAAAATATAATTAAAACACAAAAGTATGAAAAAATTACAAACTTTGAAATCACAAAATTATTTCGTCCATTTATAAAGATTCAACTTCAAATAATTTTTCCAGTATGAAGTACTATAAATGCTTATTCGGGGCAATACTGAATTAGTCTCAATTTTTGAGCATGAAATAGCTTCTGTACTAAAAAGATATTTAAAACCCACTTCATGGGCTACTTTCAGCACATTTTCGTTATACTGTCCATTGGGGAAAGCCAAAGAGATACATTCACTATTTGAAGTGTTTTTGATAATAATATCTTTAGACTTTTGCAGTTCTTCTCTAATCTCATTTTCGGTAATTTGAGAAAGATTTATATGTGTATGAGTGTGAGAACCAAAGCGAATACGGTGAGAAATGCACTCATTTATCTCTTTCCACTGCATCATCTTAGTAAACTCAACTTCCTCTTCTAAATTCTTATATAGATTTTCTATAATACTACTTCGTACTGTGGAATTTAAAAGTTTTAGATAGATTTCTAAGGCAGTTTGTTCAATATCTTTATGGCTATCAGTTTTTTTATAATAAGCAATTTCTGGTATATTAATATCACGTTTTAGAAGAAAATATTTCTCCACAATTTTGTTCAACTTTTGCGTCCAAAATGTCTCTCCTGTTTCTGCCGAGTGGGTGATAATATGCTGAATTGCTGGAATTTTATATTTGGATAAAATAGGCAATGCATTTTCATAAAAATCCATATATGCATCATCAAAGGTGATTATTGCAGAGGGTTTTTTGTTAGTTTTTGCATTTTCAGAATCTTCAATATCTATGATATTATAATTTCTTTTTATAAATCTACAAATTCTATCAAAAACCTTTACGGGAATTGGCGGATAGGCAGGCGAATATTCGTCTGAAACTCTATGAAAACAGAAAATATGATATTTTGCACTCATTCTATTTGAATTTCATAAATAATCCTTTTATAAATGGCATTGGATCGTTCCATTTAAAACAGGCATCAAGTTTTTTACCTTTAACAGACTTTCGCCACTCTTTGAAACTAATTTTAAAATCTGGAAAGCCTTTCTTGGCAAATCCCCAAATTGCATAATAAAAATCTAAGGGACTTATAAGCCAAATTAATTCTTTTTCTTTATTTTCTTCATTAGAAAAGTTTAATTCTAAGGCATCATTATAAGCCATAAGTGGCATATTAACACCAGATTCAAGTGCCGACAAATTCCAAACTCCTGTACGCGGATTTATTTCCATAAGTTTATAAGAACCATCTCTATCATCTTTTTTAAACTCAATATTTGAAATTCCAAAAAACTTTGAGGATTTTATAAACTCTTTTGCATGATTTAAAATATCTTCTACATGAATTACTTTGCCAGATATAATTGTACCTGTTTGGGGTGGATATTGTCTGATTTTATGACCAATGGAATAGGCTCTAATTTCCGAGTTTTTATCGGCATAGGAGGTAATGGTATATAAAGATTGGGTGTCTCCAGGAATATATTCTTGAAAAATTAAGCCTTCGCTACATAAATCAGTTTCTTTTATTTCACTAATCAGTTTGTTAAACTCATCTTCTGTTTTTAAAATAAAAGCTTTGCTGCCAAGTTTAGCCGAAAAATTGATATTTACAGATGGCTTTACAATTATTGGCAATGAAATTTTTGCATTAATATTATCAAGTTCCTCTTTTTTGAAAACAACCTCAGTTTTTGGACAAGGAATTCCCAATTGTGAAGCATATTCATATAGAAACTCTTTTTTGATAAGTTTTTTCAATATTTTCCAATCGCAAACAGGGATGTGGAAATATTTCTCAAGCTTTTGTTTATGCTCTATAACAGGCATTAAGAAAAGATCAGAAGTGGCAAACAAAACTGCTTTTTTGGACAATTTGCTACCATAATCCATTAAGAAGTCAATTAATTGATCTTCTTTAAGGGGATTGGGACAAATTACAGAGGTACAATAACGCGAACTCATTCCATAGTCCTTATACCAGCTCATAGCCACTAAAGGAATATCAGTCTTTTGGAAACTACGAATAATTCCCAAAGCATTGATGCCGCCACCCAAAATTATTACATTATTTTTATTGTTATCTTTTTTCATTAAATAATTTTTTGAGACAAGAAGTCTATAAATCTAAAAGTATTTCTGCCAACTTTGCTGTTTGATATTTGCGGGAATATTTCTCAATATTCTTTGTTTTTGCTTCAATTTTTCCTTCTTTTTGAAATTTAGTATAAAGTTCAAAAAAAACATCTTCAAAGTGATTAGGATCATTAATGACTCTTCCTGAACTTGTGCTGTTGATAATTTCTTCCTGCTGCATAGGAAAATCACCCAATTTAACACCTTCTGTATATGGCACATTGCTATAATCTCCATATTCTGTACTTTTAAAACAGAGCAAGATATATCTATTTAATAATAGATAATCATATATTTTTGTACCTACTACATTAAACTCATTATGAAGAATTAGAGCATTTGCCTTTGCAAGTGTTTTAAACATCTCTTGTTGCGGCATTTTGTCATATATTTCCACTTTGTTTTTCAAATTCAGATATTTTGTCTCAATTAATGACTTTATCTCTTCATTTTTGTTTGTACCTATATATTGAAGCCTAAAGTCAATATCATTATTTTCTACAATTTTATTTAATGTGGAAAGTATGCTTTTTAGTGGATGCCAAGAGTAGATTGTACCAGCATAAGCCAACGTAAAAATCTTATCTTCTTGTTCAATGCTTTCTATATCTTTTGCAAACTCGGGATTGTAACCGTTTTCTATAATATGAAAATCTTTCTTTACAAGAGTTTTTATTTGATAGGAAAACAGTTCTGAAACAGTGGTAATAAATTCTGCATTTTTAGTGAATTTTACTTCAAAATGACGATTAAACAGTTTCAAAAATTTATTTCTACTTCTTGATTTAGCTTGAGTCCATGGGTCTCTATAGTCGGCTATCCAAGGCACATTATGTTTTTTAGAGAGTTTTGAAGCATATTTAAAAAGAATATGAGGTGCACCTGTGGCAATAATATAATCTGCTTTATTGTTTTTCAAATACTCTTTTGCTCCTCTATAAAGTCCAGACTTTGTACCCACAAAGAAGAAAAATTGAGCTATTTCGTAATAAGCAGTAATAAATTTCCTAATAAGCCTAAATCTCTCTTTTCCATATTTTAGCAATAATCTATTGGACAAATTGGCTCTATATGGAGTACGTATTATTATTCCATATTCTGTCTTTTCAATAATTGTTTCCTTAGAAGCAGAAGGCGAAATATAATCCAACTCATTTCCATATTTATTTTCCCACTGCCGCGTTACAACAATTGGCTCCACACCAAACTCTTTCATATATCTATACCACGAATATGGTCTTAATCCCCCAACTGAGACATAAGGCGGAAAATCATAAGCAAGAATAAGAAGTTTTTTCATTAATTTTTGTTTTATGGTGCAAAGATAAGAAAACTGCAATAAATTAGATGTTATTTTAAAATGTGAAAGATTATAAATAAATTTCAGACACATAGTGCTAATACACAACAACTTATAGTTTAATTTTAAAATTTAACAAAATAAATGTGGGTTTTTGAGGTTTGGGAGGGAATGTTTTGTAAGTTTGTTCTTAAATAAAACGTTATAGCCTATATTAAGATAAAACCAACAAGAATGAAAAAATACAGTTTTAAAGAGATATCAGTTTGTGAAATGTGCGGAGACCAAACAGCAAATCATAAAGTTTTGGGACAACGACTGAATAAATCTCAGGGTTATAGACCTAAAACTAAAACAGGAATATCCGTAAGTATAATAAAGTGTACTAACTGCGGTCTTATTTATTCAAATCCTCAACCTATTCCATTTGACTTACAAGACCACTACGGAACACCACCTGAGGAGTATTGGAAAGAAGAGTATTTTGTTTGGCATCCCACTTATTTCAGTTCACAAATTGAAGAAGCAAAAAAACTGTTGGACTTTAAATCAGGAATGAAAGCCCTTGACATTGGTGCAGGTTTAGGGAAAGCAATGCTATCAATGCAAAGTAAAGACTTTGATGTATATGGTCTTGAACCTTCAATCCCTTTTTATGAAAGAGCCATATCTAAAATGGGGATAGATAGGGAGAAACTGAAATTAGGCGCAATAGAAGATTTAGATTATGAACCAGAATTCTTTGACTTCATAACATTCGGGGCTGTTTTTGAGCATTTATACGAACCCTCATTATGTCTTGAAAAAGCATTAAGTTGGTTAAAACCAAATGGGGTAATTCATATTGAAGTGCCTTCAACAAAATGGTTATTACCTAAATTTATGAACTTTTATTTCAAACTCATTGGGACAAACTATGTAACAAATCTTAGTCCTATGCATACACCTTTTCATTTGCACGAGTTTGACTTAAAATCATTTAATAAACTTTCAGGAAAATTGAACTTTAAAGTAGAAAATTATAAATATGATGTTTGTTCAATTTACTATTTCCCTAAAATATTTCACGGACTATTAAGAAGTTATATGAAAGCAACGAATAAAGGTATGCAATTGACTGTGTACCTGAGAAAACAATAAATACAGGCTATAACAGGCGTTTGGCTCAATGGCGGGTGACGTGGTTAATTGAACATTCTAGCTCGCATCAACTTTTGTGGTGTATTGACAGTTTTGAGCTCCGTAATCCGCCACTACGCCAAGCCGCAAACCGTTATGTGAAAAGTTCGCAAAGATTACCACATAGAAAATAGCCACTTAAAAAAACAAAAACATGAACACAGAAAATTGGATTGCAATTATTGGACTTATATTATCAGCCATTATTGCGTATTTTACAGCTAAAGCGACGATTTATTCGGAAAAGCGAAAAGGAAAACAAATAACCCTTGAATTGATTAAAAAGTACTTGATTAGTTTTGAAAACAGTTGGAATTTTGAGACAAGACAACTCAAGACTGGTGCTACTGCAAAAGAGCAATATTTAAGAGTAGTTGAAATTATTGAGTCAGAATTTAAAGATTTGACTAGTAATCCTTATTATTTGGACTTATTATATAAATATCCAGATTTAACAATGTTACAAGTATATATTTCTAGAGAAATAGCTGAAAGTAGAATATCTACAGAATTTAAATTAAATAAAGGAACCTTGAGTAAAGCATTAGATTTATACGCAATCGTAAAAGCAGACTTACCGAAAAAGAATTTCAGAAAAGGAGGTCGCTTTTCAGATTTAAATGAATCGGTTGAAAAATGGAAGCAGATATTGAATATATGATAGCACAGAAGCACATATAAAGATTGAACTGTAGTGCAGCACTTACGTGACATTGCTAAATAGCACTATCACGTAAGAACTTAGCTATAGCATTCAAATTATAACAATTAGCACTTACTTTTTAAAGTTTAGATAAAAGAATTTTGTATGTTTGAGTGGTATAAAAATAGGTGTAGATTATATTTTTAATAAGTCAATAAAATAAGCATAAACAACTACTCTGAAAATTGCAAAAACATGAATAAGGAAAACAAAATACTTGAAATCGAAAGAATTAAGCGTACACTAGAAAGTCATTTAAGTAAATATAAAGAGCACAAACATAATTCGAAGCATGCTTCAAAAAAGGCTGATAGAGATAAAGCTTCTAAAGAGATGATTTCTTATGCCAACAGACTAGAACAAAAGCTTTATAATCCTCTTATTTATAACATAATAGATGATGGAAACCCATTTCAATTTGAGGGCTTTTGGAGTCAGGCAGACTTTTATTTACCTACATATATAGAGCAAATAGAATCCTTTTTAGAAAAATTAAAATCGACAAAATAAGCACAAGTTTTTGAAGTTTGAGAGGAGGGATTTTGCAAGTTTGGAGTTGTAAGCAAAATTTAGGGCAAACTTTTTGCAATGTCTCTATCTTGAACCTATCAGTACAAGGTTATCTTGAAAAACAAAATTGACGAATAAAATGAGCATAAAACTAAAGACACATAAAATGTTGTGGGGGCGGTCTGGAAATATATGTGCATTTCCAGAGTGTAAGAAAGAACTCGTCATGAACATTTCAGAAACTGATGATGCTTCTGTTATTGGGGAGGTTGCCCATATTGTAGCAAAAGAACATGGCGGACCAAGAGGCGACTCTCTACTAACATCTGAACAACGAGATAAGTATGATAACCTTATTTTAATGTGTAGCATTCATCATAAAATTATAGATGACCATCCTGCAAAATATCCAGTACAAACTCTTGTTGAGTACAAAAAAAATCATGAAAACTGGGTAAAACAAAATTTGAAACTAGACAACAAGAAGCAAAGAGAGGATGAGATTTATGCAACTTATATTGATTATTTCATACGATTAGCAAACATTGAGAATTGGAGAGGCTGGACATCGTTTCTTTTTGGTGGAGACCGACCAAGTATAACAACAGAGCAACACAATGGATTAACAGAGTTAATTCAATACATTACAACAAGAGTTTGGAGTGAGCGTTACCCTGACCTTGAAAAGTCTCTCATAAATTTTAAAAATATTTTAAATGATTTAATAAATGTTTTTGACAAATATATTGATAAAAAATTGAGCGACAAAGTAATATGGACGAAAAAATTCTACCGTATTGACGAACAAGACACTGAACTTTATAATAAACTTCACGATAAATATATGTATCATATCAAGTTAGTGCAAGACCTTACACTTGAACTAACACGGGCAGCGAATTATATTTTTGACAAGGTACGAGATGACCTTTTTTCTTCATTTAGAATAAATGAAGGTGTGTTACTTGTTGAAGTTGGTCCATTTGCAGATTTGTCTTGGCGAATGTACAGAGTAGAATATAAAGACAACGAAAGAATAGAAATGCCATATCCTGGTCTGAGAGAATTCATGGAAATTCGCTCAACAAGAGATTTAGCATATGGCGAAGGTATTAGCGAAGATTATTTCCTTCACATATTCTTATGACTGTAAAAGCTTAAAATGATATACTTGTACCAGAAATGCAAGCAAGCCCGATAATAGGTATTGACAATAGAAAGATTTTAAGCAAAATTTAAATCTAAGTGATATGACTAGCTTTTAGCAACAAATTGTTGAATGTTTGTAATTTCGTCATTGTAGCTTATGTTCTACTCACTATGAATAAATTATTGTTGCTATGATTGCCATAATAGAGAGTATAACTCCTATTATTACACCCCACTTTTGCCAACCATAAGATTTTTTAGAAAGTTCGTCATTAACTATTACATCTATGCTATTGTCTTTGCCTACATTAACCTGAATATTATTATCACCATTTATATTATTTATAACTGATTGATAATTATTGCTTTTAAATTTTTCGCAAAGCTTTATAATTGAATTCCCATATTCTTGATTTTTAACAGTTTCATAGCAACCGAACTCATGACTAGAACACAAATAGTACCCTTTCTGTAATTTTAAATTAAAAGAAGTCAATCGATTATTAATGTCCAATAAACATCCAATATCATCGTGGCGTTCCACGTTTGTGTATGAACCTATGATAGCACAAACTATTAAATGCAAAATAGAATGTTTTTGGACTTCATAATTATATTTCTCTTCTAAAACATTCCAGCCTATATACTTTAGGCTAATGACACTTGTGCCAGGATATTCTTCATTTACATTTGTTCCTGCACAAAACAAGTTTGATACGCAATGCTAAGTAGCATTCAGAACTCCATTATATAGCACTAAAACTAAATCTTCACTATCATACCCTTTTTTCTTTTTGAAACTATCTAGATACTCTATAATATCAGACACTTCGGCACTCGGCTCATCAAAGGGGCTGTTATCTAATTCAGTTTGTGGTATAAAGTTAAATTCAAAATCACTTTGGCAATTACTCGCAATACACACAGCGTCTTTGCATATTTTTTCATATTGACCATCAGAGATTACTATAACTTTTGGCATAACTTAAATTTTAAAAAGGTTTATTTATTATGTAGTTTAAACAGTTTGTATTAACGTAGAATAATTTCACCCTCAAACTTACAACATTTCTCCACACAAACCGCAATATTAACAAAATAATTTTGTTAATACTTAAAAGACATTCATAAAACACTGTAATCCAGTGTAATAGGAATTGGTTTTTTGCAAAAATTAATCAATGGGGAAATTAGAATTAATTCCCCCTACGAATATTTTTTAATATGGTCGTAGGCTAATTGTACATATTCACGTTTGAAAAGTTTTTCTTTGCGGGGATTCCATTTGGCTACTGACTCTATAACTTCATCAACTGAATATTCTGGGTTTTTGGTTAGAATATAGTCAACACTTGCTAATAGCTCCATTGAGAAACTTGAGGCGTATCCTGCCAGAAACTCCACTAATTCTTCAAGCCTTTTTCGCTCCTCTTTTAGCAACTCATTATCTACATAATTTTTTACCTCTTCCCATTTGTGATAATTTAATATTAGAGGTTCAAAAGGTTTTGCATCTCCTTGCTCCAAACCATTCAAATATACTCCATTCAAATAATAGAGTACTTTCTCAACTCCAATGGCATAAGGTCCATAATGATGGGGTTTAAAATTCAGATTTAGTTTTGCTCCTTTTTTTTGCAAAAAATATGCAATTTTATTGGCAACAATCAAGCTACTAGACTCACCCATGCTCTCATAAACAAACAATAGGTAGAGCAATGATGCACGAGCAGGTGTAAGCTTTACCGTTTTTGTTGTTTTCTGCTTTTGCAAAATAGATTTGATATTGGATATAGGCTCATGGATATAAACTAAAGCATCTAAATCTTGCATTGCATCCACTATCATGGGTTTTACAATATTCCAATCAAGACCACCATTACCACAACCTAAGGGCGGAATTGCAATGCTCTCGATTTTCTCTTCTTGTATTAATTTTCTGAGTGCCACCAAGCCTTTTTCAACATATTCATATTTAGAAGCGTTTCTCCAATGCTGTTTGGTGGGGAAATTTATAATATATTTCTTTCCAGTTTGAATATTTTCGTCCCATACTGCCAAAAGTTTACCTGGTTCTAATTCCTTGTTTTTGCAAGCATCAAGATAGGCTTTATAGTTGCTAGGAAATGCCTCTCTAAATTGCAAAGCAATTCCTTTACCCATAACTCCAACAGTATTTACGGTATTTACCAGAGCCACAGCTTGGGATTGCAATATATCGTCTTTTACAAATTTAATCATATTGAAAAAAATAATTTGGCTTAATATTTATATTCAAATTTACACCATTATCAGTTAAAACCTCACTTAACTTACTTGCTATATGGTTATTATACACACAAAGCGACTCAACAAAATTAAAAGGAACTTCTTTATAAACTAAAAACTCTGCTTGATATCTTCTTATTTTATCAGGATCTTCTTCTGTTCTCGAAAAATCGCTATTATAAATTATTCTCCAATCAATTTTATCTAATTTATTTAAGTCGTTATAATGCTCACTTATTTTAGTATTGGCTTGCCCATCTGAAAAGAACCACTTTGGAAGCTTGGTTAAGTCAGAAATCAAACAGCGTATAACCAAAATCTCAGTCCTATCTCTTCTTTTAACCTTAGAATCGTTATGACCTGTTATTAAATTGTATAGCATTACTGACTTTGGCGTGAAATAAAAAGGAACATATTCACCAATATAACCATAATCTCTTATCTTTACAGGAAAGTCATCTCTAATTCCTATTATATCAGGGTTGCCAATGTTTTCATAATTACAACTAGCCATTGGGTGATTTTTATTTACAATACCACTTTGCAATAATAGCTTTAGATTATTTACATGCGTAATTCGGTAACAATATTTTCTTTCAGCATTAATCATTTAATCTACAAACTGATACAATAATAAAAAATAATCAAATACAAATATACGCTTTTAATTTGCGTTTAATTCATCTGCAGAAAACTTTTTTGTTAATGAATATCCCCCCTACCTCCTAAACCTCCCTAAAAGCATATTTAGAATAAACAGCTCAAGGGAGCATGACTTACTTTCTAAACTCAGGATTATCTAAACTTATTGCTAAAACTTTCATAAGTAATAACAAGGCTATCCCATATAAACCATTTTGCAAACATAAAAGGATAAACCAAAAATGCATTGAAAAATGTGTAAGATTTTAGCATTTGTATAAAACTATAATTTATAAGATAAAATCTTCGTAAATAGTATGATAATAGCTCTTTTAGCCCATTACCGCTACCTCCTATTATATGATTTACATTTTTAGGTGATTTGGATCTTTTTGAAAATAGGACTTCATCATTATGTAGATATTTTCCATTATTCAAATAGAAACATAGACTTGGGTAAATATTGTTATAAGGAGTTTTTTTATTTGGCCACCACCAAATGGGGAACTTGACTCTTCGGATTTTTTCTGTTTTAAAAACTCCATAACCAAATCCATCATCGAAAAACCAAATTAACTTCAAAAGCTGAAAAAATCTAAGACTACTTGAATAATTCACATCTTTTGACCTTATAATTTCATCATTGTCATCTATCATATTGTACTTACTAAAAGAAACAATTGCTATTTTGTTGTTTTCTAATGCTGAAATATGTTTTTCAATAAAATTTGGCTCTAGCAAATCATCATCGCCTGCCCACATAAAATACTCTGTTTCTGCTTGTTTTAACAGAAACTCCATATTTTTAGAAATCCCCAAGTTTTTTTCTTGTCGTATATAAGTGATTCTTGAATCTTTTGCTGCATAACTTTTGCAAATATCAGCAGAACCATCTGTCGAACCATCATCTGATATAATTAGTTTAAAATTTGGTTCAGTTTGATTAATAATACTTATTAATGATGCTTCAATAAAATTTACATCATTAAAAACTGGCATACCGATAGTGATTTTTATATCTTTCATTTTTTCAATCTTCTAAATAAAAATATAGTTCCCCATTTTATATTTCCTAGATTTTTAGGGAAATATGAAAAGGATAAAATTAAAAAACTAAAATAATGTTTTAATGCTATTAAAGATGGAATACCCTTCTTACCATTTGTATAAACAAAAAAATGCAAAAATGACTTTAACTTTAGAAGCTCTTTATTTTTCAAATATGGTTTTAATATTGGTATCATATTAAAATCTTTCTCCAAATCAAGATAAGTTACTTTATTTGAAATACTTCCATCATTTCTTCTATAAACCGACATCACTTCATCTGAATAATAAATATTACCAAAACAACTTATAGCAATATATAAAAACCTATCTCCAGACAAAATATTACGTTGTTTTGAAATAAGATTTTTTATCTCTTCAGTATTCTTAAACAGGATAGAATTTGTATGAAATTTCCTATTATCTATTAAGCTACTAGTATTATATATTTGACTTGGCAACTTAGAAAACAAACCTTCTTTTAAACCAACATATTTACTATTATGTGCTTGAGCTGAGAATTGGGCATTGTTTTCCAAAAAGTCCACCTGCTTCTGCAATTTCAATGGGTCTGTCCAGTAATCGTCGCCTTCGCAAAGGGCGATATATTTGCCAGTACATGATGCAAATACTGCATTTTGATTAGCCATTGCTCCAATGTTTTTTTTATGCAACAATAATTTAAACTTACCTGGATATTTTTCTTGATATCCTAAAATTATCTGACGAGTATTGTCCCTGCTACAATCTTCACCTATTACAATATCAAAATCAAAATTCGTTTTTTGCATCAAAACTCCATCAATAGCTTCTTTTATATATTTTTCATGATTATATGCCATCATAAAGACACTTACAATTGGTTTATGGGATTGGCCTAAAGGTAAAACCATTAAAAAAGTATCTTCATCTTTTGCACTTATAATAAAACCTAACTTTTCATAAACTTTAATAGCAGCTATGTTTTTTGTGTTTACTGTCAAATAAATAGTTTTTAAAAAAAGAATTTCCTTAGAATAGAGAATAATTTGAGCTGTAGCTAGATATGCAACACCTTTATTCCAATAATTTTTATTTCCTATAAAAATATGATATTCAGCAGTGTCATATTCTTTAATATTCGTTAACTGAATATTACCTACATATTCATTATCAACTATAATGGCAAATCTAACAGAATCTTTTTCTTCTAGTTTTTCTAAAATCCATTTTTTTTCAATTTCCTCTGTTACTTGAATGTTTGGTTTATTACCAGTATATTTCCATATATCTGGATCATTTCTCCATATATATGATATTTGTGCATCTTCTTCAACTAATGGTCGTATTAGAATTTTAAACATTTATTATATTTATTATATTTTTCATATCAGCAAATTTACATCTTTGATCAACTGGCAATGGAATAATATTCTCTGTATAATCATATTCAATACTATCTTTATTTATCCATGTTTTTACATTTGACCAATAAGTTGCAACATAAATTTTGTTATCTATAAGTGTTTTCTTCAATTCACTTCCCTTTTTACTTAAAAAGGGATATACCATTGGTACAACATTTTCTGTAAGTTCTAATTTTAATAAATTCTCATTCATCAATTTATTATGTAGAAAATTAAAATTATTTCTTCTTTGCTCTCGTATTTTTTCATACTCTATACTGGACAATATATGTTGACTTAAATTTGACATCTCTTTTATGGGTTGATTACTCAAGGACTTATCATTTTCCACAAATTTGGAATAAAAACTTTGAGCATCTACATCCAATCTACCCAACAAATGTTCAAAACGTTGGTAAGAAATGTCTTTCTCTAGTTCTTTTTTTAGGAAAACATCTGTATATAGATATGCTCCATCTGCAAGTCCAAAAAACTTCCTTGGAGAATAAAATGTATCCACATTATTAAGTGGTAAATCATAGAAAGCTTGTGAATTATCTACAATTAAATTTTTTACTTTTTTTGAAATATCAAAAACATGTTTACCACAAAGACCAAAGTAGTTAGTATAAACAAATACTTCATCGGAGTTCAATTTTTTAAAATTAAATTTAGGATAAAAATATTTATTTATATTATAATATTCTATGTTTAGGCTTAGTTTATGAACTGACTCCAACATCACATCACAAGTATAGTAAGGTAAATACACTTTTTTATATTTTTTTGCTCTTAAGATATATTCAAAAGCATTTCTGCCAGTGTTTAATCTTATTGCCCTTTGATGATACTCCTTACCTCTTGGTAGTTCCAATCCAAAATATCCACCTAACTCCTTCATATCAACTCATATTGATCCAACATATTATTTACTTCCTTCACAGTGTTAAACATTAGTACATCTATTATGGAGAGACCATTTTCAAAGCTATCTCTATTTTGGGAGTACTCCTCCAATATCATTTTTTGGAAATAGATATCTATACCATTATCCACATATTTTTTTCTATCAAAAAACTCCAAGCCTCCAATAGGATTTATATATGTGATTTTCTCGTCTGTTTCTATTGCTTTACATATATTTAGTGCCCATTCGTCAGCTTCTTCTGCCTTTTCAATCTCTAAATCCATTTCAGAAAAAACATGTATCTCTTTTTCTATACCCAAATATTCTGAAATCTTCTCTAAAGCTACCTTATTTAGACTTGTAATATCATTGTAATCATCATCAAATATATCTTTTAAGAGTTTTACAACTTTAAAATAATTGGGGGCTAATCTCCTATATGTATTAAGCTGATCTAAAATTCTACCTTTCCAATCACTATCATTGTTAATGTAGCAATCTTTGATAAGTGTATCTCTTCCACCTCTTATAAGTGGAACTTTTATATACAACCATCCTTCATTTTGTTTAAGGATTCTATTTCTCTCAATCCAACCATGTCTGATAAACTGTACTGTATCAAATAAAATAAACATATCACTATGCTTTATCAGGCTAAAATAACCTAAATAAGGCATAAAATAAGGCTGCATTATCGCTAATCTCATCATCTATCTTTCTAAAATCTTACAAATTTCTAAAATCTTACTATCGCTTAAGTCATGATACAAAGGCAAGCACATTATTCTGGAGGCTATATCCTCTGAAATGGGCATGGGCTTATAATCCACATAATTTAATGTATTGAGTGAGGGGTAAAAGTATCTACGAGGAAATATATTATTACTATTTAACTCCTTTTCCACTTCCAATAACCTCTCCTCAGAAGAAAACATAATGGGATAATAGGAGTAGTTCCACTCTATACCATCTCTTAACTTCATCTTTTGCAATTTGCCAAAGTCCAATGTCTCATCATAAAGCTCACAAATCTGCTTACGTCTCTCTAAAATTTTATCCATATAGGGAAAAACTGCCAAACCCATGGCTGCTTGCAGCTCAGATATTTTACCATTTATTCCCAAACCATAAAATTCTATGGGTCCTTTATGTCCAAAATTATGGGAGTAGAAAAGTTTGCCTTGTAGTTCTTTATTATTGGTAAACATAGCTCCTCCCTCTCCTGTATGAAAAAGTTTTGTAGCATGAAAGCTACAAGTGCTAATATCGCCATAATTGAATATACTCTCACCTTTATAGTTTACCCCAAAGCAGTGGGCTGCATCATAAATTACTGCCAAATTATATTTTTTGGCAATAATCTCTATGGCTTCCACATTACAGGGATTTCCAAAAACATGAGTAGCCATAATGGCTGTAGTATGCTCTGTAATGGCATCTTCTATCTTATTCTCATCTATGGATAGATATTCAGCTTCAATATCTACAAAAACCGGTTTGCAATTCTCCCACACTATACTGGAGGTGGTGGCTACATAGCTAAAAGGTGTGGTAATAATCTCCCCCTGCTTACCCAGCAACTTTAAAGCTATCTGCATAGGGATAGTACCATTATTGGTAATGGTTAGCCAATCCACTCCCAAATATCCTTGTAACTTTGCTTCTAAGAGTTGCACCAGCTCACCACGATTGGTAAGCCAATTATTGTTGTAAGCTTTTTGCAACCAGTATGTGTACTCTTCTATAGGTGGTAAAAAAGTTTGAGTTACATTAATCATTATAATTTGAAATTTAATACAAATTTACTCAATTTTATCTATTTTCCTGTCTCTTTTAGAATTTATTTTCTCTAAAACCATATTTCCCAAATACTTAAACTCATCAACTTTAAACATATATGAGAGGAAAAAGTATAATAACACACCAGTACCAACTTGTACAAATAATTGAACAAAATGGTTGTAACAAAACAAAAGTCCTATATAATAAGTTGGAAAACCCATTAAAACAGATATTATAAAATGTTTGTAGAAAATCTTCAAATATTCTTTCGCACTAATATTAATTAAACGTCCTGAAAAGACAAAGTTTAAAACTAAATTTAATAATGAAGCTATAGTAACTCCCCAGATAAACGAATAAAAGCCCCATATAAGCCCTACTAACATACCTGAAACCCCAACTATCTTTTTTGCCACATCTAGTTTTAAAAACAAACCTGCTTTACCTTTAGCTAAAATAGTTTGTACTAAAACTACACTCATTGAATGTGTTATTCCTGAAAACACAAGAATTTGAAGAATTCCAATTGATAAGAGCCATTTTTCACCATACAAAACTAATATTACTGGCTTTGCCACTACAAACATTCCTACCATTATAGGAAAAACAAGATAAGAAACTAAAGAGAGGAATTTTAAATGATAATTTCTTAAATCTTCATCATTATCAATTTTTGAAAAGATAGGTAATACTACAGAACCCAATACACCTGCAAAGGTTTGTGCTGGAATATCTCTGGTTGCCCTTGCACGAGTAAAAAACCCCAACTGGGCAGCTGAAAAAACCCTTCCAATAATCAAAGAATCAATACTAGAATAAATTCTATCCAAAAGAGAAGCAACCAACAATTTGGATCCAAAACCAAAAAGCTCTTTAAATGATTTAATGCTGAAAATTAGTTTTGGTCGCCATATTGAAAAATACCAATACAAAGCATTAGTTAGAAATGCGTACGATATACTTTGAGTTACAATACTATAAACTCCAAAACCTTTAAAAGCCATAAAAATGGCCAATAAAGAGGATAAAATTACAGAAAGTAAGTTAATAAGATTTAACTGCTTAAACTTTAACTCTTTCCTTAGGAGTGTGGCTTGAATTGTTCCAAAAGAGTTTATTAAAAAGACTAAAGATATAACCCGCGTAAGTCTTGCTAATTCAGGTTCATTATAAAATTGAGCTATAAGTCCTGAAGAAAAGAAAAACAGCAAATAGAAGCTAACACTTATTATTATATTGAAAAAAAAGACAGTGGAAACATCTTCTATAGAAGGGTTTTTCTTTTGAATTATAGCCACAGAAAAACCAGAGTCTATAAACACATTGGCGATAGCCATAAAAATGGTCATCATTCCCACCAAACCGAACTCCTCAGGCATTAACAATCTCGCAAGGAAAATAGACACTATAAATTGAGTAGTATTATGCCCAATCTGCCCAATAAAATTCCATTTTATACCCGAAGATGCCTCTTTTTTTACATTTATTGACATAAGTTGCAAAATTAATTATTTTTATTGTATAAAAAAGGATTTTGTTAAAACAAAGTGGCTAATCGACAGGCCACGAAGGGGAAAAACTGGGCTGCACACTAGCTTAGCCTGCATGGAGGGCGTTGAGCTGTCCACTAAAACAAACTGGGCTGTCCAATAGCTAAGCATGCGAGAGGGAGTTGGGTTGTCCAGTAAAACAAAGGTTAAAGTGTCCAGCCGAACTGCCATCGCACAAACCACGCTACTCGACAGTCCACGAAGAGGAAAACTGGGCTGTCCAATAGCCAAGCTTACGAGGAGGGAGTTGGGCTGTCCAGTAAAACAAAGGTTAAAGTGTCCAGCCGAACCGCCACCGCACCACCCTCGCAAGTCGACAGGCCACGAAGGGGAAAAACTGGGCTGTCCAATAGCCAAGCCTGCGAGGAGGGGGTTGGCTGACCAGTAAAACCACGACAAAGTGGCCAGCCGAACTGCCATCGCACAAACCACGCTACTCGACAGGCCACGAAGAGGAAAAACTGGGCTGTCCAATAGCTAAGCATGCGAGAGGGAGTTGGGCTGTCCAGTAAAACAAAAAGTGACCAGCCGAACTGCCATCGCACCACCCTCGCAAGTCTACAGGCCACGAAGAGGAAAAACTGGGCTGTCCAGTCAGGCATTTTTTTTCATATTAAAAAAATAACTAAATTTGAACCATCAATACTTTTAAACATGCACTTCGAAAAAGGACATATCTATCACGTATATAACCAAGGGAACAATCGTCAAAAAATCTTTTTTTCAAAGAAAAACTACAACTACTTTCTTAACAAAATGGAAATGCATATTACACCATATGCAGATATAATTGCTTGGTGCTTGATGCCCAACCACTTTCATATAATGATTTACATCATTAATCCTGAAATCCCAAATCCGACAAATAAACACAAACAGATTTCTCTAAATCACTCATTGGGGATTATGCTCTCATCGTACACCCGAGCAATCAACAGACAAAACAACACCTCAGGTTCCTTATTTAGAAACAAAACAAAAGCAATTTGTATTACTGAAAGTAAAAACATTACAGCATCATTTTATAACACAGTATTTGGAATGGTAATTGAAGATAGAAACTATTTAACAACATGCTTTAATTATATTCACAACAATCCTGTTAATGCTGGTTTGGCAACTAAAAAAGAAGATTGGGAATTTTCTTCATACAAGGATTATATTAATCAAAATCATAACAGTTTAGTTAGCTTGGAAAGAGGTAATGATTTTTTTAAACTGGACTGAACTAAGGTGCCAGCCGAGCTGCCACGTACGACCTAAAGAAACTGGGCTGCACAATAGCCAAGCCTGCGAGGAGGGGGTTGGGCTGTCCAGTAAAACAAAGGTTAAAGTGTCCAGCCGAACCGCCACCGCACCACCCTCGCAAGTCGACAGGGCACGAAGGGAGAAACTGGGCTGTCCAATAGCCAAGCCTGCAGTGAGGGCGTTGGGCTGTCCAGTAAAACCACCGCAATGCTAAGAAAAAATCTTTTTTTCTCTTTATAATCATTATATTGTAAGTTTTCACTAAATTAGCAGATTATAATCACAAAGAGTATGAAAAGAAGTCTAATCTTTCTGTTTTTTCTATTTTTTATGGCTTCAATACTATATTTGAAGTCCCAAGATTTAACAGCTGTTTATCCAAAAAACGGTATGCAACTACATAAGGATTTTGTGGAATTTGCTTGGAATGGTATAGATTCAGCCCTATCATACAACCTAATCATTGCTTTTGATGAGAATTTTACAAATATTATAGAGGAGATAAACACCTCCAATAAATTCTCATACAATAGCATAAACCTCAGTAATGGAAGCTACTTTTGGAGAATAGAAGCCCTTATGTCCAACGGAGATATACTAAGTTCATATATATACAGTTTTACAAAATTTATACCAGAGCAAAATGGCAATCTAAAACTTTGGCTTGCCGCCGATACAGCTGTGGTGGATAGTGCAGGCTTTGTAAAAGAATGGAGAGATATTAGTGGAAATGAAAATCATGCAGTGCAAAACACTATTAACAGAAGACCTCAAGTCATTAGAAATCAAAACTCTTTTATATTTTTTGATGGTGAAAATGATGCTATGACTGGGACAATTATTGATGATTTGTACGAAAGTTCATTTTCAATATTTATAGTTGCAAGAAATAATGCTGTATCTAATGCAAGAGGTGTTTTTTCTTTTGGCAACTATAACGGCAGTGGATTTGGTCTAATTAAAATGTCTGCTGGTAGCCTTGGATATTATCACAAATCAAAATCTTTTAATTCGGGAAATTCTAATGATTGTTCTCCAAATGGAACTCCTTTCCGTATTCTTTCTACAACAAAAGACTTTAATGTAAAAAGCACCTTATATGTTAACTCTGATAATAGGAGAGAATCACAAAATGCTGAAATAATATCAAGTTTTATAAATACAAATTATACAATTGGATATTATGCAGGTGTTGCTAACTACTGGGATGGTGATATTGCTGAAACAATAATTTTTAACACTGTACTTAGCTATGAAAACAGAATCAATATAGATAATTATCTTTTTAACAAATATGCCCCTCCAGTAAATCTTGGTTACGATATTCGTGTTTCAGGTTTTTGTGATACAACAATTGTCGGGGCAGATAAGCCTTGGTTTACTTCTTGGGAGTGGAGTACGGGAGATACTACTGCTACAATTTCTGTTAATAGAGGAGGAAAATATTGGGTAAAAACCACCAATATCTTTGGCAAAGAGAGTAGTGATACAATAGATGTATATTTTCCGCATCAGCAATTTTTTACGGATACAATTATCTGTTTAGGTGGAAATGCCGCACAAACTTATAATCGCTCCAATGAGTTTGATGTTTTATGGAGCGATGGAAGTGATTCTTCTGATTTCTCTACCTCAGAAGCTAATACATATAGTTTTACAGCTACAGACACTCTCGGCTGCACTTTTAGCACAGATTTCACTGTTATAATTGATAGTTTGCCTGCTACGGTGGAGATTTTAAGCGGAGAGAATCTCTGTGCTGGAAATTCACTTTCTGTTGCATTTTCACAGTATGAAGATTTGGAGGTGGAATATCTCTGGCATAATGCTTCGCAGGAGGATAATATCGAAATTTGGGAGTCGGGCGTGCATAGCGTAAGCGTAACAAACTCACGTGGTTGCGTGGGAAAAGATAGTATGGATATTGTAATTCAAGGTTTGGCACCTGTGGCTAATTTTTCCACCAATGGTGTATGTTTGGGCGAAGCCTCAATTTTCACCAATAATTCCCACTCGCCAGATGGCAGCGAAATTATCCAAACCTCTTGGAGTTTTGGTGATGGAAACGACGATAATGGCGAAAATTCCCAGCATACATATTTGTCGCATGGAAGTTTTGAGGTCAATATGGAGGTTACAACGGCAAATCTTTGTAAATCTTCCCACACGGAATTGGTGGCTGTATATTCCATTCCCAAGCCGCAGTTTTCACCCACACAGGCTTGTGCAAATACAAACACCCTTTTCTTGGACAATAGTACCGACGAAAATGAAATTACAGAGTGGCTCTGGAAAATTCAACTGGATGATGAAACCCTAAACTTTGACACTCAAAATCTTGAATATCAATTTAATACAGAAGGAGACTATGCTGTAAGCTTAATTAGTACTTCCGCTTTTTCTTGTAAAGATTCTGTTACACATATAATCAATGTAAAACCAAATCCTTTAGCAGATTTTCAATATACTCCCAGCTGTTTTGGCGATAAAACTTGGTTTAATAATATTGTAAATACAAGTCCTGCAAATCCTATTTTACAGCATAAATGGACATTCCCCGATGGTAGTGAAAGCAATGCTGCTGCTCCTGAATTTACATTCTCAGAAGCTGGCACACAGAGTGTTAGCTATAAAGTCAAACTGCTCAATGGTTGCCAAAGCTCCATTGAAAAAGATATAGAAGTTTGGCATAAACCGCAGGCACTATTTACACTGCCTCAAGCCTGTAATAACGAAATTTTCAATGTCGCATCGCACTCCATTATAGAGAGTGGCGAAATTTCAGAATGGCAGTGGTTTCTCAATGAGAATTTCTATCACAATGGCGAAAATATCAGTCTTACATTACCAGAAGTAGAGGATTATAAAATCACTCTAATTGTGGGTAGTGGCAAAAATTGTAAGGACACACTTTCGCAAATAGTGGCTGTGAAACAGTCGCCACAAGCTCAATTTTATTACAATTATGATGAAGTCAGCGTGGGTTACCTAATTCATTTCAGCGACACTTCCGCATTTGCAAATTCCTATTTTTGGGATTTTGGTGATGGCAGTTTCTCCACAGAAAAAAATCCTGCCTATGAATATGCCGGTGCCGGCGAATATTTGGTTAATCTAGTTGTTAGCAACGATGACAATTGCTCCGACACCGTCAGCAAGAACATTCTTATTACCGAGCCATTTATGGATTTAGTTCTGCAAAAGGCACAATTTGTGGAAAGAGATGGCTTTGTGGTTCCGCAATTGCAATTTGTCAATATGGGCAACAGACATCTGTTTGAGCTGGTAATAGATGCCAATGTAAACAGCGACTATATCCGCGAAATCTGGACAGGCAATATCGCACCAGCCCAAATGGTTGATTATGAACTGCGTTCGCAAATTCCATTAAAGTCGTATGAAAATATGGAATACGCCTGTGCCGAAATATATTCGCCACTTTTTCTCATGGAGGAAAATATGGAAAATAATAGATATTGTATCAGCACTGCGGAGGAACTAACGGTTTACGATATTTACCCAAATCCCACAAACAACAATGCAAAAATCCTTATTGCATCACCCACCGATGATGATGTTTTGATAGAGATTGTTAGTTTAGAAGGCAGAAGTTTGGATATCAACTTACAATATCAACTTACAACAGGTTTAAACATTGTTGAAATCCCCCTCCACACACTCAAACCTGGTTTTTATTACTTGGTTTTTAAAACTACAAATTCTAAGTTTGTAAGGAGTTTGGTGAAGGTTTAAAGAAGTACTTTTTTGAAACCACGGAGCCACAGAGGAGNNGAGGAGGCACGGAGTTCACAGAGGATGCTTTCTTGGGAATTATACGAATTGTATTACATACAATTCGTCAATACATATAAGTGGTAAAATATAATAGAACAAATGTCAAAATATAAAAACAGTTCTATTATATTTTTTCCTTATATGTATTATTTTGTCTTTGACAAAATAATTCTATATTGAAATCACAGCTTTATCTATATACTATGTATTTTTTGTCTTCGACAAAAAATATTCTTTGGCACAAGCAAAGCACCGTGTTCTTTGTTGATTCTTTGTGGTTAAAAAAACCGAAGACGAAGTAGTTGAGTCATTGGGGTAAAAACAAAAAAGCAAAATAACCACTAAACCTTTCTTTTATCAACCCACTAATCTATATATAAATGTGAAAGAGAAACTATATGCACACCACTTTCTTTGTGGGTATAACTTTCTCTACCAGCGGTAATTACGCACATTCCCAATAGGTCATTAGCTTTGCTTTCAACAACCTTGTTTTTTAGTTTTATAAGACTGGAGATTCCTTCCTTTATGGAATGATCACCTCCAAGCTTGATTTCGCAGGCAAGCCATTCGCCATTTCTCAATTCAATTATGGCATCAACTTCCAAACCTGTCTCATCACGATAGTGAAACACTTCGCCATCAAGGGCATGGGCATAAACTCTAAGGTCTCTGATGGCAAGAGCCTCAAACAAAAATCCAAGCGAATTTAAGTCTCTCAAAAGTTTGCTCGAAGACAATGAAAGTGCCGCTGTTGCCAATGAAGGGCAGCAAAAAAACCATTTGGGGCTAACCCTCTGTCGTACATTTGAGCGAATATGGGTTGACCATGCTGGCAGTTCCTGCAAAACAAATATTTGAGATAATTGGTCAATATATTTTCTTGCAGTTTGTGCCGACAAATTATCTGTGTCAAGCTCGGCTTCTTTGGCAAGTTTTATAGCCGATATTTCAGTCGCAATATTGCGAGAAATAGCCCTTATCAAGGCTCTCATCCTCACTGGGTCAGTTTTTACTATATCTGTACCCAGATTTACTCTGGAAATATCGTCTAAATAGTTTGACAAATATAATCTTGCCTGTTTCTCATTTTTTGAAATAATATTTGGGAAACCACCAATAATAATTCTTTGAATATATTCTTCCACAGTAAGTCCACCATAACCAGTTACAGTAGAAGCCTCATCGTCAAACAATTTTCTGATATTAACATGTTTTGTAGAGTGCCCACTTTCAAATAAAGTCATTGGCATTAGTGTAACGCGTCCAATTCTTCCAGCCCCAGTATGTCTGGTGATATCATCGGATGGAGTTGCAGAACCAGCTAAGATAAACTGTCCACTTGATTGCCTTCTATCAACCTCATGCCTAACAGCATTCCAAATTGATGGAACCAACTGCCACTCATCAATAAAACGCGGTGTTTTTCCCTCCAAAATTATTTCTGGATTTAACATTGCAATCTCCATTAGCGATAGTGAAGAATCTAACGAAATATTACTTTTGGACAAATGTTTTGCAATGGTTGATTTTCCAACAGCACGAGGTCCTTGAACCAGCACAGCACCCATTGCCGAAAGAGTTTCCTCTACCTCACTTTCTGCTATTCTATGTAAATAATCTTGCATACGATATAACTTTTACGTTAATTACAATATCACTATTACGTTAATCTCAATATCAGTTTTACGTTATTTATAATATTATGTTTACGTTATTCCTAATATAACTTTTACGCTTGCAAAGATAGCAATTTATTTTGAATTTTGCACACAATATCACTTTTACGCTAATTATATTATCACATTTGCGTTAATTACAATATCACTTTTGCGTTAATCACAATATCACTTTTGCGTTAATTACAATATCACTTTTGCGCTTATAAAGATAAGTTATTTTCTGCAAATTATATATGTGAATTTTAGAATTTTAGCTCTTTTTCCTGAAATGCTCATAAACCACCTTGGCTCTTGCTCTGCCTATAATATCTTCTAAATCTTGTAGTTCAGCAGTCTTAATACGTTCAACAGAGCGAAAATGCTGCAACAGCTTTTCTGAAAGCTTATCTCCTATACCTTTTATCTCTGTCAATTCAGTTTTAATAATCCCCTTTTGTCGTTTCACTCTGTGATGGCTTAAACCGAATCTGTGAGCCTCATCACGTAGATGTTGGATTAATCTTAGAGACTCCGACTTTTTATCGATGTAAAGAGGAAGTTTATCGAAGGGCTTATAAATCTCTTCCAAACCTTCGGCAATGGCTATAATATTAATTTCCTGATGGATGCCTAAATCTTGTAGAACCTTATAAGCCACACTCAACTGACCTTTTCCACCATCTACAACAATTAAATCTGGAAGTTTGGCTTTTTCTTCCAAAAGTCGCTTATATCTGCGTTGCAAAACCTCCTTCATAGTGGCATAATCATCTGCACCTTTTACTGTTTTTATATTAAAATGTCGATAATCCTTTTTGGAGGGCTTGGCATTTTTAAAACAAACCATGGCAGAAACAGCATACTCTCCTTGAATATTTGAATTGTCGAAACACTCGATATGCATGGGCAGTTTGTCCATTGCCAAATCTTCTTGAAGCTTTTCCAAAATTCTTTTTGCATTACGATTTGGATCCACCAAAGATTGTCTTCTTTGCTTGTCAAGCATAAAAAACTTCACATTTTTCTGCGAAAGTTCCAACAGATGAAGTTTATCGCCACGTTGTGGTACAGTATATTTTATATTGTCGTACCTAAATTCGGGTAAAATTGGTAGCACAATTTCCTTAGCTTTAAACTCCAATTTCTCCATATTATCCACCATTGCTATGGATAGAATTTCTTCATCAGTTTCGTCAAGATTTTTCTTTATCTCTCGTGTAAATGTCTGAACAACAGCACCATCTATCACTCTCAAAAAATTGACGTAAGCAAACTTCTCATCGGAGGCAATGGAATATACATCAATGTTTCCCATATTTGGATTTACAACAGTTGACCTGCTTTGATAGTTTTCCAAAGATTGAATTTTCTCTTTTACAATTTGGGCTTTTTCAAACTCTTGATTTTGGGCAAAATCCATCATCATTTTCTTCAACTCACTGATAACCACCCCAATATTCCCTTTTAAAATATTTTTAATCTGCTCAATATTTGCTAAATAATCCTCTTCGCTCTGTCTGTTTTCGCAGGGACCCAAACAGCGTTTTATATGATATTCCAAACAGACTCTATATTTGCCTCGGGCAATGGCTTCGGGCGAGAGATTGAGCTTGCAAGTGCGAATGGGAAACAGCTCATGAATCATCTCCAATAGCGAATTCATCATTTTTATGGAGGCATAAGGTCCAAAATATTGCGATTTATCTTTCACCAAATTTCGAGTGGGAAAAATCCTTGGGAAATGCTCATTTTTGACACAAATCCATGGAAAACTTTTGTCATCTTTGAGTAAAATATTATATCTCGGTTGATACTTTTTTATAAGATTATTTTCCAATAAAAGGGCATCAATTTCGGTGTCAACGACTATGTATTCGAGCTTTGCAATACGTCTGACCAAAATTCTCAACTTTGCACTCACATGCTCCTTTTGAAAATATGAAGAGACTCTCCTTTTAAGATTTTTGGCTTTGCCTATATATATAATGGTATTATTCTTGTCGAAAAACTGATAAACACCGGGTTTTTGCGGCAAAGTTTTAATGATGATATCTAAATTTTCTATCTCTTTGTTTTTAGTCATCTATTTTTGCTCCTTATGAACAAGCACTTTGAAGTTCATATCAAAGATTCCAGCTGCATCAAACTTATTAAGTCCATGACTTAGTGTGTATTTATAAACTCCAGCTTCGTTGAATTTCTTGTTTTCCTGAAGTTTTATTTCATAAATATAACTTCCGTCGCTATATGGGTTTACAAAAGTTTCATCACGATTTTTCACCTTTATAAACTGACTGGAACTTCTCATCTCCCCATTGGGATAATCGATGGAGTAATAAAGCGGTAGCGTTGTGGATTCGAACTCTTCTGTGAGGTGGGTTTTTAGAATTATATCATAAGTTTTATCTGGATTTTTTATTTCAAATTCAAATTCTAAGGCTCCAAAACGATTCCAACCCTGTTTGGGAAAATATATTGTCTCTTCGAAGATTGGTTTTTGTGTACAAGAGCTTATAATCAAGCTTACAAATAGTGCTAAAAATATTTTTACTGACTTTCTCATATCTTTTATTATTGAAGATTATGTTTTTGTTCTAAATTTTCACAAATATAGACTAATTTTGTTTTTAAATATCTGTTATGGCAAAAGTAAAAAAATATTATGTTGTTTGGAAGGGTGTAAATCCGGGTGTTTATGACAATTGGCAAGATTGTGAAAAGCAGGTCAAAGGCTTTGATGGTGCCAAATACAAATCATTTGGAAGTTTGCAAGAGGCTGAAAGAGAATTTGTTTCACCCACTTTTAACAAAGCATCAAAGTCGATAAATCCAAGTTTTGTCTATCCAAGTATTTCAGTAGATGCGGCTTGTAGTGGCAATCCTGGCGATATGGAATATAGAGGCGTGGACACTAAAACGCATCAGGAGGTTTTCAGAAAGGGTCCTTTTGCACAAGGCACAAATAATATTGGAGAGTTTTTGGCAATTGTTCACGCATTGGCATTTCTTGCCAACAGAAACATTCAATGTCCCATCTACACCGATTCACAAACCGCCATTGCGTGGGTTCGCAACAAAAAAGCAAAAACGAAGCTGGAAATGAGTTCGGAAAATGAGATAATTTTCGACCTAATAGAGCGTGCCGAAAGATGGTTGCAAACAAATAGCTTCCGTGCTCCTATCATAAAATGGGATACAGCAAAAATGGGCGAAATCCCTGCCGATTTTGGAAGAAAGTAAAAACAACTTAAGTTAAAAAGTTTGTAAAGTGGAACTCATACTGAGAAATTTGTTTTCATTAAATTAGAGTATATACATTGCAAAACAAAAAAGGCTTGCCAATGGGACAAGCCTTTTTTGTACATTATTAAATATGTTTTAGAAGTGGAAAAGGATAGATAGTGCTGCTGATCCACCTAATGCACTACTGATTCCATCATCAATTTGGAATCCAATTCCAGAACCACTAGCTGATCCTTTTGTAGTTTCAACTTCAGCTTTAAAGTTTGTACCGTCCCATGTTTCAGTTTTAACGCTTCCACGTGGATTTGTTACTACGCCTAATGCCCAGCCAAACTCACCAGCCAACGAAATTTTTGGTGCTACGAAATACTCAACACCAGCAAATCCACGAAGTCCTAATGTTATAGCATTTCCAGATCTTGCTTTTAAAACACGACCAGAGCTAACTAAGGAACCATCGGCATTTGTGTAGAAAT
>LSQX01216082.1_pt1 | contig 28205 bp, 14 predicted proteins | sample 654561 | NCBI WGS metagenome assembly LSQX01 (sample SAMN04489861, study PRJNA283612) | anaerobic digester metagenome | isolation source: 4 biogas reactors fed with cattle manure at either 37C or 55C with and... | place: Denmark: Kongens Lyngby | collected 2014
GGGTGGGTCTCGACACCAGGGGTGGGAAGATGAGATGGGAGTAAGGGGGGACTGGGGCTCGCCCCCGTGACCACAGCCCCCATTGCGCTCATCTGAACTCTTGATTCACGTTCACTGCCACCCATTGGGGAGAATCGACGTACGGGTAGATGTGCAGGAACCCGTTGGCGATATCCGTGACGGTGGTGAAGATCGTGACGTCTGGATTAGCCAACTCCCACCCAATGAGCGGACCGCCAGTGCCGTCCTCCTGCAGGGGGGTGGTCATGATCCGCTTCATTCGCTCGACATTGATGCGTCCCGCATGGCTCCGGGCAAGCTGCTGTACGTTGACGAGCCTGGCCAGCGTCCGGCTGCCTGAATCATGGTCCAGGTTGAAGGTGGTGGGATCGGTGTGTATTTGATGCAGCCAGTCCGTGAAGAAGAAGTGATTGGTGAAGATGTCCATGTCTGCAGGATTGTCGTAGTAGAAGTCTCCACCCTTGGCTTCGCCAGCCATGATCCTGCGTGACTCCTGGTAGGGAGACCGCTCGTAGTGCCACACGCGGTACTTATCCGCCACCTGGGTCAATGTCGCGGCTGCCGCCTTGTCGGCCAATTTCTCGTGAACCTCTTCCAGCGTATTACAGTCCAGCGAGGCGAACAGGTTCTGGTGGAGACCATCCATGGATTCGGCGACTGCCGCGAGGTCGACGGGTATCGAGTTGGTTCCATTGTTGTACTCGATATAGACCCCCTTGGAGTTGAGGTTGGTGAGCCCGTAGACCCATCCCAGCTCCGTCACGAGGGCAACGGAGTTGTCGCGGCTGCCCGGCGACACGCTCCGGGGATTATAGATGACCGCGAGGGTCTGGCCTTTGAGAAGTGTGGAGAATACGCCTCTAGGATTGTCGAAGTTCCTCCCGGCGACGGTGTATCCCGTTTCGGTCTGACTGCCGGTGGCGGTACAGGCGGAACAGCCGATATACATGAAGAACAGAGAGGCAGTGAGGAACTCGTGCTGCTTGAGAGCCAGCCCGGTCTCTTGGGCCATGCCTTCCAGCAGTTGCCGTTCCCGCGGCTCCATCATGCCCTCCAGAGCCTGCAAGAGCGCCTGGGTCTCAGGACGATCGAAGCCGATAGCCGCGTCCGTCTGGTCGAACAACGCGCGCAGTTCGTTCTTGAGGAGCGCACCATACTGCCTGCCCATATCTCCGTAGGTGCCTTGCAGGTTCAGTATGCGTAATGGGCCCGACCGGCTGAGGTAGCCGGTTCCGGTGGGTGTGGCAAAAGAAGACCGCCGGGCAGGGGAGCTGCTTTGCCCACAGGCTGACATAACGAGCAGGACAAGCGCCACCAGGACACCGGCTAACGTTCGGGCAAGCTTCACTGCAATTCCCCCTCGAGATTAGAGTCTGGCAAACCCACGTCAGCGCGCCCCACATCCTCCGGGCGTAAGCCCGGGAACCTGTGCTATGACGATGATGGGCGAGACGCCCGTCCCACCGTCAGGTTTCTGCAAAGAGAGAGACCTCGTATTCGGCATTGTACTCGACGTAACCGGGGGTGAGATCACAGGTCCACACTGTGGCCTCGGCAGCGCCTAGCCCCAGGTCCACCTCAATCATGATCTCCTTCTCAGCCATGCGGCGCAGAGCCTCCTCGCGGTTGTAGGGCAGGTTGCGGCCACGCTGCCAGGGCGTGATCCCGGCCAGCGTCAGGGTGACTAGTGCCGGGTCGGCGCCCTGAGCTGCGGCGCCCACCGCCGAGGCCAGGCGTCCCCAGTTGAAGTCGCCCCCATAGAGGGCGGCCTTGAGAAGGGTGGAATTGGCGATAGCCCGGCCGAGACGACGCGCATGGAAGAAGTCAATGGCGCCCTTGACGCGAATAGTCACGAACTTGGTGGCGCGCTCGCCGTCGCGGACAATCATCTTTGCGAGTTCCTGCGCGACGTAGCCCAGGGCCCGGGCAAAGGCCTCGTAGTCCTCGTCCTCCGCGTCTTCCACCTGTACCCCAGAGAGGCCATTGGCAAAGAGCGCAACCGTGTCGTTGGTGCTCTGATCGCCGTCCACGGAGATGCAGTTGAAGGAATGGTCCACCGCTTCCCGCAAGGCCCGCTGCATGAGATCGGCAGGGATGGCAAGATCGGTGGTGAGGAAGCAGAGCATGGTCGCCATGTTGGGGCAGATCATGCCGGCGCCCTTGCAGATGCCCCCGATCCGCGCTGTCGTGTCGCCAACAGGATACTCAACGGCCAGGGCCTTGGGAAAGGTATCGGTGGTCATGATGCCCCGGGCAGCTTCCTCGCCACCGGAGGGGCTGAGTTGATCAGCGAGGGCGCGGATCCCTGGCTCGATCTTGTCCATGGGGAGCTGACTGCCGATGTGACCGGTGGAGGCGACCAGCACCTCGCCGGCTGGCAGGCTCAGGACCTCACCGGCGATCTCGGTCATCCGGCGGGCGTTCGCCAGACCTTGCTCACCGGTGGCGGTGTTAGCCGAACCGCTGTTGATGATCACGGCACGAGCCTGGCCGTCCGCGGCGTGCTCGGCGGTCACGTAGGTCGGCGCGCCGCGGAACTCATTCTGGGTGAGGGTGACGGCGACCGTGGCGGGGTGCTCGGAGACGATCAACGCGAGATCAGGCTTATGGGCTTTGATGCCGCAGCACAGGGTGCCCGCCAGGAAACCTCGCGGCGCAGTCACGGCGCCGGGCACGGGTGTAAGCTCAGCCATTCGTCTACCTCCGGAATATCGATTCACTCTCTCCAGAATGAGCCTCGGGGTCTGCGCGGAATTCGCTTCCCGTCCGTGACATGACCCTCTAGGGCCACATGGCGGGGCGGTCGAGGGCCAGCGTCTCAGGCAAGCCCTGCATCAGGTTGAAACATTGCAGCGCCGCGCCGCTGAGGCCCTTGATAAGATTATCAATGGCGCTGGTGGCGATGAGCAGCCTCGCCAGCTCGTCAATCACCAGCCCGATATGGCAGCGGTTGGCGCCGGAAACATGCTTGGTCGCCGGCTGCTTCCCCCAGGGCAGGACACGTACGAAAGGCTCGCCGGCGTAGAACTCCTGGTAGGCCGCCTCCACCTGCTCGCGATTCACTCCCGGGCTCAGCCGGGCGTAGGCGGTGGTCAGGATGCCGCGGGTCATGGGGATCAGGTGGGGTGTGAAGGTGACCTGTGCGGGCTCCTCAAAGCTGAGCTCCTGCTCCATTTCGGGCTGGTGGCGATGGCTGGCGACGCCGTAAGCGTTGACCGAGTCGTTGATCTCGGCAAAATGCGTACCCAGCGTTAGCTTGGTGCGGCCCGCGCCGCTGACGCCGGATTTGCTGTCCACGATCAGGCCGCGCGGCTCCACCAGTCCCGCCTTGACCGCCGGGGCCAGAGCCAGGATCGCGCCGGTGGGGTAGCAGCCGGGGACAGCGAGCAAACAGGCGTTGCGGATTTCAGCGCGGTGCAGCTCCGGGAGACCGTAGACGGCCTCGGCCAGGAGTTGCGGCGCGGGGTGCTCGGCATAGTAGCGCGCGTAGACCGCGGGATCGCGCAGGCGGAAGTCAGCGGAGAAGTCAATCACCTTCGCGCCGGTCTCCAGCGCCTCGGCCACCAGAGACGCGCCGACGACATGAGGCAGCGCGGAGAAGAGCACGGTGGCGTCGGCCAGGGCCTCGGGCACCGAGCTGGGGCCGACTTCGACTTGCAGGTCGCCGAGCAGATGAGGGTAGAGGTCGGTCAGCTCCTCGCCGACGTTGCTGTGGCCGCCCAGGTAGGTCACGGTGACTTCCGGGTGGTTCAGCAGCAGGCGGATCAGCTCGATGCCGCCATACCCTGCCGCTCCGAAAATGGCTACGTTCGTCATGAGTGATAGTCCTCTTGGATGCACCTAGAGCTAGGAGTGGCCCTGGCCGGGCACAGTAGCGCCAGTTTCGCCCCAAGGGTTAGGCGGGCCTTTAGTCCGTGAACTGACCGCGGTGAGCTCGGTAACGCTCCAACTCGGCTAGAACGTCAGGCATTCGGCGACGGATAGCCACCAGACGGCAGGTGACTCGCTCACCGTCCAGTTCCACGGTGACTTCGTCTCCCACCCGATGACCAATCAACGCCTGCCCCAGCTCGGCGCGGTAGTTGATGACCTCTGGGCCGTGATAGCCGTCATCTTGCCCCAGAATCCAGAACACGCGTTCGTGGCCTGAGGGGTCCTGAAGGCGCACCTCGGTGCCGGCGGAGGCCACCTCCTCGTCAATGTCCAATTTCTCGATCAGACGGGTGCATTCTATGACCGACTCCAGGGCCCGGACCTCAGCGGCGGCCAGACCCTGGCGCTCCCGAGCGGCATGGTAGTCGGCGTTCTCGCTCAAGTCACCCAGGGCGCGGGCCTTGGCGATGAGTTCCGGGATCACCGTAGCCAGCTCGTGCTGAAGCTGGTCACGGCGCAGGACCTTCTCCTCATAGGTTTGGTGGGTCATCAAGAGGATGGAGGAATCCAACTCCGGAGCTATGCGCTGGACCTGCTGCTCTTCAGGGGCTTGCAGTAAGGCCACGAACTCCCCATGTTCGACAGCCGCGAGGAAGTCACGCACCACGCGGACCTGAGGCGACTCCTGGCGACGCGGCAGAATCAAGCGACGGAGGTCAAGGACCGCTCCTTCAAGGGCGATCTCGATCTCCTGAGGGCAAGTCCACTTCCGGACAAACTGGGATAGTGGCGCGTCGGGAGACAGGAGCGCACCCATAGCGGAAACATCGCGGCCTGCCTGGGCCTGGGCCAGAGCCCGCACCAGCGCCAGGACAACCGACCAGGGATTGTGGTCCTCGTCCCATGACGAGAATGGATTGAGGGTGAGGGCGGCCACTTCCGCCTGGATTGGCGGAGGAGTCTGCGGGTCGCGCAGGTAGTTCCACAGTAGCGCGGGGGCCTCCTCGCCGAGGGCTTGTATGCGTGCGCGGGCATAGTCCCGTATGTCAGAGAAGCGCGAACCGAGCGCCACGACCAGCACCGAGGAGCTGTACGCTGTCTCGAGGGCCAGGTCCAGGGCTGCCCGTTGATCCGGGGAGGTGGTGAGAAAGTTGAGGCTGTCCGTGTCAACTATCACACGGGCGATCCACTTCCCCCAGCGCTCGCGCTCCTGGGGTCGCCAGTTGGCCAGCAGCAGCGCAGCCAGGACGCGCGCTTCCAGCGGCTCGTCGCTGCGCAGCCAGTCGCTGAGAACCACTCGGTAGCGAGCACTGGCCTCCTCGGCCAGGCCGGGGTGCTCCCGCAGCAGATCGCGGATCATGCTCACTGCGCCAGTCAGACCGTCCTGGCGCTTGAGCGGTGGGAGTTCGAGTCCAGCCCCCGCGGCCTCAGCAGAAGCCCGCCGATAATGGCCGGCAAAGGCCTGGCTATGGTCCAGGCGCGCGTCATGAGTGGCGATCTGGCGAGCTTCCCTCCACCAGGAGGACCACTGGGACTCTGAGATGATGGTTCCGGCTAGCCACTTCTTGAACAGGGCCGGCGTAGCCTCGCCCTGGCATTCATCAATGACACGCAGGAGCAGCGCCACGGAATCCGTCTTGGCCTCGCGCCGAAGCTCCCCCAGGTTCAGCGCGATCTGTGCCTCCAGGGAGGTGCTGGCCAGTGGGGTGAGGCTGCGAGCGGCCATGCTGCGTGCCATCTGGTGTCCTGGCTGTCCGGGAAAGTCAATTGTGAGGCTCTGACTGGTGGCAGAGGTGATACGGCCCACGCCCCAGCGCAGGTGTTTGACCAGGGCACCAGGGGCGAACTCGAGGGCCCGCCAGAAAGCGAGGCGTGTCTTCTCGAAGGGTAGCTCGATGCTCAGGAACTTGACCTCTGCAGCCGCCGCGCGAATGGCCTCGGGATCGCCCCGCTGCTGAATAACTGTCTCGAGGTAGCGCTCACGCAAGCCGGGATCCGAACCGGAGCGGCTTATCATTTTCTCAAGAGCGCTGAGCAGCACCTCATCCAGGTGGTACTGCGCAACGACTGGCCCCAGGAGGTCCAGCGCGACGTCAGCGAGTTGCGGTGCCCCCTGCTCGATCATGGTGGGAAGCAGCTCAATGAGAGCCTGCGCGGTAGGCACGGAGGGGTTCTCCAACGCCACCAGCAAGGCATCCTCGGCCTCGCCGACCTGGTTCTCTTCCAGGAAGCTGCGCAGCGCGCGGGCGGCCAGCTCTGACGCACGTGGCCCCTGGCCGCGATCCTGTGCAGCCTGAGACTGCGCCCACAACACCGGGGCACTGGCGGGAGCCAGGGAGGCGGCAAGCTCGAGGTCTGACTCACGCTCTACCTCGCTGAGACGGCGGCTGTTGCGCAAGAGCAGATCGATCAGCTCCGGCTCCGGGTGCATGGCAAGTGCGCGACGCAGGACGTACCGGGCGGCAGGCCAGGCGCCCTCGCGCGATAGCATCTCTGCCACGCGAACGTAGCCGCGGACGGCGCCGGCAATCCCCGCCTCCTCTTGTAGCCAGGCGCGCGCATAACGCAGCCACAGGGCGTGGTCACCGGAACGCTCGAGTTCCTCTGCGAGACGCTGAATCGGCTCCGTAAGGTCCAGCTCGGCGGGCCGGGCAGCCAGAACTTGGTCCAGACGCTCCAGCGTAGCCAGGGGCGTTTCTCCGTCGGCAGGGCAGTCGGTAATCAGTTGCTCAAGATCCGTCAACCAGTCGTTCACAGTAGTAATCGCTCATTTCAGCCAAACCACACCGGCCTGCCGCGCTGGGCAGAGCGGGACTCTAGGATAGCGTCAAATGCTCCGTTGTCAAGGCCGAAGGAGAACTGACTTCAGGCCTCTACCATGCCGTTCGCGCTTGACAGTGCACTTAGGAGGTGCTAGCATCCTCGCGCAGATGTCGACACTGGCGGTACGGCGAGGCCGAAACCACCTGCCGGCATGCAATCCAGAGACTCAGTCTGTCTGTCCCCTTCTGCCCGCTCTACCACTTTCCGTCGCCAGTCAGACACCAGGGCCAGGGTTGGGCGGAGTACCGTACTGGGCATTGGGAGATGACGGCCGGTGGCAGGCAGCCCCAGGATAGGAGAAGCCACATGCCAAATCCTCAACCCAACGTGATACTGGTGATAACCGATGACCAAGGGTATGCGGACCTGGGATGCACTGGCAATCCGTGGATTCAGACGCCGAACATCGATGCCTTCCATGAAGAGGCGTTGCGGCTTACAGATTTCCACGTTTCGCCACTGTGCACACCCACTCGCGGAGCGTTGATGACCGGCCATCGCCCCCTGCGCAATGGGGCCTGGGCGACGTGTTGGGGACGTTCCTTGTTGCGCGAGGAAGAAGTGACGATGGCCGAGGTCTTTGCGCATAACGAGTATCGCACCGGGATGTTTGGCAAGTGGCACCTGGGCGATAACTACCCCTACCGGCCCTTTGACCGCGGCTTTCAGACGGTGGTAGCGCATAAAGGGGGCGGAGTGGGACAGACCCCGGATTTCTGGGGAAACAACTACTTCGACGATACCTATTTCCACAACGGCGCTCCCCGACCCCATGAGGGCTATTGCACCGACATCTGGTTCGAGCAGACCCTGGCCTTTATCGAGGCTAACGCCGACCAGCCCTTCTTCGCGTACCTGGCCACCAATGCTCCGCACAGCCCCTACCTGGTGGCGGAGCGCTACCAGCAGCTATATGCGGGTAATCCCGACATCCCTGAGCCAGCCTTCTATGGGATGATCACTAACATAGACGAGAACTTTGGCAGACTGCGCCGGAAACTGGTCGAGCTGGATCTGGAGGAGAACACAATTCTCGTCTTCATGACCGACAATGGGTCTTCCGGGAGCGCCGTGCTGGATGAGAACCACTTCCCAGTGCGAGGCTACAACGCGGGAATGCGGGGGATGAAGGGCTCCTACTACGACGGGGGCCACCGGGTCCCGTTCTTCTTGCGCTGGCCTCAAGGCGGAATCGGTGGAGGAAGAGATCTTGGGGAACTCACGCTCCACCTGGACGTGCTGCCCACACTGGTAGAGATGTGCAGTTTGGAGCTGCCACGGCCGGTGGCGTTCGATGGCCAGAGTCTGGGGCCGCTGCTGCGCGGAGAGACGGAGACCTTGCCCGGCGATCGTTTGGAGTTCGTTCAGTATCGTCAAGCGACTGAGGTGCCGGAGAAATGGACGAACGCAGTCGTCACACGACGCTGGCGGCTCATCCACGGTCAGGAGCTGTACGATATTCAGGCAGATCCGGGCCAGACTACCGACGTGGCCGACCAATATCCGGAGGTCGTGGCTCGACTGCGGGAGGCGCACGAGCAGTGGTGGGAGGAAGTGAGCCCCCAGCTGGAAGAGTATTGCCCGATCACGATCGGTAGCGAGGCGGAGAATCCCACGCGGCTGGATGCCATGGACGTGATGGGTGACGTAGCATGGCACCAGACGTCCATTGTCCAGGCCCAGAAGAGCACGGGGAAGTGGTATGTGCGGGTGGAACGGCCCGGCACCTACCGCTTTGGACTGCGGCGCTGGCCGGCGGAGATTGACCTGCCCCTCGCGGAGTGCGTGAGCGAAGAGGACGCGCGCTCGCACATCTACGCCCCACCTGACATCCAATGTCAGGCTATCCACCCGACCAGCGCCCGCCTTAAGCTCTTCGACCAGGAGCAGACTCAGTCCGTATCCCCCGGTGATCAAGAGGCGACTTTCCTGATGGACTTGCCGGCAGGGGTCACGCAGATGGAGGCCTGGTTCATGGGCGACACTCCGGAGGAGCAGCAAGGCGCGTACTACGTCTATGTGGAGCGGTTGCCGTAGATGGGCACCAGGTGAACGCCAAGGAGGCGAAGATTCATGAGGCAAGAACTCATAGGGTTGCCTATGGTGTGGGCGATGATGTTGGGGATGGCCTCCGTTGCCGGGGCAGGAGAACTGACCCTGGTGAAGGACGGAGAGCCTGCCTGCACTATCGTAATTGCGCAGGAGGCGACGCGCGCGGCGCAGTTGGCGGCCTACGAGCTGCAATGGCATTTCGAGCAGATCAGTGGTGCGACGATGCCCATCGTCACTGACGGAGAGCCCGTAAGCGGGCTGCGCATATTGGTCGGCCCTGGCCGGGCGACGGAGGCCCTGGGGCTGAGAGATGACTTTGGGCCGCAGGAGTACCTCATCAAGTTCCTGCCGGATGTAATTGTCCTGATGGGCAACGACAAGGACGATCGAGGGCAGGTGGACTACAACCCGGACAACCCCTACCGCTTCATGACTTGGCCCGACCCCTTCGACGAGTGTGCCACCCTGTATGCAGGAAGCGACTTTCTCCGCGAGTACTGCGGCGTGCGCTGGTACAACCCTACCGAACTGGGAACGATCCTCCCGCACCGACGCACACTCACGGTCACGCCGGGAGCGGAGGTGCGGCGCGCGCCCGTGTTCACCAATCGCCTGAGTATTCCCTATGGCTTCAACGAAAAGGGGTGGCATTGCATTGCCGAGACCCTGGACGTCTCGGCGCGGCTGTGGACCAAGAACACGCCGCAGTCGCAGGAGATCGAGCGTCTGAGCTGGCCCGACTTGTACGCCCGCTACCCCCAGGGCAACCCCATCGAGAAGCGCGCGCGAGCCCTGCTCTACGTCTACCGGAGCAAGCTGGGAGGGGAGAAGGCCTTCGCTAATCATTCTCTATGGGGCTACTGGCGGCGTTTCGGCTCTGAGCCTACCCCCGGCGAGGAGGCGATCTGGGAGGGCTATCGCCCCGAGTTCTTCGGAACCGGCTACCCGCCCGAGGCAGCTACCCACGAGCCGTGCTTCAGCAGCGAGGCCTTCCTGGCCCAAGTGGTGGTTGACGCCCGCGAGTATTTCGACCATGGCGTCAGCAAACGCGGCGCGACCAACATCGGCAAGTACTTCTCAGTCATGCCCTCCGACGGCAATGCCCGCTGCCCGTGTCCCCTGTGCCAGGCGCAGGAGCGTCCGGAGCGTCTTGAGGATGGCATCAACGGCACCTTCAGCGATTATACCTGGGGGTTCGTGAACAAGGTTGCCCGCGAGGTGCGCAAGACCAATCCCGAGGCCTGGATCATCAACTGCGCCTACGGCCGGTACCAGGGACATCCCAGTTTTGAACTCGAGCCGAACGTGGCGGTGGACATGTGCCTGGCCACGCGTAACTGGTACGCACCCGCGCAAATGAAGGCCGACCTGCGTATGATGGAGGAGTGGCGGGTTGAGAAGGGAAAGCGGCCGCTGTACTGCTGGGTCTACTGGACCTTCCCCCAGGAGGTCGCTAACAACGGGCGGTTCCTCTCCTTCCCCGGCTTCTTCGCCCATACCGCGGCCTGGCAGTTTCGCCTTCTGCGAGACTACGGCATCGAAGGCATCTTCTACTGCGGGCTCGGCCAGGACGTCGAGAACTACGTTGCTAACCGTATGATGGATGATCCGGAGCTGGACGTAGACGTCCTGCTCGAGGATTACTTCTCCCGGCAGTACGGGAACGCCGGCCCGGCCTTACGCAAGTTCTATGAGGCCGTCGAGGCCACGTACACGAACCCGCAGAACTGGCCCCCAGCGGTGGCCAGCGGGAAGATTACCGCCCACGAGACCCGGGAGATCGCGTGGAAGTGGTTGGGCACCCCCGAAAGGATGGCGCAGTTTGCGAGCTACATCGCCGAGGCCGACGCGGCCCGGCTCACCAGCGTGCAGCGCCGACGCGTCGAGTTGTTCAAGAAGAACTTCTGGGACTATATGCTCGCGGGACGAAAGCAATACGAAGATCGCGAGGCGCTCCCCCTGCCCCGCTACACTGTGCCCCGGGTCCCTGGCGCCGGCGGCGAGGCGCAGAAGGCCGACTGGTCACAGGCCTTGCTCATCAGCGACTTCTACCTTCGGGGTACGGACACCCCCGCTGCCCGGGGGCTGTCGGCGCGCTTCGTACACGATGGAGAATACTTGTATCTGCGCCTGGAGGATCCCTGCGAGACGGCCAAGCTCTTTGTCTCGCCCATCGTTAATCCCTACGATGACTGGGAGATCTTCATGGCGAGGGAGCGGGCGATCCCCTATCGGCAAGTCTGCGTGGGCCCGACGGCACTGATCGCTGCGCTGACCCACGGCGAAACGAACTGGATCATGAATTTCCTCTGGCGCGATCACGGGATCAAGGTAAGCTCAGACACCAGCCAGCCAGACCTGTGGACCGAATGGCTGGCGATCCCCTTAGCTAACTTGGTGGAGAACGGAGTCGAGCCAGGGGGCAAGTTCCATATGAGCATATTGCGGGTGGACAGCCCGTCGTTGACCGGCCAGGGACTCGAGGTCAACTGCTCGCTGTCCTTCGCCAACGTGCACGAACCGGACCGGTTGGCGGAGTTCACGCTGGCGCGCTAGCGCCTTTGCTCTGGCACCATAGAAATCGATAACTCGGCCATCGGGAAACCCCATCGGGGTGCCGTCAGAGGGGGGAGTTGCTCTCTTCTCGCGGAGAGACGGGTCTGGCGGCGCTCCCTGACCAGTCTCGGCGGCCGGCTCAGGAGGCTAACCTATGCGCCGTTCACAACTGCTCTGGCTGGTCGGAATGATGATTCTGCTCTTGACGGCCAGCTCCGCGAGTTTCGCTCGCTACTGGCACTGGATTGAGTTCAGTCAACCCCGTCTATACGGCGACTATCTGCACAACATCCGCACCGATCGTTACCACACCCCCTGCCTGCCCTTTGCCAAGCCCCTGGCCGGGGGGCCGCTCCGAGCACTGTTCATTGTCAGCAAGGCCGGCATCGCCCCTCGCGAAGTGGTGGAGATGTGGCAGCGCTTCGAGCTGGAGTTTGAGGCGGTGACCGTACACGACGCGGAGACCCTGTGCGACTGGTTCCCTCTCACCACCGCGGTCCTGGGTGAGAGTCCCGAGGAGAAGGAGCGCGAGCTGGACCGGAAGCTCGAGGGCGACTATGACGTGATTGTTCTGGCGCCCTTCCGCTTCGATAAGCTCCCGCCCAAGGCGCAGTTCAAGATTCTGGAGAAGATGAAACAGGGCACCGGGCTCTTGGGATTCGGCGCCACCGCTCGCGGGGATCAGAGCATGTTCCGCCCGCTCAACCCTCCTGTCTCTGGCCAGGAGGTGCTGCGAGGTTGCGCTTTGGCGGGCCTACCCTATTTCGAGGTCGGCGAGAAGGTAACGCGCGATCAGGTTGCCGACCGCACGCTGTCTACTGCCTGTTTCGGCCGCGGACGCCTGGCCTGGCTCAACTACAGCGCGGCTCATTATCACAATTCCTGGTACATGGGCGACACCATGGGGCGCCCGGCGACGCCGGCTCCGCTCGGGATGGTTGTCCCTACCTGGCAGACTTATGACGTGGCGATTGCTCCCGCACTCCGCGCCTTGCTCTGGGCGGCCGGCCGTCAACAGCCGGTACAGGTGGAGGCCGAACTGGGCGACGGGGCCGAGGTCAACCGGAGCCGGTGGCCGGCGGCCTTTGTGGGAAAGCTCACTCGCTGGGGAGTCGAGGCCCCGCCGGAGGTGACGGTGGAGGCGCGGCTGGTGCGGCCGGACGGCCAGTTTGAGGAGGTCGCGAAGACCACAGTACGGCTGACGGGCGCAGAGACTGCCTTTGAGGTGAAGCTGGGCGCGCCGCCGCGTGGGGTGGCCTTCCTGTGGCTAATCGCGCGGGAGTCCCAAGGCGCGGTGTTAGACTGGAGTGTGACCTCTCTTCTGGTGACGGCCCCGGCCAGCGTCGAGCAGGTCCAGACGCAGTCGGAGGTCATTGAGTCGGGCGAGGAGCTCGAGGCCCGCGTGGTCCTCACCGGCGAGCTCCCGGCGGGGGCCACCCTCGCCCTGGACGCGATTGACTGCTATGACCGGCTCTTCTGGAGCAAGCAAGTCCCAGCGGCTGCCTCCGCGACCTTCACCGTCGCCAGTACGGCCATGTGTGGCCGGGCCGGTCGCCTGCGCGCGCGCCTCTCCGCCGGAGGTCAGTTGCTCGACTCCGCGGAGGTTGAGTTCTTCGTCCGCAAGCCCGTCGGCCACGAGTTCATCAACCTGCTCTGGGGCCATCCAGGCATAGGGGTGAGTGACTGGCAGGCCCGGGGCTACCTCAACCAGCTCCACGCCGAGGGCGTCCGTCGCGGTGGGTGGAACGTGGGGATGGTGACCTACTCCAACCCGGCGGCCGTGGTCCGCGCCTTGAGCCGTGCCGACGCCGCCTCCTTCTACTACGTGACCGGCATCCAGGAGGCCAATGTGCGGCAGTACCTCAACGACCCCGAGGCTCGCCCGAAGGAGGAGGCGCGCCTGGAGAAGGCTGCTGCGGAGGTACGTCCCTACGGGTGTCTGGCCTACAGCCTGGGCGATGAGAATGGCATCATCCGCACCCCCAAGGACATGAGTCCCGCCGAACTGGAGGCTTTCCGCGTGTTCCTGGCCAGGTCCTACGACGGCGATCTCGAGGCGCTCAACCGCAACTGGCAGACGAACTACGGCGACTTTAGCGAGGCCGAGGCGCCGCTGGCTGACCCCAGCAAGATGCCCGCACCAAGGCGCTATGACGTGGATGCCTTCTGGGACGGGGCCTACGCCGACATCAATCACTGGATGGCGCAGGCGCTGAAACGCGGGGACCCCGACGCGCTGGTCGGCGCGGAGGGCTCGTGGGCGCGCGATCTCGAGGAGGTTATCTCCGGACTCGACTGGTGGGCGCCCTACAGGGACCGTAACGTCAATGCCATGCTTCGCTTCTGGTTGCCCTGGAGCGCCCTGCGAGGCAATTGGTGGGGCACGTACCCCGATGATCGCCTGGGGCCAGAGCATCTGTGGAGCCAGCTCGCCACCGGCTCCGTGAACGCCAGCATGTTCTTCATCAGCCCTTCCGGGCTGTTTGGGATGGATTTTGAGTTCGCCGAGGACACCTTGCCCTGGATAGCCCAGATGCGAGAAATCTGCGACACTCCCGGTCCCCTGGTGCGCGCGGCTCAACCCCAGGATGACGGCGTAGGTCTCTTCTACAGCCGCCTGAGCAACGCAGCCAGCGGCCTGGACAATCGCTTCGGTAGCTCTTCTACCGAGCAGTCGGCCCTTCTTGACCTTCTGGATGCCCTGGGCATAGATGCAAGATTCGTCACGGAGAGACAGATCCTCTCCGGGCAGCTTGACCCCGGGCGTACCAAGCTCCTGATCATGTGCCAGCCCAAGGCCGTCACCGATGCCCTGGCTCCTGCGCTCGAACGCTACCTGCGGGATGGCGGGGTGATCATCGGCGACGTTGCGCTTGACGTCCGCGGCGATCACTGCCAGGAAGTGCCGCCGGGCCGCCTGCTCGCGCTCTTCGGCGCGCAGGCCACCGAACTCAAGCCCACCACCGCCGAGGTCAAGTTCCAGACCTCGGCGCTCGGGACGCCCCTGGCTCTCGTCGCCCCCAACTGCCTGGTTGACGCGGGAGTGAGGGTCGCCGACGGCGTCGCCCTGGCGCAGGCCGAGGAGGTTCCCCTGCTTGTCCACCGCAAGCACGGTAAGGGACAGGCTCTGCTTCTCAACTTCGACCTCTATCGCGCCCTGGGGGAGGCGAAGGACCCGGCCGCGGTCACCACTCCGGCAGGGGACTTCCTGCTTGACCTGCTGAAACTGGGGGGTGCCGCGCCCTTGTTCGAGCCCGCGACGGGCCTGCCTTGGGCCACGGTGCGCCTGATGCGCCTGGCCGATGCCACCCTCGTGGGTCTGCACGGTTTTCGGGGACCGGACGAGGCGCGCCGCTTCTCGGCCGGGGAGGGACGCCGGATACACCCGCTGCGCTCGGGCTGCGGTTCAGACTCTGAGGGGGAGCTTGTGCTCCCGGCCAAGGCACCGGGTGCGCTCTTGCTGTCCGTTCTGCCCACCACTCGGCGAGAACTGCGACTGGACGGGCCAGGGGAAGGGAAACGCGGCGACCTCTACCAATACCAGATCGTGCTCTCCGTGGGGGCCAAACCCCTGGTGGACAGCCTGCTGAGGGTAGAGGTGTTGGACCCGGACGGACGGAGCCTGGAGGCCCACCGCGATTTTGTCATGAGCCGCACCCGCGCGCTGCGCCTGCGCTGGCCCATCGCACTGAACGCGGCGCCGGGCACATACCGGGTCCGCGTCACGGAACTCGTCTCGGGGACTGCGGAGGAGCTCAAGGTACTCATACGCTAGGGCCAGCGTTTGGCCCACCATCTGACCACAAGCATCACTCTCTGAGGAGGCCAGCCAATGCACACACGTCATCTTGGTCTAGCTCTGTTCCTTGTCGCTTTGGCCTGGCCCGGCTTGGCGGCAGTCCCTCCGGACGCGCCGATCTGGGCCAATCGGGAATGGGAGCGGATTCCCAGCACCGTCGGCGGTCACGAGGGGATGGACACGGTCACCGCTCTGTTCTTTGCCTTTCCCCCGCGCCAAGGCGGCCTGGCGGTGATCCAGGACGTGGACCCAGCCCAGGGCGACCGGCTGGTGGGAGGCAGCATGGTCAAATTCCATAGCCTGGCGCGCTGGGGCTGGAACGCCTATGGCAACCTCCACAACGCGGAGGTCGTTCTGACGGGCGACCCACCCGCAAAAGCCATGCTGGGCGCGCTCCGCGAGTTGAACGTCCTGGAGAGTCAGGGCGACCGCGTCATGGCCGATTTCGTCTGGCCGCTGTTGGTGGAAGAACACCCGCGCGGCTTGCTGGTGATGCGCTGCGTGTTCCGGGCCGAAGAACCAAGCTGGCTGTACGCCCGTACTTTCGTGGCCGGTGATCCCCGGCTGACGATCCGGAGTCTCAGTCTGTCCTCCTTCGGGGGCTCTACGAGTTTGGCTCCCGGGGCACAACAAGGCGTCTTCGGACTGAGCGAAGGTGGACCAGCTCCCGCTAGAGGTCCGCTGGCGCTGGACCAGTACTGGTTCTTTGCCGCCCATCAGCTCAACGCAGCCGCGGCGATCGGCAGCCGCGGTTCCGCCGGCATCTTCCTGCCCAGCCAGCTCCAGGAATTGAGCTACCTCGGAGGCGGCTCGCTTCGACTGACCCCGACACCAGGCGCGCGCGAGGTTAGCTGGGCTATTAGCGACTTCCACGAGTCGCCAGAGGCATGGATTGCCGCCGCGCGGGCCGCGAGTGCCGAGCGCCAGAAGCGCCTGGCCGAGATGGCCTGGCGCCCCGACATGGCACGGGAGCTGCAACTCCTGGACGCCGACGCCAAGCCGTTCCTGAGGAGCCTGGAGGCCCAGAGCCCGACCCGGACCGCGTGGCAGAAGGAACGGGCTGCGGTTGAGGAGGCGATCCGGGCTACGGAAGGCACGGCAGTGGGCAGTGAGGAGGAACTGGTCTATGGTGCGGTCGTGCAGCAGGCTCGCCTGCAGCTAAAGTCGCTGTGGCCGGAGGCCGTGAAGGAGCTGTTCCCCACCGGAGCAGCCGAAGACTGAGCGGGGAGATGACATGCGACAAACACCATTGACAGTGGTATTGGCCTTGGCGGTGGGGGCAGTCTGGACAGCGGGGGCGCAAGCGACGACGCTGGCCGAGCAGGTGGCGGCCATGCCCATGCCCGAGGCGGGAGTCCACCCGCGCGTGCTGTTCACCGCGGACGAGTTGCCCAAGATCCGCGCCAGGGCTGCGACAGTGAACGGGCAGGCCACGGTCGTCGGGGTGCAGTGGGAATGCGATCAGCCCGGCAAGGCGACGTTGGAGGGGGCCAGGGCGAGCACGGAGACCAAGCCGGAGCAGCTGGTGGACTACGCCTTCAAGCAGGCCCTCGTCTGGCTGGCCACGGAGGACGCGCAGCGGCTGCAGAACGCCAAGGACCTGCTGTCCGCCTGGGCTAAACAACACGCGCAGAAGCCCTTCTACAACCGCCACGCCTACCAGTTTGCGCTGGCCTATGACTGGCTATACAACGAACTGCCGGAGGAAGTCCGGGACGGCATGCGCGAGCACATGGCCGCGCAGATGAATGAGAATACCCTGGATGGTTGGGAACACCTGGGCTATTACATGGGGCCGGTGGCGGCAGGGCGTCCGTGTGACTGGGGAGCGATTGAGAGCGGTGGGTTTGCCATGATGTGGATGGCCATTGCGGGGGACGACCCCCGGGCCAGCCGGGAGTTCCTCGGCAAGATCGTGGATTTCATGAAGTACATTGCCGACTATGGGCTCTCTGCGGAGGGACAATTATTGGCAGGGAATGGGTACGCCGGCGGGGACTTCATCAATTACGGCTATGGGGTGCGCGCTCTGCAGCAGCACGGAGTCATGCTGGTGGATCACCCCAACTTCCGTGAGTTCGCGATTTGGCTGGCGCACGAAAGCATCCCCGGCGAGTACATGTTTGACAACCGGAATTACTCCTCGGGCTTTCATCAGGGACCGACCCCGCTCATCCTGACATTAGCCACGCGAGACAACCCGGCCGCCAAATGGCTGGTGGATCAGGCCCTGGGGCCGGAGCGCACCACTACTTACGGGACTCCGGGGCTGCTGTGGGGGGAGTATTCGGATAAGCCGGTCGCGCCACCGGACTTGCCCTTGTGCCGCTGGTCCTCCTCCATGGGCCCGGTGCTGAGCCGCAGTGGCTGGGAGCAGGGAAGCTTCTTCTGCATCACCATGGAGCCCTTCGGCGGAGGAAAGGTGCATGGCGACAAGGGCGCTTTCACCTTCTACTCGCACGGGCTGGCCTTTGCGGCAGACTCAGGGGACCTGAACACGCGCTCCGAGGACCACAATGGAGTCCTGATTGATGGTAAGGCCATGCTTGGCGGAGGGGCTAATGTATCGGACGCGATCGTCCGGAACCACATGCATTCGGAGCTGGGCGACTTCACCCTGATGGACGTCAAACCAGCTTTCGAGCAGTATGTCGGCTACACCCAGACCCGACCGGGGAAGGCGGACTGGGTGAAGTTGGAGTACGGCCTGGGGCTGCCGTATATCTGGGTGAAGCGCATGTCGTTGGAGCGAGCGGACCGCTATGCGTTATACGTACGCGGGTCCGTCCAACCCTATGCGGTGATCGTGGATGACTACCAGCAGGATGAGAACCCGCGCCGCTATACCTGGCAGATGCACAGCCGGGCCTGGGGCGAGGTCAGCGCACCAGGTCAGGTTACCTGGAGGAGTCGGTACGGCGGGGAATACCTGCAGTCGGAGGAACGAGGCGCACCGGCGTTGTTCAGCGGGGAGGTTGCGGAGGCGGGGCAGTACACCGTCTGGGTCCTGATGCGTAAGTGGCCAGCCATGAAGAACTGGTTCACGCATCCGGCGAGCATCACGGTCAACGGGCGTGGCGGCGGGTACAAGTATCTGGGCGATCACCTGGCGGACTGGGGCTGGTACGGCTATGCCGAGCAGAACCTGGTGGCGGGGAAGAACACGGTGGGCATCACTCTGGCTCGGGGTGGGCGAGTAGCACAGGTAGTGGTCAGCCGCGATCCGGAGTGGACGCCGGACACCATGGTGGGGACGGAGGCCGGGCCAGGGATCGAGGCCTTGCCGCCCACCGCGACCCTGCTACCACGACAGACGGCGGCGGAGGGAGGGAATTGGTCGCTACAGACTGACCCGCGGGCACGGATGCAGGTGCGGTTCATCCAGCCAGGCGCCGAGGCATTGGAGTTCAGCTTTGCGCATAAGCCACGAATGGGGCTGACGTGCCTGCAAGCCGAGCAGCAAGTCGTGCAGGCGGGGTTTGCGGCGGTGCTGTTGCCACATGATGACCGCGATCCCCAGCCGGAGCTGACCCGCGAGGGCGACACCGGCGAGGCCGTACTGCGCTGGGGGCCGTATACGGATTACCTATTCGCCGACCCCGCGCGCAAGCTGCCCTATCGCGGCGCGAATCTCGAGACAGACGCCAGATTCGCCCTGGTGCGCACGGAGGGGGAGCGTGTGGTGGGATATATGCTGGCCGGGGGCCATAGCCTGGCCTTTCGGGGGAAGCTGCTGGTCGGGTCCTCGGCCGGGCCGCTGTGCGTGATGAACGACGGGAACTCGTGCCAGGTGCAAGCGCCGGGCGGAGCTATAGTCAGGGCTCTGCACTTGGGGGCCACGGTAGTCGAGTGCAACCACCAGCCCGTGCGGTCGGGGATTGCCGGTGAGTTACTGATCGTACCCTTGCCGCGACTGGCGCAGGAATGGAAGGTAGAGACGTCCGAGGATGGGAGCACGGTGACCGTAGAAGGCGACGGGCCACAGCCGTTGAAGATTCAGGCGCCCCAGGCCATTAAGTGTGTGGTGAACGGTGTCAGTGTATGGTTCAGCCGGGATGGGTTCGGGAACATCTATCCGAAACTGGAGCTGACTGTGCTGACGCATGGTAGAGAGCCGCGCGACTCCAAGCCAGAGGATGCGTGGGTGAAGTAGGAGGGTACTTGCGGGGAAGTCTCACCTCGAGAAGAGCAAGCGGGCGCCGGCGCTTTCCAGGTTACGCGCATGGCGCCCGGCTTGCTTCACCCGCAGTGGCGGCGGGGAAAACGGATCGGACGAAATACAGGCTTAGAAGCCCGTGCTACCACCTCAGGCCCACGTCATGGGACCGGCGGCCTCGCTGATTACGACCTGCTTCAGGAGGGCGGCTCCCTTGCGGAAACCCTCATCAGCCGTCATCAGGCTGTCCTCATGCTCGATGCTGAGCACTCCGTCGTAGCCCATCATACGCAGGGTGCTGATCATATCGCGCCATACGTCTTCACCGTGGCCGTAGCCAACGCTGCGGAAGATCCACGCTCGGTTCGGCTCGTCGCCATAGTGCTTGGTGTCGAGCACGCCGTTGACGCGAGCGTTCCACTGGTAGACCAGAGAATCCTTAGCATGGAAGTGTTTGATGACGTCGCCCTTGCTCTGGAGCCAGCGAATGGCTGCGGAAGGCTCGATCCCCTGCCAGAACAGGTGACTGGGGTCGAAATTGGCGCAGAGGCGGTTCCCGTTCTTGCCCACGCCCTCCCGGAGCTTGATCAAAGTCTCGGGGTTGTAGACCAGGAAGTTGGGATGCATCTCAAAACAGACGTAGACGCCGTTGCGGGCGCAGACCGCGGCCTCTTCCTTCCAGTAAGGGATAGCCACTTCATTCCACTGGTACTCCAAGGCCTGAAGATGATCCTCAGGCCAAGGCGCGACCACCCAGTTGGGGACCTTGTCACTGGACGAGCCGCCGGGCAGGCCGGAGAAGTTGACCACGGTCTCCACGCCCAGGCTCTTGGCGAGCTTCACCGTCTCACGCCAGACTTCATGGTGGGATTTGGCAATCCGTTTGTTCGGGTGCAACGGATTGCCATGACACGAGAGAGCTGCGAGTTCCAGCCCGCGGCTGGTGATGGCCTTCTTGAAGGCGGCGCGAGCCTTGGCATCGGCATTTAGCTTGACGGGATCGCAGTGCGAGTTACCCGGGAAGTTTCCCGTGCCGATCTCGACCGCTTCCATTCCGGCCTCAACGAACCAGTCCAGTGCCGCTTCCAGCGGCAGATCTCCCTTGGCGACCGTAAAAGCTCCGACTTTCATCAGTAAGACCTCCCATTTTGAGTCGCGAGTCGTAAGTTGCGAAGACGGACTCGATGCACCGCCCCCTCGCTCGCGGCGGGGGTATGCGGAGTGTCACCACTTCATCTCAATGCAGTCGAAGGTGCCCGCCACCCAGCTCTTGGCCTCGTCGTCGAAGACAACTGCCACTTTGCCCTTCACCTGCCCGACGACGTACTCGTCCTGCGGGTCGGTGCCCTTCGTCCACTCGGTAATCTGCAAGGCGCAGCCCCAGGGGCAGTTGACGCTCATGGGTCCCTTGTCGCCGCCCTGGGGATACCAGTAGTAGGCGTGCTGTTTGCCCGATTCCTTGGTGGCGGCGACTGGCAGCACCAGTTCGCCCGGCTTGCCCTCCGGCAGGGAGAAGGTCAGTTGCACGCCCGTAGCGCCTGAGACCGCATCCGTGGGCTTATCGGCGCTCTTATCGACTATCTCCAGGGCGAAGGTCTTGTCCTCCTGTTTGACGCGCACGAGCTTGGCCGTGAAAGGCTTGCCATTGATCTGGCCGGTGATAGCGCCGCCCGGGATGCTGGCCAGGCTCGGGCTGTCGGTCCAGGCGAAGGAGTCGGGCGGGGGCGCCTCCTCCGCAGTGGCTGCGGGCTCGGGCGCCTCAGGTGCAGGCGGTCCGGGGGAGGCACCGAGGGGAGCCTCCGGCGAAAGCTCCTCGGCTGGCTTCGGCCCGGGACACCCGGTAGCCACAAGTAGCAGACTCAGCGCCAATAGCACTGATGCCACGTACAAAAGCCGCTTCACTGCGCTAGACATGATGTAGCCTCCTATTAGCAGGTATTTGCCGCCCCGCCAGGCCAGTGGAATTATCGTTCTTAGGGCCCAAGGGCTTTTCAACCAGCGTTTCGTAGCGGCAGATGGACATCCTATGACTACCGGCTCATATCTTCGGGACCTTGGCCCACTTGCCCTCGCGAGCCGAGGTGTCGCAGGCTTCGAGGACCGCCTGGGTCTTGACGCCGTCCTCCAAGTTGGGCCAGGGCACCTTCTTCTTGGCGACGGCGGTCATCAGGTCGGCAACTGTATTTATGAACGTGTGCTCGTAGCCCAGGATATGGGCAACTGGCCAGTAGCGCGGACCGCCTCCGGGTAGCCCCATGTAGGGGTGGCTATCCTCGGTGGCCTGGATAACGCGGAAGCCAGTCACATCGCCCTCGGCGGTGTTGTAGTATTCCAGTTCGTTCATGCGCTCCAGATCGAAGCGCAGCGAGCCTTTGGAGCCGTTGATCTCGAAGATATTGGAGTTCTTGTGCCCGGCGGCGAAGCGGGTAGCCTCGAAGGTCCCCATGGCGCCGTTCTTGAAGCGAGCCAGGGCGATGACGCCGTCGTCCACATCCACCTTGCCCATAGGGGCGCCAGCCTTGGCCTTCCCACCCAGGCCAGTGTCGAAGGTCTCCAGCTTGGGGCGCTTCTTGATGAAGGTTTCCATGTCGCAGGAGACGCGGTCAATGTCGCCCACCAGCCACAGGGCCAGGTCAATGCTGTGCGCCATCAGGTCACCCAAGGAGCCGGAGCCGGCGATGCGCTTCTGCACCCGCCACATCATCGGCGTCTCCGGGCTCATCAGCCAGTCTTGGAGGTACAAGGCCCGCCAGTGGTAGACCTGGCCGATCAGGCCGTCGTCAATCATACGCTTGGCCAGTGAGACGGCGGGAGCGCGGCGATAGTTGTGGCAAATCATGTGGATCACGCCGGCCTTCTGCACGGCCTTGAGGGCGGCCCGGGCGTCCTTGAGGCTAGTGGCCAGCGGCTTCTCGCAGAAGACGTGCTTGCCGGCCTCTGCGGCACGGATGACCAGCTCGGCGTGCTGGTTGTTGGGCGCCGTGATGTCTACGAGATCAATGTCCTCACGTGTGAGGAGCTCATTGACTGAGAAGACGGCTTCCGGCCAGCCAAACTGCGCGGCAGCCGCGCGCGTACGCTCCTTGGTCCGGCCGCAGAGCACTTGCATGACCGGCTGTGCCGGCAACTCCGGAAAGAAGAAGGGCACCTGGCGATAAGCGTTGGAGTGCGCCCGTCCCATGAAGTTGTAGCCCACCAGGCCGATTCGGACTTGTTTCATTTGTGAAGCCTCCCTTTGCGCAGGTGTGCCTTAATGCTGCAAGCTTCTTTTCTCCCCGCAGAGCACAAATCCTCCTGCCCGCGTCCCGGAACAGAGATTTTGTGATTGTGCGAGGGAGAGAGTAAATGGGATCAGAGGGGAAGGTCTCCCGGGCCGTGGCGGTGAATTGCAGGGGTCAGTAACAACTGCATGGGTCGCAGGCACTCTCCTCCCATGCCATCATCCCGCATGGCGGGCTTTCAGCTTGGACGGCGGCTCCCAAGGTGGAGCAGATGCTGTCTGCATCAAAGAGAATGAGGAGCTCCAGTCATGGCAGCAGAGAATACTCCACAACGTGGGATCGAGGCCGCACGCGAGAAGGCCATGGGGGCGGTGACGCCCCGCTCGGTCGTGTTGGGGCTTTTGACCAGTGCCGTGGCGATCGCTACCGTCATCTGGGCGGAGTATGCACAAGGCACCATCCAGATCGGGTACTTGCAGATTCCGCCGGTGGCGGTGGGGCTGCTCTTTCTGGTAGTGCTGCTCAACCGGCTGGCCGGCTGGATCTGGCCCCGCATGCGTCTGCGACCCGCGGAGATCATCGTCATTTATGTGATGCTCCTGTTCTCCTCCATGGTAGCCTCGCGGGGAGTAGGCCAGCGTTTGTGGTCCACGATGGTCAGCGTGAATTATTACGCTTCCCCTGCTAACCACTGGCAGCAGTTGTACTTTCCGAACATCAAACCGTGGCTGGTGCCCTGGAATCCGGAAGGGGGTATAGCGCAGCCGCTGGTTAAATACTACTATGAGGGTCTGCCGGCGGGAGCCTCCATACCCTGGGTACCCTGGCTGCTGCCCACGGCGATCTGGCTGGTGTTGTTTGGACTGGTGTACATGGCGTTCATCGGCATGGGCGCGATCATGTACAAGCTCTGGGCCGATGAGGAGCATTTGTCCTTCCCCCTGACCAAGCTGCCTCTGGAGCTGGCGACTTCCACCTCGGGTGCGCGAGACTTCCTGCGCAATCCTCTGACCTGGCTGGGTTTTCTGTGTTCGGCGGCCTTCATGGGGTTGAACGGATTGCACGAGATCTGGCCCCAGATTCCGGGGATCAAGACCATGGTCTCGGTGGGATTCACCAGCTTTCCCTGGAGTGCCATGCAGGCCAGCTACCTGGTGTTCTCTCTCGCCGGTCTGGGGCTGTTCTATCTGCTGCCCAGCGAGATGGTGTTTAGCTTGTGGTTCTTCTACGTCTTTGCGCGGCTGCAGGAAGTCGCAGCCGGAGCGATCATCGGCGCGCCCAGCGGAGCAATGCATGCCGCTGGCAAGCAGTTCGTGGCTGATCAGACGGCAGGGATTTACGTCGCACTGGTGGCACTGATGCTCTTCAACTCGCGCTCGCGGCTGAAGGACATCTGGCGCCGGCAATCACTTGGGGATCCACAGGCCTCTAATACTCTGCTCAGCCTGCGTACGGCGGGGATCCTGGTAGTGGCAGCCCTGGCGGGAATTGTCGTCTGGTGGGTTACGGCCGGTGGGACGGTAACGATGGCGCTGGTCGAGTTTGGGATCTACCTGCTGTTCCAGTCCGTGATCATGTCCCGTGCTACGGCGGAGGCGGGTGCCCCCATGACCGAGGGGACCTTTGCCCCCTTTGATGTGTGGCGGGCCTTCAGCCCCGCCGTGAAAGTCGGCCCTCAAAACTTGACGCTGCTAGCCTTCAGCCTCAGCTTGTTTACGCGCGACCTGCGAGGCACGCCCCTGACCGGCATTCTAGATGCTCAAAACATGGCCGACGGGGTCAAGATGCCACGGCGGAAGGTCCTGGGCATCACGGTGGGCAGTCTGGCCTGGGCCATTCTGCTCACGGGAGTCGGTGTGCTTGCGCTCTCCTATACGCGGGGCGGAAGTACCATGTGGTCGTACGTCTACGGGCAGTGGGGGAACCCGAATCAGGGGTTCCTGCAATTCGCCGGACTGCTGGACGGTATGGAGCAGTTCCGACCGTTGCGATCGCTCTGGATCTTCGCCGGCGCAGGCTTCTGCCTGTTTCTGGGAGCCATGCGGCGGCTGTATGTGTGGTGGCCGTTCCATCCTCTCGGTGCGGCGCTGTCCATCTCCTGGATCATGGTCATCTTCTGGTTCCCGGCGCTGGTGGCCTGGATCGTGAAGAGCGCGATCACTCGCTATGGCGGGGTCCGAACGTACCTGAAGTTGCGGCCCCTGTTCCTGGGCTTCATCTTCGGCGAGTTTGTGATGGGTATGGTATGGACCTTCATCTCCTTCGGCTTCGGGACGAAAGCGCCACCCTTCCCGGGGGGCTAGCAGCAAGTGGTCGTGTGCAGGTGCAGCACAGCAGGAGCGAACGGGAGGCGATGGCTGTGAGAGGGATGCTTCTGACGGTCAATGTCGCCCTGCTGATGGTGGCGGCCATTTCGGTGTGGGCACAGGAACGCAAGCCGGTGGAGCCCGCGGCGCTGGTGCTGAATGTGCCCTGGGTGGGGCAGGCCCCGAAGATAGACGGCAAGCCAGATGATGCCATCTGGCAGTTTGCCCCCAAGGGCGGCGATTTCTATGTGTACAAGACTGCCGCCCGGCCCCGGGAGCAGACTGAGTTCCAGGTCTGTTACGACACTGAGGCGCTCTATCTCCTGGTGACCTGTCATGAGTCACAGATGGCGGGGCTAAAGACCCAGACGAATCAGGAGATGCGCGACATGACCGGTGTCTTCTCTGACGACTCGCTGGAGGTCTTCATCGCGCCTCAAGACGCACGGGGCACGCCTTACTTCCAGCTTGTCACCAGTGCGCGCGGTATTCGCTGGGATGGCGGCTGGAGCACAGCAGGCCTAGGGGCCGCGTGGAACGGTGCCTGGGAGGTGCAGACCTGGCATGGGGCCGAGGCGTGGTATGCGGAGTTCAAGGTGCCCCATCGCATCCTGGTCAGTCCCGGCGAGTTTGTGCATTCCCCCCGGCCCGGCGATCGCTGGACATTCATGGTTTGTCGTAACCAGGCGCGGCTGCGGGAGCAGTCTGCCTGGAGCTTCTTGAACACCGGCTGGCATCAGATACAACGCTATGGGCAGCTCATCTTTCAGGCCCTGACGGAGCCCCGCCCGACGGCAGAGATCAGCAAGATTGGAGACCTGGCGCTGGGACATAACCAGGCTTCCTTCACGCTGAGCAATACCACTGGAGATGCAGTGGACGTCACGGCTAGCCTGCGCGTGGTGCGCGACGGCCAGGAAATGAGCAAGGCTGGGACCTCCATATCTCTGCCCGCTGGCGCGAAGCAGGAATTGCCGCTGGACTATGTGATTCACACCGGAGGCTCTCAGCAAGCGGAGGTGACTGTCTACTGGGGCCCGCGGTTGCTGGTCAGCGGGACGGCCTGGTTCGTGGCTCCGGAGGTGGACAAGCAGGTGGAGGAATCGGTCCGGTGGGTGCAGGACGGTGTGCACCGGCTCACCGCGACACCAGGGGCTAGCTCGGCCCTGCAGAGGGTTGGGGAGCGCCTACAAGCCCGTGCCGGAGAGATCAACGGTCGCTGGAACAGGCGCTTACAGCTCACCGCTTCCGGCTGGGAGGACCTGGTGCGGGACGCGGCGCGGCTTTACAGTGATGCCAAGGATTTCCGGGCCCGGTCAATCCGGGAGACGCTGCGGGTCCAGACACAGAAGCAGATCCCTGAGGCGCGCTTTGCGGTGGCCCCCGTCAGTGTCTTTGAGCGCGCCTCGCGTGACTACCTCTACCTGGGACGCCCGCAGGCGCCCCTCGAGGTCTCTGCCGCGCGCAATGAGTGGGAAAACGTCCAGCTGGTCATCGTACCCTTCCGGGGTGCAGTCACTGATCTCAGCCTTATGGTCAGCGACCTGACGGACGGCAAGGGACACGTGATCGCAGGCAGCAACGTAACCTGGCGACCGGTGGGCCATATCTATGCCCAAGACCCGGCGACTTACACCGGATCCGAGCGGAACGAATGGCCAGATCCGTTGCTGCCCCAGCAGGCCTTTACGGCTCAGCGCGAGGAGGCCACCTTTGTGTGGCTGGAGATCTATGTGCCCAAGGATGCGGCTTCGGGGGACTATCGCGGTACGGTGAGCGTGATTGGGCTGCAAGGGCCACCGGTGCGATTGCCCCTCCAGCTCAAGGTTTGGGACTTTGTCTTGCCGGACAAGAACAGCCTCCCCAACTACGAGTATGACATCGTGTTTAGCTGGGAGCGGTTCTATGGCCACGAACCGAGCCTGGAGGAACTGGACGCCATCTGCGCCTTCCAGGAGCGCTACCGGTTGAACCCCTGCGCGGGCGACACTTACTCGATGGTACCCAAGGTGATCATCTACAAGGAGAAGGACGGGAAGTACACCTTCGACTTCAGCGAGCTGGGAAAGCGTCTGGAGCTAGCAGTCAAGCACGGAGCGACGGCGTTGAACATCAACTTCTCCTGTGGTCAGTCCTGGACCATGGGCTTCGATGGCATGTGGGGGTATCCGTGGTTCAAGCTGATTGACCGCGAAACGGGGAAGGTGAGCGACTACCCGCCCAAGGAGCTGTGGGGCCGGGGCTGGGAAGTCGTCTTCAAGGACCCCCTCTTCCAGCAGTGCATGCGCGATTGGTGGGCGTATGTCCAGAGCAAGGGCTGGGGGAGTATGGCCTACTGGGAGTCCGTGGATGAGCCAAATGACGAGAGCCGCATCCGCCAGTTGCAGGTCGAGCATTCGGCCCTGCAGGGATTGATGCCTGGTCTGCGGCTGCTATCCTGGGGCGTGGTGCCTTCCCGGCCTGGAACGGAAGGCTATCTCCACATCTACGGCCCGGCAGCAGTCTATCTCGATGAGGCTACCCTCCGGGACTGCCACGAGCAACAGGCGCAGGGGCGGGAATTCTGGACTTACCTCTGCGCACCCGCTTTCACGCGGGAGGACGGCGGCGAGAGCATCGGGGTCACGGCCCGCGACCGTGCGCTGGGCCTCCGCGTGTACTTCTGGGAGACCTGGCGCGACAAGTCGCAAGGATGGAATGTCTACGCGCTGGGCGGATTCCACTACAACACGGCCCAGATGCGCAAGCCGCCGGAGCAGCGCTGGCCCAACGTCCCCTGGATCGACCCCTCCCTGGGGCTGAGCAACCAGTGCTATCCCGGGCCGGACCAGGAGCTCCTGCCCAGTATCCGGTTGGAGCACATGCGCGATGGCGTCGAAGACTACGAGTATCTTGTGGTTCTGAGGAAGGCCCTGCAGGACCTGGAGACGAAAAGCGCAGACTCACCTCTCCTCGATCAGGGAGAGGTCTTGCTGAACGTCGGGCCGGAGATCTATGCAGGGCCGCTGAAATGGACTCATGACCCGGGCGTGCTCTTAACTCGCCGCGCACAGGTCGCGGCGATGATTGAGAAGGTGCAAGCGGCTAGCCGGTAGGCCAACCGGGCCGGTTGCAGTGACTGACGGGCGAGACGCCCGTCGTACCGTGGTAGCCAAGGAGACACCCATGACTTCCCGAGAGCGCCTGATCTGTGCCATGAAGTGCGGGACGCCGGATCGGGTACCGGTGGCCCCTTTCGGCACCCCCCAATTCGGGCTGGACAAGCCGCTCGGCCAGCGGCTACTGCATGAGACGGACCTGATCGCGTACGTGGGCCCGGGGAGCAATGCGATCCGCGGTACGGATCCGCCGATTCGCACCGAAGATCACGGTAGCGAAACGCATATCGTCTACCAGAC
>LSQX01003111.1_pt1 | contig 28200 bp, 27 predicted proteins | sample 654561 | NCBI WGS metagenome assembly LSQX01 (sample SAMN04489861, study PRJNA283612) | anaerobic digester metagenome | isolation source: 4 biogas reactors fed with cattle manure at either 37C or 55C with and... | place: Denmark: Kongens Lyngby | collected 2014
ATTTACCACTATTTTAAGGAGAAAATGATACAATATTTTTAAAGGAGTGATCATTATGTTGAATCACATAAGTAAGATTGAATCTGAATTTATTTTCTCGTCGTTTTCTGTTAGTGATGCGCATGATTTGGGCGCCATCTTAACAAAACGGGCTGTGGATGAGAACCTCCCAATCATCATTGATATTTCAAGTCCACTCATTACATATTACCATTTTGCGAACGTTGGTAGCACCTCGAATAACGAAGCCTTCATTCAAAGAAAACGAAACACGGTGCTCTTGTTTCATCACAGCACCTGGTGGGTAAACTACAAGGTTGAGAACGACACCATCGCCATGCATGAAAAATACGGCACTAATGATGAAGACTATTCCATCCTCTATGGTGGCTGGCCCATCATCGTTAAAGACTTAGGTGTGGTTGGTTCCATTTGCATTAGCGGACTTACACAAGAAGCCGATAATCAATTGATTATTGATGCCCTCAACACAAAATTCAAGAAAAACATTAATCCCAATTTAGTTGATTAAAGATAAAGTGGGCAATTCCATCCGCATCGTTACTTTTGGTAATGGCTTTTCCAGCTGCTTTAATGGCAGCATCGGCGTTGTCCATCACAACCCCTAAGCCGACCGCCTCAATCATTTCAAGATCGTTTTGAGCATCGCCAAAGGCAAGCACCGCATCCATGGTAATCCCTAAATCGTCAATGATGACCTCGATGCCCTTGGCTTTGGACACACGTTTGTCCACAAACTCAAATAATTCCGGTTGCGTGAAGAAAGAGATGTATTTTGGATGTTCAAATTGTGCTTGGAAATCTTTAAGTGCTTCATATTGTTTTGGGAAAATAGTAAACAGCACTTTATTGGTTTCCGTAAAAGGCAAATCCTCCATCGCAACAATATGAGGTTTTAAAATATTACGACCAATGATAGCTTCCGTGATTTCATTCATCTTGTTGGTGTACAATTTATCATCAACATAACAACAATAATCAACATCATAGGGTGCCATTATTCGGCCTATTTCAAGCACATCCGCTTTCGACAAGGGATGTGATTTTTTTATTTCGTTGGTACGTAAATTAACCGTCTCAACCCCGTTGTTGCAGATGATATAATCCACCAAGGCTTCCAGTTTATTTTCTTCGATGATGTTCATCACTGAAATGATAGGACGCCCGGAAGCGATGGCAAAGGCCAAGCCTTGGTCCTTGATGAATTGAATGGCTTCCATGGTCTTTTTAGTAATGGTTTGTTGACTTGTGAATAAGGTTCCGTCCACATCCACAACAACTAATTTATAAGGATTCATAGTCTCTCACTTTCTTTTAATCTTATTGGAATTGTGCCATGAACAAACGATAATAAAATCCCTGTTTCGCCAGCAACTGATCATGCTGACCAATTTCAATAATACGGCCATCTTTGACCACCAAAATTAAGTCAGCGTTAACAATCGTGCTTAAACGATGCGCGATAATAAAGCTTGTTTTGTTTTTAGTAAGCTGTAACATGGCTTCCTGAATGCGTTTTTCAGTCATGGTGTCCACGTTGGAGGTTGCTTCATCCAAAATAATCATTGGATTATCCTGCAACATGGCCCGGGCAATGGTCATCAACTGCTTCTGCCCTTTTGACAAGTTGACACCATCGTCACTAATAAGGGTCTCGTAACCATCCTTTGAATTTTCCACAAAGTGCTTTAAATGAACCTTTTCAACAACTTCTTGGACTTGTTCAAACGTGGCAGCTTCATTACCATATTTTATGTTATCCAGGATGCTACCATAAAACAACCACGTGTCCTGCAGCACCATTGAATAATATTGTCGCACTGCTTTGTATGGTAATTTAGCGATATCCTGTTGATCAATCAGAATCCGCCCTTCATCAGGATGATAAAAGCGCATCAACAAATTCACGAGCGTTGTCTTGCCTGCACCTGTAGGTCCCACAATCGCCACCACACTACCAGGTTTAATCTGCATGTTGATGTTGTGCAAGACCGGGTTATCTTTTGAATAGCCAAAGGTCACGTTGTCAAAAACGACCTCCCCTGCAATCGCTGATTTTGCCTCGATGACATCCACCGCATCACTTTCAAGCGGTTCATCCAAGACGCGGAAGACTCGTTCGGCTGCTGCCAGGGTCGATTGCAACTCCGCAATGATATTTGCTCCTTCTGTGATGGGTCCTGCAAAACGGCGTGAATATAAAATAAAGGACGAAATATTACCAATTGTAATCTTGGAAAACAAATACAACACCGAACCTAAAAAGCTAATTAGCGCCAAAGAAATGTTATTCACTAGACCGATTGAAGGTCCCATGACACTTCCATAATAATCGGCCTTATAATAAGCTTCTGAGGCATCCGCATTTTTCGCTTGGAAGGTCGCCATCATGGTATCTTCTTGCGAATATGCTTTAATAGTTTTGATGCCAGAAATGGTTTCTTCCACATACCCATTAAGGTCACCTAGTTTTTGGGAACGAACTTTAAACAATGGTCTTGTCTTTTTTGCTAAAAACTCCGTTGTTTTAAAGGACAAAGGTAATGTGATAACAAAGACACTCAAAAGAATTGGCGAGATAATAATCATCATAATCAATGCCCCCACAATGGTTACAATGGAACCGAAAAACTGAATAATATCAGAGGACAGTGACGTGTTAATGGTATCAATATCGTAAGAAATACGACTGATCATATCCCCAATTTGATGATTATCAAAGTATTTGGCTGGTAAATCCATGAATTTGTCAAACAATTGTTTCCGCATTTTCACAACAATTTTCTGTGTCACATGAATCATAAGCGTATTTAAAATATAAAGCAGGGATGCCGATAAAACATACACACCAATTAAGATATAAATTAAATCTAAAATTTGACTAAATTGCACGGCTGATACATCAAGCAAATCAATCGTTTTACCTGTAAAGTAAGGTCCTAAAAGCTGCAAGGCATTCGCTATGAAACTTAACAAAATCGCAACCACAAAATAAATTCGTAATTCAAAAACATAATTAAGCAAACGCATGAACGTTGCTTTTGTGTTTTGTGGTTTTTCAACATTACGACCGCGTCTATAGCTCATGATGATCACCACCTAACTGCAATTGTGTTAATTCATAATATGGTTCACAACTCGCCACCAATTCCGCATGCGTGCCCAAACCAATAATCCGACCTTCATCAATCATTAGAATTTGATCGGCATGAATGACACTTGCGACCCTTTGGGTAATGATGATGGCGGTGGCATGATAAGAATCTTTAATGGCACGCCGTAAGCTTGCATCGGTTTGATAATCCAAAGCACTGGAAGCATCATCTAAAATAATAATCTCAGGGTTGTCAGCCAAGGCCCGCGCAATCAACATGCGTTGTTTTTGACCGCCACTGAAATTTGCCCCGGCCCGTAATACTTTAGCTTCGTATTGATCTTGAAGCTGTTCAATAAAATCCCGTGCTTGTGCATATTCCGCCGCTTCAATCAGTTGGTTATCACCAAGATCACGCCCAAAGGCAATGTTTTCTTTGATGCTGTAAGAAAATAAAGCATCATTTTGAAACACAACTCCAAATTGACGGCGTAAATCTTTTTCATCAACGCTGCGAATATCCTGACCATTAATCAAGATGCTGCCGGCATCGACATCGTACATGCGCATCAACAGCTGCGCAATCGTTGATTTACCGCTACCGGTTGCACCAATAATCCCAAAGGTGGAGTTACGTTTGATTTTAAAACTAATGTCTTCCACATCAAAAGCACGTTTATTGTATGAAAAGCTAACCCCATTGAATTCAATGTGATAATCACTGACAATCGGTTTGACATCCAAGATTTGTTTATCATCAACCTTGTCTAAGACACCCGCTAAACGCGAAGCACTTGCACCCGCTCGTGACATGAGTAAGAAGATACGGTTGAGTGCTAAAAACGAATTTAAAATAATTGTGAAATACGATAAAAAGGCCACGATGGTACCGCGTTGACTCAAACCCGATAAAACACGCGTTGAACCAACGTATAAGATAAGCACAAACCCTAAGTTTAATAATAAGTTCATGGATGGATTGAGGGTTGCGACAATCATGCCTGCTCGTTTTTCCTTATGTGATACCGCACGATTGGATTGATCGTATTTGTCTTTTTCACTTTCTTCTTTGGCCAATGCTTTGATGATTTTGATACCTGCGATTGCTTCGCGCACGATTCGCACCATGTTATCAAGTTCAGTTTGAAGTGCATCATAGAAAGGAATTGAATACTTGGAAACAAAGATAATCACGAAAATAATAAGGGGCAACAGGGCAATTAAAACAAGCGCCAGCTTAAAGTCAATGATAAACATCATTGCTAAACTACCCACAAGTAAAATTGGTGCCCGAATTCCAATCCGTTGAATGACATTGAACATGCGATAGACATGGTATGTGTCACTGCTCATGCGAGAAATCAACGATGGAATCGAGAATTCATCAATGCTTTCGTTGGAGAAATGTAAAATTTTGTGGTAACTGTCATCACGCAAGTCCTTGATAGCATCGGTTGAAATACGTGATGCCATACGATTGGCGTAAATATTCGCTAAAAACGAAACAAGTGCTGTCAACAACATCAAAACACCAAACCAGATTACGCGACGCATGTCGTTGAGCGGAATAATTTTGTCGATGACATACGCAAGCAAAAACGGCAGCAACAATTCAATGATTGTTGCGCTACTTTTTACAATTAACCCAAAAGCAATTTTACTTTTGTAGGGACTTAAATAAGATAAAATACGTTTCATAAGTTACTGATCCAATAAGGCAACGGCACGTGCTTTTAACCAATCCAAATACATTAAAAATTGGGCTTCACTTTCCGCATCAAAGTCTTGCATAAGAAAAGCGCGTTGTGCTTTTAATTTTTCCACAATCGTCTCTGACAATGCCTTCCCTTTCGGGGTCGCAATGAGTTGCACAAACCGTCGATCGTTTTTGTTTTTATGCATTTCAATGTAGCCATTTTCTAAAAGTACATGGCAACCACGTGCGATGTTACTTTTATCAAGATGCATGTTTTGTGTCAATTGATCTTGCGAAATCTTTGGATTGCGAACAATCTCAAGTAAAAAGCTAGCTTGATAACCACGCAAACCATGTTGCTCAAACATTTGATTACGATACATTAAATTGAAACGTTCAATCATGCTGATCGATTTATTAATTGGTAACATGTTCCTCCTTTAGTTGCGCACGCAACTATTATACATGAATTAACTATGGTTTTAAACCCAAATTTCTTTTAGACAATATTCGACGAACATGGTAACTTCTTTTGATTTAGGTTAGAATAATATTAGTGAGCAGTCAAAACACGAGGTAAATTATGAATCAATTATTTCTATTTCTTATCATTATTGGAATTATTACGTTGATTTTTGCGGGTTATTTAAGTTTAATGGTAATTCGCGCAGAAAATGGAACCGAAAAAATGCATGAAATTGCTGGTTTCATCCGTAATGGCGCCAATACTTTTATTAAGAGCGAATATCAATATTTAAGTATCTTTGTTGTTGTCATTGCATTTGCAATTGGTCTGGCTATCAACCATGGGACCGCCTTGGCCTTTATTTTAGGAGCCGTGTTTTCAATGGCTGCTGGTTACTTTGGCATGCGCATCGCCACAATCGCAAATGTAAAGACAGCGCAAGCAGCGCGTAAAACACAAACAGCTGCCCTTAATGTTGCCTTTTCAGGAGGTGCGATCATGGGCTTGCTTGTTGTTGGTTTCGCGGTCTTAGGACTGGGAAGCTTGCTGCTCTTATTTAAAGGCGACCCCATCAACATCGCTGGTTTTGGTTTAGGTGCGAGTTCAATTGCCTTGTTTGCACGGGTCGGCGGTGGGATTTACACAAAAGCCGGAGATGTCGGTGCCGACTTAGCCGGGAAAATTGAAGCAAACATCCCTGAAGATGATCCACGTAATCCAGCGGTCATCGCTGATAATGTTGGGGATAACGTTGGCGATGTGGCCGGCATGGGTGCTGATTTATTTGAATCTTATGTTAACTCAATTGTCTCCGCGATTTCATTAGGTATGCTAACCTTTAATGTGGAAGGTATTTACTTTGTTTTAATCTTAGTAGCAGTAGGTATCGTTTCATCCATGATTGCCATCGTGTTTGTTAAATTGTCAAGTGGTGAGAACCCACAAAAAACACTGAACTATGGTTCGTACGTGTCTGGTTTGCTCGTGTTACTTGGCACTTGGTTTTTAAGCCATCATATTTTTGGTGACTACCGCGCTTTCATTGCGGTTGCTACTGGATTGATTGTTGGTGTCCTGATTGGTATCACTACCGAAATGTTTACCTCTTCTGATTACAAACGCGTGCAACGCATTGCCTATGAATCCCTCTCTGGTTCCGCAACCAACATTATCGCTGGACTTGGTGAAGGGATGTTTTCAACCATGCCACCCACACTTTACATCGTTGTTGGTATTTTAGTTTCTTACTATGCCATGGGTGGTAATACGATGCCAACCCAAGGTTTGTATGGCATCGCTTTAGCAGCGATTGGCATGCTTTCTACAACGGGTTTCACGATTGCGATCGATGCTTATGGACCGATTGCTGATAATGCCGGTGGCATAGCGCAAATGGCCGATCTACCACCATCAGTACGGGAAATTACCGATACATTGGATGCCGTTGGTAACACGACAGCCGCCATTGGTAAAGGCTTTGCGATTGGCTCTGCTGCTTTAACATCCTTAGCACTGTTTGTTTCTTATGCTGAGACGGTGAAACTTTCAACCATTAATTTACTGTATCCACTCACCTTAGTTGGTCTGTTTATCGGTGGCATGATTCCCTTTTTATTCAGTGCCTTGTCCATGAAATCAGTCAGCAAGGCTGCCAATGAAATGGTGCAAGAAGTGCGGCGTCAATTTGATGAAATCGAGGGTATCTTGGAAGGCACAGCCACACCGGAATACGACAAGTGTGTTGCGATTTCAACCAAAGCAGCGCTTAAAGAAATGATTTTGCCGGGTGTCATCGCCATTTTAACGCCCCTGGTCATCGGACTTGGATTTGGTGTTGAAATTTTGGGAGGCTTAATGGCAGGTACCATCATCTCTGGCGTCCTGCTTGCCTTAATGATGTCCAATGCTGGCGGCGCATGGGACAACGCTAAAAAGCTGATTGAATCTGGTGAACACGGTGGTAAAGGCAGTGCTGCCCATCATGCGGGTGTCGTCGGCGATACCGTTGGTGATCCCTTTAAAGACACAGCTGGACCGGCTATGAATATTTTAATTAAACTAATGACCGTCATTGCGTTGGTCTTTGCGCCATTTATTATGCAATACGGCGGTTTATTCTTTAAATTATTTAACATTAATTAGAAAGGTATGATGATATATTATGAATTTTGAATTTGTCACTGCAAATCGTATTATTGTTAAAACAAATGGATTGTCAGATTTGGAGCACCTGATCCAACCTTATGGTGAACGTGTTTTATTGGTTGCGCGACGCAACGCGCAAGCAACCAAAGATGCCCAAAGTTACTTAGAAAACGCACAAAAGAGTGTTGAAGTCATTTACGTCAAGGGCGAGCCTACCTTAGAACAACTCAGTGAGAACGTTGATTTTGCACGAGCCGGTAACTTTGACGTCGTGGTTGGCATTGGCGGCGGAAGTGTCATTGATATGGGTAAAATGATTGCAGCTCTAATCACAAACACAAAGCCAATCATGGATTATTTGGAAGTTATTGGCCAAGCGATGCCGTTAACCAAACAACCAAAACCATACATTGCGATACCCACAACCTCAGGAACTGGTGCCGAAGTCACTAAAAATGGAGTGGTGAGTAGCGCAAAGCACAAAGTTAAAGTAAGCTTACGAAGCCCGATGATGTTTGCGGATATTGTGATTATTGATGCGAGTTTAACCTTATCTTTACCAAGGCATGTCACAGCCAGCACCGGCATGGATGCGCTGACACAAAACATAGAACCCTATGTGTCCAATCAAGCCAATCCCATCACTGATGCGTTTGCGAAAGCCGGGATTCAACATATCGGTCGCTCACTTAAACGCGCTTATGATGAACCAACCAACTTGAAAGCGCGGGAAGCCATGGCGCTTGGATCGCTCATGGGCGGCTTAGCGCTCGCCAACGCCAAGTTAGGTGCTGTGCATGGCTTTGCAGCAGTGCTAGGCGGCATGTATGATATCAATCATGGTGTCGTATGTGCGCTTTTGTTACCACATGTGATGCGTGCCAACGTCGATGCCTTGCAAGCAAGTGATGATCAACACCCCATTCTTAAACGGTATCAGGAAGTTGCGGTCTTGCTTACAAACAACCAAAATGCAAGCATTGAAGATGGCATTGACTTTGTCTTTGATTTAGTCAAGCATTGTCAAATCCCATCACTTGCGAGCTTCAACATTCCAGCTGCCGATGATGCCATCATCATTGAAAAAGCAAAAAACTCCAGCAGCATGAAGGGTAATCCCATTATGCTCACTGAAGTTCAGTTACAATCGATTCTAGAAAATGCAAGGAAGTGCTAAGCACTTCCTTTACTTTTTTCATACAATTTATCAATTTCATCAACGCGCATCACTTTCGGATGTGAGCGTTCATTAATTGTGTATTCACTGGCCATCCAGGCATCCACGACTTTTTTCGCAACCTCGGTTCCAATAATTTGAGATCCAAAAGTCAAAATTTGGGCGTTGTTGCTTTTGCGTGCCCGCTCTGCTGAGTAAACATCATGTGCAGTTGCCGCCCGAACACCCACAACTTTGTTGGCGGTGATCGCGACACCAATCCCGGTACCACAAATCAAGATGGCCCGTTCAAATTCACCATCCGCAACGGCTTTTGCGACATTATAAGCCACATCAGGGTATAAAACATCTTTATCATCATCGTTGCCATAATCAACGATTTCATGTCCCATCGCTTTTAAATGATCAATAACAACATGTTTAAGTTCTGAAGCAACGATGTCACAACCAATAGCAATTTTCATAATTATCAATCCTCCATACCATCAGCAACGATTAAGGCAATGTCAATAAAATTGTGAGGGTCTAAGCCAAAACGGCCAATGAACAACCCATCAATGTTTGCTTGTTGCATTAAAGCTGGTGCTGATTCTTTCTTTACAGAACCACCATATATGATTCGTACTTGATTTGCAACGCTTTCACCATGGTGGGCTTTGACGATGCGTCGTATGAGTTGGTGTTGTGTTTCCACATACGATGCACTGGCACCCTCTTTTTGACCAATCGCCCATACCGGTTCATAAGCAAAGATCATCTTGCTGACTTCCTTTTGCGATAAACCTGCAAAGGCTGCTTCAACCTGCACCGTGATGCTTTCATCACCGATGCCGGCATCTTTTTCTGTTTTTGTTTCACCAACACAAACCACGGGAATCATACCGTTGCCAAGTGCGAGTCTTACTTTTTTATTCACAATGTCATCCGTTTCATTAAAATGCGCACGCCGTTCCGCGTGACCAATTTCAATGTAACCTGTGTTAAATTCTTTCAACGCCAACACACTGACTTCCCCAGTATAAGCACCATAGTCAACAAAAGCCATGGTTTGGGAACCCCATCCAATTGGGCTTTGTTTAAGATGTTCTTCTAATAAGGGAATAAACACAAAAGATGGCATCAAAAAGCTTTCAACTTTATTAAAAACTGGTGCACCTTTGACTGTCTTGACAAATTGCTCCACTTCTTCAATGGTGTTTTTGTGCATTTTCCAACTTGCACCAATTATTTTTTTACGCATAGTTCTCCTTTGAAAATCACTGCCTTGACGGCAGTGATTGTTCTATTTCTTCAAATTATCTAAGAAAACTGAAAGAATTAAGTGAGATGATGTTGCTCCGGGGTCGAGATGACCGATAGCACGCTCTCCTAACCGAAGCGCTCTACCTTTACGAGCAACGATCGGGATTGTTGAATCACGACCAACTTCTGCCGCTTTAACAAACTGTTCGAAAGCTTCCAAGGGTTTAACCTCATTGTCAATCGCTTCAAATAATTTATCAAGGGCTGGTCTTAAGGTATCCACCATTGTTTTATCTCCGACAATCGCTTTTCCTCTTGACTCAACTAACTCAACACCTTTTTTAAACATTTCAGCAAACTCTAAGAAGTTTACTTCATCTTTGTTTGCAGCTGGTTCACCAAACTTCATGAACAGACCGCCATAAAGGGGTCCGGCCGCACCGCCGACTTTTCCCAGCAGTGCCATTCCAACTTTTTTAAATAAGGATGTTAAATCTTCATTTTCCCATTCAGGCAACTTCTTCATAACTTCACGGAATCCAATGGTAAGGTTGATACCATGATCACTGTCTCCTATCTCTGCATCGAGTTTTGTAAGATAGTCACGTTGTTCTTCAACCATAGCGGCTAAATCTTTGATGACTTGAATAAAATATTGTTTGTTCAACACATAATTTTCATACATGGTACCTCTCCTTTATTCTTTACTCTTTCTTACTTTTGTACAAAATATGGAGCATCGGTTGGCCAGTCAATGTAACGTTTTAATTCGTCATCAACTTTTTGTAAAGTAACTGACATACCAGGCATGTTCATGGTGGAAGCATAAGAACCGATAAAGTTTTTATGTACTTTAACACCTTTTTCATCCAATACTTCAGCAACTTTGCGATAAGCAACTAATAAGTCCATGAGTGGTGTTGCGCCTAAGCTGTTCACTAAGACACAAACTTCATCACCTTCGGCTAATTTTAGCTCAGGAATAATAACATCTAAAATTTCTTGAACGACATCATCGGCTGGTTCGGTTTTACCGCGGCGTACACCTGGCTCACCATGAATTCCCATACCAACTTCCATGTCACCAAGATCCATTTCAAACATTGGTTTACCTGTGTTTGGATGGTCAGCAGCACCAAGTGCTACACCCATGGTGGCACAGTTAGCGTTTGTTTTTCTTGCGATTTCAACGACACCGTCAAGATCTAAACCATCATCAGCTGCAGCTGCGGCTGTTTTAAACACAAAGAAGTCACCGGCGATACCACGACGGTCTTCGACGTTTTCTGATGAAATAACATCATCAGTTACTAAAACGGTTTCAACACGAATGCCATCTTCAGCAGCCATTTCAGCACCGATGTCAAAGTTCATAACATCACCTGCGTAGTTTCCATACAGATAAATACAACCTTTACCTGCATCAACGGCTTTTACTGAGTTATAGCATGGTTCTGGTGATGGTGATGTGTTAATGTTACCGATTACGGCAGCATCTGCAAATCCTTCACCAACATAACCTAAGAAGAGCGGTTCGTGACCGGAGCCACCACCAACAATTACACCAACTTTGTCTTTCTTTGGTGCATGGGTGCCGACAACGACACGACCATCATGTTCAAGCAATTTCACCTTATCGGGGAACGCACGAACATAACCTTCTAACATTTCTTCAACTATCTCATATGGATCATTGACTAATCTTCTCATAAGTACCTCCTTTTCAATGATTTTTAAGATGTTAGGATATCCAATAATCAGTATAGTTTCAATAAGAATCGCTTAATTTAAGCGGTTACATTTATTAATTGAAACCAACTCATCTAGCTTTAATTTTAACATATTTAATCATCTAATCATAGGTAGGCTTTTGAAATAATTGTGAAATTTTATTAGTTTTTGACTTTCAAGAGATCCCGAATTTCTTGTAATAAGACAATATCTTCTGCAGGGGCTGCCGGCGCTTCTGCTTCTGGTTCTGCTTGCTTTTTAAGTTTTTGCATAAAGCGAATCGCTAAGAAAATGACAAACGCAATAATTAAAAAATCAACGATGTTTTGAATGAACATGCCATAATTCACAGCTACTTCATCACTAGCTTCCGTCGCTGCTTCTAAGACCCATTTTAATTCGCTAAAGTTAATGCCCAGCATCATTTTTCCTAAGAGTGGCATGATGACATCATCCACTAAAGAGGCAACAATTTTCCCAAAGGCACCCCCAACAATGACCGCCACCGCTAAGTCAATCACATTTCCACGCTGGATAAACGCTTTAAAATCTTTTAACATATACGCTCCTTTATTTACTAATTTCTTCTATCAATGCATTAAACGCACTTTCAAAACTATCATAGATTTTTAAATTATGGAAGGTGCATGCTCCCACAAGGAACGAATTAAAGCCAACTGGACTTTCAACACCTTTGATATCGTTGCGACTTAACCGTAAATCAGAAAATATTGGATAGATCTTAATGTTTTTGTTTTGACGGTATTTTTCAATCGCCATTCCAAATTCAACCATCGTGCCTGGATCACCAGTCGCCAACTCAAAAAAGAAAACATTTGCCTTATCAATATGAGAAACATCCACATCAAAAATTTCTTTGGATGACAACACGCGATCTTCAAATGGGAAATCAATGGGATTGGCAACAAACGCTTGTCGATCATGAAGGGCTGTTCTTAACTTCTCACCTTCATATTGACGTTGTTTAATATCGGCCTCACTGAAAAGCGGGCCCGCATTGTAAATGTAAATCATTAGACCAAACTTTCAACGGATGGTTTCGCAATTAACACCGTTGCCTTTCCTTGCATCTTTATTTCTTTCACAGCCGGTAGTACCAACATCGATTCCCCTTGGCGCAAGGGGTGTGTGTTAATGTAAGTTTCACCTTCGATGACTGTTAAAGCCACAAACACATCGTCCATCAACAAGGTCAGTTCATCTTCCACCGCTTTTTGAAACAAAGAAAAGTAAGGGTTGTGAACAAGTGGTTGTAAATCGCTGCGATGTTTTAACTTTTCTGGCTTATCCGGTGCCTTGAGCACCGCAAGCGCTTGCTCTAAATGCAATTCCCTAAGCTTCCCATCTTGATCTTTGCGGTCATAATCATAAATACGATACGTGATGTTTGAATTTTGTTGACACTCATAAACCATGGTCCCCTCACATAAGGCGTGCACAGTTCCAGGTGGCAGATCAACCACATCCCCTTTTTCAATGGGAATGTATCGCAACAAATCATCGTAACGTTTTTGTGCAATCATGGTTTCAAATTCTTCAACACTTTGAGCGTTGTGACCTAAACATAAACGACCATCTGCATCCGTCTTTAAAAATACCCAACTTTCGTATTTGCCACGACCATTTTCATGTTGCTTAGCGTAGGCATCATCGGGATGCACCTGTACACTTAAGTCTTGATTGGCATCAATCATTTTAATAAGGAAAGGAAAATCACAATTTGAACCCGGTCCAAAATTATTGCGGTATTGACGATACACATCCGGCAATAATTCCCCTTTTAATTCACCATTTTCAACCTTGCTGGCACCTTCTGGATGTGCAGAAACGAGCCACGCTTCCCCAACATGGTCAAAGGGTACTTTAAAATTAAAAGTTTGTTTTAATTGATTGCCTCCCCATATCATCTGTTTAAAAACTGGTTTTAGTTTGATATAGTTTTGCATAGAAATCGCTCCATTTCTCGTTACTATTATAACCATAAATAATTATGGACTCAATAAGAGCACTTGCAGGTGAAAATAAAGCCTAAAAACTTTTCAAATTTCACATCATTTTTAATGCATTATTCAAAATAATGTTATACAATGTAATCCCCCCCATTAAAGAGTTACCTTAAAACTGGTAGCTCTTTTATTTTTTTTGTTATAATGATTGCGTGAGGTGAAACATGATTGTCGTTGCAATGATTGGCTTTGGAAACAGTGTCGTTCGATATCATTTACCCTTTTTAAAACATCGGGATGATATTTTTGTGAAATACGTGTATCGGCGTCCGGAAGATCGTCAAGATCCCCTTGAATTGGCGCGTGAACAAAAATACCCAAGCATTACCTTCACCAGTAATTTGGATGATATTTTAAATGATTCTGCAGTTGACTTTGTGGTGATTAATACCCCAGATGCCACGCATAGCTATTACGCTAAAAAAATACTGAATGCTGGTAAGCACGTGCTTGTGGAAAAACCATTTGCGCTTGCTTCAAAAACAGCGAAAGCCATCTTTGATTTAGCCAATCAAAAGAACTTAATTTGTTATGTGAATCAAAATCGCCGCTATGATACCGATTATTTGTCCTTGAAAGCCGCCCTTGACTCTCAAAAGCTTGGGGATATTATCGAGATTGAATCTCATTATCATTATCAAACACCGGATGATTATGGAATTAAAAAAAGAGAGTGGGGTTGGTTTCTCTTTTCACTCGGGGTTCATAACCTCGACCAAATGATTGCCTTATTTGGCATGCCAGATCATGTTGATTACGATGTGCGATCCTTTGTCACAGTTCAGGGTGAAGACACCTTTACGATTACTTTGCACTATGGTTTAATGCAAGTTAAAGTGTCATCAAGCTTATTTAGTAAATTTAAAAAACCACGTTTTTATGTGGAAGGCACGCAAGGTACTTTTATCAAGTACCCGCAAGGCAACATTTCTAAAGTTCAAGGTGATGAACCCTATACACTTGCTTTAAAGCAAGAACCTGAAACAAACTTTGGGAAAATGTTGGTTTATGAAAACAAACAAATTGTCGAGCATGTCATTCCCTCTGAAATCACAGATTATAGTCAGGTCTACGATGATGTTTACGCTAGCATTTACAACCAACAACCGCCAAAAGTCAAACAAGCGGAAGTCATTAAGGTCATTGAAATTATTGAAGCTGCACTCAAACATAGAAAACAAAAATAAAAGCCCACTTGGGCTTTTTTTATTGAACTAAACCATACGCTGAGATGACATCTTGCACAAAGAGGATGCCGCTTTTAGAATGTTCTAAATCAACAGTATCTAAGATTGCCGCACAAACTTCATCGACAATTTCAGCTTTCACCAAGATTAAGACAATTTCTTTTTCAGGCTCAAGCTCGATTGCGAAAATCTTAGCAGTTTCGCCATCGCCAGCCCCACGACCATGAATGATGGTTCCGCCCTTAGCGCCGGCATCAGCTGCCGCCTTAACGACAAGCCCACCATCTCCTAAGTTAACAATCGTATAAATTGCTTGGTACTTTTGCATGTCTTCATTCACCCTCTCTGTTGGTTGTTTTTTATGTGCTTGCCCTGCTTTTGATACGATGCGTTGCAAAGGCATCACAAAACCAATGCCACGATTTGCTTTTTCAAATTTAAAATGCGAAGCTACTTGCTTCATGAGTTGATTGCTTTGATCAACTGGCGCTGCAATAAACACTAAATCCTTATGATTTTCTGCTAATTGGAGCCTCTGCATCCACTTGTCTGATGAGGTTCCCTTAGCGGGGATAATCGTACCGCCAGCAACACCTAACTCACCCATGTAATTGACAAGTCGACTGCCCTTATCGCCTGGGACAATAAACACACAAAGTGCATATTGTGGATGATCAGTTTTCATGATATCAACCACTCTTTCTTTCCATTATCTTATATATACCACCTAATACTTGTAAGGTCAAAATTGGCATCAGGGCCACCATCGCTACCATTCCAAAACCATCGATGAGTAAATTTGCACCTTCTAAGTTTTGAGCAGCGCCATTGATGAAGGCTAAGGTAAAGGTTGCGGTAATGGGACCGGTAGCAGTACCACCTGCATCAAAGGCCATCCCAACAAAAATCGGATCGATAAACCACATTAAAATAATGCTTACAATATAACCTGGCAACAACAAGTGCCATAATTGCATGGCCGGAATTAAAATTCGCAAAAGTGAAAAACTAATACCAAAACCGACTCCAATCGCAAGGGTATATAACACAAGCCGCCGTTTGATATAACCCGCGGTGACTTCTTCAATTTGGTGGGTCAACACATAAACCCCCGGTTCCGCCAAAATACTGACAACCCCAAGCAAAAACCCAAACAAGATAATCACATAAGCTTGATAATCCAATATCAAAACTTCACCAATGGTGTAACCAATGTTTAAATAACTTGAATTGACACTAATTAAAAATAAAAATAAACCCAGAAATGCATAACCAAAACCAAACAAATAACGGTTGAGTTGGCGTTGCATTTCTTTTTTATTGACATAAAACACAATTAAAAACATAACAAACAAGGGCATGATTGAAATAAAGGTATCCATAAAGGATGGCTTTAACCAAAACAGTAAGGTTTTAAGCACAGAATCAATGGTTTCACTATTTTCAACGACAACCTCATGAAAAACCGGTTGTCGCACGATCCCTAGAATCAACATCGAAATGATGGCACCGGCTGAGGCGAGCGCCAACAAACCAAAGCTAAGTTCATGAGCCTTCTTTGGTTCCTTTTGTTTGCCTGTTAAACCAAGTGAGAGCGCCAATAAGAAAGGCACCGACATCACGCCTGTTGTGGCTGCTGACAAGTCAAAAGCAAAGGCTAAGATTTCGGGTGAAACAAAAAGCGCAAGTCCAAAAATTATAATATACAACACGGTCAAGATTGGTTTAATCGACCATGCATACACGATGCGTACCAAACCAAGGGCAACCAAAGCTGCCATGCCTAGTGAGACAACGTTCATCAACAACAAGGATGTGACGGTGTAATTACTAAACAAAGCAATTTGATTGGAGGTCACAAGCAAGGCGGGTTCCGCAAATGAAATAATAAAACCAATGATAAAAGCCGCCACGATTAAATAAATGACGTTGTTGAATTTCGCAATTAAGGGTCCGATGGATTTTCCAAATGGCGTGATTGCCAAATCAACGCCCACTAAAAAAAGAACCAAGCCTAATATTAAAAAGATGCTATTGATGGCAAATAAAATAAGTTGACTTACATTAAAATCAACAAAGAATATCGCGACAAAAATAACACTTAATATAATCGGAATTGTGGCGTAAGAAACGTCCCTTAGTTTTTCAGTAAAAATATTCATGCAATAAACCTCGGTCTTATTCTAACACAATTCACCTTGCTTCACATAAATTTTTATTTGTAATGAATCTTTGCTTCTTGCAATATCTTTTTATAAACCGGGTGATTGCGATAGCCCCCGTTTGCCAATTCTTGCATGACAACGTGATAGTCGTGATTGCCTTCAATAATAATTGGGCCTTGGGTTGTAAAACAAATATCCCAGCCGACCAATCGATCATTGACAAGCGCACAAGCGCGTTTGATTAATGCCAAAGCTTCCGGTATTTGAACCATCTGGTAACCATCCAATTTTACGCCAGTGTCAGGATGATGGGTGAACGTTTCATTTCCCGCCGCAATGAGCTGAATACCCAACCCTTCCAATTGTTGGGTTTCTAAATTAACTTTGATAAATAAACCGGATGTTGAGCTTTGATTGTCCACCACAAAACCTGAACGACCTAAGCGAATGTAAGCACTGATGATGGTGCATGGTCCATCCAAAGGTTGATAGGTATCAACACGCATGGTGTTAATGGCATCGGGATTTAAGGCACTCACCCGTTCATGCTGGTCCACTGTTTCTTGAATGATATAGTCTTTTGAAATAAGGGCTTGATAGACTTCCTCGATTAAAGCACGATTGTCCCAGTTTGATGCGTCCAAACGATAGGAATCAAAGCCGCCAAAAAAAGCAGTTTGTTTGATAAAGATACTTTTAAGCGGGGTGCTCTCAATTAATGTTATTACCAACTCATGAAAGGTTGTTTGATCAACATCGATTACTTGATCATTTAAATCATAAAGTTGGCCTTGGTTTGTATACACTAAAATCTTCGGAGTTGGAATATCATGTTCAACACAAAAACGATAAAATAACAATTTATCTTCTAAAATCGCTTGGCTTGTTTCACTATGAAAAATACGAGAACTTTGTAAAATCCCAATGTCTGGATCCATCACATAATAATCTAAACTTGGAAAACCTTTGCGATAAGCAAAACGGCTAAAATATTCTTGCACAAAACGGCCGTGCTTTAAAGATTCTTTTAAAAATTCATAAAGCATGACCATCAGATTTTTTCTTAATGGATCACGATACACCAGTTTTAATTTTTCACTCGTTTTCATCGTTAAAACACTCCTTTGCATGTTCTCATTACATTATATTTTAAATCCCAACACTTTTAAAGCACTAGCTTTCAATATGCCATTTTTGGGGAACTAACAATGCGATTATGGTGAACAGTTCCAAGCGGCCAAGCAACATAATGATTGAAAACAGGACTTTTGAAAATGGTGTGAAAAAAGCAAAGTTTTGGGTTGGTCCGACCATCGCTAAACCAGGTCCAATGTTATTTAAAGTAGCCGCCACTGCTGATATTGCACTCACCATGTCCACTTGATCAAGCGATATCAACAAGGTGCCAATCACAAACACAAGCATATGCAAGGCAATGAAGCTGTAAATACGCGCAACAACTTCGTTTGAAACAATCTTATTACCAAGTTTAATGGGGACAAACGCATGCGGATGATGAATCTTCGAAATCTCGCGCCGAATGAGTTTAAACAAAATCAAAATCCGAATAACTTTGATACCCCCGGCTGTTGATCCAGCACTTCCACCAATGAACATCAGTCCTAATAAAATAAAACGACTAAAAGCTGGCCATTGATTGAAGTCAACCGTGGCATAACCGGTAGTTGTCATAATGGAAGCGACTTGAAAGAAAGCGTCCTTAAGGGCGATGATGATGGATGCGTGGTGCGTGATCACTAAATTAAGCATAATCAAGACCACTGCCACACCCAATATTTTTAGATACAAGCGCAATTCCGCGTCCGCCCAGACTTCTTTTAATTTTCCTTGAAATAATAACACGTACAACGTAAAATTAACCCCCGAGGCAACCATGAAGATGGCGATGATGATCTGCACGTAAGAACTATAGGATGCGATGCTGTCGTTTAAAATCGCAAACCCTCCGGTACCGACGGTGCCAAAGGTTAAAAGTGAAGCATCCAAAGCATTCACTTTGCCTAACATTAAAAAAATGATTTGCACGATAGTAAGCGCAAAGTAGGTTAAATAAAGGGTCCGCGCTGTGCTTTTGATGTGAGGTGTAATCCTACCATGAGTTGGCCCGGGTGATTCAGCCTTAAACATTGTGAAATTACCAATGCCAAAGGCCGGTAAAAGCGCAATCGTAAAGACCAGGATTCCCATGCCCCCAATCCAATGGGTAAAAGAACGCCAAAACAAAATGCTTTGATCAAGAACTTCAACATCGGTGATGATGGAGGCACCCGTCGTGGTTAAGCCGGACACCGTTTCAAAAATCGCATCGATGTAGGTGGATGTCACACCTGACAAATAAAAAGGTAGTGCTCCAAACAAGGCTAAGAAAACCCAGCTGAAGGTTACAATGGCCAAGCCTTCTTTAATGCGAATCGTTTTTATAGATTCACGGAAGATCACTTTTGATAAAAGTAACCCGGTTGTAAGCATAATAAAAAATGTGATACCAAAGGCAGGCAAAGCTGCTTCTTGATTCACGAAAGCAAGGATGAGTGCCGGTGAAATTAAAAAAGCACCCACGATTAAGATAGAACCTACGTATTTACTAACGGCTCCAAACTTCACCAAAGAGACCCCCTTTTTGCTTCAAGAATAGTTTACGAAATTCACCAATTTTCGAACTGTGAGTGAACACAATGAGGCGATCGTTTTCACGAATCACACTTTTACCACTTGCGATGCTCACGTTATTATCTGAAATTATAGCACCGATTAAAATTCCTTTAGGAAGCTTTACTTCTGAGAGTGGTTTATTGAGAAAGTTCATAGCGGCGGTTGCGATCACTTCCGACACTTCCCCCTCTTGATTTAAGAGCAAGGAAATTGATTGCACGCGATCACCGCGCACGTATTTGATTAATTCGCTGCTGGTAATATCGATGGGATTGATGGCTGCATCGATGGGTAAATCATTTATAATTTTTGAATAATTATCACGACTTATTTTCGCAATCGTTTTACTAACCCCTTGGCGTTTTGCGATGATTGCAACCAGGAGATTCAGTTCATCAAGGCCAGTTACCGTCACGAGCGCTTGCATAGCATCCAAGCGTTCCTGTTCCAATAAGTTAATATCAGAACCATCTCCAGCAATTATTAAGACCTTATCCAATAATTCGGAAAGCGCTAAAATACGACGTTGATTTTGTTCAATGAGGGTTACGTTCACTTTCGCTTGCGCTAACAGTGACGCCAAGTACATTCCAATGTTACCGCCCCCCACAATCATGACATTTTCAACCGCTTTTTGGGTACCGTTTAACTTATACTTGGTCGCAAAATGTTCGACAGTTTCAATCGCGCCCAGCAAATAAATCGTGTCATAAGGTTCAAGCACAATGCTACCATCAGGAATCAATAATTCACTTTCGCGATCAATCGCAATGATAAGCAAATCATCAAACCCCTTTAAATCCATGATGCGCTGCTGCACAAAGGCAGCATTGGTTCTGATGTTATAATCGACAATCTTTACTTGCCCTTGCGCAAACTCACCAAGATAGTAAGTCATGTCACGCAACAAGTATTTCTTAATGGCTTCTGCCGCCGCTAAATCAGGATTAATGATTAAATCGATACCAAGTTTATCTTTTAAAAATTCCATTTGTTTGGAGTACTCAACGTCACGAACCCGGGCAATGGTCTTTTTTCCTCCAAGTTTCTTGACAAAATCACACATGACGATGTTCATCTCATCACTGTCTGTGCACGCCAATACTAAGTCAAATTGATGGACTTTAATGTCTTTTAGAAACGTGACATCAACACCGTTGCCTTCCAAAACCAAAACATCCAGTTGTTCGCTTAAGCGCGCCACATTTTTGGCATTGCTATCAACCAAAGTCACCTCAAATTGTTCGCCATCCATAATTTTAGCCAAGCGAACCCCTAATTTACCGGCTCCAACAATTAATACTTTCATCTTGTGTGTCGCTGTCTCATGCAAAGACAACAATCTCCTTTTATCTACAAATCTATTGTAATCATACACCCATTTATGTTTTTTTGCATTATCCCATATAAAAAGCCTAATCAATTAGGCTGTTAGTTTTATTACTGTTGGTATCGACGTAAGTCAAGCTGCCGTTGGTTGGCATAATTGACGATGCTTTGATCAAACACACACGCACATTTTTGAAGATCCGCAACCGTGCTCGCATTAAGCAAAATCATGATCCGCTTGAGTTGTTCTTTAAAAGATTCAATCTTTTTAATGGTTGCGTCCACACCGACGGTTTCAACCAAATACAAAATCATGCCTGAAATACCCACAGCCCTGGCTCCTAAAGCAAGTGCTTTGGCCACATCCAACATGTTACGAACGCCACCACTGGCGATGATGTTGATTTCATAATCTTGGGCTTCCAGCAAGGAACACACCGTTGATTGCCCCCAGTTGTTCATGTAATCCATGAGTTGATCGTTGCGTAAATTCTCAATTTGCGCAAAGTTAGTCCCGCCCTTGCCACTGACATCAATGGTTTTCACACCAAGATCCACAAGTTTTCCAATGGCTTCTTTACTAAAGCCAAAACCAACCTCTTTCACAATCACTGGTACATCAATCGCATTTAAAATGGCTTTAATTTGTGTCAGCCACCCCTTGAAATCACGGTCACCTTCGGCCATGATGATTTCTTGCGCAACATTCACATGCAATTGGAGCGCATCTGCCGCAAGCCAATCGATTGCTTGTTGCGCCTGAGCGATAGTTGCGCTTGCCTGCAAGTTCGCAAATTTGATGCCATTTGGGTTCACTTCATTAATGATGGTAAATGACGGCAACGTTGCTGCATCTTTAAAAGCAGCACTCATTGAACCACTCGCAATCGCGATGTTTGTTTTTTGAGCCACATAGGCAAGTTTCTCATTAATTTCAGCAGTCATGGCCGAACCACCTGTCATCGCATTAATGAAAAACGGCACCGATAAATCAATCCCATCAAAGGATGTCGCAAGTGAAACATCCGCAAGCGCTAGTTCAGAAAAATTATGATGAATAAAATGCACACGATCAAAATCATTAGTTGAGCGCAAGTGTTGCCGCAAGGCTAAAAGCACATGGTCATCTTTTCGATTCATATCATTCACCCTCCATATCAAGTTGAATGTCACTAATTATTTCCACCCCGAGGCTTTCCCATGCCTTTATGATATCAGTTTTCATGTTTTGATGATAAGCTAATGCAATCACGCAATCGCCACCACCGGCACCTGAACTTTTACTGACGCCCCCTAAATTATAAACACGATCATTCATCTGTTGAATGAAATCAACTTCAATATCAACCCCGGTTAGCTCACTTAAACGCACGAGTAAGTCACGATACGCACGCACACTCTCAAAGAGCGAGTCGTTATCATGCTTGTTGATCGCTGTTTTTGCCTGAATCACGATATCACGGGCATCACTTAAAAACCGATTGAAGGCCATGGTGTTTTGGCTTTCCAAGACCTGCTTCACAAGTTTGGTACTGGAAGCATGTAAATGACTGTAGCCAATCACATAATGCAAGTTTTGTGGTCTTAAACGTTCAATAATGAAATCATCCCAATTTACTCGCATCAATCGATGTGGATTACGAGTTCGCTTCAAATGAAGCGTGCGCCCTTTTTGATAATAGATGCAACCTCCGTAAACACTGGCTGCCAAATCCCCAAACGAACTAAAGGGCGATAAGCGATATTGAGTTATGACACTTAATTTAAATAAATCTTTTAAATTAAAGCTTAGATCATAAAACTGGGCAATCGCTTTAATGGTCGCCACGATTAAAGCGCCACTAGAACCAAGTCCGTACTTTTTATGATCTACATTATCAAGTTCACTATCAATTTCTATCTGAAATGGTTCTGGATTTCCAACAAAGGCAAGCACCGTGTTGATGGCCGTTAAAACATAGCGATACCGACGGTCCTTGCAGTACAGACGCTTATTTTTTAATTCCATGGGCGCCTGCTCATTATTGTACTTGGTGGATTGAATACTAAATTTTGAAGCACTTTTAACAGTGACATGCACACCTTTGTTCAAGCTGAAAACAATCGCCGGATAATTTTCCACAACGACCGCGTATTCACCAAGCAAATACATTTTTCCAGGAGCGTATGCTTTGATGACCTTAGGGTTCAAGCAAATGCGCCTCCCTTCCATAATGAGAATATATGAGTTTCTCGGGTGTCACAAACTTCAATAATTTGTTGCGCACAACTTCTTTATCTTGATGCATGACCAACACCTTAATGTTAGGACCCGCATCCATCGTAAAGTAAAAATCCTTGCTTGTTGCTTGCAGCGTCAACAAATGATGCATGATTTCTATGGTTTCAGGTTGAAAATACACAATGCTGGGCTTAGAGCTCATCATCGTCATGTGCATGGATAACGCATTATCTTGTGCAATGCTTCCAATCTGATGGAAATCTTGCTTTTTAATGGCAGCTTCCATGACTTGCGCTTGTTCATTGGCACGCTTAACCCACTCCTTGTAGATCCATGATGTGGTTTTTGAAATTTCCATGGCTTGCCGACTTGCAATTCGTTTTTCTGAAGCATCAATCATAATCACGAACATCCCCAAATCCATCATCGGCGCATCAATCGGAAGGATGCGATCACTGTTGGCTTCCCACTTCACAAAATGCGAAAAGATGCTGCGTGCCGCAGATCCGGACCCAAACCGCGTGACTTGCGCCAACCGCGCAGGCTCATAATGTTTTTTAAAATAAGTATTTGCGGCAATTGCCAGGGCCGCATAAGCTGAGGCTGAGGATGCCAACCCCGCTTTGATGGGCACATGATTAATGGAAGAAACATGCACTTTCTCACCGTCACTAAAATGTTCTAAAAACTTCGATACCTTCTCAACATCTCCCGCGTTTGCAGGCTTATGATTAATATCAATTGTATGTTGATCTTGATTAGCTTGCGCTGTGATGGTGGTCACCGTATAAAATTTATCCAAAGTAAAAGATATAGACGTTGTGGTTGGATAAACCAAAACGGGATCAGCTTTCCCCCAGTACTTACATAGGGCAATATTAATATTGGCTTTTCCAATCACCTGTTTCATTGAAACGCTTCCCTTAAATTCATAACCCATGCTTTATGATAACCACGTGTTTTCATAAAGGTGATGAACCTTTCAACTTGATCTTGTTCTTTAAACACACTAATCATAACACCACCACGTCCGCCACCGCTCATCTTCGCACCCAGTGCCCCCTTACTAAGGGCGTGTTGAACCATCTCATTAACAATTGGATGGCTAACACCGAGTGTATCCAGCAGTGCATGCGCCTGGTTCATATAGCGACCCAGTCCCGTCAAATCATTATGTGTTAATGCAACTTTTGCTTGTTGGCTAAGTGTGTCAAGTGCTACGATTGCAGCTTGTGTTGTTTCAAGATGCATTTGATTGGCAACATGTTGAACCGCTTCCAAGGTCTCTCCTTGAATCCCACTATCAACCACCACCAAATACCCATCGCACGCCATGGCGATGTGCTCATAATGCGGCCCTTTTTTAAAGTAAACAGGCAAGGTACTCATGGTCGTCAATGAATCAATGCCGCTCGGACGCCCGTGATTGATGGTTTCCGCAATCATTGACAATTCAAATTTTTCCGCAAAGGATATGGTTTGATGATGATAAGCATAATAAGCATCAATTAGGGCGTTGGATAAGGCCGCACTGGAGCCCATCCCACGTTGCATCGGAATCTCACTTTGAATTTCAACATGATAAGTGTGGGTGTCCTGATGCTTGGCTTTTAAAGTTTCGAAAAGCTCAACAAATCCAGCCAAGAGTTTAGGAGCCTGATCCAAATTTCCTTGATAAAGCTCTGATTTAATGGTGTTTTCGCCTTTGGTTAACGTGACCACCATTATTGTTGTCAAAAAAGGAATCGCAATCGCATACGCATCATAAACAACGGCGTGCTCACCCATTAAAATTATTTTAGCGTTTGCATGACCCACTCCCTGTTTCACATGGACCACCCGGCTAAGGTTGACACAATGAAACTGGCAGCGTACAAGGTCATAAACTGCACACCGTAGTTGACACCCATTTTATTTAAAGTTCCTGAACTGATGCCAATCAACAGCACTCCGAAGACGTTAATGATACCAGCATCCATATAGGATAATAATAAAATCAAAGCCACAAACACACCGAGCACCGCTTCATGCGGAATGTAAGATAAAATAAGCTTTGTGATGCGACTTGCGTAACGGTGAATTAAAAAATAAACCAAGGCTAGCGCAATCATACTGGATACGGTGATGACTATAATAAATTGTGGCATGCTTAGCATGTGATGAATGTTATGTTCAATGGTAAACACTCCGGTCGCGTTAAAGAGCGCCGCCGCTGGCCCAATCGCAACCGGTGATAAAGGAATCCCCAATGCCACCAGCGGAATAATTAATTGCGATAAGTAGGTTGATTGCACCATCGCTGCCATCGTGGTGATGGCAGTTGTTGCTTTTTCGACAGGATCTTTCACACGGTTCGCAACTGTTTCCCCAAATAAAATGGTCAAGCCTACTGGACTTAAAACAAACAAGAAGTTTGCGAAAAAGGCCGAAATTGCTGCATAACCAGCTTCTTTTTTACTTAACAGCTTGAAAGGATTCAGTGATTGCTTGCTTTCATGGGGAATCGTGATTATATTTGGTTCATCACGTTCCATCGTCTTTTTCGTATCTTTGTTCAATAATGAATACAAGGATACCATCAAGGGGCCAATTGTAATTCCTAAAAAGAATGAGGTGGTAATCGTGACACTTTCATCCACAACACCTAAACCCCAATACAAGTGACGTAAGGCTTGAAATAAAATCGCAAGTGGAATGATACTAAGCAATGATAATAATTTATGTTTACTAATTAATGATAGGAAAATCGCTCCAAACACAAACAAATAAGGTGCATAAGGTTTAATGAGTTCACCATAAGGTGCCAATAAACCTGCCAAAATCAAGGATGTCGGTAAGGCTATCAGCACTCCTAAAAAGGAAGCTGCCGCCATCTTACGAATTATCGTGGCAGATTTCCCTTGATTCTTTAATAAGATTGAGTGCTCAATCATGGGACTGCTCATCACGCCCCCGGGTAATCCCACAAGTGCAGTAGGCATCGTGTTGGTTAAATTTAATGTCACTATTGCTGCGATAAAAAATGCTAGCACGACAATCGGTTCAAAACCACTCAACACGAGCGTTAAGGTGATGGGCATCAACACGGATGTCTCATCGGTACCCGGAATAAAACCAATGACGGTGTAAATCGCTACTGCTGCAAACACCGCCAGTACAATTTGAATGTTAATGTTAATATCAGGCATGATCATCCTCCATGTGAATGACACGCTTCACTTTCACTAATAAAGTCATCGCAACAAAGCCGATGATAGTCCCACCTAAACCAAACAGCAAGCCGAAAGGGCGATTACCTGCTGGTGCCAACAAGTGGGCAACCATGGTGGTACTACTGATAACAATGATACTGATTACTAAGTCTTTAAAATCTATCATATCTCCAAAAATCTCGATATACTTTTTATTCATAAAGCACCTCGCTTTTAAACATAATGCTATTATACTCAATTTATCATGTGAATGGCAAAATCTTTCACCAATCAATAATTATATCCATTTTCTCACATCTTGCTTGTTTTTCAATAGGGCTGGTCATTATTCTATGATAAAATATATTCATGAAACGCAACCAAGCCATACAAAAAGTATTATGGATAACCCTCGGTCTTAACTTGCTTGTGAGTGTCTTAAAAATAGCGATTGGCTTTTTAGGAAACATCACCAGCGTTGTTGCGGATGGTTTCCATTCATTAGCGGATGGATTCTCCAATGTCATTGGTCTATTTGGCATGAAAGTTGCCAGCAAGCCCGTTGATTTTGACCACGCCTATGGTCATCAACGCTATGAAAGTTTGGCAACCCTTTTTATTATGACGCTGCTTGCCTTTTTAGGAGTTGAAGTGGTGAAACGTGCCATCATGCACATCATTCATCCCATGCCAATGCAAAGCGACTGGATAACAATCATCATCATTATCGTAACAGTCATCGTCAACATCGTGGTTGCCATGTACCAGAAACAAAAAGGCATTCAATACGAATCCAACTTGCTGCTTGCGGACACCAAACATACGACATCCGATGTTTTTATTTCAATCGGTGTTCTCCTTAACCTTGTTTTATTAACCTACTTTGATGCACCTTATTGGATTGACAGCATCACATCCCTAATCATCGCTTTTATCATATTTAGAGCGGCTTACCTTATCTTTATTGAAAGTTCAAAAGAGCTTACGGATGCGATCGCTATCGACCCCGCTGCAATTGAAGCGGTTGTATTAGAACACGACGATGTCATCAGTGTTCATAAAATTCGTTCACGAAAATCAGGCTATAAAATTTATGTCGATTTTCATGTGCAATGCGATCCCAACATGACCCTTGTCAAAGTGCATGATGTTTCCCATCAATTGGAAGATGCCTTAAAAGCACACTTTGGGGAGCAGCTAAGCGCAATTGTGCATGTGGAGCCCAAGGGCTACCACTATGAATCCGATGATGGCAAATCCTTAAAGAAGTAGTGATTCACACTCCATCCTAAAAAAATCCAAAAAATATAAGCGACGGAAACAACGCTAATATTAAAAAATGCTTGTATTAAATACCCAACGATTGCGATAAAGAGCGGCAATGCAAGCGGATGTTTGAACATGATTTGCATGTTCTTTTTTATAATGAGAACAATGAAACCAAGATAAGTTAACAACGTAAAAATTCCACCTGTTAAAGCATAGTGTAAATATTCATTATGAGCCTTATCCGGAACGATAAGCATACCGTATTTATTAATTAAATCCGATCGGAAACACTTTATAAACGCAAGCCCGACGTTTTCTGGACCGTAGCCAAACCATGGTCGTTTATAAAACAGTTGCATGCCGCGCATCCAGATAAACATCCGGCTGCTACCAACTTCTTCAATTGCTTCATTTTCAATCAGCTTGCTTAAATCGGTCTGCAACGACAACAAACGTGCAATAAATGCATCACCGCTCACAAACCCATAAACAAGCAAGACCATGATGCTAACCACGATAAACACAAGAAAACGAGAACCATACAACTGCTTTTGATACCATAATAT
>LSQX01076615.1_pt1 | contig 28200 bp, 24 predicted proteins | sample 654561 | NCBI WGS metagenome assembly LSQX01 (sample SAMN04489861, study PRJNA283612) | anaerobic digester metagenome | isolation source: 4 biogas reactors fed with cattle manure at either 37C or 55C with and... | place: Denmark: Kongens Lyngby | collected 2014
TCATCCGGATGTCCCTGCAGATAATAATGGTTCGGATAGAGCCATCCGAAATTTTAAAGACAAACAAAAAATATCTTGACAGTTCAAAATACTGAGTGCTGTTGAAAACTTCGCCATCCTGAGATCCATAATCGATACCGCCATAAAAAATAATCAAAACGTGGTTGGAGCTTTAAGTGTCATCGCTGCCTATAAAAGGGATTGATTTATTCTTTTATTACTAACTTTAGGCACTCTAGGCACTCAAAACTCTAGGCACTGATTAGTTACAAGCATTTAAATAAATATTTCCGAACAGAAGATTAGTATTTTAACTAATCCATATTTAATGTCTAAATTTCAATCATGTCATATGCTTCATTGATATCGGATTTTCAACCGTTTTGGATAATTATTTTTGCGGGATTTTTGACTTCATTCGTGATCACATTTTTTGGGATACCTTCTTTAGTCAGAATTGCCAGAATAAAAGGCTTGCTGGATCTGCCAGGAACCAGGAAATCGCACTCAGCGCCAACTCCCCGGCTGGGTGGGACAATGATTTTCGCAGGAGTAATTATTGCTTCTCTTCTTTTTACCGGAATTTCTTGTGCTACAAGCCTGAGGTTTATTGTTGCAGGATTATTAATACTATTTTTCGTCGGACTGAAAGACGATATTGTAGCCCTGGTCGCTTATAAAAAACTGACAGGACAAATCATTGCAGCCTTAATACTTGTTATCCCTGGAAATATAAGACTGACATTCAACAGCATGAGTCAGAGCCCCGAATATTTGTCAACCTTTGTCAGTATAGCAGTATCTGCTGCCATTATATTATTACTAATTAACAGCTTTAACTTAATTGATGGTATAGACGGACTTGCATCAGGAGTGGGGATGATTGGATCAGTAGCATTCGGAGTATGGTTCATTCTGAATAATGAAATTTCTTTGGCTGTCCTGGCTTTTTCACTGTTAGGTTCACTGGCAGCTTTTTTCTGGTACAATGTTTTCAGTAAAAAGTATAAGATTTTTTTGGGAGATACAGGATCTATGATAACAGGTTTCCTGCTGGCATTCTTCCTGATAAGATTTCTGGAAATAAATCTACATAACACTCCTATAAAACCTGCAGAAGTTATTCCGGCCATTTCACTTGCAATTTTCATTATACCTGTCTTTGATCTTTTCAGAATAGTATTTGTAAGGATAATAAAACATAAATCACCTTTTTCCGGAGACAATAATCATATTCATCACAAAATTCTTATCCTGGCCGGGTCACATCTGAAAGCAACCATTATAATCCTTTCTGTTAATGTCGCAATGATAGCTATAGTCTGGATACTGAGAGCGCTGGGGAATGCAATACTTATTGCATTCCTTCTTTCAATATGCCTTATCCTTTTACTGATAATCCATTATTGCTGTAATATTAAGAATGGTAATGGTAATAAAATAATACCAGAGGGCTGAAATATCTTTTTCTGACAGCTTAATATTTCTTATAAACTTCCTGTAGTTTTTTTCTGTTATCTATGAAAAGTAATATGATAACAGCTAATATAAAGAAACATGGAATCATTATTCTACCGTAATATAGAACACCATTTTCAGCTTTTGAGGGAGGGGTAAAATCGCTGAGAAGTGTTATAAGACCTGCATGTATGGTTTTTATCCTTTCAATTTCCTGTCTCTTCTCAATCAGTTCATATATGTCTTCATGAAGTAACTGAGTTTCATAATCCTGAAGGAATATCATCTGCCCACCTTCTCCCGGTATCAGTTTCCTTGTTTCTTCAAAATATTTTACTTTCTGAAGACTATCCAATTGCTCAACCTCATAATCAATGCGCTTAAGCAAAACTTCAGCCTGACTAAGTCTGAGCTCATTCTGAGCCTGATAGAACTGGTTTTTTTCAATATATTTAACTATTCCGTCACGAATAACTGATAGCTCCTGCGGTATGGTCGTCTTCACCCTTATAAGAAAACGGTCTCTCATACGGACATTAACTGTATCAAGAACATTGTGTCTGTTTTTAAAATCCACATAATCAGGAATAAGATCTGATCCGCGGTCTATTATCCAGAAAGCTTCTATATCTTTGATATTAATTATTCCGGATCTGGGCACAGATAGGGCAGATGCAAGTTCGTCAAAGTTTTTTCCCTCACAGAATGTATGAAGCTTGTTAATGTAACTTATCATTTCATCATTTGGAATAGCATTGCTCCTGAAGATAATATCTGAAGAATATAATCTCTCAGTTGATAATTTTAGGGAAAATGACAGGGCAACTCCAACTAAAAGGCTCATTGTCAGCCAAAACCATTTTTTCACAAGAAAAAAGAATACGATAAGAAAACCTTTACCTATGGCTTTAGATCCTCTTCTAATGCTTTTCCCTAAGCGGTACATCAGATCAAGAAGATCAATTTCATTGTCAACCTTATCTGTTGATCCTGTTTTTTTTGACATGAGTGTTTGAATGAATATAATGAAAAACAAATTTATAAATAATAGTAAATAATACAATTACAATTTTAAATCATCTGTATGATATTTTTGCCCAGCTCCATTATCAGAGGTTTGTAATCATCAATAAATTCACCGGTAACCCTGTTTGCAATAACACTGCAAACAGTGATCGCTTTATGTCCGAGAAGAGCTGCCAGTCCGTAAATAGCAGAACTCTCCATCTCATAATTGCATATAACTCTTCCCCTGTAGTTAAACTCCGACAATTTTTTGTTTAGTTCATTGTCGAAAGGGTCTAAGCGCAAATATCTTCCCTGTGGGCCATAAAAACCTGGGGCGGAGATAGAAATTCCTTTTAAAAAATTATCAGATAAAAACAAATCTGTGAGATCTTTATGGGCATTCACAGCATAAGGATAGGGAAGAGTGTCAGGCCATTCCATGTATTCTGTCAGAACATCGGCTAATAAGGTGTCCAGTATCCAGTCATACCCGGAATAAAAGTGCAATAATCCGTCAAAACCCACAGCTGTTTCTGTCATGACAAATGATCCTGCAGGAACATCCTTGCGTAATCCTCCTGAAGTTCCCAGTCTTATCAGGTTAAGTGATGTCAGATCTTCTTTTGGTAAGCCTGTCATAAGGTCAATATTAACCAGAGCATCAAGCTCATTAAGAACAATGTCTATATTGTCTGTCCCTATTCCGGATGAGATAATTGTTATTTCACTGCTGCCATAGAAACCTGTAACAGTTTTGAATTCTCTGTTTTCCTTTTTTACTCTGACATCATGAAGAAGCACAGAAAGCATATCAACACGGCCGGGATCACCAACAATTATGATATTCTCAGATATATCTTCAGGAAGCAGGTTCAGGTGGTATATACTGCCATCTTTGTTGGTTATCAGTTCTGTTCTTTTTTGCATAAAGTAAATTTTCACCTAATGTAATGTTTTTTATCTGATGTTAAAACAATCATCGAGACAGATAGTATAACTTTAAATAAGTCAAAAGCTTAATCAGTTAAAAATTGTTAATTAAAACAGGTTTTATTTCTTCATTTTGAAAGTATACGGACTTTAGAATATCTTTGTCTGGTTTTTAAAAAATGTTGAACAAATCTTAATGATAAAGCATAATATTATGCCATATCAAATTTTTACATATGTAATGAGATTCCGCTTATCTGTTTTAATACTGCTCTTCCTGGTAAAAGCTGTTTCAGGAACAGCTAGTTTCATTCAGGAAGAGGATAAAAAGCGGATAATAGCCGTCAGAGCTTCTCAACCTCCTGAAATAGATGGTGTTTTGGATGATGAAGCATGGAGAGATGTCCCTGTGGCAGATAATTTTATTATTTACAGTCCGGATAACGGAAAACCGTCAAACTTTGAAACGCAGGTAAAAATTGTTTATGACGATATTGCCCTTTATGTTGGGGCATTTATGTATGATCCTTTTCCGGACAGCATTTTTGTTGAATTAGGAGAAAGGGATGGAGACAGGATGATAAATGCTGATAATTTCAGTATCGAGTTGTGTCCGTATAATGATGGTATAAATGGTTTCAGGTTTAAAGTTACGGCCTCCGGAGTTCAATCTGACAGCAGGATAGAGCAATTTGAATTTGGCATGCCTGGGGGAGGACGTCGTGGTGGCGGAGGCGGAATGATGATGGCCGGAGGCGGTGGTTTTGGTTCGCAGGATAACTGGGATGCTGTATGGGAGAGCGATGTTAAGATAAATGAAAAAGGATGGGTGGCTGAATTTAAAATACCTTATTCAGCTTTACGGTTTCCAAAGGAAGAAATTCAAACATGGGGAATAAATTTTTGGCGTGAAGTAAGAAGAATTAAAGAGCAGTCTTCCTGGAACTATGTTAACAGAGATATAGGTTCTTCTATCAACCATCTTGGTGAATTATGTGAGATATGCGAAGTTAAACCTCCTTTAAGACTTTCTGTAACACCTTATATTTCAGGTTATGTTGATAAATATACCGGAAATGATGCTACATTTTCATACAATGGTGGCCTTGATATAAAACTGGGTATAACAGAGAGTTTTACGGTTGATGCAACGCTTATACCCGATTTTGGACAGGTTCAGGCTGATGATCAGATACTCAATCTTACTCCTTTTGAAGTAATGTATAGTGAAAAAAGGCCCTTTTTCATGGAAGGGACTGAACTGTTTGATAAGGGAAGGATCTTTTATTCAAGAAGAATAGGGAGTACACCTAAGCTTTTTTATAATGTTTACGATACCCTCGAAGCTAATGAGATAATTGTTGAAAACCCTCCGGAAGCCGGAATGATTAACGCCACTAAACTGTCAGGACGTACTCATTTTGGTCTTGGTATAGGAGTTTTGAATGCAATGACTGCAGAAATGAATGCTGTTATTGAGGATACAATTACTGGATCATCCCGGACTGTTAAAACACAACCATTCACCAATTATAATATTCTGGTTCTCGATCAGAACCTGGGAAACAGTTCATATGTAAGTCTGATTAATACCAATGTCCGGAGAAGAGGGCCGAAAGATGAAAATTTCTATACTTCCAATGTTACTGCTACCGATTTTATGATTCGGACAAAAAATAACCTGTATTCAATTTCAGGAGCTATTGCTCTCAGCCAGAAATATTATGATTCCCGGGATACTGAATTTGGCCATTCATACGATCTCCGTATGGGTAAGACAGGTGGGGCATTTAGAATTGAATATACCCTGAGTGGGGTTTCTGATACCTACGATCCTAATGATATGGGATACATCCGGAGAAATAATGAGTTCAGCAATGAGTTACAGTTTTCATACAACATTAACAGACCAGTATGGAGAATTAACAGCTCCAGAAATAGTTTTCAGGTTGATTATTCCCAGTTATATTCACCCAGAGTGTTCACACGCACACGAATAAGCCTTTCTTCTTTTACAATTTTCCGCAATCATTCAAATGTAAACCTACGGTTTCAGTATTCTCCAAAAGGAATGGACGATTATTTCGAACCCAGAGTGGAAGGATGGTTCTATCACAGCGGGAAAGAAATCCAGACTTCATTTTCCTATGATACAAACAGAGATAAAAAATTCTTTATTGGAACGAATTTTTCTTTGACTAAAATATGGTCGGAATATGACCAGAGAAACTATATGCTTTCCTTAAATCCGGGTATTCGTCTGAACAACAGATTGTCCATTAATCACATGTTTTCCTATCAATCTCAGTTAAACGATTTCGGCTATGTGAATAATTATGAATCAGGAGAAATATTCTTTGGTAAACGGAATAATAAGACATATATGAATACACTTTCTGCCGGATATATTTTCTCCTCTGAAGCATATCTGTCATTAAGATTACGCCATTACTGGTCGCGTGCAGATTATACCAATGATTATTTTCTCCTGACAGAAAATGGAGAACTTGATCCCGATACTCCTTATACAGGTATCCATGACAGTAATTTTAACTCCTTTAATGTGGATCTGGTTTATAACTGGCGTTTTGCTCCGGGTAGCGATATTTCCATTGTATGGAAAAATGCAATATATAGTTATGGCGATATGATTTTTAATAACTTTACTGACAATATAGATTATATGTTCAATTCTCCACAGAGCAACAGTATCTCTGTTAAGATATTATACTATCTTGATTATCAATATTTAAAGAGAAGAAAATAAGTATCATATAATAATATAAGATCAACATGATACAACGTATTCAATCAGTTTATCTTTTTTTTATTTCAGTGTTTTCGATTCTGTCCCTGACCGGTAATTTTTTTTCTTTTTCAAATGATTCAGGTAAGCTATTAATTAGTCTATTTCCGGTAAATCCGGAAATTCATGTATCGGGAAGTGTATTTCCGGTATTAATAACATTGACCACTATTTTGCTTATTCTTATCGCACTACTGGCACTGATAACTCTGTTTCTTTTCAGAAACAGAAAGATACAGTTAAAACTTACTTTACTACTTATTATTCTTACCGGGATCCTTATTCTTGTAGTTGTCTCCTTTATGTTTTTATTCTCAACTGCCGGTTTCGCTTCTATCAGCCTATCCATACGTCAGTTATTCCCTCTGATGATGTTTATATTTTCAATACTGGGCCACAGAGGTATCAGGAAAGATGAGATGCTTGTAAGGTCATACGAAAGGCTGAGATAGTAATTTTTGATATAAAGTAAACTTATTATGCAGGAGACTTTTAAATAATAAACATGTTTTCCTGATCTGTGATTTTTTCACAATAGAGGCATTTTAGGGTCACATTTTTTTTGGATACAACACGGAAGCGTGTCTTAACCTGTTCGAAATTTGTTATACATTTGGGATTCATGCATTTAGCAATTCCTGTAATGTAGTCAGGAACCTCCACTACCTTTTTTTCAACGACTTCATAGTCATTTATAATATTCAGTTTGGCATCAGGAGCTACCAGGGCAATGCGATTAATATCAGCATTTTCAAAATATTTGTCAGCAATTTTAATAATTGCCTTTTTCCCAAGCTTTTTGCTCTCCAGGTTTGTTCCAAATGTAATCTGGTGATCAAATTTATCAAGCCCCAGAATATGAATAACTTTGAAGAGATTTTTGGCTGGGATGTGATCAATCACTGTCCCGTTTTGGATAGCACTGACGCTTAATTGTTTTGGTTCCTTCATTCTGCCGGGAGTATTACTTAATATTTAACAGTTTGCAAATAATAGCCTGCCTGGTAAAAACACCATTGAGAGCTTGTTTAAAATAATAGGCTTTGGGATTGGAATCAACATCAGGACTGATTTCATTCACCCTGGGAAGGGGGTGGAGAATACGCATTGTTGGTTTAGTATTTTCCAGCATAGAATTTCTAAGAACATATATGTTCTTAACTTTTTCATAATCAATGGGGTCGGAGAAACGCTCTTTCTGTACTCTGGTCATATAAATGATATCTGCTTTAGAAATAATATCATTAAAATCAGAATGTTCATAGTATTTCAGCCCCAGGTTATCAAGATACAGTTTGAATTCATCAGGCATCTTAAGTTCTTCAGGTGCAATGAAATTGAATACCGTATTCCATCTCGACATAGCCATCATAAGAGAGTGAACAGTTCTTCCGTATTTCAGATCACCAACCATGAAAATATTAAGATTATCCAGTGTCCCCTGGGTTTTGCGTATAGAATACAGATCAAGCATTGTCTGCGTAGGATGCTGGTTAGCTCCGTCTCCAGCATTAATTACCGGAACAGACGCCACCTCACTGGCATATCTTGCGCTTCCCTCGATAGGATGCCTCATGACTATCAGATCACTGTAACTGCTTACCATTCTGATAGTATCATGAAGCGATTCGCCTTTTGTTACACTGGAAGAAGATGCATCGGTAAAACCGACAATTTTACCACCAAGTTTGTTAATGGCACTTTCAAAACTAAGTCTTGTACGTGTTGATGGTTCAAAAAAGAGAGTGGCTATTACCTTGCCCTCAAGAAGCTTCTGGACAGGCTCTTTTTCAAATTGTTCAGCCAGGTCCAGAGTCGATATAATTTCCTCTGTCGAGAAATCGTCTATTGACACTAAGCTTCTGTTATTCATAGTATTGCTGGTTTACGGGTTGTTATTCATAATATAATCAAAATTACTTAACATAATCATTTCAGGAAGGACTTGTTAATAATTAATTAACAACTTTTATACTTAATGATGTAATTTTGTTCTGAAAATTCATAAGCATATTGTTTTATGCATTTTATCATAAAGCCAGATGATTAATAGTGAGATCATCTATTCTGGATAAACGGGATAACAGATCTTCTTCCAGAGATAATCGTACCTGTATTACTATTTTACATGTCAGATCAAAAACATGTTCGCTTTGTTCTATATCATATTCCTTCAGGAGAGTCATAACATTCTGCATTGCCGAATACGGATATATCAATTCATATCTTTCACTTAATACCCTCTCAATAAATGAAGCATTTTCAAGAGCTGATCGGGCTGCTGTTTTATAGGCAACAGTCAATCCGCTGACACCAAGTAGCTTTCCTCCGAAATACCTCGTTACTGTGATCAGTATGTTAGTAAGTCCAAATGATTTTATTTGCCCCAGAATAGGTCGTCCTGCAGTGCCTGATGGTTCTCCGTCATCGTTAATCTTCCAGACATCTTCATCCTTCCCCAAAACATATGCATAACAATGATGTTTCGCATCATGATGTTCTTTCTTAACTTCATCAATTATTCTTTTTGCTTCAGGTTCATCAGATACAGGTGATGCCAGTGCAATAAATTTGCTTCCTTTTTCCCTGTACAAACCGTATGATATTTTTTTGATGGTCTTATATGTGTCCTGTGTATCCATTTTAGTGTGGTAAAATAATAATATTTTATTCAATTTTTCTTAATTGGATCTCTGTACTCACAGATTTAGATAAAAATGGCTAAATTTGTCGTTTATTGTTTTAATGATGGGTGTATTATTAGATGAGAAAGATCTTCAGAAGCTGATTGTAATTGGTGACAGAATTCTGATAAAACCAAAAGTTCCACAGTCTAAGACAAAGAGCGGACTATATCTTCCTCCAGGGGTAAATGAAAACGAAAAAGTCCAGATAGGATATGTCCTTAAAGTAGGGCCGGGATATCCTATACCTGCTGTCAGTGATATTGATGAGCCATGGAAGAACAGCAGTGAAGAGCCAAAATATGTTCCTCTTCAGCCTAAGGAGGGTGATCAGGCTGTCTATCTTCAGAGCAGTGCTATTGAAATAGAATTCAATAAAGAAAAATATATTGTTGTTCCTCAGTCAGCTATCCTTCTGCTTTTACGTGACGATGGGCTGTTTGAATAAACATGAGCATTATGGGAAAAAAATCACTTGAAGGAATAAAGATTCTGATAGTTGAAGATGATCCAGCAAGCAGATTATACCTCAATAAGATTCTGGAAAAAACAGGAGCTGTTCTGTTTAATGCTGGAGACGGAAGCGAAGCTGTATTAAGTGCTATGGATAACCCTGATATCTCATTGATATTGATGGATATCCAATTACCATTATTAAATGGTTATCTCGCAGCAACAAAAATAAAAGAATCTGGTCATACAGGTAAAATAATTGCACAAACCGCTTATAGTCTGGCTGATGATCTTGAGAAAATAAGATCATCAGATTTTGATGATTATATAATTAAACCAATTTATCCTGACCAGCTGATCAATAAATTATCAGAGATCCTGAAAAAAAATAGTTAAACGGACTGGTTAATTTTTTCTATTCAGAATAAGCAGAAATTTCCCTGAAATCTTTAATGAAATCTTCAATTTCATATTTCCATCTTTCTTTTTCTGAAGATAAAGAATTACCGGATTCCAGGATTTTTCTCATTCCATCATCACCTGAAAGTATGTCAAAGGGCATTAACCGGGTTTCATATTCATATGGAGGAAGTCTGAACTTAAGAGTTCCTTCTGGCGTTGTTTTGATAACGGCATTGAAAATCTCAAGGGCTGTAGCCACAGGGTAATAGTTATCCGGATCTGTTACATGTATTTGTATCCCATTACAGTACTCTCCATTATACTTATTGAATGTGGGTATAAAGCCGTGAACACGAAACACGCAGCCACTTATTTTTCTTTTGTCGAGGAAGTCTTTTAATCTGTATGCATTAATAAATGGAGCTCCGGTCAGCTCAAAAGGGATAGTTGTACCTCTGCCTTCTGAAATATTTAGTGCTTCTGCAAGTACTGTCCCGGGATATACCATGGAAGTGTCAATTGATGGCATATTGGGAGAAGGTAATACCCATGGCAGGCCTGTCTCTGTAAATAATGAATCTCTGTGCCAGTCTTTCATCCAGACTATATTAAGATCAGCATTATTGTAATATCTTTCTTTGATCCACAGAGCCATTTCTCCAATTGTCATCCTGTGACACATTGGTATTGATGCCCCCCCCACAAAGGTAAAATACTCCTTTTTAAGCACCGGACCATCATAGGGTAACCGTCCTATAGGATTCGGCCTGTCCAGTATCCAAATGGGAATACCCATTTCAGAACATGCTTCAATACATAACTTTGTTGTCCAGACATATGTATAGAGTCTTGCACCTACATCCTGCAGATCAATCACAAAAGCTTCTATGTTTTTTAGCATGTCCCTGTCGGGTTTGCGATTTTTACCATAAAGGCTGAAAACCGGAACATGTAGCCGGTCATCTTTGTGTCCTTCCCATTCTATCATGTTGTCCTGAGTTTGTCCGAACATGCCGTGCTGAGGACCAAAGATGGCAGAAAGATGTATATCCTTCATTTCTGATAGAATGTCTGTTATATGACAGAAATCTGATGCCACACTTGGAGCATGGCATAAAACACCTGTTTTTTTCCCTTTTAATTGACGGGGAAGTTTGTTTCTTATAATTTCAAGACCTGTCTTTACCATATTATGACATTATGATGTAAAGATATGTTATAACAACGGATTTGTTTTACCTGAATTAGGATTACCGTATATGAATATTCTTTCATAAGTTTATAGCTTTAATTGCAAAAAAATGGCTTGTGCTTATAAAAAACAATTCTTCCTTTTATGCTTTGTTCTGATTATGCTTTTGTCCTGCAATGGAAGAGAGGACATAACAATAACTATACTTCAGACTACTGATTTACATGGGGCCATTCTGCCATATGATTACATTGAAAGGTGTAAGACTGATGTCTCTCTTGCCAATATTTCAGGTTATATTAAAAAAATCAGGAAACAAAGGGAGTCACTCATACTTCTCGACGGAGGAGATATTATTCAGGGACAACCTTTGGTTTATTACTATAATTTTATTGACACTGCTTCAAATCATATTGTATCGGAAGCAATGAACTGGCTGGAATATGACGCTGGAACAGCAGGCAATCATGATATTGAAGCAGGCCATCAGGTTTACGACCGGCTTTCTGAAGAATTTAATTTTCCCTGGCTGGGAGCAAATGCAGTCAATACATTAACCGGTGATCCATACTTCATTCCATATATAATGATCCGCAAAAATAATCTTAAAATAGCTGTACTTGGATTAATAACGCCGGCTATACCTTTATGGTTACCGGAAGAATTATATAAGGGAATAGAATTCAGAGATATGCTTGAAACAGCCAGACAATGGATGCCGGAAATACAGAAACAAGATCCTGATCTTATTATAGGTCTTTTCCATTCAGGCTGGGATAGTCGGGACTATAAGAAAAACAAACCTTTTAGTGAAAACGGTTCTGCATCCGTTGCTTATAATATTCCGGGCTTTGATATCATTTTTACAGGTCATGATCATAATTATGCCAATGAACAATTTGTAAACAGGAAAGGTGATACTGTTTTAATACTTAATGCAGGTGACAGGGCAGAAAAGATTGCCCGTGTTGATATTACTTTTTCATCAAGCCGTATCAACGGGAAACAAATAAAAAAAATAACAGGAAGTATTATTGATGTATCGGATTTCAAACCAGACAGGGAATTCACCGGGAGATTCAGTCACCAGGACCATGCTGTAAAAGAGTATGTGGATAAGATAATAGGATATTCAGAAAACACAGTTTCAACACGTGACTCCTATTTTGGGTCTTCATCTTTTGTTGATATGATTCATACTGAGCAGCTTAAGCTGACAGGAGCCGATATTTCCTTTGCAGCACCTTTTTCTTTCGATGCCAGCATAGAAAAGGGAGCTGTTAGAGTGAGCGATATGTTTAAACTTTACAGGTATGAAAACCTCTTATATACAATAAGTATGAGTGGTGAGGAAATACGGAAATATCTTGAATTCTCATATTCCGGGTGGCTTAACACTATGGATGGGCCGGATGATTATCTGTTAAATTATCGCCTAAATAAATACGGGAAGCCTTTGCTTATTAACGGAAGGGCATGGCTGAAAAATCCTGTCTATGATTTTGATTCGGCGGCAGGTATTGAATATGTCGTTGATGTTAGCAAACCAAAAGGAAAAAGAGTCTTAATAAAATCGATGAGCGATGGACGACTGTTCAACACACAGACAGTATACAAGGTTGCAGTAAATTCGTTCAGAGGGACCGGGGGAGGAGGACATCTTACCAGAGGTGCAGGAATAAAAGCTGAAGAAATACCTTCCAGATTGCTTTGTTCAACCCAAAGTGATTTGAGATATTTAATGATAAAATCAATTCAGGAGAAAGAAAATATATCTCCAGGACCATTAAATAACTGGAAAATTATTCCGGAAGACTGGGTAGAGATTGCTTCAAAGAAAGAATACAGACTTCTTTTTGGAGAATAAAAGTATGTTGGACAGGGTAATTGGCAGATAATTTGTTGAATTTATTTTACATGTAACTAAATGGTCAGTGAATTAAAAAATACAGAAAAACTCCCGCTGGTGGAAGAATTCTTCAGCATACAGGGCGAAGGTTTTTTTTCAGGGAAAGCGGCCTGGTTTATAAGGCTTGGTGGCTGTGACATCGGCTGTAGATGGTGTGATTCGCGGTTTACATGGGACCCGGGATTATTTCCTGCAGTGGAAACCGACAGGATCATTGAACATGCAATTAAATCAGGATCAGATTCTGTTGTTATAACGGGAGGAGAGCCTCTTTTATGGAATCTCGATCATTTATGTTCAGAACTCAGAAAAAACAAGATCAGAACTTTTCTTGAAACATCAGGAGCCCATCCAATGAGCGGTATGTGGGACTGGATATGTTTGTCTCCAAAACAAAATATGCCTCCATTGGCTGAAAATTACCCTTTAGCCAATGAACTAAAAGTTATTATTCAAAGTAAAACTGATTTCATTTGGGCAGAGAATAGCAGAAAACTGGCAGGGAAGAAGTGTAAACTCTATCTGCAACCTGAATGGAGGCAATTCGAACAAATTATTCCTGAAATCGTAGAATATGTAAAACAAAATAATATGTGGAGTATTTCTCTTCAGATTCACAAGTACATGCATATACCATAGGCAAATGATGCAAACGAAATACATATTTACTATCTTCATTTTCTCCTGTGTTCTATTATCAAAAATTGTATCACAGGACTTACATTCAAGGTCAAACAAAGCTTTAAAGGCATATAATGATGGCTTGAGATCATACGAGTATGTGGATTATGAAAACGCGGAGATTTATTTTAAACTGGCTTTGTCGTATGATGAAAATTTTCTTGAATCGTATATGATGCTTGGAGAATTATACAGCAGGCAGAATAAGTATGCTCCTGCTGTCGAAAATTATAAAACTGCTTTTAATATCGATTCTTCTTTTTACAGGCCTGCTTATTTTAATCTTGCCAATGCTGAGATGATGATAGAAGATTATTCCGGAGCACTCCTTCATTACAAAGCCTATCTCCGAAGTGATAAGACTTCTGAAAAAAACAGACTTCTTGCGATAAAGAACATAAAAAACTGTGAGTTTGCCATACAAGCTATACTGGAACCTGTTTCTTTCAATCCGGTAAGTGTTGGCAATAATATTAATACAAAAAGTGATGAATACTGGCCTTCTATTACAGCCGACGGAAAGACTCTTATGTTTACAAGACAGGAGCTTATTGGGCATTATTCATTACCATTCAGGACGGCACAGGAAGATTTTTATATCAGTTACAGGTCAGATGATGGGTGGACGCAGGCTGTAAATGCCGGAGCTCCTCTCAATACCAGTCAGAATGAAGGAGCTCAAACCTTATCTTCCAGCGGTAATTACATGTTTTTTACAGCTTGTGACCGGCAAGGAGGATTTGGAAGCTGTGACATCTATTTCTCAGCTTACAGGAATGGTAAATGGACAATACCGTACAATCTGGGGCCACCGATAAATACAAGCGCATGGGAATCAACACCTTCAGTGAGTGCTGATGGCTCTATGCTTTTCTTTTCCAGCAACAGACCCGGAGGCCTGGGAGGAAAAGATTTGTGGTATACTGTTTTGAATGAAAAAGGGATATGGTCAGAACCGGTTAATCTTGGTGAAATTATTAACACAGAGGGAGATGAAATGTCTCCGTTCATTCATTTCGATGGAAAAACACTCTATTTTGCGTCAGATGGCAGACCTGGTATGGGGGGCTTTGATATATGGATGAGCAGAATGAAGGATGATAGTACCTGGACTGAACCCCGGAATCTGGGATATCCCATCAATACAGCCAGTGATGATATGGGCCTGGTAATAGAGGCAAGCGGGCAAAATGCTTATTTTTCGTCAAAGCGTGACAATGAGAACAGGAAAGATATATTTTTCTTCAAACTTGATGAATCAGTAAGACCAAATGCTGTGGCCTATCTTAGCGGCACTGTAATTGATAAGGAAACAGGCAGATCCCTTATGGCTGAATATGAGTTGATCAATCTGTCTACAAATCGTGTGACAATGAGAAATACGACAGATGAAAATGGCAATTTTCTGATATGTCTGCCCTCAGGATTTAATTACGGAATCAATATTTCAAACCCTGGTTATCTTTTTTATTCTGAGAATTTTATGTTTGAAGGAGAACATTCGGTGATGGAGCCACTCATAAAGAAAATTTATCTTAATCCGCTTAAAGTTGGTGAGAAGATGCTTCTTTCAAATGTTTTTTATGAGATTGATTCATGGGAACTGAAAAAAGAATCTGTAGCTGAATTAAATAACCTTGTGGAATTACTTGCTTCAAATAAAGGCCTTATTGTGGAAATAGGTGGACATACTGATTCAACCGGAACCGATGAACATAATCTGATATTATCAGAGAGAAGAGCATTGTCTGTGGTCGATTATCTCGTTAATAACAAGATATCAGTGACAAGACTTACATATAAAGGCTATGGCAACACTTCTCCCATTGGTGACAATGTTACTTATGAAGGAAGAAGGATGAACAGGAGGACTGAAGTTAAAATCACAGGAACGAATAAAGAATAAATGGCCGTATACTGGTGATACGGCCATTCCGGTCTCATGCTAGAGGGTGAGACAGACATTGATATTGCATGGAAAAAACTTATCAGATAGCGATCGTGGAATTAAAATATTTATTTATAGATAAATCTGAACTATCTGCAACTTTCACAGGAATGGAAAAATAAATCCCTGAACTGGTTAGTCCGTTGCATTCAATCCGGATAGATCCGTTAAGAACACTTATCAGTTTTCTGGCCAATATAATGTTAATGGCTGTAACTGTATCATTATACTTCCCGAGTGATTGGTTAACATCCTCAGTATGAAGAAATTCCTTGCATTTAAAATATCCCTGACCGGAGTCCAGAACATAAAAAGTCATCTGGTTATCCCTGAAATAGTAACCAATTTTTATGTACCCCGATTTAGTATTATTCAATGCACTCTGAAAAAGACTACGAATAACCCTGAATACCCTGGCGGAATCAATAATGATATCGACAGCTTCGCAAAAACTTGTTTCAGACACCAATTCGACATTTTTGTTGACTTCTTTCTTTAATATTTCCCTGAATTCAGAAAGAAGCTCATCAAGAAATTTATTGAGTTTGCAAATTTTGTAATTGGGTTTTGATTTCACTGTATCAATAATTGCTGAATCGCAAAAGTTATCAAATAGACCAATTAATTGTTCACAGGAAGCCAGTATCTGGTTGGTGAATTCTTTTCGTTCTGTTTCATCACATCCATCCTGATTCATGAGAAATGAGAAAGCCACTATTGCATTCATGTGTGTCCTCAATTCATGTGACATTCCTGCTAAAACTGTAGGACAATTGACCATAGTATTACCAAAATTATTATCCTGATCATTTACAGTATGATCAACAGCATTCTTATCCACACTATTTTCAGGATACTTTTCCATCTGCCGGGAAATAGATTTGGTACTAAAACACTAAATCGACTATATTAATTATTTGATCTTTCTCAGGATTTTTCTGGCTTCGTTGCGATAAAGACTGCCGGAATTCTTTATGGTTTTAAGTTGATTAACAGCTTTCTCTTTTTCGTCTGTTTTGATGTAACAAAGAGCAAGATACCATTGAGCATCTTCTATGAAAAAGTTATCATTATCGTCTATCACCTCTGTAAAGGACCTCTGAGCTATAGGATAATTTTTCTGTTCAAAATTTGATACTCCATAGAGCATTCTTGATTCCATATAATGAGGATCGCTTGAGATAACTTTGCTAAAATAAACTGCAGCATTCCTGTAATCACTTACATTATAGTAATCGACAGCAGTTATGTAATCTGAATTTACATTTGTGACATCATCAAACGACCTGGACGGGGTGTTCGTCTGTATTTGGTATGTCGTATAATAATCATTGAATAATTCATCAGATTGCACATTTCTGCCTTTGAATAGAACAAGGCTTCCGATAAGCATGAATCCTGCAATTACAGCAGCATACCTGAAAAAATGATTTTTCCCGGTATGTTTTTTCTGCGAAAATGTTGCGGCTTTTTTCTTTTCTATTTCTGAAAGTTTATTCCGCAACTGAAGTACATCACGGTTCCTGAGAACCATATCGGTATTTCTCCGGAGAGCTACTTCTTCCTGAAGCATCCTGTTGCCACTGAGTTCTTTCTCGAACCAGATCCTTTCAGCTTCATTCATATCTCCGGCATTATACCTTTCAATGTAATAAGAAAAGTCAATTGTCTTCATAGTCCTTTATATATTATTATTTTAAGTATTCCATATCTAAGCAGCTATAAATTAATTATATAGCTATAATTTATTTTGCAGTATAATATTATTATACGTATTTTTTTTCAGACTGTTTACGGTCTGTGAACTCAGAACTGCAAATAAACCGGAAGTATCAGAAAATTATGCCTGTCAGAAAAGACAGATACTTTTTATTGGTGTCAGATTTTGATAGGTGGGTTACACGGTTTGACAATGGGCTCAGGAAGAAGTTCATCATGTTCGCCAGATCCTCCACGAACATTAATCATTTCTTTTGTTGAAAGAGCAAATTCAGTAAACATGTTTCTTGTCTTGTCGAAATTCAGGGTTCTTGTTTTCATAATTTTGGGTTTAATTATTGTTACTAATTCAGGGAAATTTCTTTTAGTTACAATACTACATGTCGTATACCCTTAATTTGTGACACAAAAAAAGTTAAAAAAATTTAAAATCAAAAAAAATATTCAGAAAATCAGTTACTTATATATAAAATAAAGTATTAAAAGGAAGAAAATTTGATTTTAATGTTAAATTTTGAGAAATTTCGATTGTAAAAACGTATACAGTCATTGTACATACTCTGCAATATTATGCAATTCCGAACACTCTTCTGCTTTTTTCAGGTTTTTATGTGTTTAATGACGTTTTCTGTTTTTCAGGCTGATGCTTCTGTTTCTTCAAAACAACATTTCAGATTATTACCTGATGAAGAGAACACAGAAAATTATCATACAGAAGCTATCGGGAAAATAAATAAACGGATAATTAGTCTTGTTTCGCTTAATGACAGAGATGGGTTGCTTAATCTTGCCGATTCATTACGTATGGCGATTGACAATGAGGTTACTGACAGTGCGACAACAGCAGAGTACTACTATTATATTGGGGTCTGTTATTTATTAACAGGCAGGTATGCTAAGGCAATATCAGGTCTGAAACAATCTTTAACCCTGAAGAAGGCTCTTGACATAGTTGATGATAATTATCTTAAAGCCATATACAATATTGGTGTTTCCTATAATTTTCTGGGTGATTATATTCAGGTGGGTAATTACATGCTTGATTATATCAATCTGGCAACTGATTATAGCAGTTCTGCTGAAAGGGAAATTGCCGAAGCGTATTCAGCACTTATAGGCACAGCAGTGGAATGTAAAGACTTTGAGAATTTCACTGACTATACAAATAGGATACAGAGTATTCTGAGCAACAACCGGAATACCATAACAGGAGATGATCTGATGCGTCTTTATATCAATATAGGTGTTGGTTTTATAAGAATGGGTGATTATTCAAAGAGCAGGGTTTATCTTGAACAGGCAGAATCGTTATTCCGGAATAGCAGAAAGGAAGCAGATGCAGATTATATCAACCTTATCAATAGTCTTGCAGTTACTTACAGTTATCTTGGTTTGCCGGAAAAAGAAGAAGAATACTATAGAAAAGGCATAGAGTTTGCTCTAAAGGAAAATTCTTTCCTTGGTTTCAATATGGTCAACAGTTATGCTATTAAGCTAGGTAACTCAGGCAATGCAGACAGAGGAGAAAAATTGTTGGCTCAAATGGTTGAAAGAGCAGGTCACTGGTATGGTACAGACTCCCGGTACTATATTGAAGTACTTAATAATTACGCAATTTATCTTCTTTCTTATAAAAAAGACATTGAAAATGCTATTAGATTTTTCCGTATCTGTAGCGCTTATCTGGATAAAAACAAAGAAGATAGCGGTTTGCGCTTTCCGGTAATGAATGGTTATGCCAAGGCTTTATACAATGGGGGGCAGCCTGAAAAAGCCCTGGAAAAGATTCAGGAGTTGCTTTTCCAGGGCTCTGATACCCGTGAAGATGAAGGCTTATGGATCAACCCTTCTCCTGAATCATTGAATGCAGACAGGTCAGTGTTGACAACCCTTATGCTGAAATATGAGATATTACGCAATATGTATTCTTCGTCAGAGGATACAGACATTCTCATAGCAGCAGCCAACACATCTGAACTTATTGTCTTTGTAGTGGATAATATAAGAATAAATATAAGCGAAGAAGAGAGCAGGTTAATACTCGGTGACCGTTACAGAGATGCATATCTGAGAGCTATACAGGATTTTGAATTATGTTATAGAACAACGGGAGAACAGGAATATCTTGAGAAGGCTTTCACCTACAGCGAAAAGAGTAAGGTTGCAGGCTTGCTGGCAGCTACAAGAGAGTTAAATGCCATACAGCTCAATATTCCGGAAACAACAGCACAGTTTGAAAAACAACTACAGAGAGAAATAGGCTTTTATAATGCCAGGATCGCTGCAGAAAATGAAAAAAGTAATCCGGACATGGCAGCTGTCAATCTGTGGAAAGAAAAACTTCTGCAGACAATCAGTGTTCGTGATTCACTTGTCTTAACATTCAGAAGAGATTATCCGGGTTATTTCACTATGAAATACCATATCCATACCCCGGATATGAATGATATACCTTCTGTTATTGGTCGAAATTACAATTATCTGAGTTATGTTATTTCAGATAAAATGTTATATATATTTGTTGTGAACCGCAGACATAAAGAACTATTATCTTTTCATACTGATTCTCTTTTTGCGGAAAAAATTGCAGAGTTTCAGAATCTGTTGTCTTCTGCAGAGCTTCATACGGATGCAAGACTGAAATTTGAAAACTACAATCTACTGGGCCATCATCTTTATAAGACGCTGATAGAACCAGTGGAGAAGTATCTGATTTCAGATAATCTGCTTATTTCGCCTGACAATTTCCTTTCTTACCTTCCTTTTGAAACTCTTCTTACTTCCGTTTACACCGGTAATGAAATACTGTACAGGAAACTGAAATATCTCATGAATAATTATAATATATCTTATTCATATTCAGCAACATTTCTCCAGGAAGTTTTAACCAGGCAGTATAGGAACAGCCATAGTCTTGTGGCATTTGCCCCTGTTTACAAAAAAGCTCTTCATCTTGATTCCATTATGTCGCTGCGACATAGCACCAGCAGAGTGTTCTATGATCTGCCTTATGCCAGGCAGGAAGCCCAATATATATCCGGTCTTTCAGGAGGCAGTGTATATCTTAACGATGAGGCCATGGAGTCTGTATTTAAAGAGAAAGCAGGAGAATATGATATCATTCACCTGGCAATGCACACTTATTTGAATGATGTCAATCCTATGAATTCAGCAATGATTTTCATGCAGGATGCTGATCCGTCAGAAGACGGCTTGCTTCATACTTATGAGGTTTATGGCATTCAGCTAAAAGCACGGATGGTAGTCTTAAGTTCCTGCAATACCGGAACTGGAAAACTGTCGAAAGGAGAGGGGATTTTAAGTCTGGCAAGAGGCTTTCTGTATTCCGGAAGTCAATCAGTGGTAATGTCAATGTGGGATATTGATGATAAATCCGGTACTGACATAATGAAATCTTTTTATGACAATCTGAGTAAGGGTATGTCAAAAAGCGCAGCATTAAGGAAAGCAAGGTCACAATATCTGAAAAATGCCAGCCAGCTGAAATCACATCCCTACTTCTGGTCAAGTCTTGTTGTGTATGGGGCTAATGATTCTGTTTTTACATCAAAAAGAAATATCCTGGTATCGATCCCGTTACTACTTATCATATCATTAACAGTTTATTTTTTGTATCGGAGATACTCCTGATATTCAGGGTCTTTTGCTACTATTTTCATGAGAGCTTCTTTTGAAAGGTATTTCTTTCTCCTGGCATAAGTTTCATTCTTCAGATTCATCCTTTGTGCTATTTCCTCATAAGTGAATCCTTCATAAAAAAGATTTAATACGGTTTGTAAATCGGGTTTAAGCTGTTTAAATGCCCTGCTTATTATTCTTTCAAACATCCTTTCATTATCTTCATCAGGATTGTTATTCTCATCCATGAGGTCAGGTTCCAGCTCTATAGTCTTCCTTTTTTTCCTAAGCTGTGAATTCCATATATTTCTGACTATTCCAAAAAAGTAACCTTTCAGATCAGTGGTAAGATTCAGGGTATCACCCGTGATCTGATTATATAAAACAATCACAGAGTCCTGGAATACGTCTGAAACATCATCAGGAGAACCGTTGTTTTTAAGGATGTGCTTACTAACCATTTGATAATAATTATCATAAAGCCAGTTCAGCGTTTTGTCATCCTGGTTTCGTATTCCTTCTATTATCTTGCTATCTGAAACTCTCTTAAACAATCCTGTACGGATATTAAATCAATTACCAAAGATAGTATTTCCCTGAATGAAAAATATTTGATCCGATCTTTGACTGCTATTTTAAAGAAAATTGTTCTATTTTCTAAAAAAAATATAAATATCTTTACTGTGAATAAATTATATTTCCGGATATTTTATGTCATTCCCTTTTGTAAAACAACCTGATGCTATGGATTGCGGGCCTGCATGCCTCAAAATGATAGCCGGGTTCTATAAGAAATCTTTTTCCTTCGAAACAATCCGGAAAAAATGTTATATAACAAGAGAAGGAGTCTCTTTTCTGGGACTATCAGAAGCAGCTGATAATCTGGGCTTTCGTACTCTCGGTGTAAAGATAACTTTTGAAATGCTGGCAGAGAAAATTCCTTTGCCCTGTATTATCCATTGGCGTCAAAAGCATTTTGTTGTGGTCTATAAAATAAAAAATGACAAAATCTGGGTTGCCGATCCTGCCTTTGGTCTGATCAAATATAATAAGGAAGAATTTGTAAAAAACTGGACATCAACTTTGTCTGATGGACAACCAGTAGGTTTAGTTCTTATTGTGGAACCAACTCCTGCTTTGTTCGAAAAAGAAAATGAAGAGGAGAGAACAGATGGATTCAGGTTTTTATTTAAATATTTCCGTCTTTATAAAAAATACTTTTTTCAACTGATACTTGGTTTATTAATAGGGAGTGTAATACAATTACTGATACCTTTTCTTACTCAGTCGATTATTGATATAGGGCTGAATAACAGCGATCTCAATTTTATTTATCTTATCCTTTTTGCTCAATTAGCCCTGGTTATAGGAAGGATGTCTGTTGAATTTATAAGAGGGTGGTTGCTTCTCCACATCGGTACGCGTGTAAATGTGTCTGTTATTTCAGGCTTCCTTCATAAACTTATGTCGCTGCCTGTTGCATTTTTTGATACAAAGCTGACAGGAGATATCCTTCAAAGAATAGAAGATAATAAACGTATTGAGGAATTTCTTACATCAGCTTCTCTGAGCATACTGTTCTCATTTTTTAACCTCTTCATTTTTGGAATAGTCCTTGCAATCTACAATATTAAAATACTGATAATTTTTATAACCGGTTCGCTTTTGTATATTACATGGGTGTCTTTATTTATGAAGTCACGGGCGAGGATTGATCATCAGCGATTTAAGCAGATGTCGGAAGCCAATAGCAAACTGATTACCATTATTAACGGAATGCAGGAGATCAAGCTGACACAGAGTGAAACCAGTAAACGCTGGGATTGGGAAAATCTCCAGGCATCTCTATTCAGTGTGAAAACGAAGGGGTTGGGAATAGTACAGTATCAGACTGCCGGAGCTACTTTTATTAATGAAGTTACTAATATACTAATCACTATTGTTGCTGCTACCGCTGTTTTAAAAGGCAATATGACTCTCGGTATGATGCTTGCCGTGCAATTCATTATCGGTCAGCTGAACGTGCCTGTCAGTCAGATCATAGGGTTCTTCAGATTATCACAGGATGCTAAGATGAGTCTTGACAGACTCTCAGAGATCCACTATATGGACGAAGAAGAGATAAATACGGAAATGAAAGTCAGAAAACTGCCTGAAAAAAAGGATATTTTCATAAACAATGTATCATATCAGTACGAAGGTCCTCATTCTCCTTTTGCTCTTAAAGATGTAGACCTATATATTGAAGACAGAAAAAATACGGCTATTGTTGGTGTCAGTGGAAGCGGAAAAACAACACTCCTGAAATTGCTGCTTGGCTTTTATCAACCCATAAATGGTGAAATTCTTGTTGGGGATACGAAACTTTCAGGGCTGAGTTTAAAAATATGGAGAGAAAAAACAGGAGCAGTAATGCAGGATGGCTTTCTTTTTCCGGAATCTATTGCACGTAACATAGCTCCGGGAACAGAAGATATCGATCAGGAAAAACTGACAAAAGCTGTGGAAGTTGCCAACATAAAGAGCTTTATCGAATCATTGCCTTTGGGATATAATACCAAAATAGGTATTAACGGACATGGATTGAGCGAAGGCCAGAAACAAAGACTTCTCATTGCCAGAATCATATATAAAGATCCGGATATTATTATTTTTGATGAAGCGACAAATTCACTTGATGCAAATAATGAAAAGGTAATAGTGGAAAATCTTTCTTCCTGTTTCGAAGGTAAAACAGTGATTATCGTTGCTCACCGATTGAGTACTGTTAAGAACGCCGACAAAATTGTAGTTCTCGATGGCGGGCGTGTAATTGAAACAGGTAATCACAATTCTCTGATAGAAATGAGAGGCGCCTACTATAATCTTGTAAAAAATCAACTGGAGCTTGGTAATTAAAAGCAGCAATGAAAAACAGGGTAAATGAAATAATATATTCCGAACCTGTTCAGGAAATAATATCAAATCCTCCTGCAAAAATAATCAGATGGGGAACTGCCCTTATTGCATTTGTTTTTATTCTTCTTATAACTCTTTCCTGGATAATAAAATATCCCGATGTTGTTCCTGCACCTGTCGAGATCACCACAGTTAACCCTCCGGTTACTCTTGCAACCAAAATAACAGGACGAATTAATAAGCTTATGGTTGAAGATGGTGAAAAAGTAATGCCCGGACAGTTGCTTGCAGTTATGGAAACAGCTGCTTCATTGTCTGATATAGAGACTCTTAAGTCTATAGTTGATACAATTTCCAAACCTTCTATTCTTTTTCCGGAATCCATCCCTCTGTTTTCACAACTGGGAGAGATACAGAGTTTTTATTCATCTTTTATGAAAGCTCTTGCAGATTATAATTCTTACGTTAATAACGATTATTATGGCAGTAAAATAGTCTCAATAACAGAAGAAATAACAGCTCTTCAGGAGTATATAGAAAGAATGAAGGCCAAAGAACGAATTATCACAGATAATCTTAAACTGGAATATAATAAATATATTAGAGATTCAGGTCTTTATGTTAACAAAGTGTTTTCTGAGAGTGAATTTGAACTATCAAAAAAGTCATATAACAACAGTAAGCTGGAACTCCAACAGGTTCGACTCGAGCAATCTCAAAATATTATTTCTCTGGCTGAGAAAAACCAGTTGCTTCAGGATTACCGGATAAAGAGGGAAGAGGAAAGGCAAAATCTGGGTTCACTCCTGGATGAGACATACCTTAATCTGAAAGCTCAGATTAATATCTGGAGAAATAATTATTTGCTTATAACACCTGTTGAGGGGACAGTTTCCTTTACAAAGTTCTGGAGTGAAAATCAGTCTGTGGTTAAAGATGAACCTGTAATCAGTATAGTACCTCTCGAGCCAGGTGATTTCGTAGGAAGAATTAATCTCAGAATGCAGCGTTCCGGAAAAGTTACACCAGGTCAGACAGTCAATATTAAACTTAGTGGCTATCCTTATCTGGAATATGGTATGGTAAGAGGTGTTGTGAAATCCAAATCGCTGGTCCCGGCCAGTGATGCCTATATAATTGAAATAGACTTCCCTTCCGGTCTTACAACTCTTTACGGGAAAAAGCTTGATTTTACCCAGAATATGCAGGGAACAGCCGAGATCCTCACAGATAACCTCAGACTACTGCAAAAAGTTATAAATCCTTTTAGATATCTGGTGACTAAAAACAGGACCTGATAGTTTATTTACCTGAATAAGGTTCATAGTTATCGTCGCTGCTATCTGACTTGAATAACGATGATGACTGATCGTGCTTATCACTATCAATTTCCGAATGTTTCTTTTTTGAATACTTTTTGTATAATGATAATCCCGATATAATAAAAAGCGTAATTATCAGTATTAATTCAGAGGTGCTCATGTTAATATTTTTTAATCCTGATCAGTATTTTGTGCAGAAATCAAAGATATTATTAATATTTCAATTTCTGAAAATACGAAACTCAAATTGATACGACATCATCTCAGTGCCATTTACAGCTTCTTTTTGAATACCTTCCGGGGATGTCTTCAGGGCATTTATTTAAAGAAAACTTTGACCATAATTAAATATTCAATATTTTCGTAGCTTGAAAAATTCAAAGTGTGATTAATGATGTATTATATCATACTAGAGCTGAAATTAGAAAGGATTGATTATGACAAAGAAAAATCCGGATGACTCTGTTCTGAATGAACAATCCGAAGCATTTGAAGATGCCGGCGGAATTGAGGATGCCAACCAGGCTGAAAAAGCGCAGGAATCAAACTCCGAAAAAACTGAGACAGGAGAAAGTAATAACCGGGATACTGTTAACAAGTCACAGGAAAAAGAAGAAGAAGAAAAAGAAGAAAAAAAGGGAAAAGACCCAGGAAAACAAACTGATGGTATTGTTGCAGGCCCAAAAAGAAAGCGTACAACAAAGTCAGATGATCCTGAAGAAGATGATAATGATGCCTCAGGGGAGGATAATGAAAATCTGGAAAATGTTTCGCTTCCGCCTGTGGATTATTCAGGTTATTCAAAAGATGATCTTGTTGATACTCTGGCTTTGTTAATTGAAAACAGACCTCCGGCAGAAATTCGTGGCGATATTGACCGAATAAAATTCTTTTTTTATAAAAAACTGAAAGCCGAAGCCGAAGAAAGGAAAAATAAATTTCTTGAAGATGGAGGGAAAATAGAAGAGTACAGGGCTTGGGTTGACCCGGCAGAAGCGAAGGTAAAACATCTTATAGACAGATATAAACAAAAAAAATCAGATTTTAATAAAGTCCAGGAAGCTGAGAAATATGAGAATCTGAAAAAAAAATATGAAATAATTGACAAGATAAAAGATCTTGTCAACCGTGAAGAATCTATCAACAAGACATTTCATGAGTTCCGCTCATTACAGAATGAGTGGCATTCAGTAGGAGTAGTGCCTCAGAGTTCCCTGAAAGATCTGTGGGAAAATTATCATCACAGTGTTGAAATGTTTTATGATTATATCAAAATCAACAAGGAACTAAGAGATCTTGATCTGAAGAAGAACCTGGAATCGAAAATCAGATTATGTGAAAAAGCAGAAGAATTATTACTTGAACCAAATCCGGTAAATGCATTCAGGCTTTTGCAGGATTATCATAACCACTGGCGTGAAATAGGACCAGTACCACCGGAATCAAAAAATGAGATATGGGAGCGTTTCAGAGAAGCTACTTCGCAGATAAACAAAAGACATCACGAATATTTTGAAAAGCAGAAGGAGGAACAGAAGAAAAACCTGGAGGCAAAAATAGCCCTCTGCGAAGAAGTTGAAGCAATTAATTTGTTGGATATTAATACTTTCAAGGATTTTGATGCCAGAGCTGAAAAAATTATTGCACTGCAGAAGATGTGGCGAACATTGGGTTTTGCCCCTAAAAAACAAAACACTAAGATTTACCAGCGTTTCAGAGATGCCTGTGATAGTTTTTTCGAAAAGAAAAGAGCTTTCTATGCTGAAAATAAAGAAACACAGCTTAATAACCTCCAAAGGAAGATCGATTTATGTCTTCAGGCTGAAGCTCTGCAGGACAGCGACGACTGGAAAGCTACATCTGACGCACTGATTAATCTTCAGAAAGAATGGAAATCTATAGGCCCTGTTCCAAGAAAACAATCAGATAAATGCTGGAAAAGATTCAGAAAAGCATGCGATCATTTTTTTGACAGGAAAAGCCAGCATTTTTCTGAACTGGATACATCATACGAAGATAACCTTAAAGCCAAAATTAAAATAATTGAAGAACTGGAAAATTTTGATGCAGGAGCAGATGTGCAAACAGCATTTGAGAGTCTTAAGGAATTACAGAAAAAATGGACTGAAATAGGTTTTGTTCCTTTTAACCGTAAAGATGAAATAACAAACAGATACAGAAATGCCCTTAACAAAGAGTTCGATAAGCTTAAAATAGGCGATAACGATAAGAGTATTTTAAAATACAGGTCAAAGCTCGATAACCTGAAAACAAATCCCATGGCTTCGAGAAAGATACGCAACGAACGGGATAAATTTGTTGCAAAAATAAAACAACTTGAAAGCGATATAGTGCTTTGGGAAAATAATATAGGGTTCTTTGCCAAATCAAAAAATGCCGAAACAATGATCAAAGAGGTTGAAGATAAGATTGAGAACGCAAAGAAAATGATCAGTACACTGGAAGAAAAAATAAAAATGATAGATCAGTCAGATCTTGATGTATAAAATGACAGATAGTTAATTCTTTATTCATTTGGCAGACGTAAAATTTGTTTTCGTTACGGGAGGAGTTACTTCTTCTTTGGGGAAAGGCACTCTTGCAGCATCTCTTGCAATGTTATTGCAGGCAAGAGGCTATTCTGTAACTATTCAGAAACTTGACCCTTATATAAACGTTGATCCAGGTACACTGAACCCCTATGAACACGGAGAATGTTTTGTCACTCTCGACGGGGCTGAAACTGATCTTGATCTGGGCCATTATGAGAGATTCCTTAATGTTCCTACCAGTCAGGCAAATAATGTAACTACAGGACGAATATACCAGACTGTCATTGAAAAAGAAAGAAAAGGAGATTATCTCGGGAAAACAGTACAGGTAATACCTCATATTACCGATGAGATAAAAAGAAGAATAAAGCTGGTAAGCTCGGGAAATAAGTTTGATATTGTAATGACTGAAATAGGAGGTACTGTCGGTGATATCGAATCATTACCCTATATTGAAGCTGTTCGCCAGCTCAAATGGGAACTTGGACAACAAAATTGTATAGTAATTCATCTGACACTTGTGCCTTTTCTTGCTGCTACAGGAGAATCCAAGACCAAACCAACCCAACATTCAGTAAAAGAACTTCTTGAAGAAGGTA
>LSQX01394243.1_pt2 | contig 28198 bp, 24 predicted proteins | sample 654561 | NCBI WGS metagenome assembly LSQX01 (sample SAMN04489861, study PRJNA283612) | anaerobic digester metagenome | isolation source: 4 biogas reactors fed with cattle manure at either 37C or 55C with and... | place: Denmark: Kongens Lyngby | collected 2014
GGCTGGCTGTATTTCTGGAGCGCCATTTCCACGAGCTGTACCAACGCTGCGATGACGAGGATGAACGCTATTGTCTGTAGGTACTCCAGCCCAAGCGGCTTCAGCAGGAATTCCTGCACCGCCCATGTGGCCGCTGATGCGAATGTCATGACGAATATGACGGCCGCGCCCATGCCTGCCGCTGTCTTCATATTCCTCGACACCCCAAGGAACGGACAGATCCCGAGGAACTTGACCACAACGAAGTTATTTATGAACACAGCCGAAATAAAGGCTATGAGTATACTCGCAAGCATTATTCCTGTACCTCCTTTCCACTGGCGGCAATCCCACAGTTAGCCGGACATGCATCGCACCCGGACCCGGCTTCATGGGCGCCGCATCCGGCGGTCGTGACCTTCCTGTTGGTCAAAAGGTTCACTACTCCTATGGCAAGGCCGTATACCAGGAAACCTCCCGGAGGAAGTATCATCGCCAGCGCCGGGCTTGCCGATTCACCGAACAGCGGTACGTTGAATATGCTCCCGTTTCCAAGTATCTCCCTTATCGAGCCTATCGCAGTGATGGCAAGAGTAAAACCGATACCCATGCCCAGGCCGTCAACGGCCGATTCCAGCACCGGGTTCTTCGAGGCGAACGATTCCGCCCTGGCCATGATAATGCAGTTGACGACGATCAGCGGGATGAATATGCCCAGTGCCTTGTCAAGCGCCGGAACATAAGCTTTCAGAAGCATCTGCACGATAGTGACGAATCCCGCGATGACCGTTATGAACGCCGGTATCCTGACCTTGTTCGGGATGAACTTCCTGAGCAGTGAAATGACCACGTTCGATCCGATCAGCACTGCAGTGGTGGCAAGCCCCATGCCTATGCCGTTGATCGCCGACGTCGTTACTGCCAGCGTGGGGCAGGTCCCCAGCACAAGGCGGAATGTCGGGTTTTCATCGATGATGCCGTTTTTGAAAGTTTTCAGCAGTTTCATTTCTTACCGCCTCCATTCTGCCCGAGGAGCTTCACGCCAAGATCGGCTGAAGCCTGTACGGCACTGTTCACGGCATTCGTACTTATAGTCGCGCCGCTTACAGCCTGTATTTCGTCGTCTGCCGTTGCCGGCCCCGAAACTATCCTGATCCCGCCGGAAATGGCCTTCCCCGTGTACTGCGAGGTGAACTTCTCTCCGGCCGCCTTGCTTCCAAGGCCCGGCGTCTCTTCGTTGTCGCCGACCCTTACGCCTGTTATCGTGCCATCTTTCCCGACGCCGACGGTCACCGGGACATCACCGCCGTAACCGGAAGATACGGCTGAAAAAACGTATCCGACAAATTCGTCGCCGCTGTACGCAGCATAGACTTCCTTCACAAGCCCCGTGCCATCCTGGTCCTCCCAGCCCTCGATCTTCTCAAAGCTGTCCGCCGCGCTCATCACATGCACCCTCTGTTCTTCCGCGGCCTGTTGGACACGCATGGCAATGGTGTCCTTTGTTATATGGTTCACGACCGCGAGGCACAACGCCGTGGCAAGGCATATTACGAAAAGCTTCAGTGCAGGGTCCAGCAGCCGGCGCACTTCGTCGTTCAACAAGCTTTTCAGCACCTCCGGCACGTTGGACCCTCGCTTAGCCGCACCCCCTGCGTTCTTTTCCGTTACTGCTTCGGCGATCTCCTCTTCAGTTCCGTCCTGTATCCCTTCCTGCGGTGCGTACTGTATATCTGTCCGCGGTCCTTCTTCCATCCCGGACGACATCCGTTCTTCTCCGCCTGTATTTGCTCCTTCGACTATCGTTTGATCCATCATCTCTCCGTTTACAGGTTCGCGCCTTTCCTCGTTCATTTTTTCGCCACACCCCCTCCGAAGCTCCTGGGGATCATGTACCTGTCGATGAGCGGTACCACAAGGTTCATCAGGAGTATGGAATATGACACGCCCTCGGGATAACCCCCGTACAGCCTGATGATGGACGTAAGGAACCCGCATCCGATCCCCATTATGATCCTTCCCCTGAACGTGACCGGAGAAGTCGTGTAGTCGGTTGCCATGAAGAAAGCACCCAGTATAAGTCCTCCTGCGAATACATGGTAAACGAAATTCCCGGTGAACAGGCCTTCGCTGCCGCCCAGCATCCACGTCATGAAACCCACCGTCCCAATGAATGCGAGCGGAAGCTCAAGCGTGATGACATTCCGGGCCACAAGGTAAACAGCCCCGATCAGCAGTGCCAGGGCGGACGTCTCTCCGATGCACCCTCCTATGTTGCCGACGAACATATCCCAGAACTTTGGCAGTTCCCCGGCTGCTTCGCTTCCCTTCTTCATGATCTCCAGCGGTGTCGCCGTACTGACCGCATCCCATCCAGGAGCCTGCCATGATGTCATCTGGCCGGGCCAGGATGCCACCATGAACGCCCTTGCGGCAAGCGCAGGATTGACGAAATTCTGTCCGAGGCCGCCGAACAACTGCTTGACTATGATGATGGCAAAGACGCCTCCTATGGCAGCCATCCACAGCGGCAGGGACGGCGGCAGGTTGAATGCCAGGAGCAGGCCTGTCACGGCCGCACTCAGATCCGCTATCGTATTTTCCTTTTTAGTTATTTTGCACCACGCATATTCGGCAGCCACGCACGAGGTGACGGTCACGAGTATCAGCATGGCGGCCTGCACCTTGAAGTATATCACCGAGCATACGGCCGCAGGCAGCAATGCAATGATCACGTCCCTCATGATCTTCTGCGTGCTCTCGCCGCTCCTTATATGCGGGGATGAACCGGCTAAAAGGCTGATCTCCATGTCAGTTACCCCCTCCCTGCTTCCTTGCTGCTGCCTTCCTGAGCTCCGCCTTTGCTATACGCACGGACTGCACGAGATTCCTGGACGCGGGGCATACATATGAACAGCAGCCGCATTCTATACAATCGCTCACATGGTATTTTTCAATTCCTTCGAAGTTTCCGCGGACCACGTTCAGGTTTATATACAGTGGCAGCAACGACATCGGGCATGCCGCCACGCATTTACCGCACCGTATGCAGACCGACTCTTTTGGCTGCTCCGCATCACTCTCTCCAAAGGCGAGCAACGCGTTCGTCTGCTTGAGCACCGGATCATCCAGCGAGTGCTGCGCCACACCCATCATCGGGCCGCCCATAATGATCTTTCTCGGTTCATCACAGAAACCTCCGCAGAATTCGAAAACTTCCTTCAGCGGTGTACCTATCAGGACTTCGACATTCTTTGGGTTTGCGACTGCGCTACCGTCCACGGTCACCTTTTTCCTGATCAGCGGCAGGCCGGTTTTAAAATACTGGGCTATAAACGAGACTGTCGCCACATTCTGGACCAGCACGCCTACGTCCATCGGAAGTCCGCCGGTCGGAACCTTACGGCCGGTCAGAGCATATATGAGCTGCTTCTCTCCGCCCTGCGGGTAACGCACAGGAAGGCTGACCACCTCGATACCGTCCTGGTCCGACACAAGGGATGACAACAGTTCTATGGCATCCGGCTTGTTGTCCTCGATGCCGATCAGGGCTTTCCCGGCACCGGTGATTTCCATGACCTTCTTCGTACCTTCTATGACGTACTGGGGATTTTCCATCATTTCCCTGTAATCCGACGTTATGAATGGTTCACATTCCGCGCCGTTTATTATGACCGTGTCGATCATCTTCCCCGGAGGCGGTGAAAGCTTGATGCTTGTCGGAAAACCTGCGCCGCCGAGGCCTACGATGCCGGATTCCCTTATCGCCTTCAGCATGCTCTCCCTGTCGGCGCAGGAAGGCGGAACAACACTCTCGTGCAGTTCCTGCAGCCCGTCCGGTTTTATCTCGACTACCGTGACTTCCATACCATTGGAGTATATTAATGGCCTCACATCGGTCACGTTCCCGGACACGCTGGAATGGACAGGCGCAGATACAGGCTTGTCCGAATCCCCTATCTTCTGTCCGACCAACACCCTGTCACCTTTTTTCACCAGCGGGACACAAAGCGCACCGAGATGCTGCAGCATCGGTATGATGACCCTGGAAGGCAGCGGCATCCTTACCGTTTCGAGCTCTGCCGTCTCTTTATGATGGCCGGGGTTTATGCCGCCCCTGATACGCTTTATGGTTGTTGTCAAAAAAAATCACCTCACAAAATCGATGGTGCTGACTCATTTGACCCCGGATGTCAACTACTGTGATGCGATGAGTTTCCATAAAAAACATGCATGATAGATTTTACCGCAATGACATACTGCCGCATGTCATCACCCTACATATTCTATCATCTGTAGCACGGGTACGCCAGAATAATTAAATTTTTAACAATTGTATACAAAATACATGTGGAGCACATAAATCATGCTCCACGCCTGGATTTCATGGGTTTTGGCCTCTTTGCCCGGTATAAAATACCTGTAATACAGGGACCATTTCAGGCATTTCCGGCAAGAGACGGGAAGGCCCTTTCGGCAAGCACTGCCATCTGGCCCCGGCTGATGGCCTCATACGGCCTGAACGTACCGTCCTGGAAACCCTTGATGAAGCCCCTGGCTGCCATCCTGCATATGGCGCCGTACGACCACTCCCGTGAAGGATCTGCATCGCTGAAAGGCGCGAGACCAATGGCGCCCTGGTATACGGGATCATCGCCAAACAGCCGGTCCAGCAGCACGGCCATCTGTTCACGGGTAACAGGTGCATCCGGATATCCGGGTCCCAGTGGTTGCTGAGGAACGGCGTCACGCTGATCCCTCTTTCATGCATGGCATCGATGAAGTCACGGTCGATGGCCTGCGTGATCTTCAACGTCCCGTCATCGTTCAGGTCGAAGTAGCTTGGAGCTATATGGTCCAGTGCTCCCGCCGCATCGTCGACGAGACCGTAATATGCAGCCGGGTCACCGAAATAAACGTACGTCATGCTAAAACGCCTTGCCTGCGTGCTTCCGGCTGTTCCGGACTGCTGCATGCCACAGGCCGGAACAGGTTGCAGGAACCAGGCAGCAAACAGCACCGTAATCGCCAGCAACACAGCGATAACGTTCCTGGCAGTGATGGATCTGCCGGCTGACCTCATAATTCCTGTATTCCTGTGGAAACTGATGTGCCCTGAGGCACCGACAGGTTTTATAAGCACAGGATAACACCCCCCTGACCTCTTATGATCTGCTGGTCCCTGCAGATGGGACACTGTCTGCTATTAACGATAAGAGATGAATGACTGTAAATCAATGGACAATTTATGTAAACCATATGCAACCGCTGCCGGGTCATACCTGCCAAAGGGTCATACCTGCCACCGGAACACAAAAAGATGCAGCGGCAACATCACCGAAAACGAAAGAATAGTACAGGGGAATAATGAAGGAAATATACCCGGGAATAATGAAGGGATATAACAGGGAGAAATAAGAATATAATTTACCATGAGAAAAATAACCGTCATCCGTATCGGCAAAAGAAAGGCGGCAGTCCCGCCCAGGCAGCGCACGGCCTTTCTCAGGACCCAGCGCAATAAAAAAGCGATCATAATGATCGCCCTGGTGATACCCCTGGTTTTCCTGGTGATCCTCCTGTTCAGCCAAATGGACCGGTGAACTTGCCGGGTCATACCAGATAGTATCGTTTTCACCGTCGTGCGGTTTATGGAATTGCGTGGGATGCCCCTTGTTGTTGCTGCTTCAGTGTCTCACTCCAGGCCCAGTATCTGTACCACCTGGTCCTTCATATCTTCCCTTTTGCAGACCGTGTCATGCAGGACAGGCTTCTGTGCAAGCCCGGCAAGGGCTGGCGGTACAGGGAAGCCACAATGCCTGGATAATACGTCAAGCAGTTCGAATTCGTCCATGCCGGCGATCCTGTCCTCCCCGAAGACAGCGCTCGCAACGCTCCTGTTGAACTTGAACGGGCTCGCCGTCGACGCTATGACCGTCTTCGTCATGTCTCCCGTGGCTATGACGTACTTTTCATATACATCGATCCCGACCGCTGTGTGCGGATCCGCCAGGTACCCGTATTCCTCGTATACTTCCCTTATGGTTTCCAGGGTTTCCTCATCGGTGGAGTACTGGGCCCAGTACATCTCGTTCAGTTTTCTCTTCTCTTCACCGTAGATCGCGTATCTTCCCTCTCTCTTCAGCCTGTCCATCCAGTCCCGGACCTGTTCGGCGTCGCGCCCGGCAAGTTCGAACAGGAGCCTTTCGAGGTTGCTGGATACCAGTATGTCCATCGAGGGCGATATGGTCTTTTTAAATTCGCGTTCGCGGTTATATATGCCGGTATTTATGAACTCCGTCAGGACATTGTTCTCATTGGACGCGCAAATGAGATTGTTGACAGGCAGCCCCATTTCCCGGGCATACCATGAAGCAAGGATATTGCCGAAATTGCCGGTAGGTACGGTAATATTTATCTTCTCGCCTTCCCTGATCTCCCCGGCTGCCAGCAGGTCCGCATATGCGGAGAAATAATAGACTATCTGCGGGACCAGCCTGCCCCAGTTTATGGAGTTGGCGGATGAAAACCTGAACCCGTTCCGCAGCATGTCCCTGCCAAGTTCTTCGTCCGAGAAAATCGCCTTGACGCCGCTCTGGGCATCGTCAAAATTGCCCCTGACGCCGACGACATAAACATTGGAGCCTTCCTGGGTCACCATCTGCTTTTTCTGGACCTGGCTGACCCCGTCCTCAGGGAAGAATACTATGATCCTGGTCCCTTCCACGTCCCTGAAGCCTTCCAGCGCTGCCTTGCCGGTATCCCCGGAAGTTGCGACGAGGATGACGGTCTCGCATTTCTCGCTGGTTTTCCTGTTGGCTTTGACCAGGAGCCTTGGCAGCAACTGGAGCGCCACATCCTTGAAAGCGCATGTCGGGCCGTGCCATAGTTCAAGCATGTAGGCATTCTCGCTGAGCTTCACCACCGGCGCGATCCTGCTGTCATCGAATTTGCCGCTCCCGTATGCGCCGCTTACGCATTCTGCCAGTTCCGCATCCGTATAGTCGTCGAGAAAACGCCTCAGTATAAAAACAGCCCTTTCCATGTAATCCATTTTTGAAAGCGAAACTATTTCTTCATGATCCAGCCTGACCTGGGTATCGGGCACGAACAGCCCGCCGTCGGGGGCAAGTCCGCGCTTTATGGCCTCGGCTGATGTCACTTTCCCGGACCAGCCGCGGGTACTCACATAATACATTCAAAAACCTCCCCGGCAAATAAACTGCAAAGCATCGGGCAGTTTTCCCGGTGCTTCGTGATACGATGCTATATTATAATAATACAAATACGGAAAAAATACAAAAGAGTTTTCAATAGATCACGGTACCCTGGTCAGTTCATTGATCCTCTGCTGCGCGTTCCTCGTATACCAACTGGGCGGATAGTTGTCCACGAGCTCCTGGTATACCGCCAGCGCACTGCGGGAATCCTTCAGCAGCTGATGGCTGCGCCCCATGTAGTACAGTGTCGCGGCCATATTGGAGTAATTGGGATCGTATATGCGGACTTTTTCGAAACTTTTGAGGGCATCCTCGTACTTTCTCGAGTTGTATTCCCTGTAGCCCCTGTCGTATGCCGATTTGGCGGCAAGCGGCATCGCCTTCTCATACAGGCTGTCGAACTTTTCCTTCTCGGCATCCCTGAATTCTATCGTTTTCATAAGCATGAGCATATCGGCCGCACCTTCGTAATCCTTCGAACTTAGCATCGACTCCACTTCGTAGAGCTTTATGGCAGCCTTGTAATAGTCGGCCTCTTTCAGCGCTTCATCCTTTTCCCTGAGTGCGGCCTCGTACTTGCCCTCGAGTGCGGCGTACTGCTGGTCGAATATCCTTTTGGCCTCATCCACGGCCGCATTTATTTCATCTTCGCTTGGCGGCAGCTGGACAGGCTCTGGTTTGGGAAGTAAGAAGTAAATGAAAGCCCCCACCAGCAACCCTGTCAGGACGCCTGCGGCAAACCTGGCGATGTTCCGGGCAATACGCCTGTTCCTGTTGGGATCGAACAATGGCCTCTCCGGCCTGGAGGTTTTCGGCTGTTTTTCTTTTTTCTTCTTCCTGATCCTCTTAAGCGGTTCACCCGGCTGTTGCTGCAGGTTCACGGCAGGGGCAGCGATGCCCTCTTCAGCAGGTATTATATCCGTCAGCTTGTTGCGCTGCATGAAACCCAGCGCATATACGCTGTTTGCTTCTGAACGTATGACTTTATTGAAGACTTCCGCAGCTTTTTCCTTTTCACCTACATATGTGTAACATACGCCCAGGAGGTTGAGCGCTTCGTTGAAATGCGGATTCAGGGCAACAGCCTTCCTGAGCTTTATTATCGCCATGTCCTCGCTGTCGGTCCTGAGGTCCTCGATGGCCTTGTTGTAAAGGTATACTGAATTGCGTACATTGTCTGGTATGGCCTCACCCCCGCGAACGATTTCGTCAAGGTCGATGGCCTTGAAATTTTTCAGTTCAGCCTTCACATCCACCGAAAACCTCACCCCCCTGGTTACTTGGAGAACATGTCTCTCACGGCGCCAATGTAATACAGCGATCCAAACGCACAAACCACGCCGCCGGGACCGGCTGACGCTATGCCGGTCCTGACCGCCCTTTCAATTGTATCACTTATCATCACGTCATTACAATACCTGCTTGCATGTTCCGCCAGCACATCGGCCGGAAGCGCCCTGTTTGAAGGGATCGTCACAGTGATGACCTTCCTGCATCCCGGCAGGGCGTTCTCCAGCATCGCGCGGTGATCCTTGTCGGCGGCTGCGCCGATGATGAAAGTCAGCGGCCTGCCGGGGAAATACTCGTCCAGTGTTTTTCTCAAAGCCCTTGCTCCCTCGGGATTGTGGGCGCCGTCTATGATAAACACGGGGTCCTTTGACAGGATCTCCATCCTGCCGGGCCACCTGGCCACCCCGAGCCCGTTCCTTATGTCCGTCTCCGTTATCCTCCAGCCCTTATCCTTAAGGAGGCTGGCCGCTTCCACAGCAACGGCGGCATTGCGGAGCTGGTGCCTTCCGATCAGGGAGATCCTCAGCCCTTCGAGTTCCCTGTAGCTGAAAACCTGGCCGTCCGGTCCGAACCCGTGGAGCCTTATTTTCGAAAAATCCACCCTGTGGAGCCTTGCTCCCCTGTCCCTGCATGCATCTTCGAAAACCTGCATCACTTCCGGCTCCTGGTCATAGACCAGCACATCCCCGCCTTCCTTTATGATGCCGGCTTTTTCGAAAGCTATCTCCGGCAGCGTGTTCCCGAGCCTTTGCGTATGGTCCCTGCTTATGGTCGTGATGACGGCCAGTTCCGGGACGTCGATGGCATTGGTCGCGTCGAACCTTCCGCCCATCCCCGTTTCAAGCACCACTATGTCGCATTTCTTCCTGCGATAGTATTCAAGTGCAATGGCAGTGACGATCTCGAACATGATCGGCCGGTTTTTGCCTTCACCCGCCATCTTATCGGCGCAGTCCCTGACGAGCGCCGTTATGCCGGCCAGTTCATCTTCACCGATTTCTTCCCTGTACGTCTTCCTGCCCGTTCCACGGCAGCCGGCAGCCATTGCGGCCGTCCCCGGTGCGCCGTTCTCCTGCCCGTCCGCGGCAGGCCTGCTTATGGCTATCCTCTCGGTGAACCGCTGCAGGTACGGCGAAGTATAGATGCCTGTCCTGTACCCGGCCTGCGACAGGATGCTTCCAATAAATGCAGACGTTGAACCTTTGCCGTTTGTTCCTGCGACATGGACAAAGCGAAGTTCCTTCTGCGGGTCGCCCAGCATACCGAGCAGTGTCCTGATGTTCTCCAGACCAAGTTTTTTGCCGAACCTGTTTGCCCCGTTTATATATTCAAGTGCTTCTTCATATGTCATATCCATTACCCTGCTTGATAAAACCCCTTACCGGACCTTTTGCTGTGATCCCTGTAAATATCATTACAGGTTTGCCCCGCAGCACTTCTTGTATTTCTTGCCGCTGCCGCACGGGCACGGATCGTTCCTTCCGACCCTGGCTCCGCTCCTGACGACCGGTTTGCGCGGACCGCTGTCGCCGTGGCTGGCAGTGACAGGCTCTGCTACCTTTTCCCTCTTAGGAGTTCCCTGCTCACGGTCAATCCGCATGCGCAGCAGCCTTTTCACTGAATCGTACTGGATGCTCCGGATCATTTCCTCGAACATTTCGAAGCCCTCGAACTTGTATTCCACCACGGGATCGCGCTGTCCGTATGCCCTCATGCCTATCCCGTAGCGGAGCTGATCCATCGCGTCTATATGGTCCATCCACTTTTCGTCGACAGTCCTGAGGAGCACTATCCGCTCAAGCTCGCGCATGATCTCGGCGCCGTATTCCGCCTCCTTGGCTTCATATGCACCCACTACCGCCCTGAGCAGCGTTTGTTTCAGGTCTTCCTGTGTATATGTGTCCGCTTCTTCCTTTGGAACGCTGAGTTTCCCTATGTCAGGCAGCAGGTCCCTGGCCTGGGCGTTGATCCCTTCCCAGTCCCACATGTCCGGATGGGAGTTCTCGCCGCAGAACCGTTCCACCAGCGAATCCACGGTATTCTCGATCATCTTCATGAACGATTCCTTCAGGCTTTCGCCGTTGAGCACCTGCCTGCGCTGCGAGTAGATTACCTCCCTCTGCTTGTTCATGACATCGTCGTACTGGAGCACGCGTTTCCTTATGTCGAAGTTCCTGCCCTCGACCCTTCTCTGGGCATTTTCGATCGCATTGGTAAGCATTTTGTGCTCGATGGGCTGGTCGTCTTCAAGACCAAGTGCCTCGACGATGGCGGTCAGCCTGTCCGAGCCGAACAGCCTCATGAGGTCGTCCTCGAGGGAAATATAGAAGCGCGAGGAACCGGGGTCGCCCTGTCGCCCGGAACGGCCGCGGAGCTGGTTGTCGATACGTCTTGATTCATGCCGCTCCGTGCCGATTATGTGGAGTCCGCCAAGCTCTATGACTTTTTCCTTTTCCGCGTCGGTCTGCTTTTTGAAATGCTCGTAAAGTTCCTTGTAAACGGCTCTCGCCTTCAGCACTTCTTCATCCTCTGTGACGGCAAAACTCGTGCATTCGCTGATCAGTTCCTCCGGGTATCCCTGCTTCCTCATTTCCTGCTTCGCAAGGAATTCCGGGTTACCCCCGAGCATTATGTCCGTTCCGCGGCCGGCCATGTTGGTGGCTATCGTCACCGCACCGAGCCTTCCGGCCTGCGCTATGATCTCCGCTTCTTTTTCATGGAATTTCGCATTGAGCACCTGGTGCGGTATGCCTTTCTTTTTCAGCATGCTGCTCAGCAGTTCCGACTTTTCGATAGAGATCGTGCCTACCAGTATCGGCTGGCCTTTGCTGTGCCTTTCCTCGATCTCGTTTATGACAGCCCTGAATTTGCCGGCCTCGTTCTTGTACACGACGTCCGGGTAGTCTGTCCTTATCATGGGCTTGTTGGTCGGGATCTCTATCACGTCAAGCTTATAGATCGCCCGGAACTCCTCTTCCTCGGTGAGGGCGGTACCGGTCATGCCCGCCAGCTTGTGGTACATCCTGAAGTAGTTCTGGAACGTGATGGTGGCCAGCGTCTTGCTTTCCCTTTCCACCTTTACGCCTTCCTTTGCCTCGATGGCCTGGTGCAGGCCGTCGCTGTACCGTCTGCCGAACATGAGCCTGCCGGTGAACTCGTCGACGATGATGACCTCCCCGTCCTTCACGACGTATTCCCTGTCGCGCTTCATGAGACCATGGGCCTTAAGCGCCTGGTTTATATGATGGGACAGCGTCAGGTTTTCCGGATCGGCCAGGTTTTCCACGCCGAAGTACTGCTCCGCTTTCGCCACTCCCTTTTCCGTGAGCGTTGCCGTGTTGGCCTTCTCATCGACGATATAGTCGGCGTCGATATCGTCATCGGGCTGCCTGTCATCCGTTTCCGTAAAGACCTTTGCCCTGAGCCGTGATACGAAGGCATTGGCTTTTATATAAAGGTCCGTTGACTTCTCTCCGGCGCCGGAAATGATGAGCGGCGTCCTTGCCTCGTCTATCAGTATGCTGTCCACTTCGTCGACGATGGCGTAGTGCAGGTCCCTCTGGACCATGTCTTCCTTATATATGACCATGTTGTCCCTGAGGTAGTCGAATCCGAATTCATTGTTCGTACCGTACGTGATGTCGCAGGCGTAGGCCTTCTTCCTCTGTGCGTTGTCCAGTCCGTGCACGATCAGTCCAACGCTGAGCCCGAGGAAGTTGTAGATCTTGCCCATCCATTCGCTGTCACGCCTGGCCAGGTAATCATTCACCGTGACCAGGTGGGCTCCTTTCCCTTCAAGGGCGTTGAGATAGAGAGGCAGCGTTGCCACCAGCGTTTTTCCTTCTCCTGTTTTCATTTCGGCGATCCTGCCCTGGTGCAGGACGATGCCGCCTATAAGCTGTACGCGGTAATGCCTCATACCGAGCACCCTGACGGAAGCTTCCCTGACCACCGCGAATGCTTCGGGCAGTATATCGTCCAGCGTCTGGCCTTCCTTCAGCCTTCTTCTGAACTCATCTGTCTTCGACCGCAGTTCCGCATCCGAAAGCGCTTTCATTCCAGGTTCCAGCGCCTCTATCTTGTCGACGATGGGCATTATTCTTTTTAGTTCCCTCTCGCTGTATGTCCCGATAATTTTTTCCACTAAATTTTTAAACATGTTGACCTCCGGTTCATGATGATTTTTTGTTCTAAAGGAAAGCTGCCCGGCTGACGATGGTCAGCAGGCTCCATTCGGAGGTGACAGGCCGGATGCGCAGTATCTTTCTCCCGGGCGCACCGGCACGTCCATGTTTTGCCCCACATGGGCGAACAGGGGCATGCTGTCGTAAACAGTGACAGGCTCGGCCCATGCCGGTATGTCCTTTTGACCGCAAACGGGCGATGCAGATCCGGTATGTTCCCTGAAGGCGCACGAACCGCCGCACCTGTATATACCGCTTGTGCCGTCCGCACATGCAGTTTCCGGATCAGCCGGATCCGTCAGCAGATTTGCCATGTTTATGATATGGACTATCCGTATCTCGGCACTCTTTGGCGCAAGTGCCGATAATATCAGAAAGCCTATGAACAGACCTCTGATCAAGCTTTACCTTCCTTTCCCGCAGGCATCGGCCGGAGCCTGCCCGGGACCTTATTCGGGTTCTCCCGTTTTTTCCTTATGACTTCCTTCAACACTGCCGGGTTCCCTTTCGGGCTTTCCCGGGTTCTTTTTTTCGAGCCTCTCAAGTATCGTCCTGTAGCCGTCGGCACCGTACACAAGGCACCGGTTGACCCTGCTGATGGTAGCAGTGCTGGCTCCGGTCTTTTTTGCGATATCTATATAAGTATAACCTTGTCTGAGCATTTTGGCTACTTCAAGTCTCTGGGCCATTGCTTTGATTTCGGAAACAGTGCAAATATCTTCAAAAAAATTGTAACATTCCTCCAGGTCCTCCAGCAGCAAGATCGCCTCGAACAGGCTGTCGGTCCATTTGTCCCGGATCTTTGAATTCATCAGGTTCATCCCCCGCCCATCATACTTGCACTTTAATACAGTAAAATATTAAATCGTGCTGCTTTTAACATATCAACTTTTTCATCGGCAGTCAATATGGTCAGGCCGCCGGTCTGCCGGACCGGAATATGAGGCGGAACGTGCCGGACAGGTCGAAATACAGCGGGATCAGGACATCGACCAGCATGATCCTGCCATCGGTCAATGATCTCATCAGCAACCCGTGCACGACCCTGAGGGACATGAAAACGACGGACAGGTAAACCACGAACGGGTTTGCGGAAATAAACCCAAGGAAGAAAAGGATCCAGTACCAGGAAAGCACCAGGACCGAAGCGATGGCCCCGAACGCCGCACGGGCCTTTTTGCCGGTGCCGGCCCACCCTGCAGTATCCAGGGTTCCTTCCAAAACAGGCCTGTTCCCGCGGTATTCCATGAAAGGCCCCAGTACCAGCCTGTATCCCTTCCCGTGGAGTATGTCTGCGGGATGTATCCCTCCGGACAGGGCACTGCCGAAAGGCTCCGGCTGTCCGATCTCCTGCAGCAGTTCCTTCCTTATTGCAAAAGCCGTCCCGGCCGCCCCGGGATATGCACCCAGCTTCACCAGGAACGCCCATGTGAAATCCCGCCAGGTATTCAGCGCGAATTCGGAAAACCTCTGCCTGAAATCGGCGCCGCCCGTGCTGACTCGCACGCTGACCGTCATCCCTGTTTTTTCTGCTTTCAGCGGCCTTACCATCCTGACTATGAAATCCTGCCTTACCCTGGCATAGCTGTCCGCAAAAAGGATGATGCCGTGACCCGCCAGCTTCATGGCATGGGCCAGGACCGAACTTTCGCTGTCCGGCCCCGGAATGGCCGGGCCCATGATGATCCTGCAGTCGATCCCGGGATGGTCGGTTATGACCTTTTGCACCGCAGGTACCGCAGGGTCGTCGGAGTCACGGAAGCAGAATATATGCTGTACCGGGCCCGCATAATTCTGCCTGAACCATGATTCCAGGTTCCTTTCGAGTCCAGGTTCCGGGCCGTCCATGACATGGATGACAGACACGCCGGTATCCTCATCCTGTCCGCCCGATGGTACGACGCGGTATGTCCGGTTCATGCAGAGCCTGAAGAATACCAGCTGGGAACACCAGAGCAGCACGAAAAACGCTCCCAGTGCCAGGCTAATGTACAGCAGCACCATGTATCCATCCCCCCGGCACAGATTAATGAAGGCATCTTTCATCGACACATATTGCCGTATACGCCATTATATTACCATATATCCTGTCCGACGGTAAAACGGCCGCATCGGTTCCCGAAAATGCAGGATAAATCATTTTTATTGATTATACGCCGTTTTTCGATATAATTTAATTAGTTTTCCGGCCTGCCGCAGCGAAAAGCAGGCGGAAAAATGCAGGGGATGCAAAAGCAGGAACAGAAGGAGAATCATATGAAGAACATAGCCAGGGAACTCTACGAAGACTACCTTCACAGCAGGAAACAGCTGCCCGACCTTGAGAACATAACCCCGCCGCTTATCAACGTCGACGATGTCCTGCGCGCCCATTACCTGATAAGCGATTATTTCAGCAAAACGGAAGAAGGCATATTGTGTGGCGTCAGGAGCCCGGATCTGCTGTATTCCGCGGTAAGCAGGCAGATCGTCGGGACGGGGAACGATATGAAGTATTCCAATCCCCTGGATATCTGTGCCACACTGTTTTTCGGCCTCGTCAAAAACCACGCGTTCCACGACGGAAATAAGCGGACAGCGCTGCTGATACTGCTTTACCAGTTGACTCTGTACGGCCGCATGGTCAAGTGCAAGGCATCGAAAATAGAAAGGCTGACCCTCGACGTGGCCTCCACCAACTTCCAGGACCCTGAATACCGGGACCTTTGGGATCCCCAGAGATACGCCTGTTCAAAAGAGCTGAAAGAGAAGAATACGGACAACGCAGTGAGGATCATATCCGAATTCCTGAGGAAAAACACCGAAAAGCGGACATTCAGATACAGGTCCGTGACGTACAAGGAACTGATCAGTGCCCTGGAACGTTACGGTTACATAGTCGAGACCGGCAACGGGTCGCTGCAGGTATATGAAATGACGAAAAACATCTGGGGAAAGCCAAAGAAGGTGCTGCGGGCCGCCTCGAGTTTCCACGGCGAAAACCGCGAGGTCCGTCCCAAGCGGCTGAGAAAACTCATGGACGACCTTGGTCTTTCAGAAGAATATCCCAATTACAATGATTTTTTCTCGGGCGACGAGCCCATGTCGAAGCTGATCGCTGTATACGAGGGACCGCTGAAAAGACTGAAGGATAAGTAAACAAAAAAGGTGTTTTCTTTTCGAATATTTGAGTATAATATTATAAAACCGCCCATAAACTCGCCAGTAACGTGTATGGGTTAATCACTGCAAAGCAGTCCTGTCAGGGTAAAGGCGTACCGATCCGGGCCGTGATGCAGTGAGATGAGGGTTCCCGGTCATCCCTTAATTGCGGACTGTAAAAAGCAGGCTTGTGAGAGAGTGTGGAAGAAGCTGATGTTTCCATCGGCTTCTTCCACTTTTTTCACAGGATCTTTCCTGCATTTCTCACCCCGTCATCATATTTCCGCCTCCTGGCTGCGAACTCGCAGTGAAATATTTATACCTTTTTTCAGGCAAAATAAAAACGCAGTGGACATAAACGTTTATAAACCTTGCATCCGCTGTGGCAACTATATGCAGGGACCGAATGGAATGATGCGATCGGAATAAATAGGGGTGATGGAAATGAAGACGAGTTGGAAAGGCTCCATCAGTTTTGGCATGGTGTATTTCCCTGTTAATGTTTACACTGCGACTTCGGGTTCAGCCGGCGTAAAGCTCAACTACCTGCACAGAAAATGCAACAGCCGCATCCGCTACAAGAAATATTGCGATACCTGCAACGAGGAGGTTTCCCAGGATGAAATCGTCAAAGGATACGAGTATGAGAAGGACAAGTACATCGTTATAACGGACGAAGATTTTGAAAAACTGCCCATTAAGTCAAAAAAGCTGATATCGATTTCACATTTTGTAGATGAAGACGAAGTCGACCCGATATACCTGGACAAGGCTTACTTCATTTCGCCCGGGAATTTCAGCGCAAGCAAGGCGTTCGAGCTTTTCAGAAGGGCCATGCTTGAAACCGGCAAGGTCGGCATTGCGAAAATCACGCTGACATCCAATGAATACGTGGCCATGATAAAGCCATATGACAAAGGCGGGATGCTTCTGTACCTGCTGTATTATTCGGATGAGATCAAAAAAACCGAAGAAATCACGGAGCTTGATTATAACGTGGATATCCACGACAACGAGCTGAAAATGGCCATAAGCCTCATCGATAACATGACCGGGGAATTTGATATCGGGCAATACAGGAATGAGTACCAGGATGCGCTCAAACAGCTTATTCAGTCCAAGATCGAAGGAAAGGAAGTCGTAAGCCCGCCTGAAGCGCAGTCGAACATAATCGACCTGATGGAAGCGCTCAAAGCAAGCGTGGAAGCCGCAAAACACGGCAGAACGGACGATTGTCCTCTCAAATCCGGGCCTTCGAATTTGAAAGGAGCCATATGGGCAAAACCAGGGCTGTATTGCGTAGTGGAATATATGCAGGAGATGGAGTCGGGTTATTTGAGAGAGGCGGTTTTCAAGGGGATAAAAATGGACTGACGGCCGGCAGCCAAAATACAAAGGGAGCATTGTCCAGACTCATGTCCGAATAGCTGGTCGGCGATATCGATCCTCTTAATGGACTTCCACGCCAAGGTCGCACGCATGCCGCGCACTATAACGAAACCCCGCAGGCTTAGAGCCTGTGGGGTTTTGTCTGGCGTGCCACGAGGGATTCGAACCCCCGGCCTACGGATTAGAAGTCCGTTGCTCTATCCAGCTGAGCTAGTGGCACATCACCATTTTTAGGAATGTCGCATATTGCTTCGTCATCTTTCCGGCCGGTCCGGTCCTGGCGGGAAAAAATGGAGCGGGTGATGGGAATCGAACCCACGCAATCAGCTTGGAAGGCTGATGTTCTACCATTGAACTACACCCGCGCGTATCGCCGGATATCCGACTTTCATATTATATCGTCGGCCGTTTTATTTGTCAATGACGTAATTTTGCCGCCTGATCAGTCCTCCGCCAGGTATTTTGCGGCCAGTCCGGCCACATCCTCCGTCGACCTGAACCCGTCCGAGTTGATTTTCTGTTCCAGTTCAGGGTAACGCACGAATCCCCGGGACCGGCGGAAATATACATGCGGATAGGGGAACAGGTCTGATCCACCGTCGGAGTAAAGAGCCACGACAACTATATCGCTCAGGCCGTCTGCATCGGCGTCCATCACCTGCAGCATCGACAGGTTTTCGAAATTCCACGTGATGTCCGCCGGTTCCGCAAGCGCATATACAAAACCGCTGTTTTCATCCTCAAGCAGCAGCTTCAGCTTCGCCGCGCCGTCAGGACCGCGCTTTCCGGCAGCCAGCCTCATTTTGCCCAGGTCTTCGAAATCAACGGGTTCCAGGAACATGCTCCGCTCGATTTCCGTGGCCAGGAGCTCTTCGCGCAGGATCTCGCCGGCCGCTATATGATCAGCGAGATCTCCGAACCTTACCTCGAATACCACACGTCCGGCGGAAGGACGGTGATCCTCACCCTGCCCGCCCTCAGCCGGATCTCCGGTCACATGGCCCGAAGCTATCGATATTCCCAGTGAATCCGTAGTCAGATAACTGAAAACATGCGGTTTTTCGGGTGCAGCAATGTTCTCCGGGGTGTCGGCCCCGGCAAGAAATTTTTCCAGCGCACCCGGATCAAGGTTTGTGATCGCTCCCGTCCCGGACTCCCCGCTCACCGCGGCACTGCCGTCAAGCAGCTTTCCGGCGAAACCGGCGCCGGTGTTCACGATGTCTTTCAGCCTGACCCTGTCCCCGGTCCTGGTATCGATGGTCAGAGTAAAATACGCCGTCCCGTCGAATTCGACGCTCAGCAGTGAAGGCGACCTCCTGCTGATACGGTAACCTATGTCTATATTCTCCGACGGGCGGGAAACCTTGCAGTAGTCGAGCGCCTTCAGCGCCTCCTGCTTTATCGTATCGTTGATCTTCTTCCGGATACCTTCGTCGTCCAGTCCGGATACCTGCGGATATTCGATCCTGTGTTCCAGCGTGCCGTCTTTCTCTTCATGGATTTCCCCGGTCACCGTATACCAGGTGCTGTATCCCGCCGGATGCAGTTCCTGTACGTCTGCACCTTCCGCGTCGACTTTGGCATCGCCGTCCATTCCACCGTGTATTTCAGCAGTGGCTGTATTCTTCCTGGCCGTGGCACTGATGTCCTCGCTGGTGATGACATTGCCGTCCAGTGGCCTGCTGAAGGGTTTACCCAGCAATGTTCCGAGCGTTTTCCTGAATTCAGGGTGCTCCCTTATCTTTTGCCTGAGATCGCCGGTCAGCTCCATTTCATATTCATTGACGCCGTCGAACAGATATATGGCTATGTTGTACTTGTCCTTACCGTTCACCCTGGTAAGTATCTCCCCGAAGGTGACCGTCTTTTCCATCGGCTCCGGGTTGTCGGGATCGCTGTAATCGTAGTACCTGTAAGTTATGGTGTGCTCCGTGAGCCGCACCACATCATAACTTTCTTTATTTTCACCATTGACATGCAGCCTCATGAACAGGAGATACTCAGTCTCCGGGATGCTCATTTCCGCGGTGTTTTCAGGCACGGCAGGATCCGCTGTATCCGCCTGCTCAACGGTAATTTCCGCGCTGTCCTCCGGATCGCCGGGATCTTCCCCGGAAAAAAGCGATTTGACTGCCGCGCATCCGGTGAACGATACGAGTACGGCAACGCTTATGATGACTGTCAGGCATTTTTTCAACATGATCTTCCCCTGTCAATGTACCGCGGACACCTTCCGCCATGGAGGCGATCCTGCGGAAATGATCACACAGCGCGCTTAAAAGTGGGATTTACGAAAAAATGATAACACATATTTCATGTTTTAACAATAATGTCGGGGTACTTATCATGGCGCCCGCGATGTGGTAAACTGTTGGTTGGCATCATATTTTTACCGGAGGTGGATGTCTTGCCTTTTTACGACCTTAAGTGCAAATGCGGCGAAGTATTCAACGCAATGGCATCTGTGAGCGACAGGGAAAACAGGCGCATCAGATGCCCGAAATGCGGCAGCAATGACCTTGAAGCAGTATTCACGAATGTGAATATCATCCGATCCGGGAAATCGGCCGGGACAGAATGCCCGAACCTGGGGCAATGCGGCGGCTCGTGTCCTCACCTGCAATAGGCTGGGTTCATATACTGCAGATCCTCGCCGACACTTTGCCGTCGTGTATCTCCACGATGGCAAAGGATCCGTCGGAATCGCCCCTGGGATCGCTCGTGCTCCCGGGGTTGAGGACGATGTATCCGTCTTTCCTGATGATCTCAGGCACGTGCGTATGGCCGAACAGCAGGATATCGGCCTGCTGTTCCTCCGCCTTCCTGAACAGGTTTTCATAGCCCCACTTGACGGAATACCTGTGCCCGTGCGTTATGAAGATCTTCTTCCCGCAAATCTCCAGCAGTTTTTCTGCGGGAACTCCGTTTGTCATGAAATCGCAGTTGCCGTAGATATATTCGAAAGGGATCTCCGGAAACATGCCGGACAGCTTCACTGCGTCCCTGAAATAATCTCCAAGGTGGATGACCAGGTCCGTTCCCCTGTTTTTCCTGATAGCCTCCCCGGCTTTCACCGTGTCCCCGTGCGTGTCGCTTATGACCAGTATTTTCATTGCCAAAAACCTCCGTCGACCATGCTGTGACATAAGATGCCGTCCTGGATGCCTGATCAGTGCTTTTTCGCTTCTTCAGCCAGGATGTCCAGCACTTTCCTCAGGGCATTGCCCCTGTGGCTTATGCTGTTTTTGAGTTCCTCGTCCATCTGCGCGAACGTCATCCCGAACCCAGGGACATAAAAAACCGGGTCATAGCCAAATCCGCCTGTTCCTGCCGGCTCCTTGGCAATATAGCCTTCACATGTCCCCCTGACGACGATCTCCCTCCCGTCAGGGAGGATGAGCGCTATGGCACAGACGAACCTGGCGCTCCGCTGGTCTGCCGGAACTCCTGAAAGCTCCTTCAGCAGCTTACGGTATTTATCTTCGTCTTTTGCATTTTCGCCGGCATACCTGGCCGATAGGATGCCGGGCGCCCCGTTGAGATGATCGACCTCAAGACCGGAATCATCGGCCATCACGGTCTCCCCGGTCACGTTCCAGACCGTCCTGGCCTTTATAAGTGCGTTTTCTGCGAACGTGGAGCCGTTTTCCGCTATATCGCCGTCCACCCCGGCATCGGTCATCGAAAAAACTTCATAGGGAAGCCCGGAGAGCAGTTGTGCTATCTCCTCCAGCTTCCCCCTGTTTTTTGTGGCAACGATCACTTTTTTCTTTCCCGTGACCTGTCCTTTCTCCTCCATGCGCATCTTAACCCCTGTCTGTTACATCATTCAAAGTGGCCGGTATCACCAGCCCGGACGAAATATATGTACCTCCCGGCAGGTCAACGTTTTTACCGTCCACCATTATCCTTATCTTCCTTATCCCGTCGCACTGCCTCAGCGTATATGCCAGTTGCCTGAGGATGGCCTCTTCTCTCTCCGTCCCGCCGTAATCCAGGAACTCGCCGCTGAGATCCAGGAATACCGTGCCGTTCTGTACATAGCTGTTTCTAAGGCATGCGCCTTCAGGTATCTCCGTATATATACCCCCTGCCGGCACAGTCTCAAACAGCAGCCTTACAAGCGTACCGGGCGCTGGATCTGCTTCGGCGCTGTCTACGGCCACCGATACAGGCACCGCATAGGCGAACCCCTCATTGGCCTGCTTCATGAAATACACGTCGAGCTTTCCCCTTCGCGTCCCGGATGGCACCAAGGCCGGCTCGGTATTTATCATCACGTCCTCTCTTCCAAGCGGCCCGGACAGGTCCGTGCCATATTTGAGGACGCCCGGCTGGTGGCCGTTGATCAGTATCCTGACCTTGTCTACGGTGTCGAACTCGGTAAGCGTGTATACTATGGCAGCCACTATGTTCCTCTCGGACCAGGCTGTGCCGTAACTTAGCAGATGCCTGCTGAAGTCGATCACGGCAGTGCCGTTCCTTATGTCGATGCCCAGTATCCGGGTGCCTTCCGGTATCACGGGATAAACGCCGTAATATGCCGTTTCTTCACGCGTCAGCGGACTGTCGACGGCCAGGCTCACAGCAGCCCTGGCTATCCCGAGCTGCGGCTGGATCCACCTCGTCATCGGTACCAGGCAGCCGTCTTCATCCTGGTAATATACTGTCACAGGCCTCCTCGGCTCGGAGTAGCCCGCTTCCGAAACACCCTGGGCTGAGAGGACCCCGGTGCCGAACGGCCCTGTATCATCGTTGCCGGCACTGTCCATCACGTCCGATATACCGCTGCCGACCTCTGCATCCACGTAATGGTCTTCGCCGTCTCCGGACTCCGATGCGAAAACGGAGCCTGCAGCGTCTCCGGACCCGGCGCTGTTGCTTCGGGCAACGCCGTCCGTATCATAATATGCACCACCCGCATCCCCGGTCCCGCCGCCCGTTCCGGAAATACCGCCGCCTGTGGCAATACTTCCATCAGCGCCGCGGATGTCATCCAGACCGATCATCTCACCGGCATCATCAGTTTTGTCCGCCCCGCCGAAAATATTGCCCAAAAACGGTATCGAACACCCAGCCAGCAGCAGTGTGGTCAATATCAAGGCAGTGAAAAATACCGGTAATCTTCTCATATCGTCCCTCCATGATAAAGGTTTACATGGAGATTATGGACAACCGGAGAAGGTTTTAGTATTTCCCGGGGCAAATCTTACATAATGTTACCACACGGGATACATAAAAAAAATCAACAGAATACATAAATTCTGCTGATTTTTTTATTCATGATCTACAACATAATGCTGCACTGCCGTACCGGGGGATCCTGCCTCATCAGGCCACTTCGTCCAGTGCTTCCAGGACGGAACTGCACAGGGCTTCGGCAGCAGTCTGCCTGAATGACTCATCCCGCAGCTTCTCCCTGTCGCTGCTGTTCGTCAGGAACGCCACTTCTGCCAGGGCCGCCGGCATGTATGTTTCTCTCAGCACAATAAGATCGGGTCTCAGTCTCACCTTCAGGTCGACCGTATCCAGGGCAGCGACCATATGTCTCTGGACGATCTGCGCGAACTGCCTGCCGGTAAACCCGCTTTTCGTCGAAGGATAGCAAAGAGTCATGGTCCCCCTGACACTGCTTTTTGGCGATGCGTTGTTGTGTATACTGAGATACAGCGCCGCCCCCAGCATGTTGGCTATGTATGCCCGTTCGTAATTATCCACGTTGCTGTCGTCCGACCTGATCAAGTATGTCTTGACACCCTTGCTATTGAGCAGCGCTTCCAGGCGCCTGGCTATATCGAGATTCAGGTCCTTTTCATAGAGATCGCCGTAACGCGCCCCCGTGGCCGTGCCCCCGTGGCCGGCATCGATCACGACTATCTTATCTCCTTTTGCAGCAGGCCTCATAACTGTTATCGCAGTATCGCCGGAATCCCTGGTATAAACCAGGTAAGAATTGCCCGGCCGGCCGTTGAATATGAGCGATGTGGTGCCGTCACCGTTGTTTCTTACTTCGAATGATTTGAGGTACAGGTCGTTTATATCCAGGGCCCCCTCACCCAGGTCCGCGTTCCGGGTCGGGAACGTGACCGTCCAGGTCATGCCGCTCTTATCATACGAAGCTGTATAAAGGGGTTTGAGGTCCTTAGTGCCTTTCGTCAGCGCGGCCTTTTTCAAGAGGAAATACACCCGGTCCGCACTGTTGCGGTATATGATGTTCCTGTACGACGGCCATGAGAACGATATCCTGAGTTTCCCGTCCGACAACTCCGCACTGTACTGGAACTGTGCCGTGAGGCCGATGGTTATCTCCGCCCCGGACCTTCCCGCCGCCGCATATTCCACCGAACTGATCCATTCGCCGTCATGATCGAACCGCTTGGCCGCCGAGTATACATCCGCCTCCGGTATCGTGACCAGGATCCGCTCGGGATCTGTCAGCCTTGTTATGCTGTAATCATAATAGCTGCCGAGTTCTATCTCAACAGTCTCGTCCGACCCGCTTCCCGACACGCTGATCCGGTATCCGGGGCCAAGCGGTATCACGCCGTTTTCCCGGAGTTCTCCTGGTCCGGGGTATCCACTGACATATGCCGCAAGGCCCGTATCGGTCCTCACTATCGAAAAGTCATAGCCTTCGCTTACATCTAGTACGACCCTTGCTATCTTTTCGGTAAACTGTGCATATCTTATCCTTTTTACATATGTACCGTCGGCCGGGATGATCCCCTGTCCGCCCGGAACGTCCGTATCGTACAGGTCTATGACGATCCTCGCCGGGTCGGACATTTCCTTTATGCTATAGTGCGTTGACCCGGGCACCAGGATGCTGACGGCCTCATACAGATCGTCCGCGGAATAGTCGATCCTGTCCAGCCTGCCTCTCTCCCCGGGCTCCCCGTCATGTTCCCCGGCGGGTCCTCCGGTGGATCCCACGGCAGATCCTCCGCCGAGGCCCATGGCAGATTCCCCGCTGCTGCCCGGTTTCCCTCCGGGTGACAGGCTGTCAGGCATATCCGTGCTGTCAGGCAGTTCATCACGCAACAGCACATCAGACGGCAGATCCCTGGCGTCCGGCGCGGTACCGGCTCCGTTTTCCGCATGGACTGCAGATACTCCGGACAACAAGACAACAGAAATGACCAGAAAAAATGAAATGATCCTTTTCATGAATGACCCCCCGCCGAATTTTCATTTGTGATCCTGCAAAGCAGCTGCCCGTAAGGATTTGACCTGTTTACAGAATACCACAAAATTCGACAAGGGTAGTGATTTGCCGATATTCTTTAATTATAATTTAACACTGATGTAATATTGCCAATCTCAGTCAATATCCATCTCCTGCTGTTCATAAAAGCCGCCCTTCATCCTGATGCCGAGGTGGTCATAGGCAAGCTTCGTGGCCATCCTGCCCCTGGGAGTTTTCTTGATGAACCCGATCTGGAGCAGGTACGGCTCGTACACGTCCTCGATGGTATCCGGTTCTTCGCCTATGCAGGCGGCAAGCGTATCCAGTCCCACCGGGCCACCGCCGAACTTCTCGATTATGCTTGAAAGCATGTTCCTGTCTGTCCTGTCCAGGCCGATGCCGTCCACTTCGAGGGCATTCAGCGCCATTGCCGCGGTTTCGGCGTCTATGACACCCTCGCCCTTGACCTGCGCGAAGTCACGGACCCTCTTGAGCAGCCTGTTGGCTATCCTGGGCGTCCCCCTGGATCTCCTGGCTATTTCGCCCGCGCCCCTGTCATCTATCCCGACACCCAGTATCGAAGCAGAGCGCTTGACGATAAGCGTAAGCTCTTCGACATCGTACATATCGAGCCGGTTTATGACGCCGAACCTGTCCCGCAGGGGCGATGTCAGCAGTCCCGCCCTGGTTGTAGCACCCACAAGCGTGAATTTGGGCAGATCCAGCCTGATGGAGCGGGCACTCGGCCCTTTGCCTATGATTATGTCAAGCGCGAAATCCTCCATCGCCGGGTAAAGTATCTCTTCCACGGTCCTGTTGAGGCGGTGTATCTCATCTATGAACAGAACGTCGAAATCGCTGAGGTTGGTAAGTATGGCTGCCAGGTCGCCGGGCCTTTCTATGGCAGGCCCGGAAGTGATGCGGATATTGACGCCGAGTTCTGCGGCTATGATACTGGCCAGCGTAGTCTTGCCAAGGCCGGGCGGCCCGTAGAGAAGCACATGGTCCAGCGGCTCCCTCCGCCTTTTGGCCGCCTCTATGAACACCCTCATGTTTTCCTTGACTTTTTTCTGGCCTATATATTCATCCAGGCTCCTCGGCCTGAGGCTGGTCTCGTCGATATCCTCGCTTACTGCTTTTGTCTCGGTCAGTCTTTCTTCATCCATCGTTCTTCCTCCGCAAATCCTTTATCCGGCTCCGCTCCACGGCAGGCAGCCTTACCTTACCAGCCCTTTCAGGGCTTTTCTGACGATCTCTTCGAGTTCCAGTTCATCGGAGTAAACGGACGCAACCGCCCGGTTTGCTTCTGCCTGCGTATAGCCAAGTACCATGAGTGCGCTGACGGCTTCGGACAGCCTTGAACCTTCCTGCGGCAGCTGCGGCAGATCCGCCCCGGCCGCCGCCCTGGCATCCAGTTGCTCCTTTTTCAGCTTGTCCCTGAGCTCCAGTATGATCCTCTGGGCCGTCTTGCTGCCAACGCCCGGTGCTTTCGTCAGCGTCTTTACGTCGTCGGTTATTACGGCAAGGCTGAATTTTGAAGGGGACACGGCAGACAGCAGCGACAGTGCGACTTTCGGCCCGACGCCGGAAACGGTCAGCAACATCCTGAACAGGGAAAGTTCTTCATACGTGGCGAACCCGTAAAGGTCCATCGCATCTTCCCTCACATGCAGATGCGTGTATGCCTTGAATTCCCGGCCCGGTTCCAGGCGGGCCGCTTCTGCCAGCGTCGTCTGCGAAGTATAGATCATGTAACCCACACCGCCGGCATCTATGACGATGTGGTCGCTTCCCCTTGCCTCAAGCTTTCCTCTTATGTATGCGTACATGCTCGTCACCTGTAATCGATTTTCGACAACTTGTATGAATGGCCGTGGCAGATAGCTATCGCCAGGGCATCTGCCGCATCATCGGGTTTGGGGATCTCCGGAAGATTGAGTATCGCCCTGACCATCTGCTGGACCTGCGCCTTGTCCGCCCTGCCGTAGCCGACCACTGCCTGCTTTACCTGCAGCGGCGTGTACTCGAACACCTCGACACCGCATCTCGCAACAGCCGTAAGGGATATCCCCCTGCCGTGGGCTGCCATTATGGCGGTCTTTATATTCTTGTTGAAAAACAGCTCTTCCACCGCTACGGCATCCGGCCTGTACATTTCGACTATGGCGCATATCTCGTTGTCCAGTTTCAGAAGCCGCTGAGCAAAGGGTTCTCCTGCATCCGTCAGGACAACTCCGTACGTGACGGGCGAAAATCTGTTCCCCTCGTATTTTACTATACCATACCCCGTGATTGCAAATCCAGGGTCTATTCCCATGATAACCATATGACCGCCTTCCGACGCGCGAGGATTTTGTTGTGAATATTTATAATATGTATTGCATAATTATGCATCGTGTTGTATAATCTTTGCAGGACTATTAAAATATAGCTGTAAACAGCTGTGATCGACCGCGGCGGATCCACACGGGATACTGCCGCTGCTGCATACAGCATGCATCTATTATTCTAGCACAGATACGGAGGAATTGGTATGAGTAGCAAGGAAAAAGTGGTACTGGCGTATTCGGGGGGACTAGACACGTCCATCATCATACCCTGGCTCAAGGAAAACTATGATTACGAAGTCATCGCGATGGCAGCGGACGTAGGCCAGGGCGAGGAACTCGAGCCGCTGAGGGAAAAAGCCATAAAAACCGGCGCAAGCAAAATATATATCGAGGACCTGAGGGAGGAATTCATTACAGACTTCATATTCCCGACCCTCAAGGCCCATGCCATATATGAGGGCAAATACCTGCTCGGCACGTCCTTTGCAAGGCCCGTCATCGCAAAGAGGCTCGTTGAGATCGCCGAGAAGGAAGGAGCCGTCGCCATAGCCCACGGAGCTACGGGCAAGGGCAATGACCAGGTCAGGTTCGAACTGACCGTGAAAGCGCTGGCGCCGCACCTTAAGATAATCGCCCCCTGGAGGATCTGGGACATCAGGTCCAGGGAAGACGCCATAGATTATGCCGTGGCAAGGAACATACCGATACCTGTCACCAAGAAGGACAATTACAGCATGGACAGGAACATCTGGCACCTGAGCCATGAAGGTTCCGACCTGGAGGACCCGTGGAACGAGCCGCAGTACGATAAGCTGCTCAAACTTATGGTTCCCCCGGAAAAAGCACCCGACAGGCCGACATATGTCGAGATCTGTTTCGAGCAGGGCATACCGAAAAAGATCGACGGCGTCGAGTACTCCCCGATCGAACTCATGGAGAAGCTCAACAAGCTCGGAGGAGAGAACGGCATAGGCATCGTGGACATGGTCGAGAACCGCCTGGTGGGCATGAAGTCCAGGGGCGTTTATGAAACGCCCGGCGGCACCATACTCTATGCCGCCCACAGGGAACTGGAACTGCTCTGCCTCGACAGGGACACACTGCACTACAAGGATATCGTGGCCCAGAGGTTCGCCGAACTGGTATACTACGGCCAGTGGTACACTCCGCTGAGAGAGGCGCTGTCGGCATTCGTGGACAGCACGCAGAAGACGGTGACCGGCACGGTCCGCCTGAAGCTCTACAAGGGCAATGTCATGCCCGCAGGTGTACAGTCGCCATACTCGCTGTACAGCGAAGAACTCTCCACCTTCGGCAGGGACGAGGTGTACAACCAGAAAGACGCCGAAGGGTTCATCAACCTGTTCGGCCTGCCGCTCAAGGTCCGCGCCCTTGTAATGAACAAGAAAAAAGATAAAGAATGAAATGAGAAATCGATAAACAACAGCAGAACCCACAACGTGTGACACTCCTCTGCCA
>LSQX01261333.1_pt1 | contig 28196 bp, 28 predicted proteins | sample 654561 | NCBI WGS metagenome assembly LSQX01 (sample SAMN04489861, study PRJNA283612) | anaerobic digester metagenome | isolation source: 4 biogas reactors fed with cattle manure at either 37C or 55C with and... | place: Denmark: Kongens Lyngby | collected 2014
ACGGGTTTTTGGTCATTCTGTCTCTTACAAACATATTATCCTCCTTTCATTTTTTATTGGCGCCCCTTAGAAGGGACGCCTTTTGTTCCTTTGTCTCAGCGTCATCGGCGGCTGCAAAATCTCGGAGAGAATGATTCCCTTTACCAGCTCATCCTTCCCGAACAACGCATAACCTCCCTGCCCTGCCGCCGCCGGCACCACCTCCCGGTCCGTGGGCCTTGTCCTAACGGGTTCCTTCAAAGCCCCTTTCCCCTCAGCCGCAGGGGTACCCTTTACCACCGGCGCAACCCTCCATACCGGTATCCCACCGGGCTTCGCTTCTTGGCTTTGACCCGGTGTACCGGAAGCGGCGGGAATATCAACCGGTGCCTTGTACGTTTTTGCCTGCGCTGCAGGCTCCGCCGGTTTTATCACCGGTTTTCGCCCCCCGGCAGGCCTACCCTCCCCGACAGCCCTTTCCAGTTCCTTGGCCATGCTTTCCAGCCAGCCCATAACACCGCCCTGGACCTTATCCTGCTCCGGCTGCCTTTGCACCGGCGGTCTGTGCATGGACTGCCTGTTTCTTTGCTGCGATGCTTGCTGCGCTTTTTTTGCCTTATCGGCTTTTTTCTTACCTGAAATAAATATTGGTATGATTATATACAGAAGCAGTGCAAAAATATCACCGAAGTCCATCCTTATCCCTCCTTAGGGGACCTACTTTTCACCCTGCTTATCTGCGGCATCCTGCTGCTTGCCGGATGAACCCATGGCTGCTATGGAATCCCTCATGTTGGTATCGGCAAGGATGTTTTTCATATTGTAATAGTCCATAACCCCAAGGTTTCCTTTTCTGAAAGCTTCGGCCATAGCCAGCGGAACCTCTGCTTCGGCTTCCACGACCTTTGCCCTCATTTCCTGTACGCTGGCCTTCATTTCCTGCTCCTTGGCGACCGCCATCGCCCTTCTCTCCTCCGCCTTTGCCTGGGCTATGCGCTTGTCCGCCTCGGCCTGGTCGGTCTGCAGCTGGGCGCCTATGTTCCTGCCTACATCCACATCGGCTATATCTATCGACAGTATCTCAAAGGCAGTCCCTGCATCCAGGCCTTTGTCCAGTACCACCCTGGATATGGTATCTGGGTTTTCGAGGACTTCTTTATGGGAATTTGAGGAACCCACGGTGGTTACTATGCCCTCGCCCACCCTTGCAATAATGGTTTCCTCACCGGCGCCCCCAACCAGTCTGTCGATATTTGCCCTTACGGTAACCCTTGCCTTAACTATCACTTCTATACCGTCCTTGGCAACGGCGGAAACCTTAGGTGTCTCTATTACCTTGGGGTTGACGCTCATCTGTACCGCCTGCAGCACGTCCCTCCCGGCAAGGTCTATGGCCGCAGCCCTTTCAAACCCAAGGGGAATATTGGCCCTCTGGGCTGCTATAAGCGCGTTTACCACCCTGTCCACGTTACCTCCGGCCAGGTAATGGGCTTCCAATTGGTTGGCACCCACGTTGAGCCCCGCCTTTGTGGCCTTAATCAGTGGATTTACAATCCTCGAGGGTATAACCCTTCTTAGCCTCATACCCACGAGGGTGAATATCCCTATCTTGACCCCTGCCGCCAGGGCGGAAATCCAAAGGCCTATTGGTATGAAGGACAATAAAAACACAAGTGCTACAAATCCCAATGCAAGCATAACAAGCAAACTAACAAACGGACCCATTTAATTAATCCTCCTTAAAAGGTATTCGGTTATGTTTTAACCGTTTTTTGTCACAATAATTCTGTTGCCTTCCACCCTTAATACTTTTATACGCTCTCCTGTCTTTATATAATCTCCCACGGTGACCACGTCCATTCTCTGCCCGTCAATTTCCGCGGTCCCGGCGGGCCTTAGTGGTGTAACCGCTGACCCTTCATGCCCCACCAGAGATGAATAGTCATCAATTCCCACGTATCCCTCTTCCGTCTTTAGCTGGGTAGACAGTATAAGGCGGTCAAAATACTTGCTGCGGGGTGCATATTTGAAAAGCAGCACCGTCAGTATTATGCTCAGCACTATTGCTATGGTAAGGGAAGCAACCGCCTGGGCTGCGGAGACCGATGCCATAAAAATACTGGCAAATATGCTTATTATACCCCCAACCCCGGGGAAACCGAAACCAGGTATTGCCAATTCTACAAGCAATAGTATTACCCCAACCACAAACAGTATTACCGCAGACCAGCCGGCGTATCCCGCCAGCATATTCCCCGCAAAGAAAAGCCCGAAGGACAAAAGCCCTATGGTACCGGGTAGTCCGAAGCCGGGTATGAACAATTCGGCGATTATCCCGCCCAGCCCCAAGGTAAGGAGCACTGCACTTACGGCGGTGCTGGTCATCAGTTTCGCCAGCTTTACTTGGTAGCTTTCCTCCGCCACCAACGTCCTTGCCGAACCTAGCCCAAGCCACTGGTTCAGTTCCTGTCTTGAGGATATAGCCGCATCTGCAATCCCAAGCTCGATCGCCTTTGCGGTTGAAAGATTTAGAAGTTTGCCCCTTTCCACCAAATCAGGGATTTCCATATCCCTGTCCGCCATGGCGGCTACCACCTGGGTATCCCTTCCCCTCAGTTCCGCCACCTTCCTCAGTTCACCGGTCCAGAAGGAAATATTCTTCTCGGTGTAGGGTATAGTCTCGGCGGAACCTATGCTACTCCCCGGTGCCATTACTACCTTTTCGGCAGATATGGCTATCAGCAGCTCCGGCGGATATGGCCCTGTCCTTAATATAGGACACAGTTGGTACTCCCGAATTGATAATGGCTTCGCTAATTTTCAGCGCCGAATCCACCCTCCCCCCAAGGGTGGTTATTTCCAGCACCACGGCGGATGCCCCCTCTTCATAAGCCCTGTCCAGCTGCCCGGTTACAAAGGACGCCATGGCGGGATTAATTTCTCCCTTAACAGGTATATAGAATACCGTTTCCGACTGCGCTGCAGCCTTGTCTGCCCAGGGCAGAAGGACCAGCACCAAAAACAGTGTTAAAAAAAATATTGTGGTTTTTTTACCCGGTCTCATAATGTTTCCCCCCTCCATATATCCATTATATTTTATTGCATTCACCATTACAACAAATATAGAAACTTATGGTTGAAGCTGGTAATTTGCAGAACAGCGCGGTGTGTCCCCTTTTCACGACCGGGGACACCCCTCTATATATCCTTAATCCCAATATCCGCCACCAGCGGGAGGTGGTCCGAGGCATCCGTTTCTATCGTATATACACCGGATACGGCAATTTCAGGCGAAAGGAATATATAGTCTATGCGCTCCCTTGCCCCGTCCCTTGCTACAAAGGTGTACAGGTCCTCTTTACCCATCTCCTTAGCTGCCTCTTTCAGTTCCCTTTCCATGTACATGATTTCCCCCGCCTCGGGAGTGGAATTAAAATCTCCCACCAGTATTACCTCGTCCTCCAGCAGCCCAATGTACTTTCTTATCTGCTGCAGTTGGGTATCCCTTATGGACCGGTTAAGGGACAGGTGGGTCACCAGGAAGTTCACCTCTTTCCCGTGTATATCAATCCTTGCGGACACAACCCCCCTCTGCTCTCCTTTACTGTCAAGCTGCAGGTTGCTGGCACTTACTATGGGAAATTTGCTCAGCACCGCATTGCCGTAACCCGCTCCAAACAGCGTGAAGTTTTCACCAAAATAATAATGCATATCAAGTTTCTCGGCCAGTTCCCTCGCCTGGTCCCGGAAAAAAGTCCTTATAAATCGGTAGTCCACCTCCTGGAGCCCCACTATCTGGGCTCCGCTTTCGCGAATAACCTCCGCTATTTTATTTATATCCAGTTTTCCGTCCCGGGAAATACCATGATGTATGTTGTAAGACATGATTCTTATATCGAACTGAGAACTTTTGTAAAGCGGGGTTGCCTTGATAAGGTCTCCCCAGTCAAACATTTTCCAGTACTCGTTGCCGGCGGGCGAAACGTATCCTCCCCTCACGCCGGCAAGCCGGGCAATGTCTACCGGTTCCGGGAGCGGTATGCAAAATCTTCCCTTTTCATCCGGCACAGCCTCAAGGTAATTGGAGCCTACCCGGAACACCACCCTTCCTTTTCTCGAAACGGTACCCGATATGGAATTGTCCTGTTCATTATATGCGGCAAAAAAGTAGGGAATATCAAACCGAAAACTATAGCCTTCTTCCTTGTACAAAAGCCTGTCGCCGTCCTTAATTTCCTTGCCGTCGCCGTCATAGTTCTCCTGGAACAAAAACTCCCCTTCTTTGAATCGGACGGGCCGGCCGGTCCTGGACTTAAGCCTCCCCCCGCTGTCGTATATGCCTATGCCGGGGGCACTGCCGCTTATGCCCATCCCCTTAATATTTGTATACCCCTTACCGGCATCCACAAACAGCCGGGGCACATACCTTGTTACCGTTGTACTCAGCCCACCGGGGAAAGTGATGGTAAAATACATGGCGGTTCCCGGTTTAGTTAAATCCTCGGGCAGGCCGTCCAGGTCGATACTGTGCCAGCCCTCCTGGGCGGCAATAATTGAAAACTCGGCAAAGGATTTGCCGTTTACCACCGACAGGTTTATGCTGCTGTCCTTCAGAAGGTAAACCTTTGCCTTGCCCTCTTCCAAGTCTATTCTGACATCGGGGTTTGTGAGAATATAAGACCTTTCCATGGCAGTGCCCGGAAAAAGCGTCACCCTTACCGGCATTTTCTCGGGAAGTGGCAGGTTTAGTATAAACCTGTTGAACCGGGTGCTTTCGGCCCGTTTTGTAAAATAGTCGCCTATCTCCCGTTTAAACACCGGCCGGTCTTCAGCATCAAAAACCTCCAGCGGTACCGATGTTACGTATACCGGTGCGGTAAGGTTTATCTCTATGCTGCCGCCGCTTTCATCCACCAGGTAGTCAAGCTTTATGTTCCACTGTGAAAAACCCTTGGGAATTAAAGTAATAACCGAAAAAAGAAATGTGATTACAAGCACCACCGCCAGGTTCTTCCTCACGGCCCCACCCCCTTTACCCCTAGGGCTATCCCTATTTCAATTATATCATAGACATTGTTCGACATTTAACTGCAATATTTTACATAATCATAAGAGCACAAAAAAAAGTCCTTAGGGAATGGCGGTAACTGCTCCGGGATTCAGAATTAAAAAGACCCGGAAATTAATTCCGGGTCTTAAATGCTATTGAAGCATTTCCTTTACCAGCCTGTTTACTGTACCTCCTTCCGCCCTGCCCTTAACCTGCGGCATTACGGCTCCCATTACCTTTCCCATATCCTTCATACCCGCAGCGCCTACTTTTTCTATTGTTTCCCTTATTATCTCTCTTATTTCGGACTCCGATAGCTGTGGAGGGAGATATTCACCGAGTATTTCTATTTCTTTTTCGTTCTGTTCTACGAGGTCCTGCCTGCCGCCCTGCTTGAACATCTCCAAGGCTTCCTTCCTGGACTTTATCTCCTTGGCGATTACTTCCATTACACCCTGGTCGTCCAGCTCGGTCCTTTTATCCTTCTCCAACTGCAGTATGGCGGCCCTTGCCATGCTTAACACGGTCTTTCTCACCGTATCCTTCTGTTTCATGGCGGTCCTCATATCCGATAAAAGCCTATCCTTGAGGGTCATTTTTCTCCCCTTCCTTCCTAATATCGGCTCCTTGATTTCCTTCTCCTGGCTGCTTCGGATTTTTTCTTTCTTCTCACGCTTGGTTTTTCGTAATGCTCCCTTTTCCTGACTTCAGCAAGCACGCCGGATTTGGCGCATTCCCTCTTGAAACGTTTCAGGGCGCTTTCAAGGGATTCATTCTCTCTCACCTTAACCTCTGACATCCATATATCCCTCCCTCCGCTGCCGACAATTCAACATGCTTTTGGATAGGTCGGTGCTGCGATTTACTTATGGTACAAGCAACATAGACTATTATACATCATCCTTTTTATACAAGTCAATATATTAGCCGGGAGGCCAGGTCAAGCTTCGTCCGCCCAAAAGGTGGAAGTGAATATGATTTACCGACTGTCCTCCTTGGACACCGCAGTTGTTCACAATCCTGTAACCCTTTTCTGCCACTCCTTTGGTCTTGGCAAGGTTTGCCGCAACCGTCAATATGTGGGCCATTATATCCTTATTGCTGTTGTCAATTTCGTTCAGCGAAGGAATATGTGCCTTCGGCATTATCAGTATATGTACCGGAGCCTTGGGGTCTATGTCATTTACAGCTATAACCCTGTCATCCTGGTATACTATGTCCCCGGGTATGTCACCGGAGGCTATTTTGCAAAATATGCAATCCGACAAAATATTCACCTCCTTGCATAGGAATGCCGTATAGTATTATTCAACGGAAGGCTGCTGATTCCTGCCCGGCGGGTCAAAATTTCACACCCTGCCCTTCATGTAATCCTCCGAGCTTTCCACAAGCATTGTTTTTATCAGTTTATTGTTAAGGTCGTCCCGGGTAGGGGACAGTACTTTAATGTAGTTGTCGGTGAGGCCCTCGTAATATCCTTCCAAGCTGCTCCACTGCTCATACAGCACGTCCAGGCTTTGCCCGACAAATTTGTCATGGAAATTCTTACGGCACCTTGCCGCAAGGTCTATTAAGGCTCTGCTTCTTTCATCCTTTTCCTTTGCGCTCACCTGTCCGGCAAAGCTTGCCGCCGGGGTGCCCTTGCGCGGTGAGTATTTAAAAACGTGCATATTGTAAAGGCCAAGATTTCGCAAGAACCGGTAGGTTTTTTCAAACTCTTCCCGGGTTTCCCCCGGGAAGCCCACCATCACGTCGGTGGTTATCGCCACGCCGGGCAGTGCTTCCTTTAGCCTTTCCACTATTTCGCGGTACTCCCCGGTGGTGTATTTTCGGCCCATCCTCTTGAGGGTCTCGTCGCACCCGCTTTGAAGGGACAGGTGGAAATGCCTGCACACCTTTTCAAGCTGCGCGATTTCATCGATTACTTCCTTGGTCATAAAGGTGGGCTCCAGCGAGCTTAAACGGATTCTGTCAAGCCCCTGCAGCGAGTGTACCCGTTTTATCAGCCCAAGGAGGTCGGTATCCGCGCCGGAATCCACTCCATAGGAGGTAACGTGGATCCCGGTAAGCACCACTTCCCGGTACCCCAGTTCCAGCAACCTTTCAACCTGTCTCACAACCGCTTCCGCCGGCCTGCTCCTTAACGGACCGCGGGCATAGGGTATTATGCAGTAGGTACAAAACTGGCGGCAGCCTTCCTGCACCTTCACAAAGGCCCTGGTCCTTCCCTTGTGCCTCTGTCTTAAGGCCAATTCTTCAAAATCTTCCTCCCTGCCCAAATCCCGCACCGCTTTAAGCGGCCTGCCGCTTTCCACTGCCCTCTCCACCAGTTCGGGCAGCCTTGACTTGTCCGCCGTACCAACCACCACGTCCACGCCGTCCACTGCCAGGACTTCGTCGGGCGATACCTGTACATAACAGCCTATTACCGCCACAACGGCATCGGGGTTTGTTTTTTTTGCCCTCCTTATGGCCTGCCTTGACTTGCTGTCCCCATGGTGGGTCACGGTACAGGTATTTATCACATATACGTCCGCCGGGCTTGCAAAGTCTACAACCCGGTATCCTTTTTGTATAAAAAGCTCCTCCAGCGCCTCGGTTTCGTACTGGTTCACCTTGCACCCCAGCGTATGAAATGCCACCGTTTTCATCCTAAGCCTCCCAAGTCCCCGAACCTGTACATAAGGATTGCTGCGGCCGCTATGCCGGCGGTTTCTGTCCTTAAAATCCTTGGCCCCATATTTACAACTGTTATGCCCCTTTGCACAGCCCTTTTTACCTCATCGTCATCGAACCCGCCCTCCGGGCCCACCATAATAGCTATGCTGCCGTATTCACCGGCCGTGCCGGGTATACGGCCTATCGGAAGGCCGCCCTCCGCCGCATGGGGCAGCAGTGCCAGGCTAAAGCCCGCCATTTCCTCAAGGGCCCGGTCAAAGTCCAATACCGCCTTTACAACTGGTATCCTGCCGCGGCGGCACTGCTTGGCGGATTCCATCGCAATCCTCTGCCATCGCTGCTGCTTTTTTTCGGCATCCCGCCGGTCTTCAATCCTCACCACCGTCCGGGAAGTAATAACCGGCACAAAGGCGGAAACCCCCAGTTCGGTCCCTTTTTGTATTATAAATTCCATCTTGGTTCCCTTGGCGACCGCCTGGTACAGCACCATTTCCACATCCGCCTCGGTACCGGTTTCAACCGCCGGGCCAAGCCTTACCCTTACCTCTCCCTTTTCGACCCTTTCTATGGTCCCTTCATAATCGGTATTATTCCCGTCGCATATGGTCACCCTGTCACCGGCCGCAAGTCTCAATACCCTGGTAATGTGTTTTACGTCTTCACCGGTGATGGTGACCCATCCCCCTTTGATTTGACTTTTGTCCACGTAAAACCTGTTCATGGCCCTTATCCTTTCAGCATGGCGGCAAGTGCTATCCATTCGCCTCGCCTTAGCTCTTCCACAACCGCCATGCCGTAATATTCAAGGGAAGCGTATACTTCCCCTCTTCTGTCCCGTATTATACCCGATGCAATAAAAATGCCTCCGGGCTTAAGATGACGGGCTGCCTGCGGGCTCATTCTTATTATTACATCCGCCACAATATTTGATACAATTATATCCACCCTGTCCTTTGCGGCATCCAAAAGGTTTGCCCGCTGTGCCTTCACCACCCGGTCCACGCCGTTTTGCCTTGCATTCTCACGGGTGATGTCCACCGCCTCCGCCTGAAGGTCGTAAGCTTCCACAACCCCAGCACCTAATTTTGCCGCCACCACCGACAGTATCCCGCTGCCACAGCCTACGTCTATAACCCTGCAGCCCTTGGAAATATATTTCTCCAGGAGCTCTATGCACAGCGCGGTGCTCTCGTGGGTACCGGTACCAAAGGCCATCCCCGGGTCGATGGCTGCCACTATATCCCCTTCTTTTGGACGGTAATCCTCCCATGAGGGCTTTATCACTATATTTCGCCCTATCCTCAGGGGTTTGTAATACTTTTTCCAGCATTCCGCCCAGTCCCGGTCATTCACGGTGCCGGTGGCAAGTTCCAACGGCCCGAAGCCGGGCTCGCAAAAGGCCAGGTCGGTCAGCCTCTCCCGTACCATCTTAACCAGGTCGCCCAGGCTGTCGTTTATAGGGAGGTACCCTTTGACAGTCACAATATCCCCCTCGGTGTTCAGCGCACCGGGTTCTATATAGTCCCAGCTTTCCTTTTGCCGCAGCAGGGCCCTTGCGTCCTCCGGGTCTTCTATGACCACCCCCGCCGCCCCGGCATCGTATAGTATGTTGGCTACCAGGTCGCAGCCCTCGGCGGTGGTATTTATTTTAAGTTCCATCCAGTCCACAGGCAATCTCCTCCTACACTCCGAAAGCATCCTTCACCTTGTCTATGATGCTTTTGCCCCCGTGGCCGGCACTGCCGCCGCTCAGCTCGTCAAACTTTCTCAATAGTTCCTTCTGCTGCTGGCTGAGCTTTCGCGGCACCTCCACCACCACTTTAACGTACTGGTCTCCCCTGCCCCGGCCGTTGAGCCTGGGAATCCCCTTGCCCCTTAACCGGAACACCGTACCGCTTTGGGTCCCCTCGGGTATGGTCTGCTTCACATCGCCGTCAAGGGTGGGTACAATAATTTCATCGCCCAGCGCCGCCTGGACAAAGGATATGGGTATTTCGCAGTACACGTTTTCGTTTTCCCTTTTAAACGTCTTATGGGGTTTAACATGTATATAGACATAAAGGTCTCCCGGAGGCCCTCCCCTTTCGCCGGGCTCTCCCTCGCCCCGCAGCGACACCACCGAACCGTTATCCACGCCCGCCGGCACCTTGATGGTTATGGTACGGGTTTTCAGCGTGCTGCCGGTACCGCCGCACTGGCTGCAGGGCTCTTCTATTATGGTGCCCTCGCCGTGGCATCTATCGCAGGTACGTACCGTTTCAAACCTGCCCAGGGCAGTGTTTTGCCTATACCTTACCTGGCCGGTGCCTCCGCACTTGTCACATGTTTTAGCCGAGGTTCCCGGCTTGGCGCCGGTTCCATCGCATACACCGCATTTTTCATGTCTTCTTACCCTGATGTCCTTTGTAACACCGAAGGCGGCCTCTTCAAACTCCAGCTCCAGGTCCGCCCTTATGTCGCTGCCCTTGGCGGGTCTCCTGCTTGCCCTCGCCCCTGAAAACCCTCCTCCGAAAAAGGTCTCAAATATATCTCCAAAGCCTCCGAAGTCACCAAAGCCGCCAAAGTCGCCAAAACCGCCGAAACCGCCCTGCCCGTTGGAGGCAGCGTGTCCAAAGGTGTCGTACTGCCTTCGCCGGGTTTCGTCGCTCAGTACCTCGTAGGCTTCATTTATCTCCTTGAATTTTTGCTCCGCCTGCTTGTCGCCCGGGTTTACATCGGGATGGTACTTTTTCGCCAGCCGCCTGTAAGCCTTCTTAATTTCATCGGCGGAAGCGTTTCTATCCACTCCCAGCACTTCGTAGTAGTCCCTTTTGCTCATAGGCACCTCACCTCGGATTGATTGATAGCCTCGCTGCTTCATCAGCAAAACCGGCCCGTAAACTCGTACAGGCCGGCAGCTTTATACTATTTACCATCCTCGTCGTCAACCACTTTATAATCGGCATCCACCACGTTATCGGCTTTCGCATCCTGTCCGCCTTGGGCGGCATCGCCCGGTCCGCCGGCCGCTCCGGCCTGCTGGTACAGTTTGGCGGACACTTCGTAGAACACCTTTGTAAGGTCTTCGGTTGCACTCTTTATAGCATCGGTATCGTCCTTCTCCAAGGCGTCCTTTACTTTCTTAAGCTCGGCTTCTATCCTTTCCCTATCGGAACTGTCCACCTTGTCCCCCATATCCTTCAGCGTCTTCTCGGTCTGGTAGACCAGGGAATCGGCGTTATTTCTTACTTCCACCTTCTCCTTGAGCTTTTTGTCCTCCTCGGCATATTTTTCCGCTTCCTTAACCTTTCTCTGTATTTCCTCCTCGCTAAGGTTGGTGGATGCGGTAATGGTAATCTTCTGCTCCTTACCGGTGCCCAGGTCCTTTGCGGACACGTTAACTATGCCGTTGGCGTCTATGTCGAAAGTCACCTCGATCTGCGGTACGCCCCTCGGTGCCGGCGGGATACCGGTCAGCTGGAACCTGCCCAGCGTCACGTTTTGTGCCGCCATCGGTCTTTCTCCCTGCAGCACGTGCACGTCAACACTGGTCTGCCCGTCGGCGGCAGTTGAGAAAATCTGGCTCTTCTTGGTCGGGATGGTGGTATTTCTCTCTATAAGCTTTGTAAACACACCACCCAAGGTCTCAATACCAAGGGAAAGCGGCGTCACGTCAAGAAGCACTATATCCTTGACCTCGCCGGTCAGCACGCCGGCTTGGATGGCTGCCCCAATTGCCACGCACTCGTCGGGGTTTATACCCTTGTAGGGGTCCTTACCGGTTATTTTTTTAACCGCCTCCTGCACCGCCGGAATCCTTGTGGAGCCGCCCACCAGTATAACCTTGTCTATCTGCCCTGCGCTTAGTCCCGCGTCACTGAGGGCCTTCCTCATGGGTTCCATGGTGGCTTCCACCAGGTCCGCGGTAAGCTCTTCGAACTTTGCCCTGGTAAGGGTCATATCCAGGTGTTTTGGCCCCGACGCATCGGCGGTTATAAAGGGGAGATTTATGCTGGTGGACATTACCCCGGACAGCTCCTTCTTGGCCTTTTCAGCCTCGTCCTTCAGCCGCTGCATGGCTGTCCTGTCCTTCTTTAAGTCTATTCCGTGCTCCTTTTTAAACTCTGCCGCCAGGTAATCAATAATCCTGTCGTCGAAGTCGTCCCCGCCCAGTTTATTGTTGCCACTGGTGGCCAATACCTCGAACACTCCTTCTCCAAGTTCCAGTATGGACACGTCGAAGGTGCCGCCGCCCAGGTCGAAAACAAGGACCTTCTGGTTTTCGCCCTTATCCAGCCCGTAGGCAAGGGACGCCGCTGTGGGCTCGTTTATTATTCTAAGTACTTCCAGTCCCGCTATCCTTCCCGCGTCTTTTGTGGCCTGCCTCTGGCTGTCGGTAAAATACGCAGGCACGGTTATTACCGCCTTGGTTATTTTTTCTCCCAGGTAGCTCTCGGCATCCATTTTAAGCTTTTGCAGTATCATCGCCGAAATTTCCTGGGGCGTGTATTCCTTATCATGCAATTTGACTTTTTTATCACTGCCCATCAGCCTTTTTATGGAGCTGACGGTACCTTCAGGGTTTGTTATGGCCTGTCTTTTGGCCACCTGCCCCACCATTCTTTCGCCTTTCTTTGAAAAGGCCACCACCGACGGAGTGGTCCTGCTGCCTTCGGCGTTGGGGATTACAACCGGCTCCCCGCCCTCCATAACAGCAACGCACGAGTTGGTGGTTCCCAGGTCTATGCCTATTACTTTGCTCATCTTGTCTCTCCTCCCATATTAAAGTGCGACTTTTACAAAACTGGGTCTTAGTACCCTCGATTTTATTTTGTAACCCTTCTGGAACACCTCCAGAATGGTACCCTCTTCCTTGTCGGAATCTTCCACCCGCATTACGGCATGATGAAAATTGGGGTCGAACTTAACACCTTCGGTAGGTATCTCCTCCACGTGGTACTTGGCCAGGATGTCCCTAAACTGCTTTATGACCATGTCTATACCTTCCTTAAGGGAAGCGCTGCCGCCTTCGCCACAGACGGCGGCTGCCGAATCCGCCGCCCTTTCCATGTTGTCCAGAACCCCCAGAAAGTCAAGCATAATTTCCGCCGCTATATAGTCGTAGGTTTCTTCCTTTTCCCTGGCGGTGCGCTTCCTGTAATTATCAAAATCCGCCTGCAGCCTGAGCAGGCGATCATAGTATTCCTCGTTCTTTTTCCTCAGGTCTTCCAACTGCTGCTCCGGGGAGATTCTTTCATCGGCATCCGCCGCGTTATCGTCCGCTCCAATCTCTTCATTATCCCGGGCCGCCGGTGCCTCCCCTGTCCCTTCATCCGAGCCTTCAACCTCTGCCTCCTCCGTCACCGTTTCCTCGGTAACATTACCGGCGGTAGTGACACTTTCGTCGGTGTCCATGTTTTTCTCTTTCTTATCCTTCTTTTTGTCCTCCACTGCGCATCACCCTAACTTTTTTTATTGTCAGCTGTCCTTATTCCTCCAGCTGCCTTTCCACCATTCCCGTTAGATAGTCTGTGATAAACTCCAGCACCGCCACCACCCTGTCATACTCCATCCTGGTGGGCCCGATAATGCCTATCCTGCCTATCTCATTTTCACCGGCCCTGTACGTGGCGGTGACAAGGCTGCAGTCCTTTATACAGTTGTTGTCCAGTTCGCTTCCTATGCTAATCATTACTCCCTTGCCGCTCCCCATCCTGTTAAGAATAGACATGAGCTGCTCCTTTTCCTCTATAAGGGCAAGCAGGTTCTTGGCCTTGTTTACGTCCGAGTACTCGGGGAAATTGAATATGTTGCTCATGCCGTCGGCATACACGTCTCCTCCCCTGCTGGTGTTAAGGCTCTCGGCAAGCAGCGGGATGAGGGTATCCAGCAGGCTGTACCTGTAAACAAGCCTTTTGTAGTCCTCGGATTCGGTGCAGCGGTTGAGCTCGCCAATGGTAATCCCGGCGAATTTATCGTTTGCCGCCCGGGTAAGGCTCTCCAGGTATTCGGGGGATACCGGGTCGGCGGTTTTTATTATGGTGTTTTTTACAATCCCGGTATCGGTTACTATTACCGCCACAAGGCTGTTGGTGTCAATGGGAACAAAATGAATATGACGCAGCCTGCTGCCGCTAATATGGGAATTCATAACCAGTGACGTATACCGGGTCAGCTGGGACAGTATCCTGGCTGTTTTCCTAATTATGCTCTCTATTTCATCTATCCTGTCCCCCAGCTCCCTTACAATTATCTCCTGTTCCCTGCGTGACAGGTTCCTTATCTGCATCAGCCGGTCCACGTACAGCCTGTAACCCCTTTCGGAGGGTATTCGGCCCGCCGATGTATGGGGCTGCTCCAGGTAGCCCATTTCCTCCAGGTCGGACATTTCATTTCTAATGGTTGCGGAGCTTATGCCCAGCTTGTACTTTTTGGCAATGGTCCTGGACCCTATGGGCTGTGCGGTGGAGATATAGTCAGCTATGACGGCCTGCAGTATCTTTAGCTTCCTGTCGTCCATCTGCATAAATACCACCTCTCATTGTTAGCACTCTCCTTTATAGAGTGCTAACCGCTCTGCAATAAAAATATCACTGACCCATTTTTTTGTCAATACCTTTTTTCAGTTAATAAAGAATTGAACAAAAACCGAGTTGGAAAGGTCAATACCCCTTGGGGTAAGCCAGAAACCTTCCTGCCCCATTTCAATAAGCCCGTCCTTTTTCAGCCTTTCAATCTGCTCGCTGTACAGCTTCCGTATATCGGTACCAAACTCTTGTTCAAACTCCCGGAAATTAATTCCCCGCCGGGTGCGCAGCCTTAGAAAGATGGTTTCAAACATCCCGGTCTCCGGCGAAATTACCTCGGAACCCTCCACCGGCAGCTTTCCGCTGTCCAGCAGGGTACAATACCTGTGAAGGTCCGGAGTGTTCCACATTCTCATCCCTTCCCGGTGTGAATGGGCGGCTGTCCCTATGCCTATATAGGGCCGGTTTTCCCAGTACACCATGTTGTGAACGCATTCCCGACCTTTTCGGGCGAAGTTTGAAATCTCGTAACGTTCATAACCTCTTCCTTCCAAGTACTCCACCGCGTAATGATACATGTCCCTGTCCAGGTCCGTATCCGGCTCTTCCAGCGCGCCCCCGGCAATCATGCTGTGAAACGGGGTACCTTCCTCTATTTTTAATGAATAACAGGATATGTGTTCGGGTGCCAGGTCTGCAGCCGCTTCAAGGGTTTTTCGCCAGCTCTGCAGGGTCTGGCCCGGTATCCCGAATATCAGGTCAATGTTTATATTGTCAAACCCCAGCTTCCTTGCCCGTTTATAGCTTTGTACGAAGGTTTGCCGGTCATGGGTTCTCCCCAGCGTTTTAAGCTCTTCCGGGTGCCAGCTCTGCAGCCCTATGCTCAGCCGGTTTATGCCGCCTTCCTTGAGGGTTTCAAGAATTCCGACGGACAGTGTGCCGGGGTTTGCCTCTATTGTTTTTTCGATACAATTTGATGTATCAAAACAACGGTCCACCCCTTCCAGCACCCTGTGCAGCAGCCCGGGTTCCAGGCAGGTCGGGGTGCCCCCGCCTATATACACGGTACGCAGCGTTTTGCCGCCGCGTAGTGCCATTTCGGAAAGCAGCGCGGCCACGTAACGCCGGTGCATGTCCTCCCGGCCGGGGAAAGACACGAAATCGCAGTAGAGGCACTTTTTTATACAGAATGGAATGTGCACGTACAGCGAACTCTCCATACTCTTACCCCCTAGTTCAGCTTCAGGACAGCCATAAAGGCCTCCTGGGGCACCTCCACGTTTCCCACCTGCCTCATCCTCTTCTTGCCTTCCTTTTGCTTCTCCAAAAGTTTCCTCTTCCTTGTGATGTCACCGCCGTAGCACTTGGCCAAGACGTCCTTTCTCAGGGCCTTCACCGTCTCCCGGGCGATTATCTTGTTCCCGATGGCCGCCTGTATGGGTATTTCAAACAGGTGCCTCGGGATTAGCTCTTTAAGTTTTTCCGCGATGGCCCTGCCCCTGGTATAGGCCTTGTCCCTGTGTACAATGAAGCTCAGCGCATCCACCGGTTCCGAGTTCAGCAGTATGTCCAGCTTCACCAGGTCGGCTTCCTGGTAGCCCTTGAACTCGTAATCAAAGGAAGCGTAACCCCGGGTACGGGATTTTAGCGCGTCAAAGAAATCGTATATAATCTCGTTAAGGGGCATTTCGTACTCCAGCACCACCCTGGTTTCCTCCAGGTATTTCATGTCCTTGAAGACTCCCCTTCTTTCCTGGCACAGTTCCATGATTGCTCCCACGTAATCGGTGGGGGCTATTATGGAAGCATTAACTATTGGCTCCTTCATATATTCAATATTGTTGGCGGGGGGCAGGTTTGTCGGGTTGTCTATCGAAACCTCCTCGCCGCTTGTTTTTTTAACCCTGTATATCACGCTGGGGGCGGTGGTGACAATATCAATACCGTGCTCCCTCTCCAGCCTTTCCTGGACCACTTCCATGTGCAAAAGCCCCAGGAAACCGCAGCGGAACCCAAACCCAAGCGCAGCGGAAGTTTCGGGCTCAAAGCTCAAGGACGCGTCATTAAGCTGCAGCTTGTCCAGCGCATCCCTCAGGGCCTCGTAGTCCGACCCGTCGGCGGGGTAAATGCCGCAAAATACCATCGAGTTCATCTTTCTATAGCCGGGCAGCGGCTTGTCTGCGGGGTTGTCGCTGTCGGTTATGGTATCCCCCACCCTGGTATCCCTTACGTTTTTTATGCCGGCGGCTATAAACCCGACCGACCCGGCGCTCAGCTCTTCAACAGGGGTGGGGGCGGGAGTAAATATTCCCACCTGGTCCACTTCAAAGCTTTTGCCGGTGGAAAACATCTTTATCCTCATACCCGGCCTTACCGAACCTTCAAAGATACGTACATAGGAAATGGCTCCCCTGTAGCTGTCATAGAAGGAATCGAAAATAAGCGCCTTGAGGGGGGCGCTTTGGTCCCCCGACGGGGGCGGGATTTTTTTAACCACCGCTTCCAGCACCTCTTCAATGTTGGTGCCTTCCTTTGCGGAAATAAGGGGTGCATCCGAAGCGTCCAGCCCCAGTATGTCCTCTATTTCCTGTTTTATTTTTTCCGGACGGGCGCTGGGCAGGTCAATCTTGTTTATGACCGGCACTATCTCCAGGTTGTTCTCCAGCGCCAGGTACAGGTTTGCCAGCGTCTGGGCCTCAATTCCCTGGGATGCGTCCACCACCAGCAGCGCCCCTTCGCAGGCTGCAAGGCTCCTTGACACCTCGTAGGTGAAATCGACGTGGCCCGGCGTGTCGATGAGGTTTAGGATGTACTCTTCGCCGTCCCTGGCCCTGTAGACAAGCCTCACCGTCTGCAGCTTGATGGTGATGCCCCTCTCCCTTTCAAGGTCCATGTTGTCTAAAATCTGGTCCCGCATTTCCCTTTTGGTGAGCATGCCGGTACTTTCAATAAGCCGGTCGGCCAGCGTGGACTTGCCGTGGTCTATGTGCGCAATTATGCAGAAATTTCGAATATTTGATAGTTTGTGCATTGGTCAGCATTCCTCCCAAGTTCGAGGGACACTCGTCCGACCTGTCACGTCTCATATCGCCATGCGGTGTGTCCCCATTCCTATATAACCCATTTCATTATTATAGCATACGGAAAAATACTAATACAATTCAAATAAGATAAGGGAAGGAATGCCCCCGCCCGGCGCCGGTAACGCCGGTACCGGTTTACCGGGCGTCCTGTTACCGATTACCCGGACAGTCTCCTTTTCCTTTTCAAAACAGCTCCGATTGCCGCTGCCACGACTATAAGGGGCAGTACCGCGCCCAGCACAATGGGCGTAAAGTATCCGAACCTTCTTTGCAAGCTCCCATACGCCCTGTCCAGCAGCGTGATTCTGGGAAAGGCATAAAGCGTGAAAAACAGGTCTTCCTCCGGCAGTTTGTCAAGGAACGCCCTGTAAACCCCGTCCTCTCCCTTTGCAAGAGCGATGCTGCTTTCCACAACATAGGGAGCAGCCGTTGGAGGGATGACTTCTATATTCAGGTCCTTGAAACCGGCCCAGTTGCTTGCCGGGTTCAGGATGTATTCAAAGGAATACAATGGCTTTCTGGTTTCCCTGCTGTCCATGGTTCCGGCGGCAGTAAAACCAACGCTCACCTCTTTTTGGCTCTCCGGGGGAAAATCCACCGTGTAGACAAGGGTTATTATTCGCTTTTGTTCCCCCACTGCCATAATGTCATGCTCCGAGCCGATTGCCATATGCCGTGAAAGGTGCTCGTCAAAGGCTTTGGCATACAAGTTATATAATTGAACATCCGAAAGCATATCGAGCCTTTCAGCATTGCCATACTTGTTTACGTATTCTAATAGGTATGTCTTTACCTCTTTTTCATCTTCCTCCACCCTATACGAAAACAATCCGGTCCTTTCGGTCAGTTCTCCGTCGGTATAGGCGTTAATTCGGAGGTTTATGTCCTCACCCAATACGAATATCTCCAATAATCTGGCTTCGCGGCACCAGGAGGCTATACTTACTTTATGCTCGTCCCACTCAAGCCGGTTAAAGCCGCCTGTAAGAATTTTTGTCTTTTCCCGGTTAAAACTGAAGTCAACCGCGAAGTTTATCGCTTGGCCGGCAGTCGGCTCCACATGAATGGTATACAGCTTGCCCTTTTCATTTTTCCCAAAGTTTTCAGCAGTATAGGTTTGGCCTGTAATGGTGTTTACAATGTTCTCAAATTTTAAGCTTGCTTCCCTCGTTTGTGGATCGCGGTTGGCATAAGATTTAACTGCGTCTCCGATATATACTTCATAGGGCAGCGCAACGCCGTCGGCAGTTATTGTGACATCATCGGCTGAAAGGCTGCCGACACTTCCCACAAAGGGAAACGCCATCTGAACCGACTGCGCTTCCCCGGTCGGGTTGACCATTCGGTACGTCGCGGTAGCCCCGCCGGTAATGGTATAATCACTGCCGCTCCAGCCGGAAAAGTCAAATACCAGGTCCTCACCCACCACCGAGATTGGACAATTCCCATCCACCGCCATCATCCCGGCGGACGGGTACCCCTGCCAGTACGTCGGCCCTGAATTGGCAAAGGCCGCACTGCTTAACAAAATAATTAAAACGGCGACCAGTATGCATAATAATATCCTCCTCACAAAACCACCCCTTTACCCTTTAGACCTTTCCGGTTAGAAAAAGTTTCTTGGCATCGCTTGTTCAAAAACTACCTATCCGCTAAATAAATCATATCAATAAACGGGTAAAAACTAAACCCGTATGCCGCTTACAAAAACCATAAAAAATATCCCCTCCGGGGGATGCACTCGAAAAAATACTTGAAAGCTCTTTGTAAACTTATAACTTTCAACTGCAAGCTGCCGGATACCGTTTATACCCCGTGAGCCGCAAGGACCATACTGTTGGTTTACTTTCCGACAAGTCTTGCAAGCCTTTCCCTAACTGTCGCGTAGGCCCTCTGCCATTCGCTTTTGTCGATCATTAGTTCACTTCCCGCAAACTCCAGCCTTATTATACGCTCTTGTAGACCGTAAACGCCGAATATGGGGCGGTCATCCCTTAGGCCCAGCATTTCCTTAAAACTTACATCCACGATGGACAAGCCGGCATAAAAAAGCGCGGTACAAAGCAGCAGGGCCAGGAAGACCCTGAACCTTCTCCTTATAACTAAACGTCCTTTTTCCAGCCTGCCCATAGCGTTCCTCCTTGCCAAAGGTTATATACCCTAGAATAAAGGGTGTCCCAAACCGGTTATTTTATTCCTTAATCTCCTTTATAGCCTCGGAAATGGCCTTTGCCAGGTAAGGTACCGAAGCCAGCGCCTCCTCCATCGTGTTGGCGTTGCTGCCCACTTCAACCAGCACCGAATAGTTGGAAAGCTGCTGGTTATACTGCCCGGTTTTCTTTTCAAGAACTCTCCGGCACAGCCCCGGGCAGTCGGCGTTTATCTTATTTTTTAAAAGCTCGGCGAATTTCCTGGTTTCACTGCTGTTGGGCGCATTGGGACCCCACACCAGCATAAGCCGTGCAAGGTCTTTACCGTCCACCTTCATGGTGGACAGCGCCCTTGCGCTCTGCTCCTCCGCCCGGTTTCTCATTGGAAAGGCATCCCGATGCAGGTCAACTACAATCTTTATGGAAGGGTATTTTGCCAGCGTCTCCCGGGCGGACTTCAACGACCTTGAATAGGCCGGGGTGTATTCGGGGTAATCGTGGAAGGTTGTTATATGCACCGATTTGATACCGTACCGGTTCTTAAGAATTTCCTGCAGTTCCCTTCCCACCCTGACCACCGAGTACCTCGGGTCTATTGTCCTGTCCACGTCGGTGGGGGTATAGTTGTATGCCTTGGACGGCCTGTAGGCCTCGGAAGTATGGGTATGATATATGAGGACTACCGGCTGTTCCATGTCAAGGGAAGTCTTTGCGGGGCTCCCGAACTGCCTGTCGGGCTCCTCCGGTTCCTCTTCAAACACGGTATCTATTTCGATTTTACCGGGGTTGTATTGGTTTAATATATCGCTCAAATCCTCCTCCGGGTCGTAAGGATTGCCCCTGACCGGACCGCCGATGCTGCCCCGGCTGGATACCGGCAGATTGTAGCTTTCCATTATGGGCAGCTGCGCTACAATTAAACTCTTAGGGTCTTTATAGTTCAAACGGGTCACCAGCCCGAACAGGTCCTTGAAAAAGGAACCATCACCGTCGTTTTGCCGCCCGGCCGTAACGGCGGGCATTGCCCTGTCCAGGACAGCCTTTAAAAGGCTGTCCATCAACCGGCGGCCGTCATCCGTTATTTCGGTATCCTGCTGTGAAAAGACTTCCTGCGCGGGCCACATACGGTAAAAGCTGCGTATACCAGCCCCAAGGGTCAGGACACCTATTATAGCTACTGCGGCCACAATCCATTTTCCCGGCTTAACCACTTTTATCCTTATCACTTGAGTACCCCTCTCTACCTTACCGGCTTTTGTTCAACTATATAAATATATTCCTGCGGCCCCTCCAATATGTTTGACCATGTAAAAAGGCGCCGGTTTTAAACCTGCGCCTTTTGGTATTAGTTTATATACCTGTCCACATCGTCCGGCCCTATTGACGGGTGAAGATAAATATTCAGCCCGTTTGCCAGTATTTTTGACATATCCTTTATCATGTCATCAATTTCCTTTGGCGTTACCACAAGGCTCCCTATGTTCGGGTCAAGCACTTCCCGGATGAGCTTATACAAGTCCTCCCCCTTCATCTTTTGCAGCACCCGGTAGAACTCATTGCCCTCGTCCGCCTGTTTTACCATTGCATCCACCACCATGTCTATCGTATCACTGGTCATGGTTGCCGCGTCCACCACCGTGGGAACCCCGATGGCAATAACCGGCACCCCCAGGGTTTCGCGGTTTAACTCCTTCCTCTTGTTTCCCACCCCCGAACCGGGGCTTATGCCGGTATCGGCTATCTGTATGGTGGTGTTTATCCTTTCCATCTTTCTTGATGCCAGGGCGTCTATCGCTATGACCCTATCCGGTTTTATCCTGGATACTATACCTTCTATTATCTCTCCCGTTTCAATACCGGTAATACCCAGAACCCCCGGTGAAATGGCACAAACCGGAGTAACGCCCTCGTCCACCTGCTCGGGAAGGTATTCGAATATATGCCTGGTCACCATTAGATGAGATACGGTTTTGGGTCCCAGTGAATCCGGTGTCACGTTCCAGTTTCCAAGCCCCACCACAAGGGTGGTGCTTTCCTTGTCCACGGGGGCTATCCTTTTCAATTCCTCGCCCAGCGCCCTGCTGGTCTCTTCGTATACATCCTTGTCCCTCTGCTTTAAGCCGTTCGCCTCTATGGTGATGTAATTGCCCACCGGTTTACCCATTATCCGGGCCCCCACTTCCTCCCGGATGTTTACCCTGGTGACCTTAACGCCCTCTTTTTCGGTCACATCCACCTCCACCCCCGGGATTTCCTGCTTTTTCTCCTCCCTGTACATTTCCCTTGCTTCCACCGCAAGGTCGGTTCGCTTGTTAAACATTACGCACCTCCCGAAACGCTTATGCTTTCATTATCCTTAAGAATAAAAATATGGTATTTTCAGATATTAATACTGAATATAGGTTTGGCTGCGGCCCCAGTTTTTATGCAACATGGCTTGCATTTTAACAATCAACATGGTAAAATAACCTTTGTTAATCCCGTAAAAGGGGGTGAAGGGAAATGGCAAATATAAAATCCGCTGAAAAAAGGGCAAGGACAATAAAGGTGCGAACTGCGAGAAACAGGGCCTATAAGTCCGCTGTGAAATCCGCCGCCAAAAAGTTTGAAGCAGCGCTAAGTGCCGGCGACATCGAACAGGCCAGGGAAGCTTTCATAAAGGTTGAGAAGCAGCTGGATAAGGCGGCAAACAAGGGCGTTATCCATAAGAACACCGCAGCCAGGAAGAAATCAAAGCTTGCAAAGAAGCTTAACAAAGCCATGTAATCCTAATAAAAATAAGCGTACCTGATACAGTACGCTTTTTTGATTCTACAAACCGGCTATCAAAAGCTCCAGCGCAAGCCAGGGGTCAATCCGGCCGCTTTTGATCCGCGCATCAGCCTCTCCGCACTCCTTTAATTTTTCCTTAAGTTCCTCCCTTGTAAATTTGCCCGCCTGCCTCATTAGGGACCCCGCCACAAAGGGCGGAACCTGCAGCTTGGATGCAACCGCTCCGCCGGAATATCCCATATCTTTGTAAATCGATGCCTGCAGCAGCAGGCGGAACTGCCTTGCCACCATAAAGAGTACCCTTACCGGCGGCTCCCCACCCCGTTTCATTTCCTCCAAAAGCTCTATGGCCTTCGGGATGTTTCTGCTTCCTACTGAATCAACCAGTGAAAATATGTTCATGCTTAAATTTTCCGTGGCTAGGGCTTCGATATCCTCCTGCCGCACTTCGTTCCTGCCTTCGCAGTACTCAACAACCTTTCCGATTTCATTTGCAACACCGTCCAGCGTTTTTCCCGAATCCCTTTCCAGGTACCCGCTTAGAACCAAGAACCTGTTAAGTACCGTGGGGGAGATGGTTTTGCCGGCGGCTTTGAACCGCTTTGCAACCCACTTTTCAAACAGTGCCGGTTTTAGGGTACCAAACTCCACCACCTCGCCAACCGATTTTAGTGTCTTCATAAGCCTTGTCCTCATATCGGGACTGGCCTTTGATGTTATTACAAGGCATGAGTAATCCGGAAGGCTCCGGAAACAAGTCTCCAACATTTCCATGTCCGCCTGGGTAAAACCCCTTTTCCCGGCGGGTGTAAACACCGCGTTATTCACTATTACCAGCCTTCTTTCGTTCATAAAGGGCAGCGTTTCCACAGCATTGACAATTTTTTGCGCCGCCATATCGCTGCTGTCTATAACGGTCAGGTTCAACTGCTCGGCGGAAGGAGGTATAAGTATCTCCTTAATCCTGTTCACCGCTTCCCTTATCAAAAGGCCTTCGGGTCCATAAAACAGGTACAGCTTCCCTACCTCTCCCCGCTTCAAGCTGTTGAAGAGTTCTGTCATGTCCATAAGTCCTTCACCCCGCCTTTACCATGTACAGTCATATCAATTGCCAGCCAGGCCGCGGCAGCGGCCAGGTAATACGCTATATAGAACGCCGCGCCGGCCTTTTCCACGTTAACACTGCCAAAGGGCACCCTCCCGGCCATATCAATTATATAGTTCATCGCTTCAATAATTATACCATTTACCCAGGCTGCAGTATAGCTGAGCGGTATGTGCATAAGGCACAGGACAAGGTAGGCCACCGTAAACCACAACACCGTCCCCGCCAGCGGCACCGCCAGGATGTTGGCCAGCACCGAAACCGGGGCAAAGCTTCCGAAATACCGAATAAGAAGAGGCACCACCAGCACCTGGGAGGCCAGCGTTATGGAAACCGCTGCTGAAAGGTATTTGCCGGCAAAGCCAAAGAACCTGTTAAACACCGGGTAAAACAGTGCTATGCCAAGACAGGCCAGGAAGGAAAGCTGAAATGAAACGCTGAATATAACGTAAGGCTTCATCGCCGTCATGAGAAAAGCGGCCAGCGAAAGGGATGTCAGCATATCCTGTTTCCTGTTTACAGCCGCGGCCAGCATCAGCACCCCCATCATCACCGACGCCCTGACCACCGACGGGGTAAGACCAACCATGAAGGAGAAAAAGGCAAGGAGAGCGCACACAACAATAAACCTCTCCCGGCCGGTGAGCCCCAGTTTTTTAAAGAGCCAAACCAGTACACCGCATATAATGCCAACGTGCAGCCCCGAAACCGCCAGGAGGTGGGATATTCCCACCGCCGAGAACCTCTGCCTTGTCTCCTCGCCCACTTCCCGTCCGCCCAGCAAAAGGCCCTTCATTATCTCGCCCTGCCGCGGCGATACCACGGGTGCTTCCAGCTTATCCTTAACCCATTCTGCGGCGAGATGGCTGTAATACTTTACCGAACAGGGCCTCAACCCGGTAAACTCCAGGTGATAGGGGGTTGAAACAATTAATGCCTCCGCCCCCAGGCCCCGGCAGTAATTCCTGTACCCTTGATTGGAGGATAACTTAAGCAGCCCTTCCGCCACCACACCATCGCCAACCGTTATGGCCCCTATGTCCCCGGAATGATACAGCATAAGCTTACCCCTGTAGCCTATATCCCTTCCGTCCACCGCCAGCGATTCCACGTCCACCAGGAAACAGTCCTCCCGGATGACCGGCTCCACCCTGCCTTCCAGCTTGGCCCAGCGGCCTATGTAACCCTGTACCGTCCCGGCGTCAGCTTTATAGAGGGCGAAGCAGGAGACACCGATGCAGAAAAACACCAGCGCCGTCAACAGGTATGTCCTTTTTTGGGGCAAAAAAGCATAAAGCAGGACAAAGGCCGCAGCCGCCTGGAGCATGAGCATCCAAATTCCTATCTCCCAGGCAAGGCATAGGGCTCCTCCTGCCATATAACACGCAACGGCAAAAGTAAGTTTTCGTTTCATCCGCTTTACCCCGGGTATTTCTTTTACTTACCAATACGCTTGGTTTTCTACCGATAGAATACCAATTAAAATCCGCCAATGCAAGGCAAAAGCCGGCATACTTTTCGATGTACTCGATAAAATAGCTCTTGGAATAAGCTCACTGCAAGGCCGTCATACAATCTTCTTCCTGCCGTTTATTGTAATCACCGTATTGCTGTATAAGCGCACCGCGTATATTTTGCCGTCTTTGTCAAGAACTCTGCAGTGTGTAGCAATACCGTTGGAAGAACCCACAATCCCCATGCTTATTCTTTTTCCTGCTACCAGCGTTCCGCCCAGGGCAACGCTTGAAGGATTCATAAACTTTATAGCATTTTTTGCAATAATATAGGTCTGGTATGTGCCGCGGCCCAAAACCAGTACCTCGTCGGTGGCTTGTACAATCGAGTTCTGGGCATATTTAAACCTAACGACCGCGCCCTGGTTTTCGATACATACTCTTTTGGCCAAGTAGCCCTGTATCCTATCCTTAAGCCTGTTTACCTGTTCGGCACTTGCCGAGTTGCCGGCGGCATAAATAACACGCACCCTCTCCAGCATATCCTTAATCACAGCGTAATCATCATCTGCCAAAAACCTGGCCAAGGCCTTTATATGTTCAGCGATTTTGTCCACGCTTTTTATTCTTTCTGAATATAAACCGGTGCCGCGCCCGGCCGTCAACGGGATATATCCCTTCGGCAACCACTGCACAGCCCCCGTCCGGCTGCTCCAACAGCTTTTTTATCGCGTCCTTGTCAATAAATTTAGGCGCTACCTTTATCCTCTCCAGCTCCCGGATACACCGCTCCATCGTGGCATCCGGCGCCGGTATCTCTTTGCATCCCGAAAGCACTTTCAGCAGGCCGGTTTTTGGCGCATCTTCCACGTAATACTGTTTGCCCGGCATTTTTGTCACCGTTAAGACGGCCTTCATTTTATCCTCTGTCAGTTCCGCCTTAACCTCAGTAGAAGCTTCCTTGACCGCGGGCCTGAACTCTACAATGTCTCTTTGTGTAACAATGCTTACGCTGTTTATTTTGCTGCCGTTAAGATACACTTCCACGTTGGTATCAGCCGGGTCTATGGCGGCATAATGCCCCTCTTCCACCGGGTCAGCCACCACTGCTTTGCCCGAAACTATTTCTATGTAGCCGTCTTTGCAGTCTTCCCTTTCCTTGCCTTGACATGCATCATTTCGTTTTACACGGGCAGGATCCACATGGGTTTCCAGCTCTCCGGCGTTACACCGGTAATTTTTAGTTCCCTTTTTAATGGCACCTCTTAATAATACCTCGTGAATTATCACATCTAAACACCTCTATTACCGCTTTTCATGTATCACTTACTTCCCTTTATCCAAGGGATGCGGACGTATAAATCTCTTTAAACTCCATCATCGGCACCGGCGGGCTGCACAGGAAGCTGCGTTTAACAAAATAAAAAACAACCTGCCAAATCGGGACTGCCGATTATAGAAGGCTGCCTACCATATATTTCGGCAACCCAGCCGCCGTAGCAGCTAGCCGCCGCCTTAGGCCTGTGGCTTTGCGTCCCGGCCTTTCGGCCGGTTTGCCCTTTCGTCCCCAGCATTACTTGTGAAACCGTTTTGGTAATTTTTTCATTGGAGCATATTATAAATCAAAAATATAGTCTTTGCAACAACATTACCATAATATTCAAATTCCGACAGCATTATTTCATCAAGATGAACAGGCCAATCTTTTCCGGGTATTATGCTGTCTAAAAACGTCTAAAGTGATATGATTTTTCGTTAATGAATACCGGCTTAACAGGCACTTTTGACCAATCACATTATAATTGTCTCATGCTTCATTATAAAATTATAAAATAAAAGGAGGACGATACTCTCGCCCTCCCCTGCCAAATGCGATATCAGTTATTTTGGTTTTTTATTACCTTCACCCTTACCAACACTTCCGCAACCGGTAATGCCAGGGCCGCGCTGCCCAGCGCCTGGAACAAATTGCCCGGCAGTTCCACCAGGGCCGCCGGAAGGCCGTATAGGAAAATCTCCACCGTGAAATATCCCGCCGCCATCCACAGGCCGCCCAGTGCCATTGCCGCTATCCTTGAAACGACGCTGCCCTTGGCCGAAGCCAGTCGGTATAATACGTATCCCACTATGAATCCTTCCAGGCCTTTTATCACAAGGGTAAAGGGTGCCCACGCGGCATAGGGGGACAATAAATCGGCCAGCGCCGACCCTACTCCGCCCGCAATTGCTCCGTACCTTGGTCCAAGCAGCAGTGCCGCCAAAAATATCACCGTATCGCCGAGGTTTATATATCCCTTCGTTGCCGGTACAGGCACCTGGAAGGCTATGGTAGCCACCGTCACAAGCGCCGTTAGGAGCGCCGCCAAAACCAATTTTTGGGTTTTATTCATCAAAGGTCCCTCCAAAGGTTTTATACTGTGGGTTTTATTATACCACGCGCCCTGGGACTTTTAAATATTTGTTTGATTTTTAACCCTTTCAATGAGGCGGGACAACACCATGGACAATTCTCCCCAGGTTACTCCCTTGTCAAGAGGGTACTGGTCCTGAACCAGCCCTTCCTCCCTAATGGCCTCGAAAAATGGCGCAGCCCAGTGACCGCCTTTTTGCCTTTTTATCTGTACGGTATTGAAAATACCTGTCGCAATGGCGTTGGCAATCTTTTTCCTGAAAGGGTTCTGGGAAAGAAGATGGTTATCCGATGGATTGGTTAAAAAGGCTGTTTCTACAATCACCGTAGGCATTTCGGATTCTCTTATGACAAAGGAATAGTCCTCTCTTTTGGCGTTGAGCTTGTTATACGCCCTTCTCCTTGCGATTCCCAGGTTTGAGATTTCTTTTAATATACACTCCGCCAGCTCTTTTCCCTCAAGGGATTTGTGCCCGTATACCGTCTCGGTTCCCTTTGAAGATACCGGCCCCCCGTTGCAGTGTATTGATATGGTATAATCGGCACCCGATTTATTAATCCTCGAAATCCTTTCAGCAGGCTCCACCGTTTCATCCATTTCTCTTGTCATCGCAACATCAATGCCCTCATGCTCCAGGAAATGTTTCAGTTTTATTGCAATATCAAGGTTTACGTTTTTCTCCACTATTCCAAAGGCCTGCAGCCCCGGGTCGTCCCCGCCGTGGCCCGGGTCTATACAAATCTTCATCTTATCACCTCCACTATATAATATGTGGAGGTTTAACTTATTGTCATCGGCGGGGATTTTCCCTTGTAATATATCCCGGTAGTGATAAACTACTAAATATAAGATAAGCGACTTTGAAAGGGTGTTGATATGGACACGGAAAGACTTTACAGGGAAAACGCCTATACAGCTCAATTTACTGCAAAGGTTGTGCGGCAGGAAAAGACCCGGGAAGGCTTTGAAGTGGTGTTGGACAAAACCGCCTTTTACCCCACCGGCGG
>LSQX01147396.1_pt3 | contig 28191 bp, 21 predicted proteins | sample 654561 | NCBI WGS metagenome assembly LSQX01 (sample SAMN04489861, study PRJNA283612) | anaerobic digester metagenome | isolation source: 4 biogas reactors fed with cattle manure at either 37C or 55C with and... | place: Denmark: Kongens Lyngby | collected 2014
GTTGTGTAAGATAAGCAACTTTTCCCCCTGTTCAGAAAGTGAAGGCGGCGAAAGACCGCGGGCAAGTTGCCTGAAACAAATAGACCGGACAACCCTGAGGCAGCACCCTGCTTGATCTGGAGGTAAAACATGGAACTCAGAAAACTGGGAGAATCAGACATCCAAGTCAGCACCCTGACCGTCGGCTGCTGGAGCTTTGGCGGCGGTACCGGCAGTTATTGGGGGCATCAAAGCCAACAGGCGGTCAACGAACTGGTCGCTGAAGCACTTGATTTGGGTGTTAATTTTTTCGACACGGCTTTCGGTTACAACGATGGTGACAGTGAACGTGCGCTGGGTACCGCACTCAAAGGGAAACGTGACAAAGCCCTCATCTGCAACAAAATCCCAATCCAGCAGACGGATGACCTGGGCAAGTATGAGCAGACCATCACGGCAAGCCTCAACCGCCTGCAGACCGATGTGATCGATGTCATGATGATTCACTGGCCGACCCGGGATGAAGGATTACTGCGGGCTAATCTGGAAGCGTTGCAGCATGTGCAGGAAAAAGGGCTGGTGCGGGCCATTGGTGTCAGCAATTTTGCGGTACGCACACTGGAAATCGCCCGGGAAATGGGCATAGCGGTGATCGTTAACGAGTTTGCCTACAACCTGATGTCGCGCGGCATGGAACAGGACGTTCTTCCCTACTGCCGTGACATGAACATTGGCGTAGCCGCCTACATGCCGCTCATGCAGGGTATCCTCACCGGCAAGTACGCCACATTGGAGGATATACCCCTGAAACGCAAGCGCACCGTCCATTTCGACAGCCGCTGCAATCCTGAATCGCGGCATGGCGGTCCCGGCGCGGAAGATGCTATCCATTATCTTCTGCGTGAATTGCGTCAGCTTGCGGACGAATCAGGCATCAGCGCCGCTCACCTTTCGATCGGGTGGATACTGGCAAAAGAGGGTGTCAGTACCGTCATTGCCGGCTGTCGTTCCGTTGAGCAGCTCCGTGACAATGTAAAAGCCGCGATGACCAGTCTGGACCCTGCCGTCCTGCAGGCTCTTGATGAAGCCAGCAGGCCCTTGTATCAGGCATTTCCTGACCAGCTGGATTTGTGGCAGCCGAGCAGTAAATCGCGTATCTGGTAAGACCTGACGGAACATCGGTAAGCAGGTCAGCCATGCGGCTGATCAGCTTTATAGAGCGGTGAACAAAGCTTTGTTGGCTTCATACAGTTTGGCATAGAGCGGATATATCCGGTTGTAAACCGCAATGAGCCCCTTGTCCGGCTGTTCGATGCTTTTTGATTTGACGATCTGTTGGGCGTTGCCTAGATCATTGTATAGGCCGACTCCGCAGCCAGCCGTCAAAGCCATGCCCAAAGCTGTAGCTTCATCGGAGGGTGTGGCCATACACTCCAGATCCACCTGGCAGGCAGAAGCGATCATAGCACGCCACAGTTCAGAACGCGCGCCGCCGCCGATCAGGCGTATGCGGCTGACCGGATCTGCTTCGCGAAAGATAGCGACAATGCTGGCAAAAGCCAGAGCTACACCCTCCAGAACAGACCTGCGGAAATGCCTGGCATCGTGGCTTGATCCGACACCGAAAAAGATGCCCCGGGCGTCAGCGTCAAAGACCGGTGTTCGCTCGCCATCCAGATAAGGCAGAAAAACCAGACCTTCACTGCCGGGAGGAACCTGGCCGGCCAGACGGTCAAATGTTGTCTCATCAGCGTCGGTGAAAAGACGCATCGCCCAGCGGACAGCATGTCCCGCGTTCTGGGTTGTACCAAAAACACCGTAAGCATCGCCATCACTGCTGATCAGGTTAAACAACCGCTGGCCTGGATCAAAAACCGGCTTCTTTCTGATGCCGCAGATCCAGGCTGTCGTACCCAGGCAGGCATGGACATCGCCCGGCATGCCGGCACCAGCACCGACGGCTGCACAGGCGCCGTCACCGGCACCGGCCACAACGGGGATCCCGGCAGTCAAGCCCAGCAGGTTCGCTGATGTTGCCGCTAAACGGCCCACCGGATCTGATCCTTTATGCACTGCAGGCAGGCGTCGCGCGTCCAGTCCCAGTGTCTGCAGAACATCAGTCAGGTAGCAGCGCCGTTCAAGGTCCAGCCACTGGGCATGAACCGCGTCAGAATAATCGGTGCTGTCCAGCTGTCCTGTGAGTTTAGAGACCACAAAGTCCTTGGCCTGGAGAAAGCGATAAGCTTCACGGTAGATGTCCGGCTGCTGATTTTTGAACCACAAGAGCTTGGCCAGGCTGGAACGGGCATCGAGAATATTGCCTGTGAGTCGGTAGATGTGTTCACGGCCAATAAGATCCGCGATCTGATCAGCCTCAGCAGCAGCCCGCAAGTCGGCATGGATTGGTGAAGGATACAAGGGCTCTCCTTCTGAATCCACCGGCAGACAGCCCAGCATCTGACCGCTGACACCGATGACTGCGATTTGCCTGCTTCGATCAGGTTGCTGTGCGACGATCGAGCGAACCGATTTCTGGTAGCCTTGCCACCAGTCCGCTGCTGACTGATCGGACCAGCCCGGTCGTTCATGGCGCGTCGTGTAGGCTTGCGAAGCTGTCGCCAGCGTTTTACCGTCCAGATCGAACAATGCGGTCTTCACGCTGCTGGTGCCGATATCGCTGGTGAGGATGCAGGCGTCTTTCATGATGCCTCTCCTTCCTGACCGACCGGATCGAGTGAGAACCCCTGCAAATGCTCGTGTGAAAGTTGCGGCCGCACCTTAATAACCGCTGCGCCCTCGGCGTGTTTTCCAACTGACCCAAAGCGGAGTCGCTATAAATATGGAGGAATAGGTGCCGCTGACCAGACCGATAAGCATGGGCAGGGCAAATTCCTTGATGCTCTGGATGTTGTAAGCAGTAGCGAAAATATAGGCTATGGCCATAACCGCGACCGTCGTCATCGTGGTGTTAATTGAACGGGACAGCGATTGATTGACCGACAAATCCGCAAGATCGGCAAGAGGCATTTTACCCTTGTAGTTACGTTCATTTTCGCGTATACGGTCATAGATGACAATCGTGTCATTCAACGAATAACCGAGGATGGATAAAACAACCGCGACCAATGATTCGTTCAGCGGGATGCGCAGGACGACAAACACGAAAAAGACCAGCAGTACATCGTGGAACAGTGCCACCAGGGCCATAACGCCTGCGGAAGGACCGGACATGGTGCGGAAGCGGACTGAAACATAGGCGACCACCAGCACAGAGGTGATCAGGATTGCCCAGATGCCGTTCATCATCAGCTCGCGTCCGATAAACGGGTCAACCAGGTTGGCTTCATTCAGCTTGAAACCCAGCGAGGGGAAGGCCGTAACAAGAGCGTCTTCCAAACGGGCCAGCATTTCCGGCGACAGGGCTTCATTGCCGGCGACATTGATCATCAGGCTGGTTGACTGGTCACCAAAGCTGACCACTTCCTGGCAGGTCACGTTGCGGCCGATTTCCGCCGCAATGGTTTCTTCCACCTGTTTCAGGTCAAGCGAACCTGTATAGGCATATTCAATGATACTGCCGCCGCGGAACTGTATGTCCAGCTCTATGCCGGCAAAAACGGCGGTCAGAACGCCAATGAGGAGCAGGAGAATCGACAAAGCAAAAAACCAGTGCCTTTTCTGATAAATCTTAAGCATTCTGGCCAGCCCCCTTTCTTCCATATAACCAGGGGTTCTGCAGCTTTTTGAATTGGCTGAGCGAACCGATCATGAAACGGGAAGCGAACAGGCCCATCACGATGTTGAAGACAAGCCCGGCCAGCAAGGTATAAGCAAATGAGAGCATCGAGCCGGAACCGAAGATCATCAGGACGACAGCCGCGATCGCGGTGGTCAGGTTACCGTCGACGACAGACGGAAGCGCCCGTGTGAAGCCATTGCTCAGCGCGGTCTGCAGGGTGCAGCCTGTCCTAATTTCTTCTTTAATCCGTTCAGCAATGATGATGTTGGCATCAACGCCCATGCCAATAGAAAGGATGATGCCGGCAATACCTTGCAGGGTCAGCGTCTGCTGCGGGATTGAGATCGCCAGCAGGATACCGACCACCTGTCCCAACAGACCAATACAGGCTACAAACCCTGGCAGACGATAATACAGCAGCATAAAGAGGAAGACAGCTAGGATCGACACCAGGCCTGCCTGGAGCATAACCTGCAGAGCACCCTGGCCCATGGTCGGGCTGATCGAGCGGCTGCTGATGGCCTGCAGGGCAAAAGGCAAAGCGCCTGCGTTGATTTTTTCAGCCAGGGCAACAGCTTCCGGCACGGTAAATGAACCTTCAATAAAAGCCCTGTTACCGGTTATCTGCTGGTTGACCCGAGGTTCGGAAAGCGTCGTGTCATCCATGTAGATGGAGATGATTTTGCCAACCAGCCTGCCGGTCGCTTCGGTGAATTTAGCTTGTCCTGAGCTGCTTAGCTCCAATTCTACGATCGGCTCATTGGTATCAGGGTTAACAGCCGCGTAGCTGCGGGCTACATCGTTGCCTTCCAGCACGATATTGCCATCTGGATCGCGGAAGGTCAACCTGGCCATTTCCCCCAGCTCCTGCAGGGCGTCATCCGGGTTGAACGCTGTTTCGTCCGAACGCCAGGGGAAACGAACCAGAATGCGTCCGCTGTTTTTATCAACAGTTATTTCCCGATCGAGAATCTGCAAGTTATCCATGCGCAGCTCAATGACACTGCGTGCCGAGTCCAGATCCTCTGCTGAAGGAACACCTTCATATTCGCGGGCTGCGAAAACGGCCTCAACACCACCGCGGATATCAATACCAAATCGGATTTCCTGGATACCATTCAGTTGGAACAGGTCCTGCTGACCGGGAACCGGCAGTTTCATACCGGTGATACTAAGCAGCAGTCCCAGCAGGATCAGTCCGGCCAAAATGAAAAATGTCACGGGCCTGGCTTTGATCCCGACGCGGGCAAATGATCGCTTTGCCATAATCCAGTTGCACGTCCTTTCTTGTCGATGCAGCTTAATGACTCATCCGGTGTTTTATTGTCTGCTGCAAACTAAATATACATTATAGGCATTTAAGCGCCCTAGCTCAAGGGGTTAAGCCAACAAATCGATGGCCATCGCAAAACCGGCATATGAAAGCCCGCTGTCCGATAACAGGGAAACCTGCGCAGAAAGCGGGCTGTCGGGATCACAATCTGATTGTCTGGCCTGTCGGCCTTGCTTTAACTTGCTCAGTTACGGATAAAACGCCGAATGGTTACAATTTTACAGCCCCAGGATTGATACTCACGGACGTTCTGCACAACAACCCGGCCCAGACGCGATGATGCATGAATCATGTTGCCGTTTCCGACGTAGATGCCTACATGTGAGATCGAAGTCCGCCCGTCACGTGTCCGGGTGTCCCAGGCGATCACATCACCAGCTCTCATGTTGCTGTATGAAACACCAGAACCGGCGTTGTAGTAGCTGCCGGATGATCGCGGAACGGAAATGCCGACCTGGCGGTAAGCCCAATAGGTCAGGCCGGAGCAGTCCATGCCGCTCATGCTGTGGCTGCCATAGACATAGCGAACACCAAGAGCCTGGTAGGCCAGGTCAACAATCTTGCCGGCATTACCGCTATAAACGGTCCCGCTTGAAGAAGACGGCTTGCTGCTTGATGATGAACCAGAGTTTCCTGAAGTTGTTGTACGGATAACCGGCGCGGTTTTCGTGAGGTATTCGCTGGACACATAACCGGTTTTTCCAGAAGATGTCTTGACTTGTGACCAGCCGTTGCCGATACCTGTCCGGGCCAGCCGGTCATTTTTGCTCAGGGTAGCCAGGATATCCTCATTGGTGGAAGGACCTTCACGCAGGCGCAGGGTGCCAGCATCGACATAAACGGTTTCATTAACAGGTTCGAACACCATGTCTTTGCTGGTGAATTCTGTTTTCAGAAAGCCAAGTCTGCCTTCATGCTGGACTTTCATCCAAGCTTCATTTTCGCCGATACAGAGAACCGTATCACCAAACGACAGCTTGGTTAGGACGGTTGAATCCGTTGACGGCCCGGCTCTCATGTACAGGCTTCCGGCCTTAACATAAAGGGTGTACGCAACGTCAGTATAATCAAGGCCCTGTGGTTTGACCGGCGGTTCCAGGTCCTGCGGATCAACATCGTCCAACGGATCAACATCCTCAGGAAGGCGGATGTCCTCATTTTGAGGATCAGCATCCCCGTTGATCTCTTCTGCTTTCGTCGTTCCGGATGTTTCAGCTGGCGCAAAATCCTGACTGGAACGATTATAGAACTCCGGCTCGTTCAGCTGATACTGAGCGGGATCGAAGGTATATGCGTAAGAGCTGACCACTGTTGTATCCGTATTATTGTCTGAAAGCGCTTGTGGTTCAGTCGTATCAGCTTTTTTCTGCTGTTCTGTGTCGCCTGCTGTTAAACCAAGTGGCTGGATGAGCAGCGCAGAAGCGAGGACAAAGGATGTCAGCACAAAAATCAGTGCACCTTTCATCTTTTGCGGGGTCGATTTATTTTGCTGCATGATACCTCCACAGATCGCTTGTGATTGGCCAGCAACCAATCCACGCTTATTATAGAGTTCCGTTTAAGGCCAGTCAAACGAAATACAATCGTTTTGTAACAATTCAGCAACATTTACAGAAGAATGTCCTTCTTTGTTGTTTAAATGACTAGAAAAAGACCTCCGAACCGGATGGAGCCAGGCGATGAATCAGAGGTGGAGACGTCGCTTGATTTCGTCAAGGATCGCCTGCCGGCGGGCAATGCTCAGGCAGACCAGGGCTGCGGCCAAACAGGGGATCAGCGCGAAAAACGACCAGAAAGGTGCAGTCAGGCCTCCTTTGTGCCACGCCAGCACGAGTTCAATACCTACCGTCAGCAAACCAGCCGAAAACAAGATGGAAGCCGGGATGGCAAAGCCGCGGATCAGCCGCCGCAGAATCAGAAACACATTCAGGTAAACCAGGATCGCCGGCAGAAGGACAAGGGGCATGGCCAGTGGCAGATACCAGGACAAATCCTGGCTCAGCCAGGCGATCAGGAGCAGAAAAGCCAGCAAAGCCAGTACCCCAGGTAAAAAAATGCGGTTAAGCGTACGTCGCCGCAACAGGAAATAGGGGACGCTCCAGCTCCACACCAGCGCCAGCGCACCGCAGACATAAAGGCTCCAGGTCAGTCGCCCGGTCATACTGAAATTTATGGCAACACACAAAAAGGCAGGAAAAGCCAGAATGATCGAGATCAATGTGCCGACAAACCGCCTGTTGATCCGTTCGTTGATCGGATCCAGCAATCGTGGGTACGGCCGTGCTGCCTGCTCATCATAGGGCTGCAGGGGGTTGATTACTTCGACATGGCAAAGCGGACAGCACTTCTCCGACCTTTCCAGTTCCACACCACAATGAACACAATACGACATGGTTATTCCTCATTCCAGTTGCGGTTGCTTTCTACACGGACCGGTATGCCAAGACGCACGAGATGACGAAAGAAAGCCCGCTGCGGGTCGGTTTCTTCCATCGTCGCGGAAAACTGAATGACGATCTGCTCTCCTGTGCTGATGACCCCGCAGTTGACAGGGTTAAATCGGGAAGGCCCCAGCATGAACTCCAGGCGCTCAACATGGCTGGCCATTTCTTCCGGCAGCGTGACAAGGCCCAGGTTGGAGACTGTGCTGGTAAAGCGGCTCTCACCCGTCCACGTATAGACCAGACGCATCACCAGGTTTTTCAGCGGCAAAGGTGAAATACGCAGCAGCAGGCTTTTTTCCGGTGCCACATTGGCACACATCAAGGCATTAAGATATTTTTCGTTGATGGTAAAGCGCATAAAATGATGAACCAGCTTGAGGACTTCTTCAAAGGTATACGTACCGTAGGCTGGTTCAATGCCCGGATTGGCGAACAAAGCAAAGTTGCGCACCGTTTGCGTTGGGTAATAACGCCTGACATTTATGGGGACGGACACACGGACCGGGTCCAGTGTCCTGTAGCCGCCTTGCTGCTGAATCAGGTAAAGCTGGTATAAGTAAACGCCAACCAGCAGCTCTGTCACGCTGACATGAAAGCGCCGGGCGACTTCCGCGACTTTTGCGGTTGGAGAGACGCCGCAGACAATATGCAGGTGGTGCCCGGGCAGGATGGTCCCCTGCAGCCGGAAAGCTCGTGTCTCGCGTGGTCTGTGCACGACCCGGAAATTGGAGAACCGTTTGTAGGCATCCTCCATTTCCGCTTCCGAAGGCTCTTCATGGATATCCAGGATACCCTCTCCGCAGGGGCAGTGTACGCCCTGCAACGCCAGGTAGGCAGCGACAAGCGTACGCAGAAAAACGGAAGCTCCGTAGCCATCTGTCAGGGCATGAAAAAACTCAACTGAGATGCGGCGGTCACCATAACGCACCCGGAAAAGGTACCCTTGCGCATCACGACGGCTATAAGGGCGCATGGGGTTGATGACATCCGCCTCAATCAGGAACGGTTTTCTGCAGTCCTCCAGGTAATACCAGAACATGCCGCTGCGCAGGCGTACGGCAAACTGGGGGAAGCGTGGCAGCGTCAGGTCAAGCGCCTGCTGCAGCTGCTCTGGTCTGACAGGATCGCGCAGCAGGGCAGCGAGGCGGAACAACGAGCTGTGCCGGGTCCGCATAATGGCCGGATAGATCTTGGCGGCATTATCCAGGCGAAACCAGCGTTTCCCGCTGGCAGTTTTTCTGCTTAACGGCTGCTTCTTGTTGTTCATAGGCAAACAGACAGCTCCGTCACAACGGCCGGTACAAAGGAGCGTACCGGGCGGCCAGCCGGATGGCCTCAATCATACTGACCGCGCTGGCCAGCCCTTTGCCGGCGATATCCAGAGCGGTGCCATGGTCGACTGACGTACGCAGGAAAGGCAATCCCAGTGTCAGGGAAATGGTTCGCTCAAAATCCAGCGTTTTGGTCGCGATGTGGCCTTGGTCGTGGTAAAGCGAAAGGACACCGGAAAAACGGCCGATGTGCGCCATATGAAACACTGAATCAGCGCTGACCGGCCCTGTAACCGGCAGCCCTTCCGCGCGACATGCCGCGACGGCCGGTTCAATGGCAGTCATCTCTTCATCGCCAAAAAGGCCGTGCTCACCGCTGTGCGGATTAAGACCGGCGACGGCCAGGTCTTTATCCATCACCTGCAGCTGGCTGAGCGCGGCACAGCAGCGGCGTATCATCTCACTGACCCGCTCACGGGTGACCAAGTCACAAGCCTTACGCAGACTGACATGGCGGCTCAGGAAAAAAACACGCAGACCATTGGTCTCAAAGAGGGTCAGCGGATCATACGTGCCTGTCAGATCAGCCAGAATTTCCGTATGCCCGATGTGCGGCACCTGGGCGGCACGCAGCGATTCTTTGTTGATGGGTGTTGTAGCGATTGCCGTCGCCAACCCGTTCTGTGCCAGCTCGACAGCTTTCTCAATGTAGTCCATGGCACAACGGCCGGAAAGAGCCTGCACTGTGCCGATTTCCAGGTTTTCCAATCCACGGTGGGACAAGTCGATCAGGTTGAGGAAACCAGGCTGGAAGTGCGCGTCACTCAAATCATTGTTTATGGTATGCAGATGAAGTGGCAGACTGAGATCCGCCAGGGTGCGGGCAAGGCAGTAAGCATCTCCAATCACAACGGGGCGGCACCATTCATGGACAGCCGCTTCCGACAGGGCTTTGAGGACGATTTCCGGTCCGATGCCGTTTGGATCACCCATAGGTATGGCAATGACGGGGCGTTCATTTTTCTGCATGGTCTATCTTCCCTTCTGAACACGATCTGCTTCATGACCACGCCGCGGCTTTTTCAGCTGCGGCGGAACAGGCTATGTTTCTATCATACACCACCAGGCAATGCTCGTGAAACCATTTTCACATCTCAAATGGCACCAAATGGATGATTTGTGTCGCTTTTCCTGACGCAAGAACGCTTGCCAGCTTCCAACCTCTTGCATACAATAGGGAAAACAGGCACGGCAGTCACGTGGGTGCTTCTGATGCACGATGCTGGCAGCCGTAGAATCGCTTTGACCGCGAACCAGGAGGACCTGCCCATGCAGCACGATCCAATCAGACCAAGAGACCCGCTGCCCGTACCGGCGCAAGATGATAAGCCTCAGGTACCGGCTGCTGAATTCATACAGACTTATTTCCAGCGTCTGGGGCTGCCTTTACCTGTGACGCAGCCAGCATGCAGCCGGGCTTTGCTCAATACGCTGCAATATGCCCATGTTACCCGGATACCCTACGAAAATCTGGATATCCTCGACGGGAAACCGCTTCCCATGACCTGCGATGAACAGTATCAAAAAATGGTCTTGCACCGGCGTGGTGGCTACTGCTTCGAGCTCAACGGCATTTACGCCGCTTTGCTCCAGGCGATCGGCTATCAGGTCAAGACCTGCATGGGCCGCTTTCTGAGGGGTGAAAGCACCATTCCGATGAGGCGGCACCGCGTGATCCTGGCCACCTGTTCAGAAGGCACCTTTATTTGCGACGCGGGTGTTGGCCAGCAGGCACCACGTCATCCGCTGCTTCTGGCTCCTGATCTTATTCAGGAACAGTATGGCGAAACCTACCAGGTTACCCGGGAACCATTCTTTGGATATGTCATCCAAACACGACACAAAGGCAGTTGGCGCCCCATGTACAGCTTCACGGAAGAAGAGCAGCTTTATGTTGATTTTGTAATGCCCAGCTATTACTGTGAGCATGCACCGGATTCATTTTTCAACAAGGGCATGATGTTGTCCATCAAGACACATGACGGGCGCAAAACCATCGACGGCAACCTTTTCCGCATTTTCTGCGGGGATGATGTAAGCGAAACGGTTATTTCTGAACCAGAGCAGCTGATTGCGCTGCTTGATGAGTCGTTCAACCTGGAGAAACCTTCACTGGAGCAGGCCAGGATTTTTCTGGCAGCCGGGTCAGTCCGCCGCTGACCGGAAGCAGGCTGTCAGCATACGTTCCTGCTTTTACACCCGCTTCAGTAGAGCAAAAACCCGCAGCCGGCAACAGAAAGCGCGGGCTGCGGGGTATAGCGGGTTTTGCACAGCTTCCCCACAGGCTTATCGGCGCTTTCTCATGCTGCGCAGGCTGTTTGTCCGCGCAGCAAGCTCCTCAGCTTGTCAAACAGCATCGCCAGAAAAATCTACCCGCTGCGCGGTGTGGGAAAGTTGTGTTTTTAGCCTAACGGATGCAGATCAATCGACTTTGTTCAATCGAAACGGACGAGTCGGTCGATATCGATCGGAAGACCGGTCGCGATCGATTTGTTGGCGGCAACGCCAGTCAGGATGGACATGGCTCCGTCAACATGTGATGCAGCCCGGTTAAAGCGGTCCGGCTGCGGCACGCCGAACAGGTCATTAAGCAAGACAGGATCGCCGCCGCCATGGCCGCCGGTACCCATGGGGATGTCCACCTCATAGGGTTCGCCGAACATGGGGAAGACGGCAATGCTCATCTTTTTAGCCGATCCTTCCACTTCCTTGGCGCCGCCGGCATTGACATAGGTGTTCTCCGCAATGAGGACCTGAATGCGGCCTTTACTGCCGTTGAATGCCACACGGTACCCTTCCCAGGGCATATACGCGTTCAGTGAATAAGTCATAATGGCCTTGTTGCGATAGCGGACCATGACACCCATGGTATCCTCAATGCTGATGCCGTCACCGAAGACGCTCTGATCACGAATGTAACCGTCTTCTTTCTCTGCTTCAAGATACAGGCGTTTGAGCTGCTCGCTTTCTTCCATGTTCAGGGCGAAGTAATCGTCCTTCGCATTTTCGCTGCCATGCGCCCGGGTGTAGAAGCGGGTCACACCTCGGTTTTCCGCGTTTTCGCGTCCATAGAAGCGCAAGTCACCCATGGCATAAACAGTTTTAGGCTGTGTTCCCAGCCAGAAATTGACCAGATCAAAATGATGCGTGGCCTTATGGACCAGCAGACCGCCGCTGTTTCTTTTATCGCGGTGCCAGCGCCGGAAATAATCCGCGCCGTGCTGTGTGTTGAGCAGCCATTCAAAATGGACAGAATAAATATCGCCGATCGCACCATCCATGATCAGCTCACGGATTTTAGTGTTATGCGGTGCGTAGCGGTAATTGAAGGTCACACGCAATTTGCGCCCGGTACGCCGGATGGCGTCAATGATCGCCTGCGCCTTTTCGTCATCGGTCGTCATGGGCTTTTCTGAAATGACATCACAACCAAGTTCCATCGCCCGGATGATGTATTTGTGATGTGTCCGGTCGATCGATGTTACGATGACTACGTCAGGCTTCTCTGTCTGGATCATCTCATCGAACTGGTCATTGCGGTAGGTCGGCACGGGTCCGACGCCGTATTTTTCCTGGATGACTTCATTGGCGTAGTTCATGCGAATCTGATTGACATCGCAGAAGCCTACCAGTTCCGCTGTTTCCTGATACGTCCCTGCGATTGCCTCATAGAAAAAGCGGGCCCGTCCCCCAACACCAACTTGTGCATATCTTTTTTTCATATGTGCCTCCTGTTTTGGATTGATAAAATACAGGGTTATTATAACAGATCATCTTCCCCTTGGCTGCTTCACATGTTTTGTTCCTAATGATTTTCATGGCCGAACGGACATTTGACCGGTTCATGGCAATGAGGATGCTGTGCAGCAAGAGAAAGCGCTAAAAAGTCTGCAGATTGCTGTGTGATTTAAGAAAACCTTAAGCTTTTCCCCGGTTTATCTTTTCGGTTTAATCCCGTAAAGTGGTATTCAGGGGGTGAGTCCATGGCAAAAATATTGGTTTGCGATGACGAAAAAGACATTACAGCAGCTTTGCGCATATACCTTGAAGCAGAAGGCTATCAGGTTTTTTGCGCCGGCAACGGCCAGGAAGCCGTTGAACAGGCTGCCGTGCAGGACATGGACCTGATCCTGATGGACATTATGATGCCGGTCATGGATGGTATCCGTGCGATGGCAAAAATTCGGGAGCACAGCAATGTCCCGTTTATACTGTTGACGGCCAAAGGTGAAGATACAGACAAGGTTCTTGGCCTTAATCTGGGCGCTGACGATTATATCACCAAACCGTTCAATCCTGTGGAACTGCTGGCCCGCGTACGTTCAGCGCTGCGCCGCTATGTGACGCTGGGCAGTTCCCCCCGTAATGAAAAGAGCCTGCGTGTCGGTGGTCTCCTGCTTGATGATGAACAAAAACAGCTGTTTGTCGACGGTCAGCCCGTTTCGCTGACACCAACCGAATATGCTATTTTGCGGCTGCTGATGCAAAAATCAGGCAAGGTCTTTCCTTCTCGCGAACTGTACCGTCAGGTCTGGCAGGATAACCCGATCGGTTCTGAATGCACCGTCGCCGTACATATCCGCCATATTAGAGAAAAAATAGAGCTGAATCCTGCTGAACCGCGCTATCTGAAGGTAGTCTGGGGCCAGGGATACAAAATTGAGACGCAAGGGAGGCCTGTAACATGATCATGCTGCGTCATTCAGTATTAGCCAGGACCATTGCCTACCTGCTCGGAAGTCTGGCCATGGTGTCTTTGCTGATCAGCTCGTTTTTGTTGATCCAGCTTGGATCAGCGGGCGTCTATCAGCAGCCGGAGGGTGACAGCACCCGTTTTTTCTACCAAATCGATGGTCTGGTCTCGCAGCGGCGCGAGACAGCCAGGCAGCTGGCCATCGCGGCATATGCCGTCAATGTCTTCATTCCTGACCAGAAGGAGGCTGGACGGGAACCGGATCCCCAATGGGTGCAGTCCATGCAGCAGACTCTGGAAACAACTGACCGGGATTCTGTTTTCGCAGCCAGCTGGACAGTCACAGACCAGGAAGGCAATCTCATCTGGAGCGACCAGGGGGATCAGCCAACGGTCCTGACCTTCACAGATGCGTTTCACCTGCACCCTTCTGAAGTCTACGGGATGTCTTATGGTTATGATTCCGACTTCGAACAAGAGGATCTGGACAACAACCGTGACTTTGAACCGCTTATCTGGACGGTGGAAACAAGGCTCTATCAGCTAGAACCGCAAGACAGTTACCTGCAGTGGCTTTACCACCAGTATCTGCGCGTTCACGCGCAGCGACAGCTGATCGCAGTCGCCCCGGTTGTTACAGCCTTGCTGCTGCTGGCTTGTCTGTTTTTTCTTGGCTGGATTGCTGGTTACAAGAAGGCCGGCGATGGTATAAGCTGCACCTGGTTCGACCGTATCCCCCTGGAAATTTTCCTGGCAGTGGTTGCCATGCTGCTGGTGAAGGTCGGCCTCTTCCTGACCTCGCTGTTTCGCCAGTCCTGGGTGTACCATTCGGTTTTCTCTTTTTTTCGCGATTTCAGCTACGTCTATCTGATCCTGGCGATCTGGCTGGGCGCACTGCTCCTGCTGCGCATCTTCAGCAGTATCGCTGTGCGCCTTAAAGCCGGCCGCTGGTGGCGCGGCTCCTTGATCTGGATGTTCAGCCGCTGGCTGCTTCACCTCGCTTCCCTTTTACCGCTGCTCTGGCAGGCGTTGCTCGTTATCGCCGCCATGGTTGTCCTTGAGTTGCTGTTCATAGCCAACCACGGCCTGTCCGGCCCCGTTCTCATTTTAGGTATTTTGCTGCATCTGGTGCTTATCCCTGTAATCTGCCTGTTTGTGCTGCAACTGAAACGCCTGCAGATAGCCGCGGAACAGCTGGCTTCCGGAAACCTTTCCTACCAGGTTGACACCTATAATCTGGTCGGCAGCCTGCGCCATCATGGTGAGCATCTGAACAGTATCCGCCAGGGCATGGCCCAGGCGGTGAACGAGCAGCTAAAAAGCGAACGCTTCAAAACGGAACTGATCACCAATGTTTCCCACGATATAAAGACACCCCTGACATCGATCATCAATTATGTCGATCTGCTGAAAGCTCAGCCATTTGAAAACGACACGGCCCGGGAATACATCCAGGTGATCGACCGCCAGGCCGCCCGCCTGAAAAAACTGACTGAAGACCTGGTGGCGGCATCCAAGGCGGCGACAGGCGCCATGCCGGTCCGGATCGAACCTGTTGACTTGACAGAGCTGCTGGCGCAGACTCAGGAAGCGTACGTTGACCGCCTGGAAGAAGCTGGTCTGGAGCTGGTTTGCCGCTTGCCGGAACAACCGCTGACACTAGCCACAGACGGACAGCTGCTCTGGCGGATCCTGGACAACCTTTTCCAGAACATCTGCAAGTACAGCCTGCCGGATACACGCGTTTATGTCGATGTGGGCTGTGACCAGGAACAATGCCGGATGACACTGCGCAATATATCCCGTGAAGCACTGAACATCAGCCAGGAAGAACTTTTTGAACGATTTGTCCAAGGTGACCCATCCCGCGCCAGTGATGGCAGCGGGCTCGGATTGGCCATTGCCCGCAGCCTCGCTGAACTGCTTGGCGGCAAGCTGGAACTGGCCATCGACGGCGACCTGTTCAAAGCCATCCTGATCCTGCCGCGACGACAGGTTGAAACAGGGGTCTGACCAGCTGGGTCAGCGTCGGAATTGGCTTTGCCAATCACGACGTCTGCGCCAGTTATGGATACGGTTGTATAGGTCCGGCCAGAAGAATAGCGCGATATTGGCCAGGGAGATCAGCAAAGCGATTCGTTGCGGCCAGCTGGAGATAACCAGCATGTAGAGGAAAAAGGCCGCGTTAACCCAGGCCAGCCATTTTACTTTGACAGGCAGGATCATAAACAGGCGTAATTCGACTTCGGGATAAAGGATGGCAAAGGCAAAAAAGAGGGACAGGTTGAGGTACTGGTTGGTGGCATATCCGGTAATCATGCCGGCCACGATGGTGCTGGCGATGCCAACCAGATAAAAAAGGTTGAAACGGGCTGTACCCCAGGCACTTTCCAAAGCCTCGCCGATCATATAGTAAAAATAGAGGGCAAACAGGATAAAGAGCAATGAAGCGCCAGGCGGCAGGAAAATAAAGGTCAGCAAACGCCAGATCTGGCCGCTCAGGATGGCAACTTTGCTGAACAGCAGCAGGCTGCTGAGCTGACCGGTAAAGACGATGTCCAGAACAAAAACAGCACCCATGCTGATAACGATGTATTTCATCAGCCCGCGTATAGCGATGCGGTCAAGTTTTCTGGCCAGCCAATCCAGTATCTGCTTCATGAAATCCCTCCTGTGGCCTGCCGGAACATCTTTTTTGGGTCAGGTTCCGGGCTACCGCTGTCTCTACAGTTTAGCACAGGATCAGACTGTCTGCAGCTGTGTTATACTGAAGGCAAGTGACGTTCAGGCATGTCCTGTCCAGGAACAAGACGATGCAAGGAGAGATGAAAAATGCGCGCACTCTTTATCGGCGGTACCGGCACCATCAGCACGGCCGTCAGCCACCTCCTGGTGGAACAGGGCTGGGATCTGACCCTGCTCAATCGCGGCACTCACGCAGAACGCCTGCCGGCAGGTGTTTCACTTCTGACCGGCGATATCGGCAATGAGGAGAAAATCCAGCAGCTCCTCGCCGGACAGTGGTTTGATGTCATTGTTGACTTCATCGCGTTCGTACCGGATCAGGTCAGACGTGATATCCGGCTTTTCCAAGGACGCTGCAGCCAGTATATTTTTATCAGTTCAGCCTCAGCTTATCAGAAACCGCCGACCAGCTATCTGATCACAGAAAGTACGCCGCTGACCAACCCTTACTGGCAGTACTCGCAGGACAAAATCGCCTGTGAAGATATCCTGATGAGCGCATACCGGGAAAGCGGTTTTCCCGTAACGATTGTCCGGCCCAGCCATACGTATGGTGACTGGTCCATTCCGCTCTCCATTCACGGCAAACAGGGACCATGGCAGACCATTCTGCGCATGCAGCAAGGGAAACCGGTCATCGTGGTCGGCGACGGCACTTCCCTGTGGACGGTGACACACAGCCGAGATTTCGCCACCGGCTTTGTCGGGCTTATGGGTAACATCCACGCGATCGGAGAAGCGATCCACATCACGTCCGATGAAGCCATGCCCTGGAACCAGATCTACCAGTGTATTGCCAATGCGCTGGATGTCGAGGCCAATCTTTTTCATGTCACAGCCGATGCCCTGGCGGCCCGTGATCCTGCCCTGCTCGGACCCTTGGCCGGAGACAAAAGCAACTCCGTTATCTTTGACAACGGCAAACTGAAAAGACTGGTGCCCACATATGCGGCTAAGATCCGTTTCGATCAGGGTATCCGCTCGACATTAAAATATATGGCAGGACATCCGGAACTGCAGCGCCCTGATCCGGATTGGGATGCCTTCACAGAGCGCGTCATCCGCGAAGAATCAACATTCCGGCGGCCTTTCGCTCTGGACTAAAACCTTTTCAAGGGGAAAAGCCATTCAAGGAGATATTTTCATGTGCAACATAGCAGGCTACATCGGCAAGCAAAAGGCGGCGCCCGTGCTCATCGAAATGATGAAAAAACAAGAAGGCTACGGTGGCGGCTATTATACCGGCTTATCAACGCAATATGAAGAAAAACTTCATAGCACCAAAGTCATCGGAGATGTTGCCAACCTTTTGCAGGAAACCGAAGCCATGAATTTCCCCGGGACAACAGGCTTTCTGCACAGTCGCTCAAATTCCGGCGGTGATGTTGCGTGGGGGCATCCGTTCTTGTCCGCAAACAAAAACATAGCCTATATAGCCAACGGTGCCGCAGGTGTTTTCTTAACAGAGGATAACAACACGAAACGAAGTGCCGTGGCCGCTGATCTTGAAAAAAAAGGTTATGTTTTCGCATCTAAAACCACAGGAACAATCGGTAATTATCCTGTGTTGCCTGATCAAACAACGATTCACATGAGCGACTTAATGTGCCAGTTCATAACCAGCCTTATTGATTGTGGCATGGACACCTGCCAGGCCATGAGTCAGGCATTTTCCGAATTGCCTTCTGAAGTTGTAGGCCTAATATTACGCAGTGATGTGCCCGGCAGCATATTCGTCACGCGTATGAATCAGCCGATGATGATCGGCGTAGCCGGGAACGACGATACCTATCTGGCAACAACGGCGCTCGCTTTCCCCGAAGATATTAAATTCAAAACGATAGACCTTTTGCCTCTCAGCACCACATGTGAGGTATACCAGGGCGGATACAAGGTATCTGCGCATCCTGTTCACGATCATGATATTGCCGATATAACCCCCTATCTTTGGCACCATGCCTATGTGAGGCTTGAAACGCTGCTCAAAGGCAAGGAAAATGAACCGCTCCCCATAGGTGAAGCGATCAAGGCCTGCAGCGATCTATGGCCTGAAGGCAAAATACGCCAGGGCGCACCGCTCGTCTATGAAATATTACGCTCTTTCAAGCATGAAGGTCGTCTCGGTGTGAAAAGAGTGCCTGCCCGTGGGGCTTTTGCCGGATATGAAACCAATAATTTTAAAGTATACTTGACATAAGCGCTGTCTTCCAGCCTTTACAAGCACTTTAACGGTGGATGCAGATACTGCTGGCATGACAGCACCTTTGTGAATATGTTTATATTTCATCAAGAGCACCTGTCTGCTATAATAAAATAAGTTATATACACCTGAAACCGCTGATTGAGGCGAGTACATCAGGGAGACGGAATCCAGCGAGTTGCCGGCAGTGCGAGGGCAGCATCACGATCCTGATCGAATGGACTCATGAGGGTGACCTGAAAACAGCCGGCTGTGAGTAAGCGTCAACGGGAAGCCAGCCCGTTATCCAGTGGCCGTGTATCAACAGGTACATGACAGAGCGGGCTTTGCAGACAAAGCCAACCAGGGTGGTACCGCAGGATGAAATGCCTGTCCCTTCTTAATTGGAGGGGCAGGTTTTTTTGTACCACAGCTGCAGGATCCGCAGGTCATGACAAACAGGTTTTGCTTAGGCATCACCACAGCAGACCCAACCGTTTTGTCGATCTGTGTCAGGACACAGGAAAGGAGAAAAAAATGAGCAAGATACCCAACCGTATTTATCTGAGTGAAGACGAGATCCCGCGCCAGTGGTACAACCTGCAGGCAGACATGAAAGAGAAGCACGATCCTTATATCAATCCGGCCACCATGCAGCCCGTTCAGTTGGCAGACCTGCTTCCGGTTTTCTGTGAGGAACTATGCTATCAGGAAATGGACACACAGCACCGTTTCATAGACATCCCCGAGGAAATTGTCAACTTCTACAAGATCTACCGTCCCTCTCCCCTGATCCGCGCCTACGAGCTGGAGAAGGCCCTGGATACGCCGGCGCGTATCTATTACAAATTCGAAGGCAACAACACCTCCGGCAGCCATAAGCTGAACACATCGATTGCCCAGGCTTACTATGCCAAAAAGCAAGGCATGACAGGCTTGACCACGGAAACCGGCGCCGGCCAGTGGGGCACGGCACTAGCCATGGCCTGCGCCCACTTTGGACTGGATCTGACGGTGTTCATGGTCAAGGTCTCCTACCAGCAGAAACCATACCGCAAAGCAGTCATGGAGACCTTCGGCGCCAGTATCATCCCCAGTCCCAGTGACCAGACAGCCATCGGCCGCCAGATGCTGGCTGCCGACCCTGAATCGAGCGGCAGCCTGGGCACCGCGATATCCGAAGCGATTGAACGCGCGCTTTCCACTGAAAACACGCGTTATGTGCTTGGTTCTGTGCTTAACCAGGTGTTGCTGCACCAGTCAGTCATCGGCCTGGAAAGTAAACTTGCCATGGAAAAAATTGACGAATATCCGGATATTGTGATCGGCTGTGCTGGCGGCGGATCAAATCTGGGCGGGATTATGTGCGCATTCATGGGTGATAAGATCCAGGGCAAGGCCAACCCGCATTTCATCGCGGTTGAGCCTGCTTCCTGTCCGAGCCTGACACGTGGCCGCTATGCCTATGACTTCTGTGACACCGGACGAATCACGCCGCTGGCACGCATGTACACCCTGGGTTCTGATTTCAAGCCTTCAGCGATCCATGCCGGCGGCCTGCGTTATCATGGCATGTCACCGATTCTCAGCAAACTCTACCACGATGGCTACCTGAACGAAGCCAGAGCCGTCCGTCAGACCGAAGTTTTTGAAGCGGCGACCCTCTTTGCCAAAACTGAAACCATTCTGCCGGCACCGGAATCGGCTCATGCGATTCGCACGGCTATCGATGAGGCCATTAAATGCAAGGAAAGCGGCGAAGCGAAGACCATACTTTTCAACTTGTCCGGTACAGGCTATTTTGACTTGAGCGCCTATGCTCAGTACCAGGCTGGTGAGATGGTCGACTACATCCCGGACGACACCGATCTGGCAAAAGGTTTTGCCAACCTGCCGCGGATACCTGGAATCCAGGAAAACTGAAATCAGGGCGCAATCGCTGATTTGCTGCTGCAAATCGCATCGCTTGACTTGATCCACCCAAATTTATTCAATGCCATCAACCTGCGAGAGGCCGCGTACAGCACGCGGCTTTTCTCGTTGCGCGACAAGATGAAACCTGCTATACTGTCAACGCTGTTTTTAGCCAAACGGGAGGTCTCCACATGCCTGAAAGCCTGACGTCGGAAGTAAAGCGACGCAGAACATTTGCCATCATATCACATCCGGATGCCGGAAAAACGACCATGACTGAAAAGCTGTTGCTTTATGGCGGCGCCATTCACCTGGCTGGTTCTGTTAAGGCACGCAAATCCAGCAGGCATGCCACCTCCGACTGGATGGAAATAGAAAAACAGCGCGGCATCTCGGTGACCTCATCAGTAATGCAGTTCAACTACAATGGGTTTTGCATAAACATCCTGGATACCCCCGGCCATCAGGATTTTTCTGAAGACACCTACCGCACCCTGCATGCTGCGGATGCTGCTGTCATGCTGCTCGATGGCGCCCGGGGTGTTGAAGCCCAGACCATCAAGCTCTTCACGGTTTGTCGGCAGCGGGGCATCCCCATTTTCACGTTTATCAACAAGATGGATCGGGCAGCAAAGAATCCGTTTGATCTTATGGATGAACTGGAAAAAGTCCTGGGCATCCATTCAGTGCCTGTCAACTGGCCAATCGGAACAGATGGCGACTTTAAAGGAGTCTACAACCGCAAACTTAACCGGGTTGAGCTGTTCGATGACAGCAAGGGCGATCATGGCGCCAGCATGGTGAAGGTCAAAGTATCCAGTCCGGAAGACCCGTTATTGGCTGACGTGATTGGCACCTATTACCAGGAACAGCTGATGGCCGACATTGAACTGCTGGATATTGCCGGTGAGGAACTCGACCGGGAACTGGTTCTGGCCGGCGCTTTAACCCCCGTCTTTTTCGGCAGTGCCCTTTCCAATTTTGGTGTGGAATCTTTCCTCAATGAGTTTCTGGCCATGGCGCCTCCTCCCCAGCCACATCACAGCAATGGGATAACGGTACAACCTGATGAACCCTTTTTCAGCGGATTTGTCTTTAAGATACAAGCCAACATGAATCCGGGCCATCGTGATCGCATCGCCTTTATCCGCATCTGTTCCGGCCGTTTCAGCAAGGGCATGGAAGTCTATCAGCCGCGTCTGAACAAACCCGTTCGCCTGGCCCAGCCACAGCAGTTCATGGCACAAGAACGCAACATCATTGAAGAAGCTTATGCCGGGGATATTATCGGTATCTTCGATCCCGGCCAATTCCGGATCAGCGATACCCTGGTTGAAGGCAATCGTGATCTTGTTTATGAAAACATTCCTGTATTCGCACCCGAGCATTTCGCCCGTGTCGCACCGACAGACGCCATGAAACGCAAACAATTTCTCAAAGGTATTGAACAGCTTGCTGAAGAAGGCGCCATCCAACTCTACAAACAGCCTGGTATCGGTACAGAAACCTATATTATCGGGGTTGTGGGTGTCTTGCAACTGGATGTGCTCGAACACCGGCTTGCTGCTGAATATGGTGTCAAGATACGCCAGCAGGCATTGAACTATCACCATGCCCGCTGGGTCCAGTCAGCCACGGACGGCCTTCCTCCGGATCCGGAAAAACTTAACCTGACCAGCACAACCATGATCGTTCTGGATAAAGATGACCTTCCGGTTTTGCTTTTTGAATCGGAGTGGGCGATACAATGGGCACTGGATCGCAACCGCGGTCTGACGCTGGCCAGCATTCACGAAGTATCGTAAACAGATTCGGTCCTGTCACAATCTGTCGTGCAGCGGTCTTCTGCACATTTGCCGGTAAGCTACATGGTCAACAGCTGTCTGACAGTCTCTTTCATCGCATCTTTTTCAATCAGCCGTTCATGGCGCAGCGGCCTTTTCTCCAGGCCGGCCAGGCTTGCCGGCAGCTCCAGGCCACTTTCCCCGGCCATCTCCTGCAGCAGGGTTTCCACACTGCGTCCTTTAGCATAGCCCGAACCAAATAATGCATCTGAAACAGCTTCCGAAAATTTAAAAGGACTGGCTGTCGCGACAAAAAGGGTTTTGGTTTCATCGCCGGAACGGGCCGCATAGCGGCCATAGACGTTAAAACCAACAGCGGTGTGGGTATCGACGACATGATCACTGCGATCGTAGAGCTCCCGGATGGTACGTACCGTGCCCTTATCATCGGCAAAGCCGCCGACAAAAACCGCTTGCAGCCGACGCAGCGCTTGCTGTTCCAGCTGATAGTGCCCTTCCTGCTCCAGATCCTTCATCAGCTGCCGAACGGTATCTGTTGACCGGCCGTGCAGTTCGAACAACAGACGCTCGAGGTTGCTGGACACCAAAATATCCATGGATGGTGTGTTGGTTTTGTAAAACTCACGCCGCTTGTCATAATGGCCGTTGCGGATAAAATCGGACAGGACTTTGTTGCGGTTGGATGCGCAGATCAGCTTGTTGACAGGCAGCCCCATGCTTCGGGCATACCAGGCAGCCAGAATATTGCCAAAATTCCCTGTCGGTACAACAAAATTCACCGCTTCGCCAACTTCTATCTTTTCCGCATTCAGCAAATCGGCATAGGCGGAGAAATAATAGACAATCTGCGGAACCAGACGGCCCCAGTTGATAGAATTGGCGGAAGACAAGATGATGCCTTGACTCTTGAGCTCAGCAGCCAGGGAACCATCAGCAAACAAGGCTTTGACGCCGGCCTGGGCATCATCGAAATTACCATTGACGGCAACAACAAAACAGTTATCCCCTTCCTGGGTGACCATTTGCAGCTTCTGCGCTTCACTGACCCCTTCGTGAGGATAGAAAACGATCGCCGCTGTGCCCGGCACATCACGAAAACCTTCCAGCGCAGCTTTCCCGGTGTCGCCTGAGGTTGCCACCAGAATGCAGACTTTGGCCTCTTCACCTGATTTGCGTACAGCGGCTGTGAGCAAATGCGGCAGCAGCTGCAAGGCCAGGTCTTTGAATGCAGCGGTTGGCCCGTGCCACAGTTCCAGCATGAACTCGCGGTCATTATACTTGTTCAGCTGGACGACAGGCGCCGGCGCCGGCTGAAAACGTTCCTCTCCGTAGGCAGCGGCGACAGCTTCTGCCAATTCCTCCTGTGAATAGTCTGTTAAATAAAGGGGCAGAATGCGCAGGGCACGCTGCTGATAATCCAAAGTGGCCATAGCAGCAATCTCATCGAGACTGATCTGCGGTATGGTTTCCGGCACCAGCAGTCCTCCATCAGAGGCGATCCCCTGCTTGATGGCTGCGGATGAAGAAACCGGCTCACCTTGGCCGCGTGTACTGATATAGTTCATGTCTGTCTGCCTCCCAGTGTTTTCAATCAAGTTTTTTGGCGAAAGGACTCATTCTACCTGTTGCCTTTAATGGTCCGTCAGGCAAGGTTTGCCGGTCAGTCCGGCCGCATGTCAGCTCATTTCTCTGATGCGATAAGCCGCGCTTTTGGCGATATCCCTGCCGGAAAACTGTTCGATCACAAAATCATAGTATGGTTTTGCTTTTTGCGGTTCTCCCAGCAGCTGATGGCAACGGCCGACATAATAGGCGACGCCGCCACCGTAAGCCCGAGGGTAAAGGTCGTACGCCGCCTGATAATAAACAAGGGCCTCCGTATAGGATTCCTCTTGAAACAATGGCTGCGCCTTCAGCCGCAGGGCATTGGCGGCCGAAACAGCGATCTCGCTGATCAGCATTTCAACGTTCTGGCTGAGTGTTGCGGCATCGCCGTCCACATCAACGGCTGTTGTCGTACCGGGAATGCCGGCCAGCAGCGAACGGGCTTTCGCCAGGGCCAGGCCGCTTGTAACCAGGTCATCATGTATATGGGCTTCTGCCTCGGCCAGCGCTGTGACAGCCTCCCGGAAGGCCAGCACAGCCGGGTCAGGTGTCGGGGTTGGTGCTGCCGTCGGGCTGGGTGTCGGCAGTGGTTTGGTCGGTAACGGTGTTGCTGTCGGCAGCACCGTCGTTTCGCTGCTGGTTGTTTGTACAGGGATGCTGGTCGTCTGACCTGATACTTCAGAGGTTCCCGCTGACGCTTCTGCTGCAAAAACAGCTTCATACTCAGCCAGCAAGCCGGCAGCTTGTGCGTCTTCTGCGGATAACTGGTCCAGTCGTGCCAGCAGCCAGCTCAGCTTTTGCGTGTCATTGGCCAACTGGGGTTTCGGGCGCCACAGTGCGGGAAGCCAGCGTATACCGGCCAGTATAAGGGTCGCTACAACCAGGACGACTGCCAGGATCGGTAAACCCGTGCGCAGCAGTGCCACGGGATCTTTACGCATACGCACCTTGGTCTCGGTTTCTTCAGGATACGAGTGGCCGCGCATAACAGTGCGCTGTTCCTTTTTGCCGGCCATACGCACTTTTTTCCCGCGGCGTGTTTTCTCCAGAATCTGCGTCACATTCAGGGCCGGAGGTTCTCTGTCTGTAAGGCTGCGCGACCTTGTCTGCACAACATCGGCCGGTTGATCTGGTTGCCGGGTTTGCATATAAGCCAGGCAGGACTTGGCATCCTCATCCAAATTCTGCGGCAAGCCAACTGAAAGCGCTTGCTGAATCAATCTGCCGGCTTCTTTTAGTCGCCCGGAATCAGCCAGCAGGCAACCCAGCAAAAAAGCTGGATGGGGAAACAACGGATAAGAAGATGCCAGCTTTCGCAGGGCAATCAAGGCAATATCACGACTGTCCTGCCATAGTTGAGCAAGCGCCCTGTTATAGGTCGTTACCGCCTGCTCCATTTCTGTTGGCGAAGCGAATATGGGAACAGCTTCAACAACAAGTGGCTCAAACCGGCTGATCTGGTCTGACCAGTTCACCACAATACCTCCCGGACAACAAGATCGGACGAATGTTGCCAACCATATACAAAGAACCAAACGCGCATAAGGCAACCTGCCGGCCCAAGGCCAGTTTAAGCGCCAGCACTGCACCCTGCTCTGCTGTTTCGGCGACCCGCACCATCTCATTATACTGGTTGTCCTGGCTATCTGGCAATTGCCAGACTTCGCGCACTGCTGCTGCCAGCTGTTCTGCCGGCAGCGCTCTCAGGTTGTCCGGTCGAACGCAGACAAAAGCACAAGGCCGGTACTGCACTTGGTTCAGCAGGATATCCAGCATGGCCCGGAAGTCTTTATCCGCCAGGACACCGCCCAGAAAAACGAGTGGCTGACCAGGCAGAAGACGGTTAAGGCTGTCGGCCAGCGCACGGCAGCACTGCGGGTTGTGTGCACCATCCAGCAGAACCGGGGGGTGACGGCGCAACAGCTCAAGCCGTGCCGGCCAGCGCGCACCGGCGATGCCTGTTGCGATCTGCTCCGCGTCGGCCAGACCAAGCGACAGGCAGGTACGCATAGCAAGGGCAGCGTTCATTGACATGATCACACCCAAAAGCACCGTGCTGACGGTCAAGCCGGTCTCAAGATCAGTAAAGCGCTGGCCTGACCAGTCGTAGCTCTGCTCTACAAGCGTGTGCCGGCTGATGATGTGCAGTGGAGCCTCCAGTGCGGTACAGTGGCTACGAATGACCTGCAGAGCAGCCTTGCGGTCCGCCAGCGGCAAATCCAGATCAGCCGGGTCGTAGAAAAAAACCGGACAGCCGCTCTTGATGATCCCGGCTTTTTCGGCTGCGATTTCAGCCAGTGTATGACCCAGGCGATCCATATGGTCGTAGCCCAGTGCCGTGATGATGCAGGCCAGTGGCCGTTCAATAATGTTGGTGGCGTCGAGCCGGCCGCCCAAACCGGTTTCAAGCACGACAAAATCGCAATCCATCTCCGCGTAGTAGACAAAAGCGATCGCAGTCAGCAGTTCGAATTCAGTTGGGTGCTCTTCTCCTTCTTCGAGCATGGTATTGACACACTGCCGGACACGGGTCATGATTCGGGCGAAATCCTCTGGCGTGATTTCACCTTCTGATTCCTCAACAGCCAGACGCTGCAGCGATACCGGACCGTCTATGATACGAATCCGCTCAGTCAGGCGCTCCAGATAGGGCGATGTGTAAACACCCACCCGGTGACCGGCTGCAGCCAGTATGGCCGCACAGTAAGTCGTGGTTGATCCTTTGCCATTGGTTCCGGCGATATGGATAACGCTCAGCTGTTTCTGCGGGTCGCCCAACAGTTGGGCCAGACGCTGCATGCGATGCAGCCCCAGCTTGATGCCGAAACGCAGGGCAGTGGACAAATACACTTGTGCTTCTTCATAATTCATCATGACTGACGCTCCCTGGCAGATTTTCGGAATATAAACCATTTGCTCAGCACATAATTGCCAGCCAGCACCAGGAACATGGTCAGCAGTTTGCTGACCGGCAGTTCCCAGCGCAAGATCGGCCAGACCGTGGTCAGACCCAGCACATCGTACAGCAAAAACATACCGCCGTATTCAAAAGCTAGGGAAACGACAGCCCTGGACAGGACAAATTTGCCAAATTCCTGCCACAACGGCCCGGCAGAGCGAAAAACAAAGCTGCGGTTGACAAAAAACGCGAACAGGATAGAAGCGGTGATTGCCGGGAAATTGGACAGCCACCAGCGATCATGTCCTATAGCTGTGCTGAGCAGTGTAAAAACAATGATATTGACCAGCGTCGTCAGAACGCCGGCGATCACATAGAGGATCATCTCACGGCTGAAGAAAAACCGCAGCAGTTTTTTAACAATCATGCTGCTAAATCCTCTTGATGGGCGGGGGCGGCGGCAGATGACCGTTTTTGTAGTGACGTCGGTTAAAACGACCGTTTTTACGTACCGCCTGCACGATCAGGAGGCTCGTCAGGATAATACAGGCCAGACCCAGGACAGCTGTTGCCAATTGCCAGGGATTGGGCTGTTCAGGGTTCGGTACAACTGGTATGGGTGTTATGTCTGCTTCGGTTTCTGTCGGGGTAGGCTCCGGTTGGATGCCCTCTTGAGCGACATAGGGGATGAGCAGCTGGCTGGCTGTGTCATATTGAAAAAACGCCTGTTGGCCGCGGCTGTCCATAAGATAGACAAGATAGGTCGTCGGGTCTTCCTGTCCGTCCTTTTTCCAGACCGGCATGGTTTTCCCATCAATAGTCATGCTGGACAAAGTCCAGCCTTCAGGGATGATGTCTTCATTGCCTGGTGACAACACCGTAAAAGACTGGGCAGGTACACTGAGTACCATATAAGGCTGGTAACGTTCAGACTGGCTGTCATAATAGTAAAAGCCATCATCACTGGACTGGCGGTAAAGGTAGTATAAGGTCAGGTCGCCATGCAATGATTTGTAGGAAGGCACCATCTGACCATCGATCTCCGACAGGGAACGGTAAAACCCAGCTGGTATAGATGTTCCTTCCGGCACATCAGTTATCTGATAGGGGCCGTCCGGCAGGTCGACCGTGACAGGCGGGGTCGGAGTCGGTTCCGGAGTGGGAGAGGGCTCAGGTGTCGGCGAGGGCTCAGGCGTGGGGGTCGGCCCGGTAGTTGGAGTCGGCCCGGTAGTTGGGGTTGGCTTGGGTGTCGGTGAGATAACCGCCCGTGTAGCCACGATGGTATAGGTTTTCTTTTCACCATTCTCAGCGGTAACCACCAGTTTGATTGTATTCTGACCGCCTTGCAGGGAAACCTGGCCGCCGCCACTCACACTGGCTTTGCTGTCCGCTGCGCTGGCACTAACGGTCAACCGGCTGACATCTGCACCGACAGACACTGAGTAATTCAGCTTGTCAGGCGAAAACGCCGGTGAAAGGGTTCCAGGACTGATGGTCAGCGACTTCAGCGTGTTATCTGAGGATT
>LSQX01161280.1_pt1 | contig 28187 bp, 25 predicted proteins | sample 654561 | NCBI WGS metagenome assembly LSQX01 (sample SAMN04489861, study PRJNA283612) | anaerobic digester metagenome | isolation source: 4 biogas reactors fed with cattle manure at either 37C or 55C with and... | place: Denmark: Kongens Lyngby | collected 2014
ATATGATATATTATAACATACCATAATGAATAGATACAATATAATTTACAAAATAATAGAAACTTATAAATTAGTATGCTCTAGTAGATTATAAAAATTTATTCGGCTCATATATTAACAAAATTTTTATTGTATGCTAGTATATAGAGTAAGTTATGCAAATAAATTCGTAGAGAGGTAGAAAATATGCTAAAGAACATTATATGCTTTGGAGATTCCAATACCCATGGTTTTATCGCAGGGCTAGGAGGAAGATATAATGAGAATGCAAGATGGACCAGATTACTACAAAGACATTTAGGATTAGAATATTATATAATAGAAGAGGGACTTAACGGCAGAACAACAGTATATGATGATGCTGAAATGAAGAATGTAAATGGAAGTCGATATCTAGAGGTAAGTATAGCAACAAATAGACCGCTTGATTTAGTAATACTCATGCTTGGCACTAACGATACAAAAGAGAGATTTAATGCCACTGTCCAGGATATAACCAAAGGATTGGAGCAGCTTATTAAAATACTGAAAAACCCTGAGATATATAATAATGAGATATTAATTATTTCACCTATTCATATAAGTGATAAAATACTTAATTCCGAGTATTGTGAATCCTTTGGTGGACTTAAAGGAGCAGAAAAATCCAGAATGCTGGCAGCAAGCTACAAAAAGCTAGCAGAGGAATACGGATGTCACTTTATGGACGCGGCAGATTATGCTAAGGCTGATGATACTGACGCCATACATCTGGATGCTAAGGGACATGCTTCTTTGGCAGAAGGCATATATCATAAGATAAAAGAAATTGAAAGAGGCGTATAGTTTGGAAAATTGGGTGATAAAGAATATTAAAGCGGATTTTAAGCAGATAATAGAAAAATGCAATGTCAGTGAGGTGCTAGCACGGTGTCTAGTCAATAGAGGACTAGATGATCCTGATCAAATAAATGCATTCCTACATCCAAGCCTTGATAAGCTCTACGATCCATTTCTCTTAAAGGATATGGAAAAAGCCTGCAACCTTTTAGTTGACAAGATTCGTACAGGTAAGAGCATACGAATTATTGGTGACTATGATGTGGATGGTGTAATGTCAACCTATATACTGTATTGTACCTTGAAAATGATAGGAGCGGATGTGGACTATGATATTCCTGACCGAATAAATGACGGTTACGGTATCAATATAAGAATGGTTGAGGATGCTAGGGAGGATAATATTGATACACTTCTTACCTGTGATAACGGAATTGTAGCTTTGGATGAGATTAAGAAGGCTAAGGAATATGGTATGACTGTTATAGTTACAGACCATCACAACCTTCATGAGACAGATGGCAAGACAGTTGTTCTGCCCGAGGCAGATGCAATAATTAATCCTAAGCAGCCTAATTGTATATACCCATTTTCCGAACTATGCGGTGGTGCAATTGCATACAAATTAGCTATTGCCTTACTAAGTAGGTATGAAATATCCGGTAGAACTAGCTATGAGGAAGAGCTTATAACATATGCAGCGATTGCCACTGTCTGTGATGTAATGGAATTAATAGATGAGAATAGGATAATTGTAAAGCATGGACTGTCATTGCTTAAGAATAGTCAGAATACAGGATTAGTTGCATTGATGGATCTATGTCAGATTGATAGGGAGAGGCTTTCAAGTTTCCACCTGGGATTTATAATTGGTCCCTGTCTTAATGCTTCGGGAAGGCTTGATAGTGCTAAGAGGGGTATTAAGCTTTTACTGTCAGAAACTAAGAGCGAAGCCTTAGAGCTAGCTACAGAGCTAAGAAGCCTTAATGAAGAAAGAAAAAATATGACGGCAGAGTATACAGAAAAAGCAGTAAAGGTGATTGAAGAAGGAGATATGCTAAAAGATAAGGTCCTTGTGATATATCTTTCGGATTGTCATGAAAGCATAACGGGTATAATTGCAGGGCGTATCCGTGAAAAATATAATAGACCAACAATAATTTTAACAGATTCCTTAGATTATGTAAAAGGATCCGGTAGGTCCATAGATAATTACAATATGATAGAAGAGTTAAATAAACATAGAGAGCTTATGCTAAAGGTAGGAGGCCATCCTATGGCAGCAGGCTTGTCTATTTGGCCTGATAGGATTGAATCCTTAAGAAATGCATTGAATGAGAATCCTCCCATAACTGAGGAAATGCTAAAGCCTAAAGTAACTATAGATATTCTTCTGCCTCTAGGATATCTTTCCGAAGACCTGGTAAATGAGCTAAAGTTATTAGAGCCCTTTGGCAGGGGAAATGAAAAACCCTTATTTGTAGAGCGGGACTTAGCCATAAAATCTATCCTTGTAATCGGAAGGAATTCGAATGGAATAAAGCTTCGGGTTAAAAATTCTTATGGTAGAGAAATGGACGCTCTATATTTTGGGGACGTGGAAGGTTTTTTTGCATACATTAGTGATACATACGGTGATGAAGAAGCTGAGCGTTTAAAGACAGGAAGAGGAACCAATCTTAAGCTTACAGCTACATATTATCCAAATATCAATGAATATAACGGCTATAAAAACCTACAGCTTATGATTCAAAACTATAGGTAATCAGATAAAATTATGTAGATATATGGAAGTATAAAACAAAAACAGGTGTTTTGAATATTATAGTGTGGAAATAAATGTATATAATGCAAACTTTAGAGCATTTTAATGTATATTAATCAATAAAGCTTTGCGTAGAATTGTCCTAAGTGATATAATATCCACGATAAGCAGATTAGGCAAAGTAAATCAGTGTGATTAATGTGACGCGTACTTTGCGTTACGATTAATCACAATGATTGCGAATGAATGCTATGCATTCATTGGATAATGTGCATCGGTTCAGCAAGCTGAACCTTTACGTGAATCGGTTTAGCAAGCTAAACCTTTAGAAAAACGCATAGCGTTTTGAGCTCCTAATCTGCTTAATATGTATATGAGGGCTAAAGAACAAGACTTAGTCCGAGAAAGGTTTGGGTGTGTAATGAGAAAATTAGACGATTATGTAAGAAGTATACCAGATTTTCCCGAGCCCGGGATTATATTTCGAGATGTGACAACAGTGTTACAGAATAAGGATGGACTTAAGCTGGCAATAGATCAAATGCAGGATCTAATTAAGGATATAGACTTTGACCTAATAGTAGGTCCCGAATCCAGAGGATTTATCTTTGGGGTACCAATTGCTTATAATATGAATAAAGCATTTATTCCTGTTAGGAAAGAAGGTAAACTACCTTGCGAAACAATTTCGATGGATTATGAATTGGAGTATGGCAAGGCTACTATAGAGATTCATAAGGATGCAATAAAGCCAGGACAAAAGGTGGTTATTGTAGATGACTTGATTGCCACCGGTGGTACTATCGAAGCAATTACCAAGCTCATAGAGATGCTTGGAGGAGAAGTTGTAAAGATTATATTCCTGATGGAACTAAAAGGTCTAAACGGTAGGAAAAAACTATCAGGTTATGATGTGGAAGCTGTCATTCAATATGAAGGAAATTAGTGCATAAGTAGGTGATATTATGGATATGGATGATATTATGAACCAGGGTATATTAAATAGGCCGGCGGCTACTTCAGTGCCAGCTGACTTTACTTCGCCCGAGCAGCTGTATAAAAAGCTGATTGACAAGGTTATTTCATACCATCCGTCCGCAGATATCTCCATGTTGGAAAAGGCATATAATCTTGCAATTTCAGCCCATAAGGACCAGCTCAGAAAATCAGGAGAGCCTTATGTCGTACATCCCTTGTGTGTGGCTAATATTTTGGCAGAGTTGGAGCTTGATAAGGAAAGTATCGTAGCCGGAATTCTTCATGATGTGGTGGAGGACACCGAAATAACTACTGCACAGGTTTCAGAGATGTTCTCCGAGGAAATTGCTCTTCTTGTGGATGGTGTAACCAAGCTGACACAGCTTAAATATTCCAAGGATAAGGTGGAGGTTCAGGCTGAAAATCTCAGAAAGATGTTCTTAGCCATGGCCAAGGATATCCGTGTTATTCTTATAAAGCTTGCTGACAGGCTTCATAACATGCGTACTCTTAAATACATGAATGAGGATAAGCAGAAGGAAATTGCCAGAGAAACTATGGATATCTATGCCCCGATTGCTCAGAGGCTTGGTATATCTAAGATTAAGGTGGAGCTTGATGATTTATCCTTAAAGTATCTTGAGCCTGAAATATATAAGGAGTTGGCTGAAAAGATATCCTCTAAAAAGAGTGAGCGTCAAGCTTATATTGATAGTATCGTTGATGATGTTAGATCCCATATAAATGAGGCTGGAATTCCAGCAAAAATAGATGGCAGGATAAAGCATTTCTTCAGTATATATAAGAAAATGGTAAATCAGAGTAAGACCTTAGATCAAATTTACGATTTATTTGCTGTACGTATTGTTGTAGATTCCTTAAAGGATTGCTATGCCGCATTAGGTGTTATCCATGAGATGTACAAACCGATTCCTGGTAGATTTAAGGATTATATAGCAATGCCAAAGCCTAACATGTACCAGTCTCTTCACACAACTCTAATTGGGCCTAAGGGACAGCCCTTTGAGGTGCAGATAAGAACCTATGATATGCACAGAACAGCAGAATACGGTATTGCTGCTCATTGGAGGTATAAGGAAGGAGCTGACGGAAAAGGAACTTCAAATGCTGAGGAGGAGAAGCTTACCTGGCTACGCCAGGTTCTAGAATGGCAGAGGGATCTTTCCGATAATAATGAATTTTTAAGTCTACTTAAGAATGATTTTGATTTATTCTCAGACAGCGTATATGCATTTACACCTACGGGAGATGTTAAGACATTGCCTACTGGCTCGATTACCATTGATTTTGCATACAGTATTCATAGTGCTGTCGGAAATAAAATGGTTGGTGCAAGGGTTAACGGAAAGCTAGTGCCGATTGATTATGTTATTCAAAACGGTGATAGAATTGAGATTATGACATCACAGAACTCTAAAGGACCCAGCCGTGATTGGCTGTCCATGGTAAAGAGTACTCAGGCAAAGAACAAAATCAATCAATGGTTTAAATCAATATTGAAGGAAGATAATATCAATAGAGGTAAGGAATCAATTACTAACTATTGTAAGCAGAAAAGCATTACTCTTAGTGATCTGATTAAGCCTGAATTTACCCGTGTAATTATGAGAAAATATGGCTTCAAGGACTGGGATTCGATACTTGCGGCCATAGGACATGGAGGACTAAAGGAAAGCCAGGTTGTTAACAGACTTTATGAGGAATGGCGTAAGAAGAACAAGCTGGATATTACTGATGAGAACGTCCTTGAGAATATCTCCGAGAACAAGGAGCATAGGCTTACTGATAAAAAGTCAAAGAGCGGTATAGTTGTTAAAGGAATTCATGATTTGGCAGTACGGTTTACAAAATGCTGTAGTCCGGTTCCCGGTGATGAAATAATTGGCTTTGTTACAAGAGGAAGAGGAGTATCCATACATCGGACAGATTGTATAAATATTATTAACCTACCTGAGGATGACAGAGCAAGACTTATCGATGCCGAATGGGACGTACAGGATGGTAAGGATACAGGAGTATATCCTGCTGAGATTAAAATATATGCCAATAACAGAACCGGTGTCCTTGTGGATATATCCAAGGTATTGACTGAGAATAAAATAGACGTAACATCCATGAATGTAAGAACCAGCAAACAAGGTACAGCATCCATAAGCATTGGATTTGAAATAAACGGGGTAGAGCAGCTTAATGAGATTATTTCAAAGATTAAAAATGTAGAAAGCGTATTGGATATTGAACGAACTGCCGGTTAATGTAAGAAAGAGGTTATATAGTGAGAACAATTCATATAAAGACACTTGTACTGGGAAGGGTGCAAACTAATTGCTATATTATTAAGAGCCCGGAATCACAGGAGGTTGTTGTGATTGATCCCGGTGACAATGAAAATATAATAGATAAATATCTAAAAGAAAATGACCTGGAGTGTAAGGCAATATTCCTTACCCACGGTCATTTTGACCATATAACAGCGGCTGCAGGTCTTAAAGCACTAACTAATGCTCCTATCTATGCTCATGAAGCCGAGATAGATTTATTAAATAACCCCCAGCTGAATGCATCGGCTTACATGGGAGATGAGCTAAGCTTAAATCCTGATATAAGGCTTAAAGATAAGGAAGAAATCCAAACTGCAGGTTTATCCTGGTCTGTTATATATACACCTGGTCATACTAGTGGAGGAGTCTGCTACCATCTGCTAGACCATGGAATTATATTTAGCGGTGACACCCTCTTTTATGAGAGCATCGGAAGAACGGATTTCCCCACAGGCAATCACCAAATGCTTATAGATTCTATTCATAATCAGCTCATGGCTCTTTCTGATAAGATAGAGGTTTATCCCGGACATGGAAGACCGACGACTATCGGCCACGAGAGGAGCAATAATCCTTATCTATATAATAGGTAATATCATTCTATTATATAGATAAAGAAGGAGTAGCTATAATGGAAATTTTATTATCAGATAAGGCATATGAGAATGACGTCCGTCCAATTATAAATGCATTTTGCCCAGAGGAAGAAACTAGAATAAGCACCATAAGTATTGACTTTGGAAGAGATAAAGTATATATAGATATAAAAGTTAATAGCGGTGAAAGCTATAATTCCTTTACCTCTACACCGGATCCCATAAATGAGAAGGCAGCTTATAAGAATGCCATGAAACGTTTGCTATATAGCATGCTGTCTGACATAAGTAAGAAGGAGCTACCCTGGGGTATATTAACTGGTATAAGACCCACTAAGCTTGTATATGAGTTGCTTGAGAAGGGCATGGATGAAGAAGAGATATATAGGAGGATGGAAGAGGAATATTACTGTTCAAAGGATAGAATAGCTATAAGCATCCTTATAGCCAACCGCGAAATGCAGCTCTTAAACGAGATGGATTATAAAAACGGCTATAGTCTGTATATCGCTATACCATTTTGTCCAAGTACCTGCTTATATTGTTCATTTCCTTCCTATTCCGTAGAAAGATATGCAGATACTGTCGAGGGATATCTGAAGGCCTTGGAGAATGAAATCAGATACGCATCGACTTGCTTACCAGATAAAAAGCTGTCTACTGTATACTTAGGTGGAGGCACACCGACCACCCTGTCGGCTAAGCAGCTAGACCGTTTGCTGGGACTAATTAGGCAGCTATATGATTTCACCTATGTGAAGGAGTTTTGCGTAGAAGCAGGCCGTCCAGACAGCATTACGAAAGACAAGCTGATGGTCTTAAAAAAATGGGGAGTGGATAGAATATCCATCAATCCTCAGACAATGCAAGAAAGAACTCTGGAGCTGATAGGAAGAAAGCACACAATATCCCAAGTATATGAAGCTTTTCATATGGCTAGAGAAACAGGCCATGACAACATAAACATGGACATAATCATAGGACTTATGGGAGAAAGACCTGAGGACGTGGCTTATACTCTTGATATGATTAAAGAGCTTGATCCAGAAGGCCTTACAGTGCATACTCTGGCTATAAAGCGTGCAGCCAGACTTAATGCTGAAAAAGACAATTATAAGGGACTAAAGGCAGAGAAGGTACCTAGGATGCTTGAGCTATCAAAGGAATTTGCCAAGGCTAACGGTTATCTTCCATATTATCTTTATAGACAGAAGAATATGGCAGATAATCTTGAAAATATAGGATATGCGAAATATGGGAAGGAAGGACTCTATAATATCTTAATTATGGAGGAGAAGCAGACTATACTTGCCCTAGGTGCCGGTGCTTTGAGTAAATTCGTATATCATGATAGAAAACAAATCGATAGGATAGATAATGTTAAGAATCCGAAGGACTACATCAATAGAATAGATGAGATGATAAAAAGAAAAAATGATTATTTACAGGAAAGGCGGGATAATAATTGATCACACAGAGACCGAAAGGTACGCAGGACTGGTATGGCCTTGATATGTACAGAAGGACTATTATTGAGGAAATCGCAAGAAAGCTTTGCAAGAGATATAATATTAAGGAGATAATTACTCCTGCTTTCGAGCATACGGTTCTTTTTCAGAGAGGTGTAGGGGAGACGACCGATGTGGTACAAAAGGAGATGTATACATTCATTGACAAAGGAGAGCGTAGCATCACCCTAAAGCCCGAGGGAACCGCAGGAGCTGTCCGTGCATATCTGGAGAATAGTCTATATAATGAGAGCCAGCCAACAAAGATGTTTTATATCACCCAAGCATTTCGTTATGAGAATCCACAAAGCGGAAGGTTTAGACAGCATCATCAGTTTGGAGTGGAGTTTTTGGGATCGGCAAGTCCTCTGGCAGAGATAGAGATTATTACGCTTTTGCAAGAATTTATGGAGGAGCTTGGTCTAAAGGGAGTAAAGCTCTATATCAACAGTATCGGCTGTAAGAATTGCAGAAAGACTTACAATGAAGCACTGCTTAGCTTTCTTAAAGAACATGAAATGGAGCTATGCGGTATATGTAGAGAGAGGATGCAAAAGAACCCTCTTCGTGTTCTTGATTGTAAGGTACCTTCTTGTCACGAAATAATTAAGGATGCTCCTAGAACAATTGATTATTTGGATGAGGAATGTAGGGAGCATTTTGATGAGCTAAAGAGCCTTCTTAATAAAATGGACATTCCATATAAGGTTGACACAGGGATTGTGAGGGGTTTGGATTATTATACCAGGACTGTGTTTGAATTCATCAATAGCGAGGGACTTACACTCTGCGGAGGCGGAAGATACGATAATTTGATAAATGAGATAGATGAGAAGCAGGATATTCCTGCGGTAGGCTTCGGATTCGGTATCGAGAGGATTATTAAAGAGCTGGATGCAGAGGGTGTAAAGCTGGCTGATGAGCCTGCTGTGGATTTATATGTTGGGATACTTGGTAAGGAATCAAAGGCCGAGGCATATAAATTAGTTAAGAGCTTAAGACAAGCCGGACTTATAGTAGAAACAGATTATATGGACAGAAGTGTAAAGGCTCAGATGAAATATGCCAATAAAATAGGTGCAAAGAATACGGTGATTATCGGTGCAGATGAATTGGCAGCAAGAAAGGCCAATATAAAAAATATGGATAGCGGTAATCAGACTGAGGTTGAACTAGATAAGGTGGCTGAGTTTTTACTCTCGGAATATCTATTATGATACAGAATAGTTAGGAGATGAATATGAAAATTGCAGGCCGGCGTATAAAGTTGCAGATGTTCATTTTATTAGCTGCCATATTTCTGTTAGCAGGTATGGCAGTGGTTTTCTTATGGAATACAAATCGGCAAGACTCAATAAGGAAGAACCTTTTGCCTGGATTAATCAAAGTTTAGAGGTTATCGTGGTATTATGAACACTGATTTGAAGTGTGTGTATGACGGTATGGATATAGTTACGATAAGTGCCAGCGAAAATGCTGCACGGTGTTTAGGCTTGCGTAAAAATGGAACAGTAATTTCATTGAGTGACATTTCTCCACTGGAGGTTACGGACTGGAAAAATGTGATTGCCGTACAGCAAGGCTTCAACTACGCTGAGGGACTTAAACTGGACGGCAGTTGTTTGTTTTTGGATATTTCGGTATATAGGTAGCAGGAAGATAATCATAATCGCTTACTCTGTATAACCAAAAGCTAAGATTGTGAATTCCTTCTCTTCATTTCCTTCAGCCATCTTAATCTCTACATTATGATTGGCGGGACTATCCTCATTCAGCAAGAGCATAGTATATGGGTTATTCCATCCCCCTCCCTGGTTACCGAGAATGGATTTAGTAAGTTCCCCATCAATATATACATCTACCTTACCGGAGCTAGCCTGGCTGTTGGATTTATATACTATAAGCAGGTTCTTGCAGTTAATATCCATAGTAAAGCTTTCAGTGCCGCTTCCCGTGCTATGCTTCCAGTTGTTCGGAAATGTCTTTGTTCCCGGAAGGTGGCGTATAGTTCCAAGGATAGTATCTGTTTCTGAAAAGCTACCGGGATTTATAGTAATTCCCCCAGGTATAGAAGAAGCGTCTAGCAGCTTCACACCTACGAATGAATTTCCAATGGCTGCCTGATCTGATATTGTAATATCTGTCTCAGAAGCATTCTCAGAGTTTACTGTAGAGAAATAATATTTGATACAGTCTGCCATGATTCCATGTCCATAGTCTGTGGGGTGATACTGATCTGAAAAAAACTCCTTATCTGTTAGCCTTTCTGCTTCAAGCTCGTGTACTACGGCATCCTTTATACTAATCATGGGAAGATTATAGTGATTACCCACAGGCATCAGTCTATCCTGAAGATTCCATTTTGACTGGAAGACAGCAAATAATAGTATTACTGCGGGTTGATTTTCGGCTTGTAATGCATTAAGAACAAGACTCTCATAAGCGTCTCCATTAGTAGGATCATCTCCATCATTTACGGCAAACTCTACGAAAAGAATATCAGGAGAACCTTCAGCATAACCAATTATGTCTCTATCATAACGAATCATACCAAGAGTTGAAGGGGTACCTGACATTCCGGCATTAATATATTTGACATTGTCCATATCGGCTAAGCCGTAGGCTTCCTTGAAATATAAATATGATAGATAGGCATAACCTTTTTCGGCGCTGCTCGCATTAAAGCTTTCCGTAATGGATCCACCTATATATCCGATGGTAACTTCTTCGCCACGTTTAGCCTTCTCTATGGCCTTTTTTATGCGATAATTATTACCGCTTGTAATCAAAGAATTCTTTATCATATCTTTATATTCGTCCGTCCTTCCTTCCCATATTGATTCATCAAATGGATCAGGCACGGGCGTAGGCTCTGGTGTAATAGCATCTTCCCCCACCTCCTCTAAATCTGATGCATTTTCTTTAGTCTCGCTAGAGTCTGAACTATCATTAAAGTCTGTATTTTCTTGACCCTTTGTATTATTGCCATCGGTCGGGGAATCATTAGTTTTATTACTACAAGCTAATAGACCCAAAGCAAATACTCCGATTAGAATAAGATAGAAGCATCTTCTTTTCATATTTATACCTCCCATAAGTAGATACCTATAACATTTCAAATATCTATAATAAAATCTTAATACATTACACTATATCTGTCTAATAGTTAATAAACAATAATATGAATAAGAGAAAACTTATATCACAATAACAAGGGGCTGCTGGGGGATATTAGAGCTAGCTCAAAATATTCTAAAGGCACTGACGTTCCCTCTCACGCTGATTATGAGTACAGATACCATAATATGTATATCTTGCACGGACCGAGGTCCGTACCGATTATACATATTACGGTATCTGTTCTCCTAAATGCGCAAGAGGAAATGTCAGTGCCTTCTAAAATATTGTTTTGAGCCAGCCTCAAGTTCTAAAAAGCAGCCCCTGAATTATGTGATATTATTGTATATATTGAGGATAGAACCAGGTTCCGTAGCCGATAAGCTGCTTTAGGAGGGCGATATATTCTATGGCTACACGGGATAGATAGCGATTCTTTCTATAGGCAATAGATAGACTACGGGTAGCATTGGGATGACTTAGCTTATAGTATATGGGATGTTTTTCATAATTACCGAATTTTATAAGAAAATCAGGTATAAAGGTAGATCCTATTCCTGCCAGTGCCCATGAAAATGCAGTTTCTATTCGTTCACTAAATAAAACCACTATGGGATTAAAGCCTGCTGAAAGACAAAATTCTGATGAGGTTGTATATAATTTCTGATTCTGCCTAAGGAATATAAACTGTGCTGATTGAAATGCGGATAAATCAACAGCGGGAGTTTTATGAAGCTTGGCAGTATCTAGCTTAATATCTTGATCAGACACCTGATAGGCCTCCATGCCACTGTTTAACTGACTGTCTGGAGGAACGGCAAGATAAAGCTGTTCCTCAACCAGCTCCTCAGTATGGAATATAGTTTTATCAAAGGACCCGGTTCCCATAAATAGATCAATTCGGCCTTCCATGGCAGCCTCCTCAAGCTTGTGGGTCATGTCTTCTAATATATGTATAGTAACACCTGGATATAGTTCTTGAAATTTTGCAATACTCTTTGGTAAAAGACATGAAGCTCGAAACGGACTGGTTCCGATTCTTAATTCTCCGGTCTTTAGATTGGTCAAATCTGCAATCTGTTGATTGAGTTCCTCCTCTATAGCCTTAATTTTTCTGGCAGCACTTACAAAAGCTTCTCCTGCACTGGTAAGTCTTATAGGGGAGGTGCTTCTGTCAAATATCTGGGTATGCAGCTCGTTTTCCAGATTCTTTATGAACTGGCTTAGAGAAGGCTGGGTTACATAGAGCCTCCCTGCTGCTTTCGAGAAGCTTTTCTCTTCTGCAAGAGTTAGAACATATTCAATTTGCTGCGAGGTCATAAGCAGCCTCCTTCCATCTACCGTTGTTTCAATCTTTATCTAAACAGTATGAAATAATACTCAAAATACATGACATAAGTATATGCTTATAACTTTGATAAGTCAATAACAATTAGCCTATGCCTAGGGAATTTGTTACAATAAAGTAGTAAACTTCCCCTTTCTTTTTGAACTTTTCCTCTTTTTATTATAATATAGTAATGGCGATTCATTACATAATCAAAAAGGAAGGGGACTTATTAGTAGATTTATAAAAGGAGAAGGAGAGGATTATGTCGAAATTAAAAAGATTAAGCACAATATTAGTATTACTTATGATACTTGCTCTAACTCTGGGAGCATGTGGTAAGACTGAGACTGAGCCGGATACACCGGCACCTACCCAGGCACCTGTCGTAGATAATACAAAGGAGGATGCTGATCCAACACCTACACCTACACCTGAACCGCCAAGGGATTTGGGAGGAATTAGTATTAAGGTGGCGGACTGGTGGACTACTGGTACAACCGAGCCGACTACAGCAAGAGAGATTGATACAGAGGCCTATAGAGAGGAGCTTCAGGCGACACATAATTTTACACTTGTTCAAGAGAATATTGGTACCTGGAGTGAATATCAGGAGCTATTTACTACTTCAACAATGGCTGGTGCTCCTTTAGCAGACATATTTATTATGGATCAAAAGTTTGTACCAGAGCCATTAAAGCAGGGACTTTTTTATCCTATCAGTGATTTACCAAGCTTTGATCCTGATAATGAGCTATGGAACCAACCGGTTATAGATTATATGAGACAGAACAATAAGGTGTATGGGTTTACTGAGGAGAGCAACAGTCCGGGTCTAGGTATATTCTGGAACAAGAGATTATTTGAAGAAGCTGGGCTTGAACCGGATCTATTATATGATTTGCAGAAGAATGGTGAATGGACTTGGAGTAAATTCGAGGAACTAAGTAAGCAGCTTACATTAGATAGGGATTCCGACGGTATTACAGATGTATATGGAATTACCTGTTGGTCAGTGGAATTTTCAAAAGCAGCTGTATTTAGTAACGGCTCTGATTATGTAAGATTTAATAATGAGACACAAAGGTATGAGAACAACCAGATGGCTGATGATTACCTAGAGGGAATAAAGTTTGGTGTCGATTTATTTAATAAGGGCTATATGCAGGCAGCTCCGGAAGGTGCAGCACACAAATGGTGGGTTGGAGAATTTGCAAGCGGCAATGCAGCTATGATGGTTGGTGAATGGTATGAGCATCCGTCTATTATCGACATGGAGGATGATTATGGATTTTGCTTCTTCCCTAAGGGACCCGGGCCAAATGCTAAGATGCAGACTCTATTCGTAGGAAATGTAAGAATCGTTCCTTCTTCCTTAGATGCACAGCGTGCCGACGATGTTATATTCGCTTATACTAATTGGGTATCCGCGCCTCCTGGATATGAGGATGAGGAAGACGATTATTCATTCTATTATACTAAGGTTAGAGATTCAAGAGCAGTCGAAGAAACCATAGCTCCTATGATCGAAGGACAGGGAATGAGGTCAATGGTCTATTCGGTACCTAACCTATCCTTTAGATGGGGTGGAAATATGGATGGTGGCGGTTATGAATCAATATCCGCAATTGAGATAGCTCAAGAAGCTTCTGCTCAATATGATGCAATAATTAACGATTTCTATGAAGACTAAGATATCCGCGAATAAGCAGATTAGTACATGGTAAACAGCATATTTTATATGACATGTCCTTTATGTCATAATAAAATGAGTCTATCCCAAGGGCGAATGACTTTGGGATAGACTCATTCTTGTGAACAAGAACCCTTCTTAATAATTTACATTTAAATTCCGATATATATATAAGATCTAGTTAGGGAGATATGTGTATGACAGTGGATTATCATAAAGAAATGGTTAAGCGTTCCTTAATCTCTACCGGTAATAATCATAGGATGAAAAAAGCTATAGATAAGGCTAGGAATGGTGAAAACACAACTATAGTGTATCTGGGCGGCTCTATTACAATGAGGAAAAAGGAGCTAGCTGACAGAGGATATGCCGATGCCTCCTTCAGATTCTTTAAGGAGAACTTTGCTCCTGATGGAAGGCTTACTTATATCAATTCGGGTATGAATGGTACATCATCATTAATTGGACTTATAAGATTAGAAAGAGATGTAGAGCGCTACCATCCCGACATTGTTTTTATTGAGTTTTCAGTAAACGATTCTAAGGATAGTCTATCTAGAGAGATATTTGAAAGTATGGTTGTTCGCTTACTAGAGTCAGAAAGTAGACCAGCTATTGTGCTTCTATTTTTACAATCTGAGGGTGGTTATTCCTGCCAAGGCCATATGCAGGTTATTGGAGAGCATTATAAGCTTCCCATGATTAGTGTCTGTGATGCAATCCAAGAAGAAATTGAGGCTGGTAGGATGAAATGGTCGGAGTATGCAAATGATAATATTCATCCCCATGCAAGAGGAAATGATCTTGTCGCCCTGTTTATATCTAATTATTATAAGGTTGTTGATAAGGAAGCCGAGGATGAAGAAGAGGAAATTCCATGTAAACCCTTTTATGGCACGGCCTATAAGGATATGCGACTCTTAGATTCAAGTAAGTTCAAACCCTTAACTACCGGGGGATTTATAAGCTTCGATACAATTTCAGACTTTCCAAAGGGATGGATTCGTGATACCCATAGAGAGAATACATCATTTTTACTTAAGCTGTGGTTTAAGCATTTGTTTATTATATATAAGGAAACAGGGAGTTTGAATGAAGGAAGTATAATATTGTCTGTGGATAGTGACCATGTCGGCACATTCTCAGGATATCGTACATTCGGTTGGAATAATCCTACTGCAAAGCATGTATTTTCGGATGAGGCGGGTCAGGAGCATTTAGTCGATATAAGAATGGCTAAAGGAGATGAGGCTAAGGAGTTTTCACTTTTAGCCTTAGGATATTGTTAATAAATATTATAAGTGTTAGAATAGCTTTAAATATAAATTCACTTATAAGAGAAAGGAGCCCTATGAAAAGCAGTAATAATAACAAGATATGGTTATCACCTGTATTAGGAGACGGAATGGTACTACAAAGAGACTCCGTGGTAAAGTTATGGGGTAAGGGAGTTCCTTCAAAAGAACTCAAGCTCACTTTTTTAGATCAGGACTATAATACCTTAGTTAGGGAAGATGGAAGCTGGGAAGTAAGGTTAGATAATTTAAAGCCAGGTGGACCCCATGATATGGTTATTTATCATGATGGTGAGGAAAAACGCATAAGTGATATTCTTGTGGGCGATGTATGGGTACTGGCAGGTCAATCTAATATGCAGATACCTATTAGCAGAACACTAGACTTGTTTGAAGAAGAAGTAAAGGGAGCTGCTAATAATAATATAAGACAGTTTACTGTCCCTATGGTTTATGATTTTCATGGACCTATAGATGAACTTAGTGATGGTAACTGGGTACCGGTTACTCCGGAAACCGTATATAGCTTTAGCGCAATCGGTTATTTCTTTTCAAAGAAAATATATGATAAATACCAGATTCCTATTGGGTTACTCTTTACAGCCATAGGGGGTACACCTGCTGAATCCTGGATTAGTGAAGGCTCATTAATGAGCTTTGATAGATTTAAAGAGATATTAAATATGTGCAAGGATGATTCCTATGTGCAGAATACAATTAATAATGAGAATGAATACAACAACAAATGGTATCATGAGCTTTATGAATCAGATGAGGGCCTTAAAGATGAACCTTGGTATAGCCATGATTACATTGATAATGACTGGAAAGACATCCAGCTTCCTGCAAGCTTTCGTGGGACAGAGCTAGAGCCTATAAGAGGTAGTGTATGGCTTAGGAAGGATATTATAATATCAGAGAATTTGGCAGGCAAGGAAGGAAAGCTTGTGCTCGGCACGGTTATAGATGCGGATGATACCTATATCAATGGTGTTAAGATTGGTAATACAGGATACTTGTATCCGCCAAGACGATATATTATCCCGCAAGGCTTGCTTAAAGCAGGGAAGAATACCATAACGGTTCGTACCATTATGACACAAAATATCGGTGGCTTTGTGACTGATATGCCTTATTTTATTAAGATAGAGGAAGAGCAGATACCTATATCTGGAACATGGAAATATAAAGTAGGTGCCATTACTAAGCCCCAGGCTCCTACAACATTCTTTCAATATAAGCCTACGGGAGTTTATAACGGAATGATTTATCCACTACGTAATTATAGTATCAGAGGGGTACTCTGGTATCAGGGTGAATCAAACACTGGAAATCCTTTTGATTACAAGGAATTGTTCGAAACTGTTATCAGTGATTGGCGAAAGCTATGGAAGAGAGAGGAGCTACCCTTTTACTATGTTCAGCTTGCTAACCATTGCCCATGGAGATTAGAGCCTGAGATAAGTGGATGGGCCTTTGTAAGAGAAGCACAAAGGCAGAATATGAAGCTGCCTAATACAGGAATGGCTGTAATCATAGATGTAGGAATGTATAATGATCTTCATCCTTGGGATAAGAAGAGTGTAGGTGAGAGACTTGCACTGTGGGCTCTAAACGATGTCTATGGGGATAATCTAGTGTGCAGCGGGCCAATATATAGTCGTATTGCGATAGAGGATAAGAAAGCAAGGCTTTATTTTGACCATGTCGGAAGTGGCTTAATTACTAAGGGTGATAAGCTAGAAACTTTTGAGATTTGTGGAGAGGATGGTGTTTTTTATGCTGCCGAAGCTACAATTGAGGATGTGGATTGCCTTATAGTATCCTGTAAGAAGGTCTCAAAACCGGGGAAAGTACGCTATGCATGGGCGGATAATCCGGAGAAGGCTAATCTGTATAATAAGGAAGGTCTTCCGGCATCACCCTTTATAAGTGACTGATATTTATTTTAAAGTATAAGTAGATTTTAATATATCTTTTATAGGGGTATGATATTCAAATAAGAATATTATACCCTTTGATATAATTAAAATCATATGATATACTATATAGACGAATATGACGAGAGTGTGATAAGGAGGAAGCAATGTGGTTAGACATATTGTAGCTTGGGATTTTAGAGAAGAATTTACGGATGAAGAGAGCAAAGTGTATGGAGAAGAAATTAAGAAGGAACTGGAGAATTTGAAGAACCTTATTGAAGGAATCGTATCAATAAAGGTCTTAACAAATGCTATGTTTTCTTCTGAAGCTGATATATTACTTGATGCCGTTTTTGTTGACGAGGAAGCATATAAGGTATATCAGACACATCCTGAGCATGAGAGGGTTGGAACTTATGTGGTTAGACCCAGAACATGTAATAGGAAATGTTTTGATTACTATTTTGATTAAGAGGAGATTAAAAAATGGCAGAATCAATGAAGGGCTTACACAGAAGCCATCGGTGTACCGAATTATCTAATCGTAATATCGGAGAAGCGGTTACTGTAATGGGATGGGTACAAAAAAGTAGGAACAAGGGTGGAATCATATTTGTAGATTTAAGGGACCGTTCCGGCATTCTGCAGATTATTTTTGAGAAAAGTGATGTAGGAAGCGAAGGCTTTGAAAAAGCCGAGCATTTAAGAAGTGAATATGTTATAGCCGTAGTGGGCATGGTAGAAGCCAGATCCGGTGCGGTTAATGAGGACCTAGAGACAGGAGATATTGAGATAAGAGCAAGTGAGATTAGGATTTTGTCTGAAGCAGAAACCCCTCCTTTCCCTGTCGAAGTGGAGAGTAAGACCAAGGAGGAGCTTAGGCTTAAGTACAGATATTTGGATCTGAGAAGACCTGATCTTCAGAGAAATCTGATGCTTCGAAGTAAGGTGGCTAATATTACACGCCAGTTCTTATCAGATGAAGGCTTCTTAGAAGTCGAGACACCTATGCTGACAAAAAGCACCCCTGAGGGAGCAAGGGATTATCTTGTTCCTAGTCGTGTGCACCCGGGAAGTTTTTATGCACTACCTCAATCACCTCAGCTCTTTAAGCAGCTGCTTATGTGTGCGGGCTATGATAGGTATTTCCAACTGGCAAAATGCTTTCGTGATGAGGATTTAAGAGCAGACCGCCAGCCTGAATTTACACAGATAGATATGGAATTATCCTTTGTGGATGTGGATGATGTGCTTGATGTAAATGAAAGATTATTACAGAGAATGTTCAAGGAAAGCATCGGTATCGATATAGAGCTTCCCATACAAAGAATGACCTATGCAGAGGCTATGGATAGATATGGCTCTGACAAGCCTGATACTCGTTTCAGCATGGAGCTTAAGAATGTGTCCGAGATAGTGAAGAACTGTGGATTTGGTGTATTTACCTCAGCCCTTGAAAAGGGTGGTAGGGTCCGTGGTATAAAGGTAGAGGGTCAAGCTGATATGCCTAGAAAGAAGATTGACGCCTTGGTTGATTACGCAAAGGATTTCGGTGCCAAGGGACTTGCATATCTTGCAGTTAATCAGGATGGATCCTATAAATCTTCCTTTGCAAAATTCATGACAGAGGATGAGCTTCATAGTCTGGTAAAGGCTATGGATGCAAAAGCAGGAGATCTACTATTCTTTGCAGCTGATGATGATGAAGTTGTATTTGCTGTATTGGGTAATCTTAGACTTGAGTTAGCTAGGAAGCTGGAGCTTCTTAATAAGGATGAATATAGATTTTTATGGGTTACAGAATTTCCTCTTCTTGAGTATTCCGAGGAAGATAAGAGATTTGTTGCAAAGCATCATCCATTTACCATGCCTATGGACGAGGATCTTCATATGCTGGATACAGCTCCTGAGAAGGTTAGAGCAAAGGCTTATGATATTGTTCTAAACGGAACTGAGGTGGGTGGAGGCTCCGTAAGAATATATCAAAGTGATATACAGGAGAAGATGTTTGAGGTTCTTGGATTTACAAAGGAAGTGGCCTATGAAAGATTTGGCTTCCTCTTGAATGCATTCAAGTTAGGCGTTCCCCCTCATGCTGGATTAGCATATGGCCTTGACCGATTAATTATGCTTATGGCTAAGGAGGATAGTATTCGTGATGTCATTGCCTTTCCTAAGGTAAAGGATGCATCATGCCTCATGACAGAAGCACCGAATATTGTAGATGACAAACAGCTTAAGGAATTGGGTATACGGTGCCAGTCACCGTCATAATATGGTGCCTCAAAATGTTCATCGCTTTATAGCAGCTAGTGATAAAGAGGATAGATATGAAAGATACATTATTTACTCTTGGTACAGTCTATATGCTAATTATGAGTGTAATAGGATTTGTATCAATGGGAATGGATAAAAAACGATCCATGGATAAGAGAAAATCTATAAAGAGAGGGTGGCGCATACCCGAGCGCACCCTCATTTTCATTGCCTTTTTAGGAGGAGCATTAGGCTCTTTTCTAGGAATGCATATATTTAGTCACAAGACAAAGCATATAAAATTTATAATCCTTATTCCCTTGGCCTTACTACTTAATATTCTTCTGTGTTTTTCGTTAAAGTCTTGACATTAATTTCGATTAGTGATAAGATACTTTAGAGCATAAACGCTTTAAAGCGTTAAATCAGAAAAGAATAAAGGGTAAAGTGAGGATAAAAAAGTGGTTATTAAATTGGTATTTTTAATATGCTTTTTTACTATTATGATAGCAGTAGGGATATTTGCCAGGAAACATGCTACGAATGTGGGAGATTTCGTATTGGGAGGCAGATCGGTTGGACCGTGGTTAACAGCCTTTGCGTATGGAACCTCTTATTTTTCTGCCGTAGTCTTTGTCGGATATGCTGGGCAGTTTGGATGGAAATACGGTATCTCAGCCACATGGATTGGTATCGGAAATGCTTTAATAGGCAGTCTATTAGCATGGGTAATTCTAGGCAGACGAACCAGAGTTATGACTAACCATCTAAAATCAGCTACTATGCCTGATTTCTTTGGTAGTCGTTATGACTGTAAGGCTATTAAAATTACCGCATCAGCCATATCCTTTGTATTTTTGGTACCCTATACAGCCTCTGTATATAACGGATTATCAAGGTTATTCGAGATGGCCTTTAATATTCCATACTGGATATGTGTACTTGCTATGGCAGCCTTAACCGGGGTATATGTTATAGTGGGTGGCTATATGGCAACAGCCATAAATGATTTCATTCAAGGGATTATAATGCTCTTTGGTATCATTGCAGTTATAGGTGCAGTCTTAAGTCAGCATGGAGGCTTCTTATCGGCTATAGGGAAGCTTTCACAGATTGAAAGTGACGTTCCCATAACCTTAGGGCAGCAGGGAGTTTTTGCATCATTCTTTGGACCAGACCCCCTAAACCTACTTGGTGTGGTGATTTTAACCTCCTTAGGAACCTGGGGCCTTCCTCAGATGGTACATAAGTTTTACACCATTAAGAATGAAAAATCAATCAAGACCGGAACCATTATATCTACTATCTTTGCATTGATTATAGCAGGAGGATGCTATTTTCTAGGAGGCTTCGGAAGATTGTTCGATAATCAGGCCATATATAATCAGCAGGGAGGAGTTATATATGATGCTATAGTGCCTTATATGCTACACTCCTTATCGGATGTATTAATTGGAATAGTTATTATATTGGTGCTATCTGCATCCATGTCAACCCTATCTAGTCTGGTGCTTACATCCAGCTCCACACTTACATTGGATTTTATCAAGGGCTTTATATATAAGGATATGAGTGAGAAAAAGCAGCTAAGTATAATGAGGATATTCATAGTGTTCTTTATACTGGTTTCTGTAATACTAGCCCTAGACCCTCCGGTGTTTATAGCACAGCTTATGGGAATATCCTGGGGAGCCTTAGCAGGAGCTTTCCTTGCACCGTTTTTATATGGGCTCTACTGGAAGGGAGTTACAAAAGCTGCAGTATGGGCTTGCTTTATATCAGGTGTGGGAATTACAACTTCTAATATGATATTTGCTTATATCAGTTCACCGATAAATGCTGGAGCTATAGCTATGGTTGCAGGACTTATAGTTGTCCCGCTTGTGAGTTTACTTACACCGAAAATGAATAAGGAAAAAGTAGATATAGTTTTTGAGTGTTATGAGGAAACAGTAACTGTACATAAAAGAAAATCCATACAGGAATAGAATATAGAGAATAAAATATTAAAATGATATAATAAAGGGGAATGATGAGATGATTTGGGCTAAGGAAGAAACCCTACCAAGACAGGAAATGGAAGAATTACAGTTTGCCAGATTAAAGGAAACCTTAAAACGCATCTATGATAAGGTACCTGCATATCGTAAGAAGATGGATGCGGCAGGGATTGGCTGTGAAGACATTAAATCACTTGATGACCTGTCTAAGCTTCCCTTTACAGTGAAGCAGGATATGAGAGATAATTATCCTTTCGGAATGTTTACTGTACCAAAAAAAGATTTGATACGTATCCACGCTTCCTCGGGTACCACAGGTAAACCAACTGTAGTAGGGTATACAAGAAAAGATATGGAAATGTGGACAGAATGTGTATCCAGAATGGCCTGCATGGGTGGAGCCACGTCCGATGATGTTGCTCAGATTAGCTTTGGATATGGAATGTTTACCGGTGCACTGGGACTTCATTATGGGCTTGAAAAGATTGGAGCCAGCGTAGTACCTGTATCTTCGGGAAATACCCAGAAGCAGATTTTATATATGCAGGATTTTGGTGCAACGCTTCTGGTTGCCACACCCTCCTATGCATTACATATTGGCGAGATTGCAAGAGATTTGGGAATAGATCCTTCTAAGGATTTGAATATAAAAATTGGCCTTTTTGGCGGTGAGGGAATGACAGAGCCTATGCGAGATGAAATGCATAAGCTTTGGGGAAGCGATATGAAGGCAACTCAGAATTATGGAATGAGTGAGCTAGTAGGCCCCGGGGTATCAGGTGAATGTCTGGAGCTTTGTGGTATGCATTTTAATGAGGATCATTTTATCCCTGAGATTATTAATCCCGAGACAGGGGAGGTATTAGCACCAGGTGAGAAGGGTGAGCTTGTTGTCAGCTGTATTACTAAGGAAGCCCTTCCCTTAATCCGTTATCGCACGGGAGATATTACAAGACTCTTCTATGAGCCCTGTAAATGTGGCAGGACGACAGTAAGAATGGAGAATATATCAGGCAGATCTGATGATATGCTGGTAATTCGAGGTGTTAATGTATTTCCTAGCCAGATTGAAGAGGTATTACTTAATATTGAAGAGATTGGTGCTCATTATGAAATCCTTGTAGAACGTAAAAACTATCTTGATTCCATGACAATTTCAGTTGAGTTAGCAGACGAATCCTTACTTGATTCCTATGCTAAGCTAGGTGAGCTGGAAAAGAAAATCAAATTCAACCTAAGGACTGTACTTGGTCTTGATGCTATGATAAAATTAGTAGCACCAAGAAGTTTAAAAAGATTCGAGGGTAAGGCAAGACGAGTTACGGATTTACGATAAGAAAGGCTTAGAAAATACAAACAAGTTTGAATGACGAAAGGGGAAACACAAGTGTCAGAAAAAGTTTTAATGCTCGGAAACGAAGCCTTTGCACGTGGTGCTTACGAAGCGGGCTGTAAGGTGTCTGCAGCATATCCGGGTACACCCAGTACAGAAATAAGTGAAAATATAGTAAAATATAATGAAATATATTCAGAATGGTCACCTAATGAGAAGGTGGCAATGGAGGTGGCAATAGGAGCATCAATTATCGGTGTAAGAGCATTGGCCTCCATGAAGCATGTAGGATTAAATGTAGCGGCCGATCCGCTTTTTACCGCCTCATACATAGGAGTAAACGGTGGACTTGTAGCAATAGTTGCTGATGACCCGGGATTATATAGCTCGCAGAATGAGCAGGATACCAGAGCAGTGGCAAGAGCGGCCAAAATTCCGGTTTTAGAGCCGTCTGATAGTGCAGAAGCAAAGGAATTTGTCAGATTTGCATTTGACTTAAGTGAAAAATATGATACTCCTGTTATAGTGAGAAGTACTACTAGGCTTTCACATTCCCAGGGGCTGGTGGAGCTTAATGATAGACAGGATATAGAGGATAAACCCTATGTAAGAAATGCAGCTAAGAATGTTATGATGCCAGGAAATGCTAAAGGGCGCCACCTTGTAGTAGAAAGCAGAGAGCTGGCACTAATGGAGGATGGATGCGATTTCCCCATTAATACCGTGGAATATAAGGCTAGGAATATAGGATTTATAACATCTGGAATACCCTATCAGTATGTTAAGGAAGCATTTCCTGATGCATCAGTCTTAAAGCTTGGAATAGTAAATCCACTTCCAAGAAAGCTGATTGAAGAGTTTGCATCCAAGGTCGATACACTCTATGTCATCGAAGAGCTGGATCCTATTATTGAGGAGCAGGTAAAGTCCTGGGGTATAGATGCTATAGGCAAGGATATTCTTACTGTACAGGGAGAGTATTCTACTAACATGCTAATAAGAGCAATTAAGGGAGAGAAAATATCCTTAACTACACCGGCTCAGGTACCAAATCGTCCCCCTGTTCTATGTCCGGGATGCCCTCATAGAAGTGTATATACAGTATTAAAGAGACTGAAAATTCGTGCTGCTGGAGACATCGGATGCTATACCTTAGGGGCTGTAGCGCCTTTGGCTGTAGTAGATACTACTATATGTATGGGAGCGAGTATATCATCCCTTCATGGTATGGAGAAAGCAAAGGGAAAGGATTATATCAAGGACTGGGTTGCTGTAATCGGAGATGGTACATTTTTGCATACTGGTATTAATTCTTTAATAAACATGGTATATAATAAAGGTACCGGAACAGTCTTGATACTTGATAATTCCACCACAGGTATGACAGGGCATCAGGATCATGCCTCTACGGGAAAGACCCTTATGGGTGAGGCTACATATTCTGTGGATTTGGAAAAGCTATGCAAAGCTGTGGGGGTAGAGCATGTTCGTGTTGTTAATGCCTTTGATTCTAAAAAGCTTGAAAAGACAATAAAGGAAGCTGTTGCATTGGATGAAATAGCAGTTATTATTGCACAGGCTCCTTGTGCATTACTTGATAAATCGCCTGCCTCATTGCAGAACTCTATAGATCAGGATATATGTAAGAAGTGCGGACTTTGTATGAAGCCCGGTTGCCCAGCCATAACCAAGATGGAGAATGGTGATATTGTAATTAACGATACCATGTGTGACGGCTGCTGCCTATGTGTAGACCAATGTAGGTTTGATGCAATTAAAAGCATAAAGCTAAGTTAGGAGAATAGTCTAGCAAAAAGCATGCTAGCCTTTGGAAGAATAGCAAAGGCAGCTATTCTTCTCGATTTATGCACAAATTAGCAGGTTTGTGGAAGAATGGAGTGTATTATGAATACGAAAAATATAATGATAGTAGGTGTAGGGGGACAGGGTACCCTACTTACAAGTAGAATTCTTGGTGGGCTCACAATTAGTGCCGGCTATGATGTTAAGCTTTCAGAGGTACATGGTATGGCTCAGCGGGGAGGAAGTGTCGTAACATTTGTTAGATATGGAGAAAAGGTTTATGAGCCCATAGTTGAGGAAGGTAAAGCAGATGTGCTCATAGCCTTTGAGAAACTAGAAGCTTTAAGGTATGCTCATTTTCTTAAAGAAGGCGGGGCAATAGTTGTTAATGACCAGCAAATTGACCCCATGCCTGTAGTTATTGGAGCTGAAAAATATCCACAAAACATCCTGGAGGAACTATCTAAGAATTACAGATTATTTAAGGTAGATGCCATAACTGAGGCAAAGAAGCTTGGTAATAGCAAGGTGTTTAACGTAATTGTACTTGGAATAGCTGCTCAGCATATGGAATTTTCTAAAGAAGAATGGATATCCGTAATTGAAAACACTGTACCTGCAAAGACAATCGACATTAATAAAAAGGCATTTGAATTGGGATATAATATAAAATAGGAGATAGAAAGAAAGGTCTATGCCTGAGAGCATAGTATCTAGGATGAGAAAAGGGAGGGTAATTAAATGATTCGACAGCTATCAATATTTATACAGAATGAAATTGGAAGCGTTGCGGGAGTAACCGCCATTCTTAAAAACAATAATATTAATTTGAGGGCGATTGCATCATTTGACACACCCCAGTTTGCAATTCTAAGAATCGTTGTTGATCAACCTGAGAAAGCAAAAACAATTTTAATTGATAGTGGTTTTGCAGTCACTGTTTCAGAGGCAATAGCAGTAGAGTTGGATGATAAGCCCGGGGTTTTGCATGATTTGCTACAGGTTATAGCTGATGCAGGTTTTGGAGTAAATTATATCTATTCCATAGTATTTCGTAATGGTAAGATTCCTTTGATTATACTAAACACTGACAACTTGGAAAAGACTAAGAAGGTATTGTTGGATAAAGGATACTCGGTGGCCGAACAGGAGGATGTATTATAATGATATGGAATGAGACCAAGGAATGCATGAGTAGGGATGAAATCCATAATATGCAAGGAGCTAGGCTTAAAAAAACTGTTAGTCGTGTCTACCACAATGTAGAGTTCTATCGCAAAAAGATGCAGCAGTTAGGCTTGGAACCTAGTGATATTAAAGGGATGGAAGACTTACATAAGCTTCCTTTTACAACTAAAGAGGATCTAAGAGACAATTATCCCTTTGGTCTCTTTGCTGTTCCGCAGTCTGAGGTTATACGTGTTCATGCATCCTCAGGTACGACCGGTAAGGCTACCGTAGTAGGCTACACCAGAAGAGATATTGAGATATGGCAGGAATGCGTAACAAGAGTACTTGCCATGGCCGGAATAGGTGCCAATGATAAGATACAAGTTGCATACGGTTATGGACTTTTTACCGGAGGGCTCGGTCTTCATTATGGTGCTGAAAATCTTGGAGCTACGGTAATACCTATGTCTACAGGAAACACGCAGAGATTGATTACCATGATGGAGGATTTTGAAGCTACTGCTATTGCATGTACTCCCTCATATCTATTGCATATAGCAGAGACACTCGAAGAAGCAGGAAAAACTGATAAAATAAAACTAAAAGTAGCGATCTGCGGAGCAGAGCCCTGGACTGAAAATATGCGCAAGGAAATTGAAGCAAAGCTAAATCTAAAGGCTTATGATATCTATGGACTTAGCGAAATATTAGGCCCCGGAGTAGCTGCTGACTGTGATGCACATATGGGACTTCATGTATATGAGGATCATTTTATTCCAGAGGTTATAAATCCCGATACACTTGCTCCCTGTAAGGAGGGCGAGGTCGGTGAGCTAGTATTTACCACCATTACTAAGGAAGCCCTGCCATTATTTCGTTATAGGACTAAGGATCTTACCAGTATTACCTATGAGCCCTGTGAATGTGGAAGGACCTTAGCGAGGATATCCAGATTTAAAGGACGTTCCGACGATATGCTTATTATAAGAGGTGTCAATGTATTTCCGTCCCAGGTAGAGGCCGCCTTACTTGAAATGGGGGAAACCAGTCCCCATTATATACTTATTGTAGACAGAATTAACAACCTTGACGTCTTAGAAATCCAAGTAGAGGTTGAAGAAGTCTTCTTTTCCGATGAGATTAGAAAGCTTGAGAGCTTGACTAAGAAAATTGCCCATGTACTACAGACAGCCCTGGGTCTTGCGGTTAAGGTTACCTTGGTTGAACCAAAGACCATCGCCCGAAGTGAAGGAAAAGCCAAACGGGTTATAGACAAGAGAAAGTTGATATAGGTAGTGCTACCGCCCAAATTCGCGGGTTTGCGGAAGAATGGAGGTTAATATGCTAATAAAACAGCTATCGGTATTTATTGAGAACAAGGAAGGCAGATTGGAAGGCGTTACCCAGGTATTAATGGAGCATAATATTAATATAGCATCCTTTAGTCTTGCAGACACTGCAGAATATGGTATGCTTAGGATGATTGTATCCGATCCTGATGAGGGAAAACGTGTCTTAAAGGAGGAAGGATTTTCCGCAAAGCTTACTGATGTAATTGCAGTTAAGATTCCGCAAAAGCCCGGAACTCTCCATGAGGTACTAAAGGTACTGTTTGATGCAGCTTTAAGTGTGGAATATATGTATACATTGGCAACAGCAGGAAGAGATACCTCTATTATTATGAAGGTCTCTGATCTAGAAAAAGCACTGGAATTATTAAAAGAGAATGGATATGCTGTGTGTACTGCAAAAGAGGCTTACGAAATAAACAATAATTCAAATAAATAAAAATTTATGAGAATTTCATGTTAGCATTGTTAACAAATAATGTTTGACACCACTAAAAAAGAGTGCTATGATAAGTGTGTTGCCGAATAATCGGCACATAAATTATTATTTTTTTGGAGGAATTTATACATGAACAAAGGTACAGTAAAGTGGTTTAACAATCAGAAGGGCTTTGGTTTTATCTCTGATGAGCAGGGTAACGATGTATTCGTTCACTATTCAGGTCTTAACATGGAAGGCTTCAAATCTTTAGAAGAAGGCCAAGAAGTTGAGTTTGAAGTAGTTCAAGGAGCTAAGGGTCCTCAGGCAACTAACGTAGTAAGAGTTTAATCAAGATTGGGTTTACAATGTACCTTTTTCTAAACTATATATAAGTTTTAAAAATTGGATATATTGTTATAAACAGCGAATTTGATTAAAAAAATCCTTAAGGTTTATCCTTAGGGATTTTTGGCTCTATGTCAATAGTTGGGGT
>LSQX01157307.1_pt2 | contig 28186 bp, 20 predicted proteins | sample 654561 | NCBI WGS metagenome assembly LSQX01 (sample SAMN04489861, study PRJNA283612) | anaerobic digester metagenome | isolation source: 4 biogas reactors fed with cattle manure at either 37C or 55C with and... | place: Denmark: Kongens Lyngby | collected 2014
GGTTTTTCATTAAAGGCATCACCGCGCAGTTCAACGGGAATTTCCACTGGTTTCCCGGTTCCCAACCCCAGATCCACAGATTGCCGCTCTCCTTTCACCTCCACTTCACCAACTGCATAGCTCATCGGATTCATCTTAAAAACAAGCACTTCCTGCCCGGTATAGGTGTGCGGAACATAAATAACAAGCTTTTCATAACCCACAGAAGTAAGCACCAGACTGTCGATATTGAGCACATCCATGGAAAAAAATCCTTCGGTATTGGTGATGGTGCCTCCACGGTAGCGGTTATTTACAATAGTTACATAAGGAACTCCCGAACTGTCGGCAGCACTGACAATTCTGCCTTTTAACCGGACAAGGATGGGGTCAACCAACAGCGGGTCGGTTTGCGCCTGACTGTAAAGTCCCGCAAGCAAAAAAAGAAGCAAACCGATTAAGTTGAAATTTCTCATCCCGTTAAATTGAATAAAATGCAGGAAATTTTCCCTTGTGTGTGATAAATTTATGCAGAATTTCAACAAGAACTAAGCCATATTACTTCAATGCGGCAATCTGCACTTCAAGCGCTTTAATTTTTGCTTCGGCATCAGCCTGTTTGGCTTTTTCCTTTGCCACAACTACTTCGGGAGCGCTGTTCACAAACCGCTCATTTCCCAGTTTTTTCATCACCGACCGCAAAAATCCTCTGGCATAGGCAAGCTCCTCTTCTATCTTTTTCAACTCTTCTTCCACATCAATCAAACCCTGAAGAGGTATGTAAAAGCCGCAGGATTTTACCCGGAAAGAAGCAGCGCCCTGCACATCTTCAGCCACCATTTCAATTCCCGAAAGATTGCCTAATTTTTGCAAAACCGGCGCAAAATTCTCCTCATACCCTTTATCTCCCGGCTTAACTTTCAGCTCCAAAGTTTCCTTATTGGGAACGCCCTTCTCTTTCCGCACCGTCCGAATTCCGGAAATTGCCTCTTTCACATTTTCAAATGCAGTCAGCATCTCCTCATCATATTCCGCAACTTGCGGAAGCTGGCTGATCATAATACTTTCACCATCGTTGCGCGGTTCAAGCATCTGCCAGATTTCTTCGGAAATGAACGGCATAAACGGATGAATCAGCCTGAGTAAATTATCAAACAGTCTGACAATATCGGCGTAAGTTTTTGCATCAACCGGCTGCTGATATTGCGGTTTCACAATTTCGAGAAACCATCCCGAAAACTCATCGGTAACCGTAATATAAACCGTCATCAGCGCTTCTGAAATACGAAACTGACCGAACTGTGTGTCAAGTGTTTTCACAACCTGTGCCAGTCTGTTTTCAAACCATTCAACAGCTAATTTTGAGTGTTCCGGCTGTTCAATCTCAGCAGAAACATCCCACATTTTAATCAGGCGGAATGCGTTCCAGATTTTAGTGGCAAATCCTGCTCCCTGCTGCGGCAGGCTCTCATCGAAAAGCAGGTCGCCTCCGGCTGGTGAGCAAAGCAACATGCCAACCCGCACACCATCAGCGCCATATTTTGCAATCAAATCCAATGGTTCGGGAGAATTTCCCAATGATTTTGACATTTTCCGGCGTTGGGCATCGCGCACCATCCCGGTAAAATAGACATTCTCATAAGGAAACTGATTTTCATACTCATACCCGGCAATTATCATGCGTGCCACCCAAAAGAAAATAATATCGGGGGCGGTAACCAAATCTGAAGTGGGATAGTAATATTTCATGTCGGGATTATCCGGGTTGCGAATTCCGTCGAACACTGAAATGGGCCACAGCCAGCTTGAAAACCAGGTGTCAAGCACATCCTCATCCTGACGGAGTGTAAACCCCTCTTTTGCTTCGCCTAATAATGGATATTTTGCAATCACAAGCTTCTCGGCTTCCTCCCGGGTTGCCGCAACAACATAGCCCCAGCCGCCGGATTCGGACGGCTTAACCGGCGCATCTGTACTGATATACCAAACCGGAATCTGGTGTCCCCACCACAACTGCCGGCTGATGCACCAATCTTTTATGTTGCTCATCCAATGGCGGTAAATGTTCTTAAATTTTGATGGATAGAACTTTATCGTGTCATTCATCACATTTTCCAATGCCGGTTTTACCAGCTCTTCCATTCTCAGAAACCACTGCGCCGAAAGCTTGGGTTCAATAGCCGCATCTGTCCGTTCGGAAAAACCAACTTTATTGGTATAATCCTCAATGCGATGGAGATTCCCGGCTTCTTCAAGCGCAGGAATTATTTTTTCGCGCACATCAAAACGGTCTTCGCCGATAAAAATCTCAGCTGCCTCCGACAAAGTGCCGTCATCATTAAAAATATCGACACTTGGCAGATTGTGCCGCAATCCGATTTCGTAGTCATTAACATCGTGTGCCGGGGTAATTTTCAGGCAGCCGGTTCCAAACTCCATATCCACGTAATCGTCTTCAATAATCGGAATGGAACGGTTGATGAGCGGCACTAACACCCGTTTTCCCCTAAGGTGCGCATAGCGTTCGTCGGCAGGATTGATACAGACAGCAGTATCACCCAAAATAGTTTCCGGACGTGTAGTGGCAATGGTTACATATTCGTTTTGTGATGAACCGTCTGTTCCACCGGAAGATTCGTGAGCATTATCAATTTTGTAATTCAGATAGTAGAGCTTGGATTGTAATTCCTTATAAATCACCTCTTCGTCGGAAAGGGCAGTTTTGGCTGCCGGATCCCAGTGAACCATCCGAATTCCACGATATATCAGTCCTTTGTTGTACAAATCCACAAAAACACGGATTACTGAATCGCTGCGCGCTTCATCCATGGTGAAAGCTGTTCGCTCCCAATCGCATGAAGCGCCTAATTTTTTCAGCTGTTCCAGAATAATTCCGCCATGTTTGCGCGTCCAGTCCCATGCGTGTTCTAAAAATTCCTGGCGTGAAATATCATGTTTATCGATTCCCTCTTCACGAAGTTTATTCACAACTTTAGCTTCGGTAGCGATGGAAGCGTGGTCGGTTCCGGGAACCCAGCAGGCATTTTTTCCCTCCATACGTGCACGGCGTATCAGGATATCCTGAATGGTGTNNCGGGAACCCAGCAGGCATTTTTTCCGATCATGCGTGCACGGCGCACCAAAATATCCTGAATAGTGTTGTTCAGCATATGTCCCATGTGCAAAACACCGGTTACATTTGGTGGCGGAATGACGATCGTATAGGGTTCACGCCCATCAGGCTCAGAATGAAAAAAATTCTGCTCAATCCAGTATTTATACCATTTCTCTTCAACTTCTGCAGGAATATACTTGCTCGGAATTTCCATATTTCTATGTGTCAGTAAAATTTTTAATAAAACAAGTTACAAAAATAGGAAAATCGGCACAAATGCACGGGAATTGGGATTTAAAGTTAAATTTCGGAAACATACAGCGAATTCTCCGTTTCATCTGTTATTCAATGAAAAAGGGCGCTTCTGCAATAAAAACGCCCTCTCTCATCTATCCGGCAAATCTGCTATTCACCCCAAACAATCTCTTTTGATACAATAGAAACAAACTGAACGTTGTATCCTTGTGTTTCCTGCGTTGCTCCTGACTCATAGAGCATGGCGAGAACATCCAGCCGATAGGTGTCGCCGGACGTCGCCGATGTCAAACCGGTCAGCCAGCCTTTGTCTGAACTGCCAAAAGAAAATTCGGTTTTACTCTTTTCAATGGTTTCGCTGTTGAAAATCAATTTATCTGATTCATCAAACAATCTTACAATATAATTGTCCGTATTCTCCAGTGATTCCCATTTAATATTAAGCTTATTATTCTCAAACTCAACAGACTCAAGAACCAGAACATCCAATTCCTGTTCGCCTAATTTGTCAGTAATAACTAATGGTTCTTCACCTTCCTGCGTGCTCACAATGTTAAATTTGTAATCACCTGTCGGAAACATGGTGTCTGCATAATCTTCACTTTTGGGATAAAGCGCAAATACCTGACTTGTTGCCTCATCCTTTACCAAGCTCCATGAACCTTCTTCGGGTCCTGCAACTTCCACTGAACTAAGCGGTTTGTTTCCATATACCCAAAAAGTAATTCCATACTTAACTTCATCATCCTGAACAATTTTCTGAACATAGACATCGGGCAATGCATCTAATGCAACCGGCTCCGGATCATCAAGACATGCGGTTAGAACAACTGAACCTATCACAAATGCACCAATACTTTTCCAAATCTTACTTTTAGTTTTCATTTTCCTTTATTTAAAAAATTAACAAAAAACAACTGCCTTGGCAGTGTGCTACTTTGTTAATGATGCAGAAAACGAAAAAAGGTTGCGTCGCTTCGGAAAAAATTTTATCCCATTATCATTCCGATGATGGTTGCACTCATCAGAGAAGTCAGTGTGCCAGCGATTAACGCAGGAATTCCATATTTTGACAACAGTACTCTTTTGCCCGGTGCAAGTGCGCCGATTCCGCCAATTTGAATCCCTATTGAAGAAAAATTGGCAAATCCGCAAAGGATATAAGTTGCCATAATTATCGATTTTGGGCTGGCAAAAGCTCCGGCAGCTTTCAGCTCCGCCAGACTGATATAGCCGATAAATTCGGTCAAAATGAGCTTTTCGCCCAACAAACGCCCGGTGATGATGATATCTTCAGGAATAACTCCGATAAGCCACATGAGCGGCGCCAGCGTATAACCCAAAACAAACTGAAGGGAGAGTTCGGTATATCTTCCGTTGGTACCTTGCGCAATCAGATCGTTCAGTGAAGTCCACTGCCCGATTTTGCCCACCACAAAGTTAAACATGGCAATGAATGCAATGAAAGTCAGCAGCATAGCTCCAACATTAACTGCAAGCCTTACGCCCTCGCTGGTTCCGTTGGTGATGGCATCCAGCACATTGCTGCCGATTTTGTCTTTGCTCACTTCAATCTGTTTACTAATTGCCTCTGTGGGCGGCACTAACATTTTGGAGAAAACAATGGCAGCGGGCGCTGCCATCACCGAAGCTGCTAACAGATGCTTTGCAAATTCAAGCCGCAACTGGGGGTCATCCCCGCCAAGCAGTGCAATATATGCAGCAAGCACGCCGCCTGCCATGGTAGCCATTCCCCCCGACATAACTAACAATATTTCAGAATTGCTCATCTTTTCGAGATAGGGCTTGATCATCAGCGGCGATTCGGTTTGTCCCAAAAAGATATTGCCTGCCACCGACAGCGCCTCAGCTCCCGATATTTTCAGCGCACGCGTAAAAACCCATGCCAGCGCCCACACAACCTTCTGAATAATACCCCAATAGAAGAGAAGGCTGGTAAGTGCAGAAAAGAAAATAATAGTAGGCAGTACCTGAAAAAGAAAAATGAAACCGTAAGTTTTAGAGTCCATCAGATCACCCAATAAAAACTCACTGCCCGACTTGGTAAAATCAAGGATTTTCACAAAAATCTGCCCCATAAACTCAAAACTGTACCGGATAAAAGGAACATAAAGCACCCCCACAGCTAACAAAACCTGAATAAACAGTCCGGTTGCCACAGTTTTCCACGGAATGTTCTTTTTGTCGGAACTCAGCAAAAATCCCAACAAAATAAGGGAAGCCATTCCTAACATCCCTCTGAAAAGAGCATTCAGCGAGAAATCTTTTTCAGCTCTTTTGTCGGGTAAAATAACTGCTGTTTGCGGTGAAGCATCCTCTTTTAAAACCGGTCTATTGTCGGTAACGGTGTCTTGCTGCTGGGTTGCAAACAGAGGATTAAAAAAGAAAATTCCGGCAAAAATGGACAGAAAGATGAGTATCTTTTTCATAAGTCGGGATTAGTTTTTCTTCCGGTTATTAATTTCATCGCGCAGAATTGAAGCTTTTTCATAGTCTTCATTCATAACAGCTTCACCAAGCATTTTCTCAAGTTCGCCCAGGCTGTAATTTTTCAGGGATGAAGGTTCGGAAGAACGGGCTTTTGATTTGCTTTTCTCTTGAGTTTTCTCCATAAAACCCTCTTCCTCTTCAAAAACGATTCCCGCCTTTTCCAAAATATCCTCCGTAGTGTAAATCGGGCATCTGAATCGCAAAGCTAATGCAACGGCATCAGATGTGCGGGAGTCAATTTTCACTTCCTGACCGTCAAGTTCACAAAGCAGTTCCGAAAAGAAAATTCCCTCTTCAAGCTTGTGAATCATCACTTCAAGAAGGACAATATTAAAAGCCAGCGCAATATTTTTAATCAAATCGTGTGTCAAAGGGCGCGGGGGTTTGAGTCCTTCCAACTGAATGGCTATTGCCTGTGCCTCCACAGGTCCGATAATAATCGGAATTCTGCGGTTACCGTTTTCCTCAGACAAAACAAGCGCGTAAGCGCCTGACTGTGTCTGGCTTATTGATAATCCTAAAATATTTAATCGTATCTTTTGCATTCTCCGAAACTCAGGTTTTTATTATGCTAACAAATATAACAATCATTTTTAAAAATGGCTGAACTTACCCGTTTGTTTTCAGTTTGTGAAAAATCAATGTTGCGCAGGCTCCTCAGAAGCGGGCACTCATGTTTGCCCCAGGATTTAAAAAAGTAATATATTTACCATATTTTACTGAGCTTCAACATAAAGTTAAGACAGAGAAATAGTTTATCAAAACATTTGGGAATGAATCAAAAATAGCTACTTTTGCACTCCTGAAAAATTTGAGCCGCCCGGAGCCTGATAAGAGGAGACCACAGAGAATCCCGCCCGACGGTGTAATATTAAAAATTGAAATTATGTACGCGATTGTAGAAATTGCAGGACAACAGTTCAAGGTTGAAAAAGATAAAAAGCTGTTTGTCCATCAGCTGGAAGCCGGCGAAGGCGATTCGGTTGATTTTGAAAAAGTTTTACTGATTGACAACGACGGAAAGATAATCATTGGTACTCCGGTTGTTGAAGGAGCTAAGGTTACAGCCAAAGTGCTGCAACACGTCAAAGGCGACAAAGTGCTGGTATTCAAAAAGAAGCGTAGAAAAGGCTATCAAAAAATGAATGGTCATCGTCAGCAGTTTTCGCAAATTATTATTGAAGATATTGTTGGATAACTAAAAAATAAATTACCATGGCACATAAGAAAGGTGTAGGAAGTTCGAAAAACGGACGCGAATCGGAAAGCAAACGATTAGGTGTAAAGATTTACGGCGGTCAGTTTGCAAAAGCTGGTAATGTTTTAGTACGCCAGCGCGGAACACAGCACTATCCGGGTGAAAACGTGGGCATTGGCAAAGACCACACACTGTTTGCACTCATCGACGGGACGGTTATGTTTCGTAAAAAAAGGAAAAACCGCTCTTACGTTTCTGTAGAGCCCGTTGTGGATGTTGACGTTGCCGTAATGGAAGCGCCGAAAAGCGAACCGGAAGTGAAGGCTGCTCCCGTAAAAGTCGAAAAAAAGGAAGAAGCTCCGGCAGCTGAAGTTGTTGCCGAAGAGAGTACCGAAGCTGACGATCTGAAAAAAATCGAAGGCATCGGTCCGAAAATCTCTGAGGTTTTCTATAACGCCGGTATCAAAACCTTTGCACAAATGGCTGCTTCAACAGAAGAAGAACTCAAGGATATCCTTGTTGCCGCAGGGAGCCAGTTTGCTTCAAAAAATCCCGGGACCTGGATACAGCAGGCACAGCTTGCCGCCGACGGCAAATGGGATGAACTGAAAGAGCTGCAGGACAAATTAATGGGCGGACTCGAAAAGTAAGCCTTAAATAACATTCAAACAAGAATCTCCTGTTGTCTCACAGCAGGAGATTTTTTTTGTATTAGCTTTGCAACAACAAATGAGAAATTATGCTTAACCTGAGATTTATTCAAGATTACCCGGAAGTAGTCATCGAAAAACTGAAAAAAAGAAATTTTGACGCTTCAGAAATTGTAGGCGAAATTGTTGAATTGTACCGGCAAAAAAATGAAGCCCAGCACAAGGCAGAACAGGCAAAAGCCGAAATGAACACCATCGCAAGGGAGATTGGCAATTTTTTCCGTGAGGGAAAAAAGGAAGAAGCCGAAGCTGCAAAAGCGAAGACCACTGAGCTGAAAGAGAGCATCAGACTTTTAGATGCCGGATTTGCCGAAATTGAACAGAAAGTTTCAGCGCTATTGATTCAGCTTCCAAATATACCCCACGACTCCGTTCCGGCAGGAAAGGGCGCCGAAGATAATGAACAGGTAAAATCGTCGGGAGAGATGCCGCAACTTCCCGAGAATGCACTGCCACACTGGGATTTAGCGCAAAAATATAATCTGATTGATTTCGAGTTGGGCGTAAAAATTACCGGAGCCGGATTTCCGGTTTACCGGGGCAAAGGCGCTCAGCTGCAAAGGGCGCTAATCAACTTCTTTTTGGATGAAAACCGAAAGGCTGGTTATGAAGAAATTCAACCACCGCTGGCGGTAAACGAAGATTCGGGATACGGAACGGGGCAGCTGCCCGACAAGGAGGGGCAGATGTATCACATCACGCTGGACAATCTCTATCTTATTCCAACATCCGAAGTGCCGGTAACCAATCTTTACCGCGATGTTATTTTGGATGTAAAAGACCTTCCGGTGAGAAATACCGCATACAGCGCCTGCTTCCGCCGCGAAGCCGGCTCCTACGGCAAGGATGTGCGCGGGCTGAACCGGCTCCATCAGTTTGATAAAGTGGAAATTGTGCAGATCACCCATCCCGATAAATCATACGAAACGCTGGATGATATGGTAAATCACGTTGCCGGACTGGTTGACAAACTGGAGCTTCCCTACCGGATAATGCGCCTTTGCGGCGGCGACATGGGCTTCACTTCCGCACTGACTTATGATTTTGAAGTGTGGTCGGCAGCTCAGGCAAGGTGGCTGGAAGTCAGCTCTGTTTCGAACTTTGAGTCTTTTCAGGCTAACCGGATGATGCTCCGTTACAGGGAAGAAAGCGTCAAAAAACCACAGATTGCCCACACGCTGAACGGCAGCGCACTGGCTTTGCCAAGAATTGTTGCCGCTCTGCTGGAAAACAACCAGACACCCGAAGGCATTAAAATACCAAAAGCGCTTATCCCATACACCGGCTTCGAAATGATTTAAAATCAGGCTGCTTTCAGTGGCAAAGAGTACGGTTGCCCGAAAATTTCCGGAATTGTGTATTTTTCGTAATCTGCTGAAAAATCTTTACTTTTGTTCAATCCATTAAAAGCATTTATGGTTCAGAACATCAGGCAAAGATTGACAGAAGCGATTGTGCACCAGGGAAATAAGGCTGCATATTTTTGTGTTGCCGAAAATATTTCGTCTAACCAGAAGGTACACGAACTGCGCAGGTGTTTTAAGCGTTTGCGTGCTTTATTGGGGTTTTTCAGGGAGATGCCGGGGCATTATACAAAGCAGCAACTGAACATCATCGGAAATTTTGGAAGACTTCTCAGTCCGTTGCGTGAATCCGCCGTAAATCTGGAGTTGTTTGAAAAGAAATTTTCCTTCAACAAGCTGCTTTCCGAGAAAAAAATTAAATCTTTACGCGAACAGTTGACTCAGGAAAACAGGCAACTTATTGAACGGCGATTTTTAAAAAATAACCTGAAAAATGTGATTCACTCCTTTTTCATGGATTTTGAAAAAGAGTTCATTCAAAACTCCTTTGATTTTCCGGGTAGAAACCACCTGTTTAATGAAATCAGCCGCTCCTACCGGAAAAGTTTTTCTGCATTCGAAAAGTTGTCTGAAACGCCGTATCCCGATGAGTGGCATGAGTTACGCAAAAAGTTGAAGCGGCTTGGCTACCAGCTCGATTTTTTCCGGTTTGTTCATCCGCGCTATTTCAAACTAAAAACAGACCAGCTGAACAAAATTACCGACCAGCTTGGAGGCGACCATGATCTGTTTGTTTTTTCCGGGGAGATGGTTGCCGGAAGCTATAGATTGAGTAAAGATGAACTGCACATACTTATCAACCAGGCAGAGCATTTGCGGGAAATAAACCAGCTGAAACTCCGGCAACGGATAAAACAATGCATAGCTTCTCATCCCGAAGAGTTTGAACAACAAATAAGGCAGTTTCTCAAAATCTAAATTTTATTCAGCCCACAAATACTTTTTGCAATAAAGAAGCAAAAACACATAAGCTCAAAAAATATTCTTTTGACAAAGCGAAGTTTTCATTTTTGAAATCTCCTGAGAATTGGCTCACCTAAAATTAAAGTATATTTTTGTTTAAAAACCATTTATTGGAATAATCAATGGCTGGCAACAGTTTTTTAAAAATCAAAAAAGTTTATATAGCTTAGAAATGAGTAATAATTTGCTCAGGTTGAATATGCATTTTACCGGTTGGAAACAATTAATTTAAATCAAATGAAATCATTTTTTTGTTCTCTATTTTTCACTCTCCTGATTCAGGGAACCTTATCCGCACAAAACAGCGTGTTGGAAAGCAATTTCGAAAATAACCTTTCAAAAGATGAAATAACCCGCAGTTACGTTACCCCGGAGCGAATTGTGTGGCAATCGGAGAATAGTGAAAACTGCTACGTGAAAAACCCCGAAGTTCTCCTGTCGGCATTTGACGGTCAGCTTTCCACAAGCGGTGCCGGCATGTGTGTTATGAAATCGGCAGAAGGGCAGCAGGCTGCAATTCTACTGGATTTCGGACATGAATTATATGGTGGAATAGAAATAGCTGCTGCGATAAGAGGTGAAAAAGCCCCGTTGAAAGTGAGAGTGCGGATGGGTGAATCCGTATCGGAAACCGTGAGCGACTGCATTGACAATTCGGTTCCCGGAATGGGGTCGGCAACGAATGACCACACGCTGCGCGATTTTACTCTGGAAATTCCATGGTTGGGTACCGTGGAGATCGGAAATTCCGGTTTCCGGTTTGTGCGGATTGATCTTTTGGATAAAGATGCTGAGCTTCCAATCCGCTCTGTGAGAGCAATTTTCAGATACCGAGACATTCCCTATATCGGTTCGTTTAAATCAGATAATGAAAGACTTAACCAAATTTGGAATACCGGCGCCTACACCGTGCATCTGAACATGCAGGAATATCTCTGGGACGGCATCAAACGTGACCGCTTAGTTTGGGTTGGGGATATGCACCCCGAAGTGATGACCATTCACACTGTTTTCGGCAACAACGAAGTGGTGCGAAAAAGTCTCGACTTTGCAAAAAACACAACTCCGCTTCCCGGGTGGATGAATGGAATTTCTTCTTACTCTTTATGGTGGCTGATTGTCCATCGGGATTTGTATCTGCACCACGGAGATTTGAATTACCTGCGCGGGCAAAAGGAATATATAGAATCTCTTGTAGAACAAATTATCGGGAAGGTATCGGGTGGAAAGGAGCAACTTGACGGCGGACGCTTTTTAGACTGGCCAACTTCAGAAAACGATGATGTAATCCATGCCGGACTTCAGGCGTTGACGATTTTGGCTTTAGAAGCCGGAGAGCAGATTGCTGTATGGCTTAATGACAATAATCTGCAAAACAGCTGTGCGGAAGCTGTGCGTTCAATGAAAACTCATCAGCCGTCAGATTCGGGAAATAAGCAAGCGGCAGCGCTGCTCTCTCTGGCAAATATTTTACCTGTCCAAAAAGCATCCGAAACCATCCTGAAAAACGGACCGGAAGATTTTGCAACTTTTTACGGCTATTATATGCTGGAAGCATTGGCAAAAGCCGGAAAATATAGTGAAGCAATGCAGATTATCACTGACTTCTGGGGGGCAATGTTAGATTTGGGAGCAACCACTTTTTGGGAAAATTTCAACTATTCAGACCGCAACAATGCATCCCCGATTGATGAGCTTCCGGCAGATGACAAATTCGATATTCATGCAGATGGCGGAAATTGCTGTTATGTGGGGTTGCGTGCCAGCCTGTGCCATGGCTGGGCTTCGGGACCAACATCGTGGCTGACGGCTCATGTTCTGGGAATACAGGTTGCAAAACCCGGTTCCAAAGTTATCCGTGTCAAGCCAAATCTCGGCAATCTGAACTATGCGGAAGGCACCTTCCCGACACCCTACGGACCGCTGTATGTGAAACACACAAAGCAGCCCGACGGAACGGTAAAAAGCAAAATCAAACCACCCAAAGGGGTAAAAATTATCAGATAGAAACCAATGAAATCAGAATCACCTTTTAAAAAATGTGTTATGACAAAAAACAGGCTTTATACGGCAATTTTTACAATCATTATACTTGTTTTCAGCATCTCCTGTGAAACAGAAAAAACCGGCACCGACGGCTTGCTTTCCGGTTTTGTCTCCCCTCCCGACTCCATTCAGACCAGTGTTTACTGGTACTGGATTTCCGACCATATTTCAAAAGAAGGAGTTGTGAAAGATTTGCATGCCATGAAGGAAAAAGGGATTAATCGTGCCTTCATCGGAAATATCGGATTAAATGACCTCCCCGCCGGTAACGTAAAAATGTTCAGCGACGAATGGTGGGAAATCACTCATCTTGCGCTTAAAACTGCTACCGAATTGGGTATTGAAATCGGGATTTTCAACTCTCCCGGATGGAGCCAGTCCGGCGGTCCGTGGATTAAGCCGGAAGAATCCATGAGATATCTGGCATCTTCAAAACTGCTTGTAAAGGGTCCACAAAATTTTTCACAAAAGTTAGAGCAGCCCGAAACGTTTTTTCAGGATGTGAAAGTGGTAGCTTTTCCCCTTCTTCCCGAAAACTTAAATCGAATCGATGAGAAAAATGCAACGGTTAAGTCAAATCCTGCATTGCCGGGGTTACTCCAGATTCTGGATAATGACACAAACAGCGGAGTTTCATTACCCGGCGGTTCTGAAGTTTCTTTTATTTTCAATACAAAAGAGGATTTTACTGCCAGAAGTTTGTCAGTTACGCTTGCGGAAAATCCGGCTTCCATGGGGGCAACATTTCAGGCATTGGATTCAAAAGGAGAATATAGTACAATTTCCAAATTTGCCATAGACCGCTCAAACAGTGCGCTTAACGTTGGATTTAAGCCTTTTGCTCCGGTTGTGGTATCGCTGCCGGCAACCACTTCAAAAAGCTACAAGCTGATTCTGGAAAATATTTCAGCCCGGACAAAACTCGCTGAAGTGGAGATAAGCGGAAATCCCCGGTTAGAAAGGTTCAGCGAAAAAACGTTGGCAAAAATGCACCCGACTCCCCTGCCCTACTGGGATGCATATCTCTGGGAGCAGCAGGATAATCTGGATAATGAGCTGCTGGCAATTGATGCTGAAAAGGTTTTGGATATTTCTCAAAATTTAGCTGCCGACGGAACATTAACCTGGGATGTGCCGGAAGGGGAATGGTTCATTTTGCGCACGGGAATGACTTCAACAAATGTAACCAACGGACCGGCTTCGCCGGATGCCACCGGACTGGAAGTGGACAAAATGAGCAAAAAATGGGCAGCCGAACACTTCGACCGATTCCTTGGTGAAATTCTGAGAAGAGTACCTGAATCCGACAGAAAATCATTCAAAGTGGTTGTTCAGGACAGCTACGAAACCGGCGGACAAAACTTTACCGATGGCTTTATGGACGAATTTGCGGAACGCTACGGCTACGATCCCACACCCTATCTTCCTGTATATGAAGGATTCATTGTTAACAACGAAATTGAATCCGAAAGATTTCTCTGGGATGTGCGCCGGCTGATTGCCGACAAGGTTGCTTACGATTATGTGGGCGGATTGAGAGATATCAGCCACGAGCACGGACTGACAACGTGGCTTGAAAACTACGGACACTGGGGCTTTCCGGGTGAATTTCTGATGTATGGCGGTCAATCGGATGAAATTGGAGGCGAATACTGGAGCGAAGGCAGTTTAGGCGATATCGAAAACAGGGCAGCTTCTTCATGCGGGCATATTTACGGGAAAAATAAAATATCTGCCGAATCAAATACCTCTGGCGGTCCCGCTTTTTCACGTTTCCCGGCAACCATGAAGCAGCGCAACGACCGCTTTTTTGCCGAAGGAATCAACAACACATTGCTGCATGTATTTATTTCTCAGCCCTATGAAGATAAAAATCCGGGAGTTAACGCCTGGTTTGGAAACGAATTTGACCGAAAAAACACATGGTTCTCCCAATTAGACATCTATATTCAGTATTTGAAAAGGGTAAACTTCATGCTGCAACAAGGTTTAAACGTGGCTGATGCTGCCTATTTTATCGGGGAAGATGCTCCGAAAATGACCGGAATTACCGATCCGCCGCTCCCTGTGGGCTATCAGTTTGACTATATAAATGCCGAAGTGATTGAGCGGGACATGACCGTCAGAAATGGGCTGCTTACTTTACCGCACGGGACGCAATACCGGATTTTGGTTCTCCCCAAACAGGAGACCATGCGACCGGAACTTCTGCTCAAAATCCGCCGGTTAGTGATGGAAGGTGCCGTTGTTTTAGGACCGGCTCCCACCCGCTCGCCAAGTTTGCAAAATCAGCCTGAAGCTGATCGGATTGTCAAAGAGACAGCCGCCGAACTTTGGGGAAATGTTGACGGAAATTCGGTAAAATACCGCCAGGTGGGAAAGGGAATGATTTTGTCGGGCATGAGCATGGAAGAGGCATTTGAACTGATTGGCTGTGTGCCCGATTGCAAACTTCCCGAAGACAACTCAATCCATTACGGACACAGAACGCTGAAAAACGGAACAGAAATCTATTTTATTTCAAATCAGACTGAAAAAATGCAAACTGTTACGCCGGAATTCAGAGTGGAAAAAAGAGAGCCCGAATTGTGGGAACCAACCACTGGACATTTCAGGTTTTTACCTGCATTCAAGCAGCATAACGGTGTTACTGCGGTGCCGCTTCAGCTTGAACCTTTTGAAAGTGCTTTCATCGTTTTCAGAGAAAAAGTAAAAAAGACACCAAAAGTTGTAACTGCACAGGCAAACTTCCCGGAAACTTCAGTGCTTACTACACTTACCGGCTACTGGTCGGTCACTTTTGATCCGCTTTTCGGCGGACCGGACGAGCCGGTTCAGTTTGGTGAGCTGAAAGACTGGGCAGAATCCGCGGATAATCGTATAAAATACTACTCTGGAACGGCAACCTATCAAAACAGCTTCACGCTTGAAGCGCTTCCTGAAGGAAAAGAGATTATTCTCGATTTGGGAAGAGTTGCATCCATGGGGAAAGTCTATGTGAATGACAGTTATGCCGGCGGCGTCTGGACATATCCCTATAGTGTGCGAATCACTCCTTTTGTAAAACCAGGCGAAAATGAGATCAGAATAGAGGTGGTCAACAACTGGAAAAATCGTCTTATCGGAGACCAAAATCTGCCGGAAAGTGAGCGAACCACCTGGTCTCTTGTCAATCCTTACGATAAAAACAGTGCCCTTCAACCATCAGGGCTTTTCGGTCCGGTGAATGTGAAAATGAAAAATTAATTCATTTTCACCAGGTTTTGGGTAACAACATTGGTAGTTTCCGATTGATCAATCTTATAATCAATTATCTGCTCACCGTCTCCGGTATAAATACAGTTTGTGAAGCTGCAATCGGAGATTGCTTCTTCAATTTGAATCAGCGAACGTCCGTCCCCTGTGATGTTCATCGCATGGATATTATTTATTTTTCCGGATTGTGAATTTTTTCCGTAACCTTTTCCACCGACAAGCATGGCATTGTAGCCTCCTTTAAAAGCTATTCCGTTGATAAATACATTACTGATTCCTGCAATATCATTTGCACGGATGGCAACCGCACGCGTGGAACTCTCGCAAACAATGTTGGTAACCGACACATTTTCCGTGTTATCTTCCGGTCCGTTCCATTTTCGGGTAGTGACCATTGTGGAGTTCAAAATTCCACCCTCCGGATTCTCCGAATCAAGTCCCAAAATGGAAAAAGCAACAAAATCATCGCCGGTGATACCGGAAATGTTATTAATCCGAAAGTTTTTACAACCATGCCGCAGATTGATACCATCGCGGTTGGCAACAAACCGGGGTTTGCCTTCAATCATCTGCATCTCGGGACAATTAAAGGTAACATCCGAAATCTTCGCATTTTGCGTTCGCTCAAAACTGACAGCCCATGCGTGTGCATTTACGATATTGACATTCTTCAGTTTAAATCCATCCACATACCCCATAAGTATCATAATGTTGCGCCAGTCGCCTAACTGCTTAATACCCTCTTTTCCTGCATCACTTCCGTAGCTGACTCTCCAGTTGCCTTTTTTACGCTCTTCATCAGGATCGAGAGACAGGGTGCGGTGTCCGTCTCCGGTTGCCCGCGGATTGTTCGCTCCCATCAAAAGTACGTTCCCAATCCCGGTAATACTGATATTTTCAATCCGTCCGGGATCGGTTATCCCAACTCCTACATTGTTGCTCCTGAACATATTATCCCTGCATTGATCAGAAAGTTGCAGCGTGCAGTTTTCCAGCACAACAGAAATATTTGAAGGCAGAAGAATGGCACTGTCGAGCAACCAAATGGAAGAACCATTGGAATTAACTGCCGGAATAGTTACTATTCCCGTTGTCCTTGCAGCTTCATCCACTGCATACTGAATGCGTTCCGTGTCAGTTCCTTCAAAACGGTTGGGCGTAATCTCCTTAGAATTTTGTTCAGTACAACCCGTTGACAGCAAACAGGCAAAAGCAGCAATCAGATAAAAAAGATTCACTTTTTTCATGCGGATAGAATTATGAATACAAAGCAAATGTTAAGAAAAAATGTAAAAATAGGCAATTCTGCCGTCAATCCGGCAGCAAGTGGTTTGTAAAATCCACTCAGGAAATAGCAAATCTTTTTTTCTGTTAATTTTGCAGGTTTTATGAGCAGAAACAGATCCATAAAAATATTCAGGAAGCTGCACAAATGGCCCGGAATTATTATCGCCATTTTCGCCATTCTGTTTGCTGGTTCAGGGATTTTAACGAATCACCGGCAAACTTTCTCTTCCGTGGATATTTCCCGGAAACTGCTTCCTCCCAACTACAGCTACAAAAACTGGAACCTCGCGGCAGTAAGGGGTTCATTCCCGTTGGACAGTACCGGCTTTTTGATTTACGGCAACATCGGAATCTGGAAAACTGAACAATTTCCTGAAAGCTTTACCGATTTCAACCAAGGTTTTCCCAAAGGGATTGATAACCGGAAAATAGCATCTGTGATACAACTGAAAAATACGCTTTTCGCAGGTACACATTTCGGACTATACAAAAGGGAACTGTCATCAGACAAATGGCAAATCGCAAATATTCCGCAAAAAAAAGAGCGCATCACCGATCTGGCGCTTAAAGGCGATACACTGTTGGTGCTCACCCGCCACCATTTACTAAAAACCACTGATGGAGAGACATTTAACACCATACAACTGCCGGAGCCGGAAGGATATGAAAGAAAAGCCGGGCTTTTCAAAACCTTGTATGACCTCCACAGTGGCGAATTGCTGGGGCTTACGGGAAAATTGATTGTTGACCTGCTTGGCATTGTTACCATTGTACTTTCCGTGACCGGACTTCTGCACTTCTTTTTTCCGAAAATCATCAGACGCAGAAAAAAGAAAGGACTAAAAGCTGATATTTTAATCAAATCGGTTAAAACCAATTTGCAATGGCACAATATTCCGGGTTATATTTTTACGGTATTCCTGATTATAAACACATTAGCAGGCATACACCTGCGTCCGCCGCTGCTTATTCCCATTGCAGAAAAAAAGGTCAGTATCATTCCGGGCACTAACCTGGATAATCCCAATCCGTGGTTTGACAAGCTGCGCCGCGTGGTGTGGGATGAAGACATCAACCGGTACATTTTTTCCACTTCCGAAGGATTTTATTTTGCAGATGAGAGCCTTTCCGGTGAACTGACTCCTGTTCTCCCGCAGCCGGCAGTGAGCGTGATGGGAGTTAATGTTTTCAGACCGCTTGGCGAAATGAGGTACCTGATAGGTTCGTTCAACGGTATGTTTTTATGGAATTTGCAGACCGGTCAAATCTCAGATTTTTTTACCGGAGCGCCCCACATACCCACGCAGGGAACGGGCAGACCCATAGCCGCCAATATGATTTCCGGATTGGTTGAAACAGGAGATTTTGCCTGGTGGCTCGATTATAATCGGGGCGCTGTGCAGCTCACCGAACTGCCTTTTCCCGATATGCCGGAAGAGATTCACAAAAAATCACCGGTTTCGTTATGGAACGCCGCCTTAGAAATTCATACCGGACGAATTTTTGAGCACCTTGTGGGTTCGTTTTACATTTTATATGTTCCTCTTGCCGGGCTTTGCCTGATTATGGTGCTGATTAGCGGTTTTTTTATCTGGTGGAAAGCTTATCGGAAGAATTCCAAAAAAGTGTGAGTTCAGAAAAGCATTTCAAATACTTTCTCTGAAAAATGAGTTCCTATTTTTCTATCCGCTTAAAAAACCGTTTGGAATCGCCCCATTCGGCATGGCCGATTTCACAACCGGCAGCAATCAGCCGGGCTTCAAGATTGCGTAAAGTCAATTCTGAATCTTCGTCAAGAGAGGGTTTATTTTCGTATAGCAGATACTCTTTCCTGTATTTTAACGGAGTAAGATTGGGCATAATCACGTTGGCGCCAACGGTCAGCGCCTTTTCACGCCCTAATGGGTTTAAAGTCTGAAGCGCAGTTGCTGCCGCAATATTAATGTCGGGCATAAGCAGCCGCAAAGCAGAAATCATGTTCAGCGACAAATTAAAACGCTCCTCTGCGGCAAGCAGCAAATCCCTGAATTTCCATAACGGCGTGTTTTCATGCTCCACATAAGGTCCCATGCCACACATATCAATATCGAAGTTTTTAAAAAACTGCAAATCTCCGGCAAGGTCTTCAACAGTCTGAAACGGAAGTCCGATCATCACCCCTGTACCTGTCTGATAACCGGTATCCTTCAGAAATTCTAACGCTTCCACCCTTTTCTCGTAGGAATGTTTGGGAGTGTCAGGATGAATTTTATAGTACAACTCCCGGCTAGTCGCTTCAATTCTAAGCAAATAGCGATGAGCGCCATTTTCAAACCAACGCCGGTAAGTTTCTAATGATTGCTCACCACAACTGAGCGTAATTCCTAATTCATTGTTGGAAAAATGTTTGATTCTTTTCACTAAATTGGCGATTCTTTCTGTAAATTTTTTGGTTTGAATCTCCCCCGACTGCAAAACAACCGAGCCAAAACGATTGGCATGAGCAAAGCGGCAAGCCTCCAGAATCTCTTCATCGGGCATGTCGTATCTCACAACATTGGGGTTACTGCTGCGTATTCCGCAATAGAAACAATTTTTTGAACAAATATTTGAAATTTCAATCAATCCCCGATAGAATATTTTTTTACCTGTATGTTCCTCTTTTACCTGCCGTGCTTTTGCGTGCAACAGCTCCCTCTCCGCACCTTTGGTGCTAAGCAGTGCAACAAGGTCTTCAGCAGAAAATGTGCTCCGGGATACTATTTCTGAAATGGTGTTCACGCAAAAAAATTGTTAAAAATGTCTCTGACAAGCTTCTCCGAAGACTCCCGTAACTTTTCCGGGAGTTGTAATTCAATGTTTCGGGCTCACTTATCACCTGATTGCAAATTTAACTTTTGCCGGCAAAAAGATTGTGCTTTTATAGGTTTTTATGCCCAATAACATCTTCATTACAACATTTTTAATGCCTCATTTTGAAAAAATCATAGTAAATTTACAGGAAAATAGAATGCCATGTACGATATACCAGCCGATTTTATCAACGAAAAAGAGGTGTGGGAGATTTTGAATGCCCACAAAACAGCCGATAGTTACCAGGTCAGGGAAGTTTTGGCAAAAGCTGCCGAAATGAAAGGACTGAACATGGATGATGTGGCAGTGCTCACCGGAATCAGCGATCCGGAATTGCTTGGGGAGCTTTTCGCCACTGCAAATCAGGTGAAAGAGACCATTTACGGGAAGCGTCTTGTGCTGTTTGCACCGCTTTACATCACCAATCTCTGCTCCAACGAGTGCCTCTATTGCGCTTTCCGTGCCACCAACAAGTCAATCGTGCGAAATGCACTGACGCAGGAGCAGATTGCCCACGAAGTGGAAATACTCATCAACAAAGGACACAAGCGCATTTTACTTGTTGCAGGCGAATCTTATCCAAAGCAGGGATTCCAATATGTGCTGGATGCGGTGCGCACAATTTACAGCGTAAAATCCGAACATGGAGAAATTCGCCGGGTTAATGTAAATGTGGCACCGCTCACAACCGAAAAGTTTAAGCTGCTAAAGGCGGAAGGCATAGGCACTTACCAGCTTTTTCAGGAGACCTACCACCGGGAAACTTATCAGAAAGTGCACACCGGCGGCAAAAAACGGGATTACAACTGGCGCATCTGGGCGCTTCACCGTGCGATGGAAAGCGAGATTGACGATGTTGGAATCGGAGTGCTTTTCGGCTTGTTTGACTACCGTTTTGAGATACTTGCAATGATGCAGCACATACGTGAGTTAGAAGAGAAATTCGGCGTGGGTCCTCACACCATCAGCGTTCCACGACTTGAACCTGCAACGGGCAGTGAGCTGGCATCTCATCCGCCGTTTCCGGTTTCCGATATTGATTTTCGTAAAATAGTAGCTATCCTGCGTCTGGCGGTTCCCTATACCGGCATTATTATGTCCACGCGCGAAACGGCGCAAATGCGCCGGGAAACATTTGCGCTCGGAGTGAGCCAGATTTCAGCCGGCAGCCGCACCAATCCCGGAGGATACGACCATGAAGAAGATGAAGATGATCCTTCCGGACAGTTCAGTTTAGGCGACCATCGCCCGTTAGATGAAGTGGTCCGCGATGTGGCAAATATGGGCTATATACCCTCATTCTGCACCGCCTGCTACCGGTTAGGGCGCACCGGTCAGGATTTCATGGACCTGGCAAAGCCGGGAGATATAAAACTGCATTGTGCACCCAACGCCTTATCCTCATTTAAAGAATACCTGCAAAATTATGCATTCCCGGAAACGGAAGCTATCGGAAACCGCCTTATCACGGAAACTGTTGCCCAAATGGAAGGAATCGCAAAACGACGCGCCGAAAAACTGATTAAAAGAGTGGAAGCCGGCAGAGATGATGTCTTTTGCTGAGTATTAGACTGTTGCGCACTGCGCTCGGATTAAAAATAATGATGCGGTGGGCGATACAGCCGTGCCACTGCATTACCTGCAAGCCGAAACAAAGTCATTCTTTCTACAAAAAGGAATCTTTTCCACTCTTCACACCCCGTTGATTTATTCGTGGATTTTTCTGATTATACGTTTTTGCAAATTTGCAAGCACAATCAGACAGCATCGGATAGAGCTACACTTTTAAGGGAAATTTCAGTTATTGCAATATTTAAGATAAAAAGATATAAAATTATTAATATTTGCTTGGAGATAACAAAGATTGTTTTTATAATTGTGCTGATTTACGTTGAAAATTTATTTAATTGTATAACTAAAAAACAGAAAAGATGAAAAAAGTATTGTTAGTTTTAGCTCTGGTGATGGCATACGGGTTGTCAGTAACAACTGTAAAGGCAAATACAGATGACAACAAAAAAGCAAAAGTTACAGTAGTAGCCGATGACAACAAAACTGCTGCAAAAGCTGAAGGTTGTGCAGAAGCAAAAACCGAAGCAAAAGCTGAGGGATGTGCAACTGCCAAAGCAGAAGGATGCTCAGATGCAAAAGCTTCCGCTAAAGCCGAAGGTTGTTCTGATGCTAAAGCTTCAGCAAAAACCGAAGGATGCTGCAGCTCAAAGGCTTCAGCAAAAGCAGAAGGATGCAGTGACAAAGGCAAATCTGCAACTGCCAGCAAAGATTAAATAACTAAAAGATTTTTAATCACCCGAAAGGTCATTTGTAATTTTACAAACGACCTTTTTTTATTATCCATTGCCGGTAAACATCTGAATTTGTATATTCGTCAAACAAAAAAGCAACCATGAAGGCACCAAAATCTTTCCGCTTGCATATCGGAATCTTCGGGCGACGAAACACCGGCAAGTCGAGCATCCTGAATGCGCTGACACAACAAGAGGTTTCCATTGTTTCGGAAGTTGCGGGAACTACAGCCGACCCGGTTGAAAAACCCATGGAACTGCTTCCGCTGGGACCTGTGCTCTTCATCGACACTGCCGGAATTGACGACAGCGGAATTGCCGGAGACAAAAGAGTGGAAAAAACGGTTGCCGTTTTTGACCGTACCGATTTGGGAATTATTGTAACCAACTTTCACGACTGGGGCGAGTATGAGCAAAAGCTGATGCAGGAGTTTAAAACCCGGGAAATTCCTTTTTTATTCGTATTCAACAAAGCCGATATTTATACCGAAAATCAGGAAATCGTCAAGCAAATTAAGGATGCCCGGCTAAGATATGTTTTCACATCGGCAGTAACAGGCACAGGAATTTCCGAATTGAGAGAGCTGATACTGAAAACTGCGCCGGTCGATTTTATTGAAAGACCCGGTATTTTATCTGACTTAGTCAACCCCGGTGAGCTGACAATTCTGGTAATTCCAATTGATGATGCAGCGCCAAAAGGGCGCCTGATTCTGCCTCAGGTGCAGAGCATTCGGGAACTGCTCGACAATGACTCCATGTGTCTGGCAGTTAAGGAAAATGGATTGCAAAGTGCATTAGCGAAGCTGAAAGAACCTCCCAGACTGATAATCACCGACTCCCAGGCATTTGCAAAAGTGGCGGCAGACACACCTGAAGAGATTCCACTCACCTCATTTTCCATACTTTTTGCACGTTTTCAGGGAGATTTAACCGAAATGGTGCGGGGCGCCCTAACCATTGACAAACTCAAACCGGAAGATAAAATTCTGATTGCGGAAGCGTGTTCACACCACCCTTCCGAAGAAGATATCGGCACCGTAAAAATACCGCACTGGCTTAACCGGTATGTGGGCGGCAAGCTTGATTTCACAAATTGCAAGGGAAACAATCTTCCGCAATCTCTTGAACAATTCAAGCTAATTATCCACTGCGGCGCCTGCATGTGGAACCGGCGCGCCATGCTCAGCCGCATTATGAAAGCCCGTAGCGCAGGCGTGCCAATCACCAACTACGGGCTAACCATTGCCTACTCATTAGGCATATTTGAACGCGCATTGGAACCGTTCCCGGAAACGCTTAAAATGTATAAAAATGAAAAAAATCAGTAATTTATTTCTGGCAGTTTTTTTACTCTCCTGTGTAGGCGTAACCGCCGAAAAATCAGACAAGAAGGAGAATGAAAAGATAATTGTTGCCTATGTTACCTCCTGGACGTGGACTATTCCCGAAGTTGACCACATCACGCACATCAATTATGCTTTCGGGCATGTTAATCAAACTTTCGATGGAATTACCATTGACAATGAAGAGCGTTTGCACAAAATTGTGGAACTAAAAAGCAAAAACCCTGACCTGAAAGTGCTGCTTTCGGTTGGTGGCTGGGGCAGCGGCAGATTTAGCGAAATGGCTGCCGATGACAACTACCGGCACAGTTTTGCGGAAGACTGCAAACGTGTTATAGATGAATTTAAATTAGACGGTATCGATATCGACTGGGAATATCCGTCATCTGACATGGCAAATATCTCAGCATCTCCTGATGATATCGGAAATTTCTCATCGCTGATGAAAGCTATTCGCAATGCCGTTGGAGAAGAAAAACTGGTAACCTTAGCCACTTCGGCAAACGGAAAATACTACGCTTTCCCCGACTTCATTGATTATGTTGATTTCGTGAACATTATGACTTATGACATGGGATGGCCTCCGCTGCACCATTCTGCGCTTTATCCTTCTGAATTTACACAAATCTCCGGCGATGAATCAGTTAAATTTCATTTAGCGGGCGGTGTTCCATCCGAAAAATTGGTTTACGGAATTCCCTTTTATGGCCGTGCAATCCGGGAAATGGGTTTTGCAAACTACCGGAACATCATCCAAAACAAAGACTACACGGAAAAATGGGATGATGTTTCTAAAGTGCCCTATCTCGTCAATGATGATAATGAATTGGTTTGCAGCTACGACAATCCTGAATCCATTCAGATAAAGTGCAGCTATATCATTGAAAACAACCTGCTTGGCGCCATGTTTTGGGATTACGACGGCGATGACGATGAAGGAACGCTTCGAAAAACTTTGTGGGAAGAGCTGAAAAATTAGCCAATTCAATACATTTTCCACCAAGCCTTATTTTTCCGACTAAATTTTGCAACAGCCTGAAAATTCAGGCTGTTTCCTGTTTGTAGCGAAGTGTTAACTTTGCAAATTCATTTTCACCCCTTAAAAAATATGAAAATTCACCTTTACATCGAAAAGTATTTTGGTTTGTTCCTGATTGCGGGCATTGTTCTCGGACTACTTCTGCCGGTTTACAGCAGCGTTCTGATGTCGTTTCTGAAACCCCTGCTGATGATGATGCTGTTTTTGGTTTTCCTGAAAACAGATGTTTCTCAAATCATCAAAAGCATGAAAAACTACAGGTTGACCGCTTCGGTTGTCGTGCTGAATATCATCATTATTCCGCTGTTTTTCTATTTTATCACCAATCTGTTTGACCACAACCTCGCTGTCGGTGCACTACTCCTGACCGCAATGCCTGCCGCAATCGCATCTCCGGCTCTGACCGATATTTCAAAAGGAAATACGGCACTCTCGGCAAGTATCGTCATTGTCTCATCATTAATGGCGCCGCTCACCGTACCTTTCCTTTTCTGGATAATTCGCATCAGTGATTTAACCATTAATCCATGGTGGCTGCTTGTTGATATTTCAGCTATTATCATCATCCCACTGATGGTTTCACAAATTGTGAAAAGATATAAACCCCGGTTCGTGCAAAAAAATCAGGATATTTTCACCTCAGTCAACGTCTTTATTCTGGCAGCCATGGTTTATGTAGCCATAGCTTCCCAGCGGGATGCGATGATGATCAACTCCTTGGAATTGATTGTGGATACCGGTTTTTTATATCTCCTTTTCATTCTGCTCCACGTTATGGGATATTTTATCGGACATTCAAAATCACGGGAAGACAAAATCGCCATAACTGTTGTTTCGGCATACAGAAATAACGGACTGGCAATTGTTCTGGCAGCTGTTTACTTTGAACCGCCCATTCTTATTCTGATGGTCCTCACCGAACTTCCGTGGAACACCCTGCTGATTCCATTTCGGAGAATTGCGACGTATTACAGATGATTAAACGGGTTTCGGTTCAGCGTTCAAAGAAAAACTGAACACGAAGACACGAAGACACAAAATTATGACTATAAGATGAAGAAAAGAATAGTTCAAGCGCTCGTCTCCTATCAAAGGCAGGCTTCGTCAAGCTTCCCCACAGGAGAGAATAAGAGATTGGCTTTTAACAGCCTAATAGCATAAAAACAGAGCGCCGACACCACGGATGAGCAAGCTCAACACAGATATTTACGAATTGAAAATCTGCGAAAATCCGCGGGAAACAAAAGTCACAAAACTTGCCTGTCTTTGGTTGACTTCCAGGGCTACAGAAAACATTAAAAAAGTTTAGCGAGGTCATATACCTGCCTGTCAAACAGAAAAAACCCACGCAATAAAATTACGTGGGAGCATACTAATAGGAGCAAAATAATTATTATGCTTGTCTGGCAAACTGAACTTCAGCGCTAATTCTTACTTCATCTGCAACCAAAACACCTCCGGTTTCAAGAGCAGCATTCCAGTTGAGTCCCCACTCTTTACGGTTGATTTTTCCCTCAAGCGAAAATCCAGCCTTTTCTACTCCCCAGGGATCTTTGATAATTCCACCAAACTCCACATCAAGGGTAACTTCTTTGGAGATTCCCTTAATGGTAAGCAATCCGGTTAGTTTAAACTCATCGTCATTCACTTTCTTCATTTTTGTGGATTTGAAAGAAAGCTCCTTATGATTTTCCACATCAAAAAAATCTGCACTCCTCAGGTGGTTATCCCGATTATCGTCATTGGTGAAAACCGATGCTGAATCAATGGTAACATTCACGGCAGCAGCAGTAAAATCATCTCCTACTGAAGTAATTTCAGCATTAATTTTTCTGAATTCCCCTTTTACATTGGTAATCATCAGGTGTTTCACTCTGAACAGCAGCTCGCTGTGTGACGGGTCCAAAATCCACGTTGTTCTGTTTGTTGTTGTCATGTTATTCTAATTTCAATTTTAAAAAAGCAAAGTCTAATTGCACTTTACACGTTTTATAGTTTTGAGAAAAATATCATCAGACAAAGTGTCTTTGCTTTTTGTGTTAATATTCAATTTTTCAACAAAACAGGAAAATCTGCTTTTGGTTTGATAGATTAAATTTATTGGTGATTAGAAGGGAGATTTAAAGGTATCAGATTGCTCAATTTGCCAACTGTTCGTTATCCGTGCAATCGATTCGAAGTGTAAGTGTTTTCTGCGAAATAACCCAATCCACGATCTCTTTGCTAAACGCATTTCCAAATTCACGCATACAGGCAGGATTAACAGGACAATGCAAAACAGATGGTGTATCTTTACGCAAACTTACTCCATCCGTTTATTAAATCCATAGAGCAAAAGTAAATTTTCCCGCGGAATGTGATGCGTAACCGCCTAATACAAAAAGCCAAACAACCAGATTGGCACCTTTTTATCAGCTCCGGTTTCAATATCATCAGCAACAATCAGGAAATTATCCAAATGTTTCACTTGTGCTGTGCTTTTACTCTTTCCTCCAATTTCCAGAGTAATGCCTTCAGCAATAAAATCGCCAGCTCTGGGAAAATAGAGGTCAATGCCTGCATTATGCAGCTGATTAAAAACAAATGTTTCCCGAATATTTCCTATATCCGGGTTGCTCTTTAAAGCATAAGCCAGATTTGTGTTTTCTAAATATATCTTGTCAGGTTTCTGCAAGGTAGAAACACCCTTTCCTTCAGCACGCAATGTGTTAAGCAATCTGGCACTTTCCAGTTGATAGATATAGTGATAAATACTGTCACGACTCACATCGAGTTTTCGGGAAAGAGCGGCTATGTTCGGCTTAAAAGGTGCTGATTCGGCAATTACAGCCAGCAGCTTTTTTACTTTATGCGCAGTTCCCGGATTATACGCCGAAATGTATGCCAGATCTGTATCCACGATTGCATTTATTATCTGATTTAGTTTCAAAAGATAGGTGTCTTCTCCTTCAATAAAGATTGGGAGATAGCCCGTTTGCGTATATTTGTGAAACGCAGGCAACGGTCTTAATTTTTCGCTTACCGCCCGGCTGAGATTTCGGTGGTTGGCATAAATATCATCAATGGTAATTGAATCAAAACTGATATTCCCGGAAAATTGCAAATACTCTCTAAAGGAAAGCCCTGCCAGCATATAACTTACTACTCTTCTGCTTAAATCGGCTTCACCCCGATAAATATCCAAAGCTGAAGATGCGGAAAAGATAATTTTTAAATCGGGCAGCCCATCGTAGATGTTTTTTAATTCAACCGACCAGTTTTTATACTTGTGAACTTCATCAATTATAAGAATCTTTCCACCTTGTTTATACCAATCATTTGCAGTTTCCAATAGCGTATGATTATAAAACCAGGTGTGGTCGGAAGTTACATACAAAGCTGTTTCAGGCAAACCTATGTCATATTTTAAATATTGCAGCATCAACGTGGTCTTCCCTGCCCCGCGGGGACCTTTAATTGCAATCATTCTCTGGTTCCAGTTTATCTTTTCATGCAGATACCGCCTGAAATCATTTTTCACATTGCGCAAAATATTCTCCTGAAATTCAAATAATGCCTCCATTTATGTCGTCTTGAATCGACAAATATAAGCAATTTGTGTCGAACACTAACGACATTTCTTAATTTAAATTATAAAATTAGTTTAAATGCTTATCCGTATGGTTATTCCTAAGCTAAAAATTCTCGTCCAACGGGCGAGAATTAAGTGAGGAGAGGTGGCAGCTTTGCCGCCACCTCAATAAATTGTCTTTCTCAACCGCAAGTTGGGAATTTCCCGCTGGCGTAAAGCCTTGCTTTATGCCTTACCCCCGCTCAGTGTTTTTTGCTTTTGCAAAGTAGGGGAAGGCTTACAAAATCGCGCCAGCGAGGTGATTTATTTTAAAATTAGGAATAATATGACATTCATTCGCTAATCAATTTAATTTCAGTAGATCTTAAGCCCTCTGAGAAAGCTTTGATTTTGATATTTCCGGGATTATCTT